>Ga0315276_10000087_pt1 | contig 70794 bp, 71 predicted proteins | sample YL17G05_0_MG_FD_204542 | JGI IMG/M metagenome (GOLD analysis project Ga0315276, IMG submission 204542) | Sediment microbial communities from Yellowstone Lake, YNP, Wyoming, USA - YL17G05_0 | ecosystem: Environmental > Aquatic > Freshwater > Lake > Sediment | place: USA: Wyoming | collected...
TCAAATCGCTCACTATCCTTTTGCTCACTTTAAGAGGCACATCATCCTGCACCGGCTTAAATTCCGCTATTTTTCCGTCCTGGCAATATTTGACCGAATATAAGGACGGCACGTAAACCCCGCTTATTTGTGCAAACTTTAAAAGCAGCTCTTTTTTGCTGATCTTATTATTCTTATATTTTGATTTGGTTTGGCGGTACAGATCCAGGATCTCCGAGATGACCTCTTCGGCTTCGCCCAGCACGAACAAGTCAAAAAACTCATGCATGGGTTCCGGATTCAAAACGCAAGGCCCTCCTCCTATGACTAAAGGGAAACTTTCATCGCGCTCGCTTGAGTTCAAAGGGATAACTCCCAGATCAAGCATATTCAGGACATTCGTGTAACAGAGCTCAAATCCCAGAGAGAAACCAATGATATCAAAATCCTTTAATCTTCTTTGGGATTCCAGGGAGACAAGACTAAGGCTGTTATCGCGCAATGCTTTTTCCATGTCAGAATCCGGGGCAAAAAACCTCTCGCAGGAGGCGTCTTCAATCTTGTTTATGATATCGTATAATATCCTTATGCCCAGATTGCTCATTCCGACTTCATAAAGATCAGGAAAACACAATGCGAACTTGATATCTGCCTTGTCAAAGTCCTTTTTGCAGACGTTCCATTCCTTGCCGATGTAGCGGGCAGGTTTGCGGACTCCCAGTAAAATATTATCGTTCATCATAGTAATATTTAGGTTTTTGCTTCCGCGTGCTGAAATTTTTTGCCGTCTGCTGCGGTTTACTCCTAGCTTCCGCCAGTAGACTAACGCTGACTTTTCGTGCTTCCGCTCGTCGTAATCCCTTGCAGACTTCTGCCAAAAATTTTCTAATGCACGCTCCAGCAAAAACCTAAATTCTCCAGCGAAAGTATAACAATCTTCTATAACAATGCATCTGTCGGATTTGCGAGCGAATGTCGATTTTAGCCAAAGCAGCTTTCGGATTTGAGGGAATCCCGATGGAGCGAAGCGACAATATCGGGACGGCGAAGCTGTTTGAGGAGCATTTGCTAGAGCAAATGCTCCGAGTTCTGCAGCCGCCGAAAAGACGAAAGACCTTTGGCGTGCCCCCTGGATTTTAAGAATCGTGGGGCAAAATCGACCTGAGCGAGAAAACCGACAGAGGCATTAATCTGAGCACACGGCAAAAATTTTAGAGCATGGTGAAAGCAAGACCTAAAATACCGCACGGGTCTTGTTGATGTTCGCGAGTATTCCCAGAGACAAAAACGTGACAAATACCGATGAGCCTCCGTAACTCATAAGCGGCAGAGGCAAGCCGACAACAGGGGCAAGCCCCAGGTTCATGGCAATATTGACGAATATCTGTATGCAAAGCATAAGGCAGATGCCCAAAGCTGAAAATTTTCCGAAAGGATCCGCTGTTTTCCCGGCTATAGCCAGCCCCTGCCTTATTAAGACAAAATATAACGATAATAAAACCAGAGACCCCAAAAGCCCCCATTCTTCTGCAAATGTGGCAAAAATAAAATCCGTGTGGGACTCCGGCAAAAAATGCAGCTGGCTCTGGGTGCCTGAAAGCCAGCCCTTTCCCAGGAAACCGCCCGAGCCTATGGCTATCTTTGACTGTATGATCGTGTAACCCGCGCCCAATGGATCGATGTTGGGATTTAAAAAAACCAGTATCCTTTCCTTCTGATATCCCCTTAAAAAATTCCAGGCCAGAGGCGCAGCAAACCCGAGAATGACCAGGACTATCAGAAGGTAGCGTAGCTTTATGTTGCTCAAATAAAGCATCACGAAGAATATCAGAAATATTATCGTGCCGCTTCCGAAATCAGGCTGTTCTACGATGAGGGCTATCGGCACGGCTACGAATATAAAGGGCAGGATGAAAGCGCGTAAAAATCCCAGCCTGCTTGCCCTGAGAGACACGTCATCTGCTGTCTTACTGCTGAAGTATTTTGCTAAAAACAGCACTGTTATCAATTTGGCGAATTCCGAAGGCTGAAAATTAAACCACGCGAGCTTCAGCCAGCGCTGCGCGCCCAGGCGCTCTATCCCTAAAATAAAAACAAGAAGCAGCAGAAAAACGGTTATTCCGTAAAGAAGGTAAATGAAATCCCATATCCTTCTGTAATTAAAATTTGACACGAACATAAAAGCAATAAGCCCGATAATGACCCAGATTATCTGGCGCTGATAAATATTTTTCCAGAGTTCTCCCTCCTTGCGGTAGGTGCTGCTGTATATGGATAAAATCCCAAGGGCTGATATCAAAAGAGCTACGATTAAAATTTTAAGGCTGGTATTCCTCATCAAATAAGCCCCTGCTGGACCATAGAATCGATTATCTGTCTTGCGACAACGCATGAGACATAACCGGAGCCGCCGCGTTCCATAAAAACAGCTATAACGTAGCTGGGCCTTTCAAAAGGGAAAAATCCCACAAACCATCCGTGAGGCTGGCCGCCTGATGCCTGGGCAGTGCCTGTCTTGCCTGCGACGCTGACCTTAAGATCGGATAGTATGCGCGCTGTCCCGGTTTCATCCGAGACTGCTTCCCGCAGCCCCTTTCTGATACTGTTTATTGTCGAATCTTTAAAATGGACTTCTGAAATCCTCCTGTGGTGCTGGCTTACGTCTTTGCCGTCGATCGCCTTTACCAGGTAAGGCGTAAGAAGTTTTCCTCTGTTTGCAAAAACAGCCATCATGCGGCACAGCTGCAAAGGAGTGACCAGAAGCTCTCCCTGTCCTATTGAAAAGTTAACAGTATCTCCTTTATACCAGTTTTGAAATTTATATATTTTTTTCCATAACGGATTCGGGACATGGCCGGATGACTCATAAGGCAGTTCTATAAGGGTGGGCCTTCCCAGACCTAATCTTAAAGCGTAATCGTGAAGCAGCTGCGGCCCGGCTAAAATGCCTGTTTTATAAAAAAACACATTGCAGGAATGGGCTATCGCCTGAAAGAGATTTTGTTCTCCGTGAGTATTCGAACATCGAAATTCCCTGCCTCCCACGCTTATTGCCCCGGTGCATGGAAAAGTGCTGTTGGGTTTTATTTTACCCGACTCTAAGGCTGAACTTGCCACTACGACTTTAAAAACAGAACCCGCCGGATATAGGCCCGTTATCGCGCGGTTTAACATCGGAGAATCCATGTCGCCGAAAAGCCCGCTTATAGTGCCGGTTGATTTCCTGACGAATACGGATGGGTCAAAATCCGGGAAAGACGCCAATGCCTTTATTTCGCCGGTATCGGCATCCATTACTATAACAGCGCCTTTTTTATCCCTGAGGCATTCTTCGGCTATCTTCTGGATGTTTAAATCAAGGGTCAGTTGCAGATCTTTTCCGCTTTTGGGAGGTTTAAAACCCAGGACGCGAACAAACCTTCCCCTGTGGTCCACCTCCACGGACAGGCCTCCGTCTTCCTGCCTTAAATAATAATCATATTTTTCTTCCATCCCGCCGAAACCCACTATGTCTTTTGTCTTGTAGCCGTAATCCCCTAATTTCGTCAGCCTCCAGCGGTCTATCTCGCCCAGATACCCTGTTGCATGGCTTGCAAGCCTGCCAAAGGGATATGACCTCACAGTGGAAGGCTGAATAATGACCCCGTCAAGATCCAGCTTTGCTTCCTCAAGCGATACAGCCTTATCAAAACTTACATTCCTTACAACTGTCACCGGTATGCTGGAAGAAATAAAGTTTTTTCTGAATCTGTCTTTTAGCTCAAAGGGACTTATGTCTATAATCTTTGATAATCCCGTAAGGGTGCTGTCAAGCTGCCTCAGCTCCTGAGGCAGGACAACCACGTCATAGGCCATCAAACTGCCGACGATCGTATTGCCGTTTGCATCCAGGATCCTTCCCCTTGCGCCGTTCTGCGGCAAAAGCCGTATGCAGTTGCGGTCGCTTAACTGTTTATAGACTTTCCAGTGGATCAACTGGGAGTTTAAAAGGCTAAACGACAGGAACACAAACACCGAAATTATGGACATATGAACAATTTTTTCTCTCATATCTGGATCAGTCTTTTAAAAAATCTAAAAATAAAATAAAAAACACAGGCCGTGTATAAGGCCTGTAAAATCGAAATGCGCCAGAATACGCCCAGCGGTATGATATTGTCGATATAACTAAAAACAAACCTTGCTAAGATCCCGTATAGAATGCTTGACAAAAAAACGATAACAGCTGCGAGGTAGCTGTTTTCGACCGATAATTTCCTGGATAACTTGGTAAGAAGCACAGATACGACAGTGAACAACAACGTGTGTATTCCAAAAACCTGGATGTCCAGCAGATCTTTTAATATCCCGCATAAAAAACCGAAAAAAACAGCTGTTTTTTGTTTGAAAAAAAAGCTTGCAGCCACCAAGCATATAAGAAGCAGGTCGGCAGAAGCCCCGAAAATCCTAAAAAATCCAGTGAAGCCTGTCTGCAAAAAAGCGCAGAAAAGAATTATAGAAAAAAAGATCCATTTTTTCATTGCAGGATAATAAGCACTTCTTCGAGGTTCGACAGGTTAACGGCGGGTTTTATTACGGCATATCTGCTCAAACTTGAAAACTCCTCTCCGATATCTTCTACGGTTCCGATCAAAAGGCCTTTCGGATAATTCTGGGTGAGGCCGGAAGTGACTACAGAGTCATTGATCTTTATATCGCTGTCTTTGGGCAGATATTTCATTATCAACGAACCTCCCAGACTTCCGCACACAAGCGCCTCCTGTCTGCTGCGCTGAATTACTGCGGAGACGCTAAGCGCCGGATCGTTTATAAGCATGATTTTACTGGTAGTATTATTTACTTCCACAACCCTTCCCGCCAGACCCAAAAAAGTCATGCTCACATTGCCCTTTTTTATGCCTCTTGAGCTTCCCTTGTCGATTATGATGGAAGATGACCAGTTTGAAGGGCCCCTGCCTATGACCGCAGCAGCTATTACCTTATAGCCTGAATTATTTTTAAAAGATACCAGCTCCCTAAGCCTTTTATTTTCTTCCAGGACTTCGTTTAAATCATTTATTTTATTACGCAGAAAATCATTTTTAGCCAGGAGTTTCTCGCTTAAGACCATATTCCTGTGATAAAAAATAATGGCTGTGGCCTCTCTTTTTAATAAAGAGATGGCCTTAAGAGGAAAAAAGAAAACGCTCATAGCTGGTTTTCTGAAAGTCGGGATTAAAAAAGAAACAGACAAAAGGAGGGAAATAAACGCAAGGCAAGTGATTATACTTTTTTTATTAAAGGTAAACACACCTTTTTTCCAAACAAGGATTAGCGCAAATTACACGATTTAGAAAATGAAAAAAATCAAGTGTGAGTGTCTGATTTAATTGCAACGGTGACTTTTTTGAGATAGCGCATTTCGTTCAGGATTTTTCCCGTGCCGCATACAACGGCAGTCAAAGGATCATCTGCGACATAAACCGGAAGACCGGTCTCTTCGGCAATAAGTTTATCGACACCCCGCAGCAGTGAGCCTCCCCCTGCCATAACAATGCCGTGTTCTATAAGGTCCGCAGATAATTCAGGGGGCGTCCTCTCCAAAGATATCTTTGTCGTCTCCAATATTGCGCGCAGCGGCTCCTGAAGAGCTTCCCTTATTTCTTCGGAAGTAATCGTCACGGCCTTGGGAAGTCCGGCAACAAGGTCCCTTCCTTTGACCTCCATGTTCATTTCTTCTTCAAGCGGATATGCGGAACCTATTTTTATTTTTATCTGCTCGGCAGTGCGTTCCCCTATCATTACGTTATAGGTCTTGCGGAGATATTCTATAATGGCCTGGTCCATTTCATCGCCTCCGATGCGGATGGATTTTGAAAAGACTATTCCGGCAAGAGAAATGACGGCGATCTCGGTAGTGCCTCCGCCTATGTCTATGATCATATTGCCTATGGGCTCCTGAATGGGAAGACCAACGCCTATGGCAGCAGCCACCGGTTCTTCAACCAGAAAAACGCTTCTGGCGCCTGCGCGTTCCGCCGAATCCTTTACTGCGCGTTTTTCAACTTCGGTTATTCCGGATGGGATCGCGATAAGTATCCTTGGCCTTGCCAGGACAAAACGGTGATGGACTTTTTTGATAAAATGCCTCAACATAGCCTCTGTTATTTCAAAGTCCGCGATGACCCCGTCCTTCATGGGTCTTATTGCTATTATATTGCCGGGAGTCCGGCCGAGCATGCGCTTGGCCTCTTCGCCTACCGCCAAAACATGAGAAGTGCCCCTTTCTATTGCCACGACAGAGGGTTCACAAAGCACTACGCCCTCTCCTTTAACGTAAACAAGCGTTGAGGCAGTCCCCAAGTCGATCCCCATGTCGTTTGAAAACAAACCAAAGACATAGTTAAAAATATTTTTGACGATTAATTGGAATTTGGCCATTTCCGACTCCTTAATTAGTTTGAGGAAGGGTATGGATCAATCAGGAAAAATCATTCAAGGGCCTAATTTATCTCAAAACCGATTGGATAAGATTTTATCAGAGATTAAAGTATATGTCAAATAAAAAGATAATAAAGAAATAGGCCGGTCAATGCATGGTGAGTCTTTGAAGCGACTTCAAAACCGATAAAAATTCAGGAAAGGATTTATTGATGCAGGAAATATCGTCGATTTCGGTCTTGCCTCCGGCAGCAAGCCCTGAAATGATCATGCTCATGGCTGTCCTGTGATCCTGGAAACTCTTGACCTTTGTTCCTTTCAGGATTGAAACTCCTTGGATTACAATAAGCTCCGTGATCTTCCCATTTACATTTTTTGTCTTTACGTCAATCCTGGCGCCCATTTTATTTAAATTCAGTGCCATTGACCTTATCCTGTCTGTCTCCTTGACCCTCAGCTCGCTGACGCCTTCAAATACGCTTTGACCTTTGGAAAAACAGGCCGCAACCATCAAAACAGGCAATTCATCTATTAAAGAAGGGATCTCCTCCTTTTTAACAGTAGTGGCTTTTAAAGCGCTGCTTTTTATCAGGATATCTCCTGTTGGTTCGGCTGCTGCCGGGTTGCTGACCGGAATAACTTTTATGGAAGCTTTCATTCTTTGTAAAACCCTGATGATCCCCATGCGGGTAGGATTCAGATTGACATTTTTTATCAGTATCTCAGAACCTTTTAATATTGTGGCCGCGACCATAAAAAAGCCTGCAGAGGAAATGTCTCCGGGGATATAGATAACCCCAGGAGTAACAAGCTCTTTTCTCCCTTTTATAACAACAGTATTTGCTTTAAATTTAATGTCAGCTTTAAAAGTCTTCAGCATCCGTTCGGTATGGTCCCGCGTTTTTTGCGTTTCTATGACGCTGGTCTTTCCTTGCGCATAAAGCCCTGCTAAAAGCACAGCTGATTTGACCTGAGCAGAAGCTAATGGGATTTTGTATGTAACAGCTTTTAATTTCCCCCCGTGAATAGTTATTGGCGGATACTCTTCTGTTTTAGTCTTCTGTTTTGCTTCAATGCGTGCACCCATCAGCCGCAAAGGCCCTGTTACTCTAAGCATAGGCCTTGCTGAAAGCGATTTGCCGGCTGTTAATCTTGCCCTGAAATTCTGTCCTGCCAGGACTCCCAATAAAAGCCTGAAAGTCGTTCCTGAATCGCCTAAAAAAAGAGGGCCTTTAGGCCGCCTGAGACCGAAAAGCCCTTTTCCGAACACCTCTAAAGTGTTTACTCTGTTTTTTCTGAGTCTGCCTGTGATTTTTATTCCGAGGCTCTTGAATGCATTGACTGTGGAAAAGACGTCGTCACCGCCCGGAAAATTTTTAATGGTGGTCTTACCTTTGGATAGCGCGCTTAGGATTATGGAACGGTGGGATATTGATTTATCGCCCGGCAACCTGATTTTGCCTCTGAGAAAAGCCCCTCCCTTTAAAAAGAACCTCCTCATTAGCTTTTGAATTCTACCTTATCACCTTCGGCGATTTTTTCTTTGATCTCGGGAGACATAAAACCGGCTGCTGACATCGAATCATGTATCTTTTCGATCTGCAGATCACCTATTTTTTTGTTATTGTGGGAGACCGTGAATTTACTGCCCATAGCAACTCCATCCTTTGCTCCAAGGCTTATGACAGCGAAGTTATAGTCTTTATTGACTACAAGGACTTTGCCTTCAAGTTTTACGGCAGAGACTGAAGCCGAAGAAAAAGTAGCAGGACTCGCAGCTACAGCAGCAGGTTCCGGGCTGACTACGATCTTTCCCAATTCGACATTGCTTGTTATCTGTTCTAAGCCTTTGACTTTATCTTCCAGAGCTACTTTTTTTAAGCCTAAATCCTTAAGCTGCGCCTCCATCTCCCTCAACCTTGTTTCCATGTCCTTGACGATTTTATCCGAATCAACGAGTCTTTTCTCAAGGCCAAATTTTGTTTCCAGCTGCAAGTTAAGGTCATCCTGAAGTTTTTTCACGCGGCTAAACGCCTCCTGTTTGGCGCTTCTCTCTCTTTCCAAATCGCCTGTCAGAGAAGAGACTTGGGTCTTATAGTCTTCAACCGAGAATTCAAGGCTCGAAATCTTTTTTGTGGATTTTTCAAGGTCGGCCTTGGTAGCCTCGTATTTAGTCCTCGTATCAATTAATTCGCCAGTTAGCTTTAAATTCTTTGTTTTTTCCTGCTGTAAGAGGTAAAAAGTTCCGCCGGCTAAAATCAATGAAATGGATATTAAAACGATAAAAAATATTACTGTTTTGCCTCTGTTGTTAAACATCCTTACCTCCTTCTTGACCATTTAAATTTCTGACCCCTACTACCGACTTATTTTACTATATCATTAGTAAAACAAAAATCAAGTGTTTTTTTCCTCCTTAAAAACATAAAAACCATTTTAAAAAAGATCGAATTCCTTGGGGATATCGGAAGAAAATTCCATATAGTCCCCGGTAGACGGGTGCTTAAAACCTATTGTCTTTGCATGCAAAGCCATTCTTATAAAACCGTTTTCCTGGCCGTATTTTTTATCACCCATAACAGGGTGTCCGATGTAAGCAAGATGCACCCTTAACTGGTGCGTCCTTCCGGTAAAAGGCTCCAGTTCCAAAAGGCTAAAGGCGCCGGCCCTTTTAATAGTGCGGTAAAGCGTCTTTGCGTAACGGCTTTTTTTCCCGAACCCCACCGACATATTTTTTCTTTTTTGAGGATGCCTTTCTATCGGCAATTCAATAACATTTTCGTCGAACTCCACTCTCCCCTTTACAACTGCTACGTATTTGCGCTTGATAGAATGGCTTGAGAATTGTTCAGCCAGAGAAAGATGAGCCGCATTATTTTTTGCTATTACAAGCAGGCCCGAGGTATCCTTGTCCAGCCTGTGCACGATCCCAGGCCGCAAAGGGTTGATGTCCGATAAATCTTTAAACCTGTACAAAAGGCCGTTTACAAGGGTATGTTCATAGTTGCCGGGTGCAGGATGCACGACAAGGCCTGCGGGCTTGTTTATGACAGCCAGATCGCCGTCTTCGTAGACCACCTCAAAAGGGATATCTTCGGCTTTTAGAAGAGCATCTGTTTTTTTGTCTTCGACCTTAAGAGTGACCTGTTGGCCGGACTTTAACTTATAATGGGGTTTTAATGATTTGACTGCGCCGATGCCGACATTTCCGTTTCCTATCAAACGCTGCAGAGAGGTCCTTGATAACCCGAGTTTTTCCGAAGCTGAAAAATCCATCAAAAAAACATCGAGACGCCTGCCTTTATCTTTAGCTTCTACCGTAATGGAGTACTGCCGCATAAAATAAAATTTTATTTTAAGGTTTTTGGCTCTCTAAAAAACGCCCAGCACAAAAGGATGGCGCCGATTGTAATCGCGCTGTCTGCGATATTAAACACCGGCCAGATCCTAAAATCCAGGAAGTCTATCACAAATCCGAGCCTCAATCGGTCTATAAGATTGCCGGCAGCCCCGGCCATTATAAGCCCGAGAGAAAGCTTCTGAAGGGAAAATCTTTTTTCAAACCTGATTTTTTTAAGGTTGATTAAAATCAATACTATCGCAAAGCATGCGGTGAGAGCAAACAGAAAGACGTGGTTCTGCAGGATCCCGAAAGCCGCGCCCCTGTTGTGTATCAATGTCAGATGGAATATGCCCTTTATTACGGGGGCAGAGTCATTTGGAGACAAACTTCTTACTACGATTGATTTGGTGAGCTGATCGAGGGCTAAGATAAGGACTGCAAGGATTATCATCAAAAAAGCGCTGATTATTTTTTTTCTCTTTTTTGCTGGCAATTAAGGCAAAGACGGGCGTAAGGAATGGCTTTTAGCCTTGTCTTGGCTATAAGGGATTTACAATCCTCGCAGAATCCGAAAGTGCCGTCTTCTATTCTTTTTACGGCATCGTCAAGCTCATAAATCAACTTCCTTTCGTTTGATGCGATACCCAAAGAAAATTCCCTATCATAGTTGTCTGTGGCGACGTCTGCCATGTGGAAGGCATAACCGGAAATATCTCCGGAAGCGTCTTTCAGGGATTTCTTGAGGGTGTCTTCGGAAATATGGTTTATGTCATACATAATTTCGGATTTGCGTTTGTTGATAAGCTTTTTATAGTCGTTTAGATCTTTTTTAGTCAGTTTCTTTTTCAATCTGATTTCCTCCTTGGATTATGGAAAGACACTTCCCGCACAGCAATGCGTGCAGCTCATTCCGGCCTACTGATTCAGAATAATTCCAGCACCGATCGCATTTTTTCCCTTTTGCCTTTAAGACCTCTATGCCTATGTCCGGATAATTGATGTTTGAGGCCTTTGCCGGATCTAGAAACTCGACTTTTACTATTTCTACCGCTGAAACCTTCAATATCTCCGGCAGACCGGATTGCAAGCTTTCTAAATATTTATAACGATTTTCGCTGTTTGTCAACAGATTTATTTGAGCGTCAAAAGAACTGCCGATCCCGCCTTTTGACCTTTCCGCTTCAAGCGACTTGGTTATATCCGGAATCAGATCGAATATCACCCCCATCTCCCTGCCTTCGCAGCAATCGGCGTACATATGGTTTTCCCTCGGCCAATCCAAAAGATGGACGCTGGGGATATCCTTATATTTATTTTCTTTAGGCATGTATTTCCATATATCCTCGGCAGTAAAAACGAGCACCGGCGCCATGACCCTTAAAAGGCAGTTTAATATCTCATGGATCGCAGTCTGAGCGGCAAGCCTTTCTTCGGATTTTGCGGCGCTTGTATATAGCCTGCCCTTTACCATATCAAGGTAAAAAGCGGATAATTCGGTATTGCAGAAATCGTAGATCGCCTGATAGGCTTTATAAAATTCAAAAGACTCATAAGCGGAATTTACGCGTTTCAGAAACCCGCCGTGCAGATCAAACAGCACCCATTTGTCTATTTTCTTTAACTTATCGAAGGCCACTTTATCGGCATCAGGATCAAAATCATAAAGGTTGCTGATCATAAACCTTGCGGTATTCCTTACCTTCCTGTATGCCTCTACGAGCCGCAAAATGATTTCCGGGGAGATCCTGATATCTTCGTTGTAGTCGCTCGAAGCCACCCAGAGTCTTACGATATCCGCCCCGTAGTTTTTAATTATGTCCTGAGGCGGTATGACGTTTCCCAGGGATTTCGACATCTTCCTTCCTTCTCCGTCAACGACGTGGCCGTGCGTCAGCACGCTTTTATAAGGAGGTTTTGAGTCGATGCACATCGAAGGGATGAGCGATGACTGAAACCACCCTCTGTGCTGGTCAGAGCCTTCAAGGTATAAAGAACAGGGGAATTCCAGCTCTTTTCTTTTTTTTAGGACCGCCTGGTGGCTGACTCCGGAATCAAACCAGACATCCAGGATATCCGAACCTTTGGAAAAACCTGTTGACTGGCACTTGGGGCATTTAAAACCTTTTGGCAGGAAATCCCCTGCGTCCCTGATAAACCAGCAGTCGCTGCCTTCTTTTGAAACACAGGCGGCAAAATTATCTATCACCTGGGCGTCAAGAAATTCTTCGCGGCAGCCGTCACAGACCAGCGCCGGTATAGGGACGCCCCAGTACCTCTGCCTTGACAGGCACCAGTCAGGCCGCAGGCTTACCATCGCAGAGATGCGTTCTTTCCCGACCAGGGGTATCCATTCGATGTCTTTATTTATGGCATCAAGCAATTTGCCTCTTAGGCCTTCCTTGTCGATCTCAAGGAACCACTGTTTCGTAGCCCTGAAAATTACCGGGCTCTTGCAGCGCCAGCAGTGCGGGTATGAATGCTGTACTTTCCCGGCAAAGACTAGCGCCCCGATATTATCGAGCTTATCTATGATAATGCCATTTGCGTCATAGACGTTTAAGCCTTTAAATTCCCCGGCAGTCTCGTCGAACCTGCCTTTTGAGTCGACGGGCATCACTATGTCCAGTTTATATTTTGTCCCGGTGTGATAATCTTCTGCTCCGTGTCCGGGAGCAGTATGCACAAGGCCCGTGCCCTCCTCGCCCGAGACATAATCCGCGAGCACAACCTTTCCCTTGCGTATGCCAAAGGGGTGATCGTAGGCGAGCTTTTCCAGATCCCTGCCTTTCAAGCGGCGTAGGACTTCGTACTTCTCGATGCCCATCTGCGCCAATACCTCAAGACGGCAATCGGCAATGATCAAATTCCCTTTTTCTGTCTTTATATAGGAATACTCAAAATCCGGCCGGACTGCAACTGCCACGTTAGCTATAAGAGTCCACGGAGTCGTAGTCCAGATGACAAGAAAGCTGTCTTTTGAAAACTCCTTATCGCTTAGAAGCCTGAATTTAACATAAACAGAAGGAGAAGTATGGTCCTCATACTCCACTTCAGCTTCTGCAAGCGCGGTCTCGCATTTAAAACACCAGTTCACGGGTTTTAGTCCCCTGTAAACGTAACCCTTTTTCACTATAACCCCGAAAGACCTGACAATGGCCTCTTCGTAATCGCGGCTTAATGTAAGATAAGGGTCTTTCCAGTCGCCAAAAACACCCAGCCGCTCGAATTCTTCCTTCTGGATCCCGACGTACCTAAGGGCGTAATCATATGCTTTTTTGCGGAATTCCACCTGATTGATCTGGTATTTTGTCATTTTTAATTCTTTGAAAAGCTGATGCTCTACAGGAAGCCCGTGGCAATCCCAGCCAGGCACATACGGCGAATCAAAGCCCTGCATGGTCTTGTACTTTACTACGATATCCTTGAGGGTCTTGTTCAAGGCATGGCCTATGTGTATGTTGCCGTTGGCGTAGGGAGGACCATCATGCAAAATATATTTCGGCCTGCCTTTTGAATTGTTCCTTATAGCGGCGTAAACGTCTTTTTCCAGCCAGCTTTTTAAGAAATCAGGCTCGCGCTTAGGCAGATCTCCCTTCATGGGGAAATCGGTTTTGGGAAGATTGAGGGTGTTTTTATAATCCATCTTATTTTATGTATCCGCCGATAATAATATCCAGGTCTTTTTTTGTCTTTGCGCTGATAAGCCTTTTATCGGTAATAATCGCATCCTTCAGTGCCCTGCCGCATTCGCAGGACCTTGTCAGGGGTAAATTCTTGAGCGTATTTTTTAAGACCTGTTTTGAATTACCCACGTTCTTCAAAAGATTTTGCACTACCATATCGGCAGTGACGTTTTTTTGAGATTTAAACCAGCAATCGTAATCAGTGATCGCAGCCAGCGTGACATAGCACATCTCGGCCTCTCTTGCCAGTTTTGCCTCGCCCATATTAGTCATACCTATGATATCCATGCCCCAGCTGCGGTACAGGTTTGACTCTGCGCGGGTGGAAAACGCAGGCCCTTCCATATTTATATATGTCCCTCCCATATGCACCGGAATAGACAACTCCTTTATTGTATTATAAATTACCTGCATCAATTCACCGCAGACAGGGTCGGCAAAACTTATATGGGCTACGATCCCGTTTTCAAAAAAAGTCATTTTTCTTGCCTGATTAGTCCTGTCCACAAACTGGTCAGGCAGGACAAAATCCATGGGCTTTAGGTCTTCGCGCAAGCTGCCGCAGGCTGTCACGGATATTATCCTGTCTACTCCCAATTTTTTCATCGCCCAGATATTTGCCCTGTAATTTATCTCGCTCGGAGAGAGCCTGTGGCCTCTTGCATGCCTGGGCAGGAAAACGACTTCCCTGCCTTCAAATTCGCCTGTTGTAAATTTATCCGAAGGCTTTCCAAAAGGCGTGGTTGCAGATATCTCTTTGACTAGCCTGATCCCTTCGATATCGTAAAGGCCGCTGCCTCCTATGATCCCGATCTTACCCATAAACTCTCCTGTATTATTTTTTTGAAAGTTCCTCTGCCCGCTTTAACGCGGCTTTTACGGCTTGATCAAGGTTCTCGATCCTGCCCTGTAAGACATTCAATCCTGCCTCTGTAGTGCCTGCCTTAGAAGTCACCTGCACCCTTAAAATATGGGCCGGGGTCTTTGTCTCTTCCAAAAGCGCAAAGCTTCCCTTTGTTGTCTGGCTGGCCAAAAGATCTGCCTCTTCTTCTGAAAATCCGGCTTTCACAGCTGCCTTTTTGAGCCGCTCGGTAAAGGCCTGTTCATTTTCTTTCCATTGCGACCTGTCTTTAGTCTCTAAAATCGAGAACAAAAAACCCGGGCCGCTGCCTGAAATTGCGGTTACGGCGTTCATGAATCTTTCTTCGATCAATAAAGTCTTGCCCAGCCTGTTAAACAGACCCTGGACAAACGATACGTCTATCGCATTAGCGTATACGCCTTTACAAATGCAGGTCATTGCCTCTCCAACTTTAATGGGAAGGTTGGGCATGGCACGGATCACCCTTACTTCCCCTATTATTGATTCGATGTATTGCGTCGATATCCCGGCTGCGATGGAAACCAAAAGTTGCCCCGGAGAAAATTTTTTAAGTTCAAACAAAACAGCTTCGAAGTCCTGAGGCTTGACGGCGATGATCATGACCCCGACCGAATTGACCATCTCCTCAAGGCTGTCTACGATAATCAGTCCCGGACAGTTCTTTGTCTTAAGAGCGTCTTTCTCAAAGACAAAAATCCTGTATTTTTCCTTGAGCCTTTGGGCGATCGCTTGCCCCATGTTCCCGTAACCTATTATACCTATCCGCATATTCATTTAATCCCCCGCTCCCAGAAATATCGCCCTTCCGATCCTTATGAGGTTAGCGCCTTCTTCTATTGCCTCTTCAAAATCATCGCTCATGCCCATTGACAAAATATCAAGCCCGAATTCCTTAGCCCTTTGTCCATTGATATTATCGGCTAGCTGTTTTAGCTTCCTGAAACTTAGACGGGCGTCATTCTTATTATCCGACAAGGCAGCAATGGTCATTAAGCCCAGGGCTCTGATATTCTTTAAACCCCCTGCTGAATTCAGGAATCCGTGCAATTCTTCGGGCATTATTCCGAATTTTGATGTCTCTCTGGAGGTATTGACCTCTACAAGTATATCCTGGACCTTGCCTGCTTCTTTAGCCCTTTTATCGATCTCTGCTGCCAGATAAAAACTGTCTACGGAATGAATAAGGTCAAATATCTTTACAGCATCTTTTACTTTGTTCGTCTGAAGGTGGCCGACCATATGCCACTTGACTCTTCGCTTTTGACTCACAGCCCGCAGGCCTTGATATTTCAAAAGAGCTTCCTGTACCCTGTTTTCTCCGATCCCGGTTATGCCGGCTTCTAATGCCTGGCTTATCTGCTCTTTTGTCCTGTTTTTGGCCACCGCTACAATGGTGATCTCTTCGGGGCGCCGGCCGATCCTGGCACAGACAGAAGCGATCCGTTGTTCGATTTTTAAAATATTATTTTTGACCGGATCACGGATCTCCATTAAGTCTTTTTTTATTTTAACAGATTATTATACAGCATAAAAATCCAGGGTCAACCCTTATATACATTAGTTACATTCCTACATTAGTTACATTCCGGGATTGTCGAGCTTAGACAATCCCGGAATGTATTAGGTTAGAAGTATTCCTGATAGACTTCCTTGGCTTTATCGATTATTTTTAATACGGGGTTTAGACTGGTTTTCTTAGCGGGCAATGTCTTCGGCTGGTAACCGTACAATTCTTTACAGGCAAGACCCAGCGCAGTCAGATACGTCAGGTATTTCCTACCCGAAAGTTGCGGGTCCTTGTTTACGAACGAGTTTATCTGCGGATCCGTGATCCTGGCGAATTCCACCGGAAAGCCGAAATTCGATTCCAGAAGCTCAAGGAACCCTTCCTGAAGCATGGTCCTTCCGGTAAGTATGAAATGTTTTATCTCATTGGGCTGTAAATTTTTTATTACGCATTCCTTTATATGCGCGCATATCTGGTCCGCTTTTGCGTTGATTATCCTGGAGACCTCCCTTTGTTTTATAGGTTTGTAGCTGTGATCCTTTTTTATCAGGATCTCCTTCTGTTCGTCTATCCGGTCCGGGTCGCCGATGATGCCGTAATTTATTTTTATATCCTCAGCGAGCTCAAACGGAACGCTTAAAGCATCCGAAATCGCCTGTGTCAGATCGCTCGAACCTATCTGCAGGATATCCATATTCTTTAGCTGACCGTCCTTAAACACCAAAAGCTCGGCTATATCGCTGCCTATGTCGCATATCACATTGACGCCGTTTTTAAGCTCCTCATTAAAGACTATTTCGCTTGTCGCTAAACCTGAAAAAAACAGCTCCTTTACGTCGCAGCCTGCCTGGTTGATGACATGGGTAAGGGTCTGGATGTAAGAAAGCCTTCCGCAGATAAGGTATAAATCGACCTCAAGTTTATGGCCGTACAAACCAAGAGGGTTTGAGATATCGCTTTTGGAATCGACAGCGTAACCAAAAGGGATACTGTGTATTATTTCATCCTCTATGTTAGAACCCAGAATGATCGCCTGCTCCCGGCAGTTTTCCATGTCTGTTGAAGTGATGACTTTATTGCCCCTTTCTGCAAGCGGGATGATCGCGCGGCTATGCCTGGTTATGATGTCCCTTCCTGAAATATTCGTGTGGACCGCTTTTATTTTTATTCCTGAGCTGTCCTTCAGGCTCTTAAGGACCCTTCCTACAGCCTCAACGAGCTCGATCGAATCCACTATTGTCCCGCGTTTAAGCCCTTTTGAGGCTTGAGTCTCAAAAAAAATATTTGAGATCTGTCTGCCTGAGATTTCGACCAGGCAGGCTGCGATCTTGCTTGAGCCTATATCAAGGGCGCATATGTAATTTTTAAACATACTCTTTTAGGATCCTTTCATAACGCTTGGGCGGATCAAGAAGCTTCCTGCGGATTCTTTAACTTTATCACCGGTTCTTTGAACCGCAGATCTATGTATTTTATGTTGGCAAGGCTATTTCTGACCTGTTTCAAAAGTGTTGCCAGCACAGAGACCTTCCTGTTAATGTCTTCCTGGCCCAGCTTGACCTCTATAAACGCAGCATAGTCTTGCGGATTCATATTAGTATAATCTGGAAGACCCTTTTGCACAAGCATAAAAACAGATGTATCCCCGAGGGCAGCCACTTCAACACGCGCGATCGGATAATCCTTAAGCCCGTTATTTGCCTTTGCCTTTTTTATGATATCCAAAGCAAGTATCAATTCAGGATAAGCCAATCTCGTGCCTGAACGGGCACCGTTTAATTTTTTCTCCAGACCGCATATTAAAGGCAAAGAGAGATCTTTCGCTTGAGCCGGAAGTTCAAAAAGCACAAGATTGTCGTCTATAAGAAATTGCCTGCTGGATTTGATGACGGCTAAGGGCTGGCGTTTTAACAGGTCGATGACTATTTCATCAGGCAGGAATCTGGTCAATCGTATCTTTTTATACGTGGGATAAAACCTGGAAATATTGGCGGCTTCCCTGGCCAGGTCTATTTTAAAAATATTCCGGCCCTTTAAATAACGGAATTCTCCGGAATCAGCCGGCAAAAGCTTATCCGCGCACCTGGTAAAAACCTGTTTCACCCTGAAACAATCCATTCCCTTCAAACAATTTAAAAAATGGATCATTACGGCAAAAAAGACCGTTAATACCGCTGTCGCGGCCATAAGCCCTTTGTTAAAACTGAAGCGCCTCTTTGATGGCGGCATCCTGCTGTTATTTCTTTTCATATGCGAGGCTCAGAAGTTTTACGCAAAGCTGGCCGAAATCTATTCCCTCTGCTTTTGCCGCTTTTGGAAGAAGGCTGTGGGAGGTCAAGCCGGGGATATTGTTTAATTCCAGGATATATGGAATATTATTCTGGTTTAAGATCATATCAACCCTTGAACAACCGAAACAACCCAGTGATCTATGCGCCGTCAATGCTGCCTGCTGGACTTTTTTAGAGGTCTCGAGACTAATCCTGGCAGGGACAATATATTTTGTCGCCGAAGATTCGTATTTCGAACGGTAATCAAAAAACCTGCTTTTGGGCACAATCTCGATGACCGGTAAAGGACATTCGCCTAAAATCCCTACGGTCAATTCCCTTCCCCTTATGTATTCCTCTATAAGTATCCTCTCGTCGTATTTAAACGCCAGCTCTATCCCTGCATCCAGATCATTTTTATTGTCTATAATTGACAGGCCTATGCTCGAACCTCCTCCGGCAGGTTTTATCACCCAGGGCAGCTCGAAATCCACCGAGGCCCCCAGTTTTTTTTCAAAATATCTACTGTTTAGAACCATAAACTTCGGCACGTTCAATCCTTCGGCTGCAAAGATCTCGTGCGAAGCTACTTTGTCCATCGCGTTTTTGCTGGCCTGTGCGCTTGATCCGGTGTATGGTATAGCCAATCTATCCAGTATCTCCTGTATCTTTCCGTCTTCCCCGAAATAACCGTGCAGGGCGATAAAAGCGCAATCTATTGCATGCGATCTTAAAAGCTTCAGGTTTTCTTCCGCGTCGTCTGTAATGATATCTATGGCAACAAAATCAAGCCCTAGAGATTTTAAGCTCTCGCAGACAGACCTGGCAGATTCGAAAGAGATATCCCTTTCTGAAGAAGGCCCGCCCATCAATACCCCGATCCGTCCGAAACCAAGCTTTCCCGCTGACCGCGCACTTCTTCCGATGCCGGATGCCCTGTGCAATCTGCCGGGGTCCTTAAGTATTGAAGAGTTTGTCTTTTGTTTTATGTCTATCGCCATATCTTTATTTCCGGCTCCAGAGCTATCCCGAATCTCTTTTTAACTTCTTTTCTGACTAGCCCCATCAATTTCCTGACATCCTGAAAACTAGCCGCCTCAAGATTCAATATGAAATTCGCATGTTTTAAAGAGACAGCCGCGCCTCCGATGCGCCTTCCTTTTAATCCGCATAAATCCATCAATCTTCCAGCTGAATCGCCCGGAGGATTTTTAAATACGCATCCGGCTGAAGGAAAACTGTAATCCTGCGTCAGCCTTCTCCTGGAGATGTGATCTTTTATTCTACGGCCGATCTCCCGGGGCTTTGCCTTTTTTAATCTGAATCTTGCGTTTAATATAATGTATTTGCTTAAATCCGATTGCCGGTAACCGAATTTTATCTGGCCGCGGCTTAGAGTTATTACCTTGCCATTATAATCCATTACCGAGACATTTTCAACTAAATCTCCGACCTCGCGGCGTTTTCCTTTTTCTGTTATGCCCGCATTCATCGCAAGCGCTCCGCCTAATGTGCCCGGTATTGCCGCAAGGAATTCGATTCCCGAGAAGCCCTTATGCCGGGCATTGTCAAGAAGACGGCTTAAGAAAGCGCCTGCGCCTGCTTCCGCCAGATTCCCTCTAAAAACAATCTTTTTAAAATACTGCGAATCCAAACTCACCGTGATCCCTTTTAATCCTTTATCGCTTGCTAAAATATTGCTTCCTGCGCCGATTATGCGCAATGGGACCCTGTATTTCTTTGCGAAATAAACAAAACCTGCCAGATCCCCGATATCGGACGGCTCTGCAAAAAATTCAGCCGGCCCTCCTATCCTGAAGGTCGTATGTTTTTTAAGCGGCTCGTTCTTTAAGAACTTATTTTTTAAGGCTTGCGGCAAGTTCATCTGAAATTTTTACTATGTCCCCGGCCCCGAGAGTGATAATCAGGTCATCGGGTCTTGCGATATTTAAAATATGCTCGAGGATCTTTTCTTTAGGCAAAAAGACCGCCGGTTTATCCGGCGATAATTTTTTTAAACGCTCATAAAGGCCGTAGCCGGATATGCCGGGTATTGGCGGTTCGCTTGCCGCATATATATCAGTCAGGATCACATAATCCGCGCAGTCAAAGCTTTGAGCAAATTCATCAAGAAGCAGTTTAGTGCGGCTGTAACGGTGGGGCTGGAAAACAGCGATTATCCGCTTCCCCCTGCAATTCTTCATTGCCAAAAGACTGGCCTTTATTTCAGTGGGATGGTGCGCGTAATCGTCAATGACCGTAAACCTGGCGTCCTGGAATTTGATCTCAAGCCGCCTTCCTGCCCCTTTATAATTCTTCAGGGCGCTTGCTATCGCTTTAATGTCTATACCCATCAAAAGCCCCAGGGAAATGACAGCTAAGGAGTTGGAGATATTGTGGACCCCTCCCAGGGAAAGCTCGAACCTGCCGAGGGATTTTTTCCTGTAAAAACAGTCAAAACCGGAACTCAATCCTTTAAATTCTATTTTTTTAGGGTAGCAATCCGCTTTTTCATTTATCCCGAAAAACACATGCCCTGCTTTATAATCCTTCATGATTTTCCTTAAGTTTTCGTCGTCATAACAGCAGAACACGCATCCGTCCTTGTCGGTGTTATTTATGAATTCCCGGAAAGCAAGCATCTCGTTTTGAAAATCCCCATAGTAATCCAGGTGTTCCCGGTCTATGTTTGTGATGATGGAATATTTAGGCCGGTAATAAAGGAATGAGCCGTCTGATTCATCGGCCTCAGCCACGAAAAAATCCCCTTCTCCGAACGAAGCGTTGGTCTGTATGTTTTTAAATATCCCCCCTACGGCGACTGTGGGAGACAGCCCTGCCTCCAGAAGAAGGCACGAGACCAGAGAAGAGGTTGTCGTCTTGCCGTGGCTGCCGGTCACGGCTATCACGGATTTGTCCCTCATAAGCTGCGCAAGCGCCTGTGCCCGCTTGCACACGGGTATTGCCTGCCTCCTGGCTTCTATTATCTCGGGGTTGTCTTCTTTGATCGCGGAAGAATAGATTACCAGATCAGCTCCTTTTATATTATCACCGTTGTGTCCGATAAAAATCCTGGCTCCTGTTTTTATCAATTCCCCGATGATCTTATTATCCTTTACGTCAGAGCCGCTGACCTCGATGCCCTGCCGCAGAAGAAGCCTTGCGATTCCGCTCATCCCTATCCCGCCGATGCCTATTAAATGATAATGTTTGCTCATGTTCTGCAGATATTCAAGACTTCATCAGCCAGGAGTCCGGCTGCATTTGCGTTTTTAAAATCAGAATAATTTGAAACCATCTGCTCTAATTGCCTGCCGCCTTTCATAAGGTCTTTAAGGGTTTTTTGCATTTTAGCAGAACCCGCATCCCTGTCGTCTATGACCAGGGCACATCCCTTTTTTTCAAGCACGGCCGCATTTGCCATCTGATGTTTAAAGGCAAACGGATAGGGTATGATGACAGCCGGCAGACAAAAGTTTATAAGCTCATTTATTGTGGCGGCTCCTGCGCGGCATACGGCAAGGTCTGCTGCGCTGTAGGCGTACTGCATCTTGTCAAAAAAAGGAAAGATTTTCGCGGTCACTCCCGATTCGTCATACCGCTTTTTTAGAAATTCCGCATCCTCAGCTCCGCTTAAATGGATGACCTGCAGTCTTTGCCTTTCCGCAAGACCGGTAAGGGCATCTGTGAAGCCGCGATTGATCGTTCGGCTCCCCTGGCTTCCGCCCATGACAAGGACTGTGAATTTGTCTTCGGTAAGACCCAAAAAGATAAGGGCTGATTTTTTATCGAGCCTTGTCAATTCCCGGCGTATCGGATTGCCAGTAAGAATGACTTTTTCCTTAAAGCCCCTAAGGAATTCTTCCGATTTATCGAAAGAAACAGCAATACGGTCTGCGAATCTCCCCAGGAACCTGTTGGCCTCGCCCGGGACCACGTTTTGTTCATGGACCAGGGTTTTTATCCTGAACATCCAGGCAAAAAAAACAAGCGGGATGCTTGCGATGCTTCCGAATCCTATTACGATATCCGGCCTGAAAAATGCAAGCAAAAACAGGCTTTCAAAAACCCCTTTAACCAATCCAAATGACGACACAAGGTTAAAAAAGTTAAAGCCGTCCTTAAAAGGCCTGACAGATATGTATTTTATGCTATAGCCCCTGACAACATCCTCATCGCATATATTCTTTAGGGGCAGGACAAGGATACTTTCCAGGGCAGGGACCCTTTCCTTCAGGCGATCCAATAAAGCCAAAGCAGGAAATATGTGGCCGCCGCTTGAACCCGCAACCGCCAGGATCCTCATTTAAAACTCCTTCAAAAAAAGTTATTCCCCCGTCAGGGGTATTCCCCTGCCCTTGCAATATTTAAAAGTATTCCCACGCTGATAATGTCGAAAATAAACGAGGAGCCTCCGTAACTTATAAAAGGAAGCGGAAGCCCTTTTGTCGGTAGGACGCCGCAGGAAACGCCTATATTTACCATGGCCTTTAAAGACAGGATTGAGACCAGCCCCAGGCTTAAAAAATAGCCGAACCGGTCAGGCGCGTTTTTAATGACCTTCAACCCCAGCCTTATAAAGATCAAAAAAAGGACTATCACCCCAACGGTCCCGATCAACCCCAGTTCCTCGCCGATTATGGAAAAAATAAAATCCGTGTGAGCGGCAGGCAGATAAAACAGCTTCTGTTTTGAATGGCCGAGGCCGACACCGAATATCCCGCCCGAACCTAGCGCTATCTGGGATTGTATTATCTGAAAACCGCTTCCCTTGGGGTCAGCCCACGGGTCCAAAAAAGCAAGGATACGCATCCTTCTGTACGGCACGCTGAATATCAATAAATAAAGCACGGGGATAGAACTTAATATTATGGATAACAGATAGGACACTTTGACCCCGGCGACATAAATCATTATGAATACCATGACCCCTAGGGAAAGTGTCGTGCCAAGGTCGGGCTGTAGCATGATCAATAAAGACTCAAAGCCTAAAACAGACATCACCGGCAAAAGCCCCCAGCGTATAGTTTTAATTTGTTTTTCCTTGCGGCAAATAAAATCGGACAGATAGATTATCAAAGCTATGCTGGAAAACTCAGCGGGCTGAAAACTTATGAATTTGAGCCTGAACCAGCGCCTTGCTCCCGAGACCTCCCTTCCAATCCCGGGGATAAGCACAAGAACAAGCAACAAAAGGGACACAAAAAGTGCGGGCCTTGCGTATTTTTTAAACTTTCTGTAATCTGTGCTCATGACCCAAAAAGCAATGACCGCTCCCAGTAAGACAAAACTAAGATGCCTTTTTAAGAAATAAGTGCTGTCCTTAAATCTTTCAAGTGCGTAAATACCGGAGGCGCTGTAGATCATTATTATTCCGATGCAGACCAGCGTCACCGTGGTCATGAACAACTGTATTCTTACGTTGCGCATTGTCAGTGCCATTAATCTTTTCCTTGCTCAAAAGTGTTTTTCTCTAAAGCTAACACGGCCTCTTTAAAGGCCTTTCCCCGTTCTTCGAAATCCTTAAACATATCGTAGCTTGAGCACATGGGAGAAAGAAGGACGCAATCTCCGGGCGAAGCTTTTAAAAAAGCCTTTTTCACGGCTTCTTCCAGAGTATCAGCCTCATCGATTGCCAGATGAGCCTCCAGCGCCGCTTTTATCTTCTCCCTTGCCTCGCCTATCAAAACAAGCTGCTTTACTTTGCCTTTTGCAGCTGCCAAAATTTCCGTATAATCGATTCCTTTATGCCTGCCGCCCGCAATAAGTATAATGGGGCTGGAAATATTATTTATCGCCCACACCGCAGATTCAACAATCGTAGCCTTTGAATCGTTTATAAAAGTTACTTCTTTGATCTTGGCAACGTATTCCTGTCTGTGCTCTATGCCTTTAAACTCATTAAAAACTTCGAGGCAAAATCGTTTATCAATGCCCAAAGCCGAGGCAACAGACAGGACAGCTGCCTGGTTCTGGTTTAACCCTTTTGCCTCCTCAAAAAAGACCACTTTTGACTTTGCATCTTTTGCGAAATCCTCAAGAAAAATGTCTTTTCTGTTCAGGACCAGGAAATCGTTTTCATCCTGGTTCATATAGATCCTCTTTTTTGCGTTGATATATTCCGGCATATCCTTATACCTGTCAAGATGGTTGCGGCAGATATTGAGTACGACCGCGACCCTTGGCTTAAATTGCCTGATAGTTTCAAGCTGAAAGGAGCTTATTTCCAGAGATACAAAATCCCCTTCCTTCATTTTGGAGACCTCCCCGCTAAAAGGGGTACCGATATTGCCGCAGATAAAAACTCTCCCGCCGCTTTTTCCCAATGTATTTCCTATCAAAGTAGTGACGGTTGTTTTGCCTGAAGAGCCTGTTACGGCGATTATTGTAGCCGGGCATAAAATCCATGAGGCTTCAACTTCGCTTATTACGGGTATCGAACTCATGGCTGCCCAGACTACAGGCAAAGCCCGGGCAGGGACTCCCGGAGAAATGACAACCAGGTCTTTGCCTTCCACAGATCCCCTGGTGTGTCTGCCCAGCTCAAGATGAATTTTTTTCGAAATCAGCCTTGAGGCGTTGTCATTGGTATATTCATTGTCCTGGTTATCCGTAATAAAGACCTCAGCCCCTAGCTCGTAAAGAAGATTTGCGCAGGCAAGGCCGCTGCGCGCAAGCCCGACTATAGCTATCTTTTTATTTTTAAAATATCCGGTGTTTCTCATGTTTTTTAAGGAGGCCTTTTTTAACGGATCTTTAAAGTGACAAGAGTAAGCAAGGCAAGGATGCTGGCAATGATCCAGAATCTGACTATGACCTTGTTTTCAGACCATCCCATAAACTGGAAATGATGATGAAGGGGGGCGCACTTAAAGATGCGTTTTTTGGTGAGACGGAAAGATAACACCTGTAAGATGACAGATAAAGCTTCAGCCACAAACAGCCCTCCGACTATCAAAAGAAGCAGCTCCTTTTTTATCAAAAGCGCAGTCACACCGAGAGCGCCGCCTAACGCAAGCGAACCCACATCGCCCATAAAGATCGCAGCCGGATAACAGTTAAACCATAAAAATCCAAGGCCTGCACCTATAATACTCGAACAGAAGACCGTCAGCTCCCCGCTTCCCTTTAAAAACGGTATCAAAAGGTAATTGCTGAATTTGATGTTGCCTGAGACATAACAAAGTATGCTGTAGGCTATAGCGGCAAACACAACACAGCCTATTGCGAGTCCGTCTAAACCGTCCGTAAGGTTCACCGCGTTTGAAGAGCCGGTTACCACAACGATCACAAAAAGGACATAGAAAATGCCCAGCTCCACAGAGACGTCTTTTAAAAACGGGATGTCGAGCCTTGACATATGCTGCGGGCTGTTGAACAAAATAATGCCCAGAATCAGCCCGAGGATTATCTGGCTTGTAAACTTTGCTGTGGCTGTAAGGCCTTTGGAACATTTTCTTATATGTTTGAGGTAGTCGTCAATGAAACCCGTCAGGCCCAGCCATAGAGTGCTTAATAAAACTATCAATATATATCTGTTAAAAACCTCAGCCCACAAAAGCGTCGAAGAAAAAACAGCAAGCAATATCAGTATGCCCCCCATAGTAGGGGTCCCCTGTTTATTGCTGTGCAGTTCGTATAATTTTGCGCTGTCCTCTTTCCTTATGTTTTCGCCTATGGATAAACGGGCGATTTTCCTTATCAGAGACGGTCCGAAAATCATGCTTATCAAAAAGGCAGTCACTGCGGCCATGATAGCCCTGAATGTTATATAGCGGAATACGTTAAAAAAAGATATGAGATCATGTAAGGGATAAAACAGATAGTATAACATGTCCGATAATTACCTCAGTTACTTTAAGATGGACTCCATTTTCATTGCCCTTGAGCCTTTTACCAAAACTATATCTTCCTTTTTAAGAAACAATTTTCTGAATAATATCTGTCTGGCTTCGGCTGAATTTCTGCAGGCGAACAGGTTTTTGCTGTCAAATCCTGTTTTTCTTGCCGCCTCCAAAGCAAGCCTGGAAAGTTCGCCTACGGCGATAAGCTTATCGCAGACCCTGGCTGCTTCTATGCCGGCATCATAATGAAAAAACTCCTTTTGCTTTCCCAGTTCCAGCATATCCCCCATTACCAGGATTTTTTTCCCGTCTGTCTTAAAGCCCTCTAATGCGGCAAGGGCATGTTTTAAGGAAGCAGGGCTTGAATTATATGTATCATCGATAAAACTTTTCTGTTTTACTCTTATCAATTTAAGCCTTCCGTCTGGGAATTCAAAATCATAAAGCCTTTTTGAGATCTGAGCGTACTGCATGCCTAAGATCCTGGCACAGGCAATAGCTGAGAGCGCATTATATATATTTTGGCTGCCGATCGTCCTCAAAGAAAAAGAGTGGCTTTTATTGACTTTGAATCTTAATATCGACTTATCGAATCCGATGTCCGAAGCCAAAAACTCAGCCCCGTTGTTTATGCCGAAATTCATGAAGAAAGCCCTGTGTTTTTTTTTGTTGGAGTATTCTTTTAACAGGGGGTCATCGGAATTTAATACCGCTATATAAGGCTTGACCAGATTTCCTATCAACGAAGCCTTTTCTCTGAGGACGCCTTTTAAATCCCCGAAATATTCAAGGTGCGACGGCCCGATATTTGTGATTACCCCTATTGTCGCAAGACATATATGAGCGAGGTAACTTATCTCCCCGAAATGGTTGGTGCCCAATTCAAGGACTGCACAGTCATGGCCATTTCTTAAGCCAAGCAATGTCATCGGCAGGCCGATATGGTTATTCCTGGTGCCGGCTGTTTTTAATACATTAAACCTGGCTGAAAGGACCTTACCCAGCATCTCTTTTGCGGTCGTCTTGCCGTTACTTCCGGTCACGGCAATAACGGGTATTGAAAATCTTTGGCGGTGGAACCTTGCGATATCTCCCAATGCCTTTACGCTATCTCTGACATGGATTACAGAAACACCTTTCGGGATCGCCACGGCTTTAGATGGCCCGATGATTACGCAGCAAGCTCCTTTTTTTACTGCCGCTTCGACAAAAGCATGGCCGTCAAAATTATCTCCTTTGAGCGCCAGGAAAGCTTCGGACCTGTTGATGGTCCTTGAATCTATGGATATTGCCCTCACGCTGGATATCTTTCCCCTGGAAATCAGCCTGCCGCCGGTAGCTCTTAACAGCTCATCGATCGTAAACATTCACGCACTGCCTCTCTATCGTCGAAATGGATGATCTTGTCTTTTACTATCTGGCAATCCTCATGGCCTTTTCCCGCTACCAGCACCACGTCTCCTTTTTTAGCCAAAGATAAAGATTTTCTGATCGCTTCAATACGTTCAGGGATAACGCAGTAATTTTTTGTTTTTATGCCTTTTTTGATATCGCTTATTATATCCTGAGGCTCTTCGGACCGGGGATTATCGTTTGCGATGATGGCGTAATCGGCCATTTCCGATGCGACTTTTCCCATTTTGGGCCTTTTGCCTTTATCGCGCTCGCCTCCGCAGCCGAAAACCACGATGATCCTGCCTTTTGATATCTGGCGCAATGCGCCTATCACGTTTTTAAGGGCGTCTTCGGTATGCGCATAATCCACGAATACGCAAAATCCTGTCCCGGAATCTATCTTTTCCAGCCTTCCAGGCACCAACGAAAATCTTTCCAGCGCGGCAGCTGCTCTTTGAAGATCCAGCCCTTCGTTTTTCGCCCATGCAAAAGCCGCCATTACATTATATACGTTATGTCGGCCGATCAATCCGATATTCAAAGGCATTTCCTTATTATCATAGCTCAAGACAAACTCAGTGCGAAAGATATCCATCTTTATTCTTTTAGCGCGCACATCGGCATAATTTTCTATGGCGTAGGTGACCGTCTTTGCCTTTGTCAAAGGCTTCAGCTTCCTGGCGTATATGTCATCGTTGTTTATGACGGCGAATGCGCTGGCTTTAAGATTTACAAAAAGCTTTGCCTTGGCCTTAAAATATTCGCTCATCGTCCTGTGATAGTCAAGATGGTCCTGGGTAAGATTAGTAAAGATCGCCGAGGAAAAATCTATTTTCTCGGTCCTGCTCTGGTCGAGGCCGTGCGATGAAACCTCCATAACAGCGTAATCAGCTCCTTTTTTTTGCATCTCGGCGAGCAACCGCTGCAGTTCTACCGGGCCGGGCGTTGTATTTTTGGAAGGTATGACCCGACCTTTAAAACGGTAGTTTATGGTGCCTATGACAACCGGATTATGCTTCGTTTGCTTAAGTATGGATTCTATTAAATAAGTTATAGTGGTCTTTCCGTTTGTGCCGGTAACAGCAGCGACTTTCAGCTTAGACGAAGGGTTGCGGTAAAAGCTGCTGGCTAGACCTGCAAGCGCAAGGCGGCAGTCTTTTGCCCCGAGAAAACAGATCTGTTCTTTTGTCTTGAGATCGATCACAGGGTCCTGCATTACGACTGCCCTTGCCCCTTTTGCTACTGCCTCCCTGATGAATTCCGCTCCGTCTGCTTTATTTCCCTTTATAGCCACAAAAATAAAATCTCTGCCCACCTCTTTGGAATTACAGCTTATGCCTTTGACTTTGAAATCGGCTTTGATGCTTTTTATGCCTGAGATTTCAGAACCTTTAATCAGCTGAGTAAACCTCATGGAAGGCCATGACATCATTTGTATTCTCTCTGTTTTTAAGATACCGCAGCGCATCGCTGCAGACGTTTTTAAATACTGGCGCGGCAACGACACCGCCGAAGTAATTGCCTCTGGGTTCATCTATTACCACGACCACTGCAAGCTGCGGATCTTCAGCAGGGGCAAATCCTATAAAAGATGCCATGAACTTGTCATGCGAATACGAGCCGTTTGGCTCAAGTTTTTGGCCTGTCCCGGTTTTTCCTCCTGCCGTAAAATCAGTAAGTCTGGCCAATTTGCCTGTCCCGTTCTCCAAAACACCGATCAGTATCTTTTTGACCCTTGCTGAAGTCTCAGGAGATAAAACCTGGCGCACTACAATCGGTGAAAAACTTTTTATGGTCTGTCCCTGTTTATCTCTTATCTGGTTTACGATATACGGCTTCATAAGGAATCCGCCGTTTGCTATCACAGAAATGGCATTTGCCAGCTGAAGGGCAGTCACTCCCACTTCCTGTCCCATGGGTATTGCTGAGATGGAAGTCTTGGACCAGCCCCTTGAATCTTTAGCAATACCTGATATTTCGCCAGGCAGGTCTATTCCGGTCTTTGTGCCAAAACCGAACAACTTTATATAACGGTAAAGGACCTCAAGGCCCAGCTTCTGGGCTACCTTGCAAGTGCCGATATTGCTTGACTGTTCGATCACTTCTTTAAATGTAAGCCAACCATGAGGCCTGTGGTCATGTAAAATATGGTTGGCTACCTGGTATTTCCCGTTTTCGCAGAAAAATCTGTCCTGCTCCGTGACTTTTTTCTCTTCCAGCGCAGCAGAGGCTGTCACTATCTTAAATACCGAGCCGGGCTCGAATAAGTCGCAGACAGCCCTGTTCCTTGCCTTTTCGATGTTTATGGTTTGCCTATCCTCTAAGTCAAAATCAGGCCTGTTAGCCATCGCGAGGATCCGGCCTGTTTTAGGGTCCATGACAATGATGCTTGCGGCTTTTGCCCGGTACATACGAAAAGCCTTATCCAGTTCTTTTTCCGCTATATACTGTATTACTTCATCTATGGTCAATACCAGGTCATATCCGTCCCTGGGCATCATCATCTTTTCATAGAGGTCCAGTTTCTTGCTGCGCGCATCGCGCAAAAGCACTGCCCAGCCTGCCTGGCCCTTAAGATACGAATCATAATACATCTCCAGCCCCTCAAGTCCGTTGTTGTCAAGACCCGCAAAACCGATTATCTGACTGGCCAGATAGCTGTTCGGATAACACCTTTTGCTTTCTTTAATAAAACCTATTCCCTTAAAATTCAGTTTTTTGATCGCCTGAGCCTGCTGCGGAGTTATCTTGCGGCAAAGCCATATAAAGGATTTATTCCGCGATAACCTTGATTTCAGATAAGACTCTTCGACGTTTAATATGGGGATGAGTTTTTTTATGATGAATTCTTTTTCCTTTTCGGGGATTTCGTTGGGAGAGCCGTATACCGAATCGCATGCAAGGTTGACTGCCTGGGGTTTAAGATTGGCATCATAAATAGTGCCTCTTCTGGGTTCAAGCTCCATGAAAAAGTTTTGCTGTTTTTTAGCAAGAGACGCCAGATATTTTGAACTTTTAAACTGGATATAAAAAAGGCGGGCTGACGAAAGTATTAATAAAATAAAAAATAGTAAGAATGCCGCTTTAGTCCTGCGGCTGTAATTTTCTATATACACAACTCTATAAGAATTTAGAGATCGGCGGCTTTATCGTTATTCGCCGTCGACCTTGAATGAAATAGAAGGACTTATGGTCTTGGCTTCGGCCTGTCTCTTGAGCCCAAAGATGCGCGCCATTAAAGTCTGGCTCTTTGAAGCGGCATTGCCTGCGATTTTTGTATTTGTTCTGGGCTGTCCCACTTTAACAAGACAAAAATTTGCAGGCATACAGAAGTCGCCTGACTGCCAGGCCTTGGCGCCTATTCTCACAAGAGAAGTATTCCTTTTTAGATTATACCTCAAGAAGGAATTCTCATCAAGCAATTCCTTAAAAGATGCCGTGTTTTTCTGTCCTTCATAGGCAAGGCGGAAGACCTCGGTCTGCTGCCAGACATAAAGGGTGGAAAAAAAGGTAAGTAAAAACGCCAGGGATAAAAACTTTGACAGTCTCATATGTTTTATAATTTCTCTGCGACCCTGAACTTTGAGCTCCTGCTGCTTGGATTTTCCATGATCTCGGTTTCAGCAGGAGTCAATGGTTTAGGGGTTATAATTTTAACCGAGCCTTCGCCTGCCAGTTTTCTGAAAGTCAGCTTCACGATCCTGTCTTCGAGGGAATGGAAAGAAATAACGCATATCCTGCAACCTCTACCAAGGAATCCTACGGATTTTGTTATTGCCGTCTCCAGGGCCTCAAGCTCCCTGTTGACTGCGATGCGTATTGCCTGAAATGTCCTGGTAGCCGGATGTATCCTGAAACGATAGTGCCTGTACCTGTGAGGTATCGAACTGACCACTATACTGCTTAACTGCGAAGTCGTAGCTATGGGATGCCTCTGGCGCTCCATTACGAGATTATGAGCAATGCGGTTATGCCATCTTTCCTGACCAAAGGCCTTCAACAGATTGGAGATCTCCTCTTCGTTGAGATTATTAAGCAGGTCATAAGCAGAGATATAGCTGTTTCTGTCCATCCTCATATCCAACGGCCCTTCGGACTGAAAACTAAAACCCCTGTCTGCGTTATCCAGCTGAAACGAAGAGATCCCCAGGTCAAACAGGATGCCGTCTATTCTGGAGACATTGATATTATTCAATATGGCATCCACGTCCGAAAAATTGCCGTATACAAAATCCACGCAACCCCTGTATTCTTCCAATTTTTTCTTTGCAAGGTCCAGAGATTCCTGGTCCCTGTCTATACCGATAACCCGACCTCCGGGCATTATTTTTTCTAATATGGCGCGGCTGTGTCCTGCGGTACCCATGGTGGCGTCTACAATGGTCTGAGAGGCCTTTAGATTAAGATACTCGAGGACTTCGTCTAGCATTACCGGGATATGGCGTTTTTCTTCCATTATGGCGATCATTGACCCTCAATTAGTTTTTCGGCTATCTCTTCAAAAGATTTCTGCCAGTTTCCGTAAAACTCCTGCCACTTTTCTCTTGACCAGATCTCTATCCTGTTTGAGACTCCCACGATCACTACGTCTTTTTTTATTTCAGCGAAGTCTTTAAGATACTGAGGCAAAAGGATCCTGCCCTGCCTGTCAAAAGCGACTTCGACCGCACCGGAAAAATAAAGACGGTTAAATACGCGCGACTCCTGTTTTGTGAAAGAAATGGATTTGAATTTCTGTTCCTGGCTCTTCCATTCTTCTTCGGTAAACATAAAAAGACATTTGTCAAGGCCCCTTGTCACAAAAAACCTTTCTACGAAATTTGTCTTTGCAGTCTCGCGGAATTTTGAAGGCAGGATAAGACGTCCTTTACGATCTATCGAATGAAGAAATTCTCCGTAAAAGATGGGACACCCCTTTTGTTTAAAAAACCCGTTAAAAACAGAAGAAAACTATTTACCACTTTACACCACTATTAACCACTTAGTAACACAATTTTAGGCAAATTTCTCCACTTTGTCAAGAAAAATTACACCTAAATTTATGGGGTACAACGCTTAGTGTGTTTCTGGATTAATGGCAGGATATATTGTGGTATTTACTGGGGCGCTTTAAGATATTTTTAGCGGTTAATACGTCTTTTTTGATCTGCACTACAAGAGAAAAGCTCGAATCAAATCTTTTGTCATCCCTTATTTTTTTAATGAACTGCACCTCCAATTCATTACCGTAGATGTTTTTGGCTAAACCGAATATATGGACCTCTATGTTTTGTCCGAAGGATCGGGTCTGTTTTTTTTTCAAAAAAAAGGTCGGCCTCGGCCCTATGTAACATACCCCGGCTAATTTTTTGTTCCCCAGGATCACCGTCACTGCATATATGCCGTTGGGCGGGATCACCTCATGTTGAGGGTTTATGTTTGCGGTCGGAAAACCCAGTTTTTTACCCAGGGAATCCCCTTTTACGACCCTGCCGAGTATGCCTACCGGCCGGCTGAGTAATTTTTGAGCATGCAAAAGATCCCCTTTTGCTATCAGCCTGCGGATCAGGGTGCTGCTTACGGTTTTCTGGTTTATCTTTATGACATCGAAGACCTTTAATTTAAAACCGTAAAGCCCTGAAAGCTTTATTAAAAGTTTTATGTCGCCCTTTCCGTTTTTTCCGAATCTGAAATTGCCTCCGACCAGGACATATCTTGCATGCAGTTTAGCGGCAATAATTTTTTTTACGAAATCTTCGGGCTGCATAAGAGAAAATTCCCTGTTAAAGTTTACGACGATGCAGCCATCAATACCAAGCTGCCCGATTATCTTCAACCTGTGATCCAAAGAATAAAGGCTGTCCTGACTTTGAGGATGGGGCCAGAATGTCAGGGCCAAAGACTGCCCGCCTGTGCGCCTGGCAAGGCTTACGCAGTTTTTGAGTATCGCCCTGTGAGCGACATGCACCCCGTCGAATACTCCGATTGCGACAACCGTATTTTTGAACCGGGGGATCCTGTTAAGCCGGCATATTACTTTCATAAATTTCGGCCTTTGCCTTTACCTTAAAGCTTCTCTTACTTTCTTCAGGACCTTCTTTTTTACTGTCTCCAGACTCCCTTTTATCGTAGCTCCGCTTGCTGTCTTGTGCCCTCCGCCGCCGAAAAAATTAGCTATCCGATTTACGTCGATCTTACCCTGAGACCTGAAATTGACCCTGACGTCTTTATGCAGCCCCAGGTTTTCCTTGAACACAAGCACCGCTTCGACGTCTTTTAAAGTCCTTGCGAATGTCAAAAGGCTTTCGGAAAGATCAAACGATAATTTCTTTTTCTTTGCAAAGACCTCTCTGTTTATCGCAAACCACGCAAGCCTTCCTTTTTGTTCGACCTTCATCCTGGGCAGGATTTCGGAAAGCACCCTTAGGTCGGGGTAAGGGATATTACCGTAAACATTCTTATAGACTTCGGGCACTGCTATGCCGTGCTGTAAAAGCTCAGCCGCCACCCTGTGTGTCTCTGAGGTGGTGTTGGAATAACGAAAAGATCCCGTATCTGTAAGAATGCCGATATATAAATAAAGCGCGACATCCCTGTCAACGGGCACATTCAGTTTCTTATATAGCCTGTATATCATCTCGCAGCAGCAGCTGGCCCTGGGGTCTACCCAGTTGACGTCAGCGAACCTTGAATTGCTTATGTGATGGTCGATATTAAGGATGGGAAGGCCATCGGAATTCACAGTATATACCTCGCCAGTCCTTCGCAGGTCGGAACAATCAAGAGCGACGAAGCAATCGAATTTAATGTTCTTTATGCCTTTTTTAAACCTTCTTATGACAGACAGCCCCGGAAGAAAATCATAGCCGTAAGGGATCACATCGTCATTAAGGACAGTCGCATCTTTGCCCAATTTTTTTACGAGCCTGTAAAACGCCATCTCAGAACCCAGCGCATCGCCTTCCATGCTGGTGTGGCTGGCTATTAAAAAATTTTTTTGCTTTCTTATAAACTCAACGCTTTTTTCAAGGCTCATTTTTCTTCGGTCTCCTTTTTTTTCCTGGCATCATCCATCTGTTTGATCTCATCCAGCACTTCCTGGATCTTCGAACTGTATTCGCTTGATTTGTCTTCATTAAAAACGATCTCAGGGGCAAAACGCAGCTGGATCCTTTCCGCCACAAGCTTCCTGATAAACTTTAAGGCGGAATCCAGGGCTTTCTTGCTCTTTTTATGGTCTTGTTCTTTTCCCAGGACGCTGTAGAAGATCTTTGCGTAGCGCAGGTCAGGGCTTATTTCCACTCCTGTAATAGTTACAAACCCCAGGCGCGGGTCCTTTAATTCGTTCGCAAGTATGCTGCTTACTACCTTCTGTATCGCATCCTGGACCTTCTCTTTTCTAGACATTGCGGCCCCTCTTTCTTTTCTTTTGACAGCTAAATCAACTCCATAGAGTAATCCATAAGACAAACTCCCTTACAGTTTTCTACAAACGGTCATCTAATGTTTTTGAGTTTGCGGGCAAACTCCAATTCTTCACTTTTCGTCTTTACCTTGCCGTTTAGCTTTGCGTTTAGAAGTTTTGAGAATATCTGCTGGTAATGCGGCCCCGGCTCGATCCCCAGACCGTTTAAATCATGGCCTGATACAGACACGTTTGTGCCGTTATAAAGATGAAAAAAATCTTCGATGCGCCTTATGACTTTTTTATTCCGGCATCCGGCTTTTATCAGGAGTATTACCTCATAACTTAAAGGCTCTAAGATATGAAATACGGTACTGGGCAGGACTTTTGCCTTGCTTAATTTAGACACAACAACAGAACGCGAGCCGAAATAACTCAATATCCTTTTTTCTTCGCCTTTGCGCAATACAAACCTCTGGCAGATATCTTTGGCTTCCTGCCCGCTTTGCGAATCGATCAACGCCATAAAATAGATCAGCCAGCCGTCAAGGGGCCTGTGAAGGGTGAAGTTGCTTTTAAACCAGCAGATCTGACTGTCGATAGAATCGAACAGGCGCAATGAAGTTTCGGAAATCTTAAGGCCGGGCTTGATAAAATCAAGATTGGCCAGTTCCTGCATGCGCCTTATCTGCCTTGAAGGCCTTTTTTCTTTCAAGATGAGTATCATCTCGTCGCGAAGCCTTTGCGGCTGGACTATAGAAAGCATCTTAAGCCCGACGGAGTCTTTCAGGCATTTCAAGGTGTGATGCTCTATCTTAAAATTGTATCTTTGTTCAAAACGGATCGCCCTTAAGATCCTGGTGGGGTCGTCTATAAAACTTAAGTTATGGAGTATCCTGACATTCTTATGCTCTATATCCGATCTTCCGTTGAACGGGTCTATGAGCTTACCGAAATTTTCGCCGCTTATGCTTATGGCAAGGGTATTAATAGTAAAATCCCTCCTGTAAAGGTCGTCCTTTAGAGCACCCTTGTTTACCACAGGCAGACACCCGGGTTCGGGATAGTATTCCTTTCTTGTGGTTGCGATATCGATCTTTAAATGGTGTTTTAAGGTCACTGTTGCGGTCCCGAATCTTTTATGGCTTATAAGCCTTGCGTTTAACTTTTTAGCAAAAGCTTCGGAAAACTTTATTCCGTCGCCTTCGATCGCAATATCAAGGTCAAGGTTCTTAACCCCCAGGATAAGGTCCCTTACAAACCCGCCGATCAAATATGCGTTAAACCCCAAGGTTTCAGCAGTATCCTTCGCAAGGTTGATCAACTCCTGGATCTCTTGCGCAAGTCCTTTAAGGTGTTTTTCCACGCTTTCTCCTTCTTTACCGTGTCCCGTTCGGGACGGTACACATGCACCGTCCCGAACGGTGCATTAGGGTCTGGGATGATACATCTTATGGATAGTCTTGAGCCTGTCCTTGTTAATATGGGTATAAACTTGAGTCGTAGCAATATTCGAATGTCCCAGCATTTCCTGCACTGAGCGCAGGTCAGCCCCTCTTTCAAGCAGATGAGTCGCGAATGAATGCCTTAATGTATGCGGTTTTATAGGCTTTTTGATGCGGGCCTGCTTTGCGTAGCGCTTTATAAGCTTCCACAAAGATTGTCTTGAGATCTTTTTGCCGAACCTGCTGACAAAAAGATCTTCGCACTGCCTTTTTTTAAGCATTGCGGGCCTTGCAGCTGCAAGATACCTTCCAATGCTGTGTATGGCTTTTTTGCCTATAGGAATGATCCTTTCCTTGTTTCCTTTGCCTATGCAGCGCAGGAATCCTATTTCAAGATTGACGTTATCAGACTTAAGGGCTGAGACTTCGGATACCCGCATGCCCGTCGCATAAAGGGTTTCCAGGATAGCTTTGTCCCGTATCCCCTGATTATTCCTGGGGTTGGGCTGGGATAACAGCGACTCGACCTCGTTTACCGAAAGCGTATCCGGGACTTTTTTCCATAGCTTCGGTGAATCAATGAGGCTGGTGGGATCAGCTTTTAAAATCCTCTCCCTCACAAGGAAACGATAAAACATCCTTATTGCCGCAAGTCTTCTTGCGATGGAATTCGGGGAGATGCCCTTATCTTTCTGAGAAAGCATGAAGTCAATAACGTCGTTCTTTGCCGTCTTTGAAAGGCTGTCTATAGAATGAGACTTGATAAATCCGCAGAAAGCACGCAGGTCTTCCCCGTAAGAGATTATCGTGTTCTTTGAAAGCCCTCTTTCGACCGTAAGATAATTCAGGAATGTCTCTATTAATTCTTCCATTTTTTATTCTCTATCCCCCCCTCCATTCCGGGATTGTAGAGCTTATCCATTCCGGGATTGGAAATTAGTTCAGGAAGGGGTTATTCAGCTTTTCCTGTCCGATCGTGGACGACGGGCCGTGGCCCGGATAAATCACCGTATCATCGGGCAAAACCAGAAGCTTGTCTTTTATTGAATCTATCAACAATCCTTCGTCCCCGCCCAGATCCGTCCTGCCGACGCCCTCGCAAAAAAGGCTGTCTCCGGTAAACACTATCCGGTTTTGGGGCTTCTTCATCAAAAGCGCAATTCCTCCGGAAGTGTGGCCCGGCACATGCAGCACTTCCAATTTGATATCGTCAAGCTCGATTATCTCACCGTCCTTTAAAGGTTTTATCAACGACTTAATACTGTAATGAGCCTCGAAAAAAGCCGAGAAGTTCTTCTTTGCGTCCTTCAACATGTCCATATCCTGGCTGTGGATATAAACAGGCACTCCGAACGCATCATCGCAGCCTATGTGGTCAAAATGACCGTGAGTATTTATAACAAATGCGACATTCAATTTATGGGCATCCAGGGCCTTTTGTATCTTGTGTTGCTCGCTTCCGGGGTCTATTATTATAGCCTTGCCGCCGTCTTTGGAAGCAAGTATATAACAGTTGACTTCCATCGGGCTGACGATCACTGTTTCAAGGATCATTGAAGGTAATCCTTTATCTTGCTGTAAGAAAATTCCCTTGAGATCTCCCTTTGCAGACGCCCTGCAGTCTGGATATGCGATTGTGCGCTTGTGAAATACACGTCTTTTAAGATACCTTCTTTAAGCCTGGCCAGACTTTTAATGGGGCCATCCGCTTTAATCCGGATTTCTTCTCTAAGCAATCCCATCATATTCTCAAAGTTTTTTATTGCCTCGGAAATGCAATCTAAGGCCTTTTTGCGGTTAGTGTCTTCTGCAAGCGAATCTATGAGTTCATCCTGCCAGCTTTGCCAGTAAAGGTAATATTGTCTGTAAAGCTCTTCTTTATTCGGGGCCTGTTGAGTATATTCTTCCGGCGTAAGGACCATTTCTTCGGGCTCTTTGGGCTCTTTTGACTTGCGCGTAAACTTTCTTCCGAAAGACTCGCAGCCCGTTAGATTGACAGTCAAACACAATATAACAGCTGCAAAAACAATCCTGCCAGTAAACCCTTTAAATCCGTTTGATCTGAAATATTTCATTTTCCCTCCAGCATAGCGATGAATTCTTCTTCCCGGATCGTCTTTACTCCCAATTTTTTTGCCTTATCATATTTAGAACCTGGATTTTCTCCCAGGACAACAAAATCAGTGGCTTTACTTACGCTTGAAGAAGGATTGCCTCCCAGAGAACGCACCAGCTCCTCCGACTCCTGCCTGCTGTAATTTTTGAGCTCTCCGGTAAATACAAAAGTCTTTGCCGCAAGCAAAGAAGGTTTTGCTGGTTCTGATTCCTGTTTAAAGTTCAGCCCGGCATTTTTTAGGTCCCTGATCAATTTTTTAGTCTGGCTTTGAGAGAAATAATCTACTGTCGATCCGGCTATGACAGGGCCTATTTCATAAATCGAATCGAAATCCTCTTTTTTTGCGGCAGCGAGGTCCTCCATTGTTTTAAACTGCCTTGCCAGCACAAAGGCCGCCTTTTCTCCGACGTGGCGTATGCCAAGTCCGTAGATCAGCCTTGAAAGGCTGCGGGTCTTGCTCTTTTTAATACTTACCAGAAGGTTTTTGATCTTCTTTTCTTTAAATAATTCAAGTCTCTCAAGGTCTTTTTCAGTGAGTCTGTAAATATCCCCGAAATTTCTGACCAGCTTTAAATTGACCAGCTGCTGCACTACTGATTCGCCCATGCCCTCTATATCCATGGCAGCGCGGGAGCCAAAATGCAGAAGCCCTCTTTCCAGCTGAGCAGGGCAAAAAGGATTGATGCAGCGGTAAGCGACATCGTCTTCCTTTTCCTTTATGACCTTGCCTGAACACACAGGGCAGGCATTCGGTATCTTAAACTCCCGTTTTCCTGAGCTTTGGACTACCTTGACTACCTTAGGGATGACGTCACCGGCTCGCTCTATCAAAACGCGGTCGCCCTCTCTTATGCCCAGCCTTTTGATCTCGTCGAAATTATGAAGCGTAGCGTGCTTAATGATGACTCCGCTGCATTCAACGGGCTTGAGTTCGGCGGTCGGAGTGATGACCCCGGTCCTTCCTACATTTACGCTGATCTTAATTACCTCTGTCGTAGCCTGGCGGGCCGGAAATTTATAGGCTATTGCCCAGCGCGGGCTCTTTAAAGTGGCCCCTAGTTTGTTTTGCTGCATGAAACTGTTGACCTTGACTACAATACCGTCTATCTCATAACTCAAGACATCCCTTTTCTCCTGCCGGTCCCTGCAATAAACCATGACTTCGTCCAAATCAGCGCAGAGCCTTGAATCGGGATTAGTCCTTACCCCCAAGCTTCTTAATTTTTCAAGGTACTCCCACTGCGTGTTCAAATCTGTTCCTTTATATTCACCCAGAGAATGGGCGAAGAAATTAAGCCTGCGCCTTAAGACCATCTCTCTATCAAGAAGTTTCAGCGAACCGCTGGCTGCGTTGCGCGGATTGGCGAAGGAGGCCTCTCCCTGTTTTTCCCTTTCCTTATTCAAAGCCAGGAACTCTTTTTTATCCATATAAACTTCGCCGCGTATCTCTATAAACTCAGGGATGTCTTTTCCCATCAAAACAAGAGGGATCGCCCTTATCGTCTTTAAATTTTCAGTGACATCTTCTCCGGTCTGGCCGTCGCCCCTTGTAGCCCCTGAAAGCATTTTGCCTCTTTGATATGTCAGATTCGCGCTGAGGCCGTCTATCTTAAGCTCGACTACATACTCTATTTTTCCGGCTTTGCCCAGTCCTTTTTTTACGCGCGCATCCCAATCTTTTATCTCGTCAAAAGAATACGTGTTGTCCAGCGACAGCATCTTCTGACGGTGGCTGGCGGTTTTAAAACCTTCCAAGGTCCCTGCGCTTATCCTTACCGTGGGAGAATCATCAGATTTAAACCGGGGGTGCTTTTGTTCCAATTCTTTAAGCCGGCTCAAAAGGCCGTCATATTCCTTATCAGAGATTTTTGGCTGGCTCGACACATAGTAGAGGTAATCGTGCTGCCTTATTTCGTCCCGCAACTTTTCTATTTTGGTTTTGACGTCTTCCATATCGGCTAAATGCCTGTTTTGAGCCTCTCGGCGAGAAAACCCGGCAGGCCGGCATCAACGATTTTTTTGCCTGCGGCTTCCAAATCGTAGGCGATCCTTTTGATCTGTATGGTATTATTGTCCGTATCGTATATGCAGTAAGCAGCCCTCGGATCGCAATCCCTTGGCTGGCCTACGCTGCCGCAGTTGACTATATATTTTTTGCCTTCTTCGACCGGGATCGTTTCATCGTCGACGTAGAGTATTTCGTTTGAGCCGAATTTTATGAAACTGCCGGCGACATGGGTATGCCCCACAAAACAGACTTTTGTCTCCAATAGCTTGAAAATCCGCCAGGCGCCGTAACTGTCTGTCAGGTAATCAAAGTTTCCAGGAGAATCAAGAGTGCCGTGAACAAGCGTCAGGTCAGGATTTTTATAAAAAATATTGAGCCCTTTGAGGAAATTTTTGCCTTCTTCGTCCAGGGTTTGTTTTGTCCAGATTATAGCTTCTTTTGCATCGGGATTAAAAGAATCTATCCTGAACAGATCGCACATAGCCCAGTCGTGGTTGCCTGCGACCGTGATAACGGAGGGATTGTTTATTTTGCTGATGCATTCGGCGGGATTTGCACCGTAGCCTACAACATCCCCTACGCAGAGGTATTGGCCTATGGATTCCGAGGAATACGCATCCAATACTGCGGACAGCGCCTCAAGATTGGAATGGATATCCGAAAAAATGCCGTATCTCATTAAAATTCTATGCTAAAATTTTTAAATCCGCCGGAAGCAGGCTCCCATCGGACTTCGACATCCTCGATATAATGGGAAAAGTATTCTTTGACCCTTTCCAAAAAAATTTTAAGGGCTTCTTCTTCAGCTTCTGCAACGACCTCGACCCTGCCGTCGTTTAGATTCTTTACCCACCCCAGGGCGCCGGACTGGTTCGCAAGCTCTTCGACTGTAAAGCGGAAGCCCACTCCCTGCACCCTTCCGCTAAAAATTGCATGTGCCCGCTTCATCATTCCTTTTAAGAAATGCATCTGTCGTTCTCTAGCTCATATCAATTTTGTGGGTCCTGTCTTGGTTTGTTTCTCGCAGGGACGCTCGTCCTTCCCCAGCGTGTCAGGACTTCGCTCCGCTCCAGCCCCTCGCTCTTGGCAACAAATCTGACTCGCAGCAAACCATGCCCGCTCGGGGCTTCCGAGGCCCTGCTCAAAATCAAACCAAGCCACCCACTAAAATCGACATTTGCTCGAAATACTGACAGCTGCCTTTAGGAGGAATCTTGCTGTTAGATATTTTTATGGTTTTGCTGGAGCGTGCATTAGAAAATTTTTGGCAAAAGTCTGCAAGGGATTACGACAAGCGGGAGCACGAAAAACCCGCGTTAGCCTACTGGCGGAAGCGAGGAGTAAACCGCAGCAGACGGCAAAAATTTTCAGCACGCGGAAGCGAAACCATAAAAAATCGACCTGAGCGAAAAAACTGACAGATTCATTAGATCAAGTCGGGGCGAGTGGACTTGAACCACCGACCTCAGCGTCCCGAACGCTGCGCTCTAGCCAAACTGAGCCACGCCCCGTTTAAATTTAATTATATTAGTATACCAGAAATAAAATAATATGGCAACATCCAATCCCGCCTAAAGGGGAGAATTTTGGAAAGCGGCTTTGGCAAGGATATCAAATTCTATATTGAGTTTATCCGAAGGGCCTTTGAAATTTAAAGTGGTATTTTTGAGGGTGTGCGGGATAATACAGACCTTAAATAAATCTGTCTTTTTCTCTGCCACAGTAAGGCTTATTCCGTCCAACGCCACAGACCCTTTCGGTATTATGAACTTCATAAACCCTGCCGGCGCAGCAATCTCCAGGACCAGGTCTTGGTTGACAAAGCCTTTTTTACGTATGATCCCCGTGCAATCAATGTGGCCGAGCACAAAATGGCCGGAAATCCTGTCACCCAGTCTTAAACTTCTTTCGAGGTTGAGCTTATCCGAAACACTTAAGGAACCCAGATCGGTGATCTTTAAAGTCTGGTTCATCACCTCAAAACTCAAGGTATTTTTATCTTTCTTTACGACTGTCAGACAGACCCCGTTTACTGAAACGCTGTCTCCTGATTTTGTGTCTTCCAGGACTTTATCCACCTCCACAGTAAGCAAAGTAACATTGCCGCGCCTTGAAATCTCCCTGACCTTGCCAAGCTCTTCGATTATACCAGTAAACATGTCTTAACCTGCTTAAAAAAATAACCCGAATAACTTAATTAACGCGATAACAGCACTAACTGATCCGTCATTTTACATATGCCTCGACAAATATATCTTCTTTAAATCTGCGCAATTTCACTTCCCTTAATTTTACGGCCGAATCAACCCTGGTTACGCCCTGGCCCATCACAGAACTGATCGCGTCTTTGCCGCCGATTATCTTAGGGCTTATGAAAAATAATATTTTATCTACCAGCTTATCGTCGAACAGGGAGCCTATCAGAGTGCCTCCGCCTTCCACTAAAATATTGGATATGCCCATTTGAGCGAGCCTTTTCATCATGTCCTTAAGATTGACCTCGCCTGCTTTTTCTTTCACCTCGATGATCGCGGCTTTCCCGGAAAGCATTTTTCTGTTTTCTATTTCCTGGCCCGGCTTTGAAGGCAGAGTAAAGATGATCACGCGGCTGTTTGCGGAGAAGATGTTCGCGTCCTGAGGGGTGCTCAAATGGCTGTCCACGACTATTTTTGCCGGCTGCCTTTTAGAAAACCAGGCATTCAGTTTAGGGTTATCGCGCAGGACCGTGTTCTCTCCGACCATGATCGCGTCATAATACTGCCTGATCCTGTGGCTGTAGATCCTGGATTTATCCGATGTTATCCACTGGGATTCCCCGGTCCTTGTGGCGATCTTGCCGTCCAGAGACTGGGCCACTTTAACCGTTACAAAGGGGAGCTTTTTGGTTATATATTTTATGAAAACCTCGTTGATCTTTTTTAGCTTTTCCTCCAGGAATCCCACTTTGACGCTTATCCTGTGGTTCTTTAGGATAGTTACCCCCTTGCCGTTGTTTAAGGGATTGGGGTCGATCATGCCTATGACTACTTCTTTTACTCCAAGCTGGATTATCCTGTCTACGCATGGCGGAGTTTTTCCAAAATGGGTGCACGGCTCCAAAGTAACGTAAAGGGTAGAGCCTTTTGCGTTCCGGCCTGCTTCTTCCAAGGCAACTATCTCAGCATGCGGCTGGCCTGCTTTTTCATGGTACCCCCTGCCAATTACCTTGCCGTTTTTTACGACCACGGCTCCGACCATAGGATTGGGAGAAGTCATGGCTTTAGCCTTCAAAGCCAGCTTTATCGCAAATTCCATGTAGTAGAGATCGTCTTTTTTGATCATTTTTGCGCCTGTTTTAATTTTTCAACCAGCTCATAGGGCACTTTGAAAACGCCCATTTTAACGTCGGGTTTTGCATCTCCGTGAAAATCTGAACCGCCGGTAACTAAAAGCTTAAAATTTTTAGCTATGCCAAGATAATAATTTATCATCGATTGAGTGTGTTCGGGATAATGCACCTCAAGGCCCATAAGCCCCATATCCGCGAACATCGGTATCAGGTCATCGCGGTTAAGGCAATAAGGATGCGCCAAAACCGGGATCCCCTTAGCTTCTTTTATTATTTTTATAGCTTCCTGGGGAGTGAGCCTGAAATTTGCGACATACGCAGGGCCTTTGTCTCCGATGTACTTTGCGAACGCCTCATATATGGAACTTACGATCCCCTCTTTTACCATCGCCCTTGCCACATGAAGCCTTCCCACTGTTCCAAGGACTGAAACAGCAAATACCTTCGCAGCATCCAGAGATATACCGAGGCCTTTCAGTTTTTCGGTTATCTTATATATACGCTCTACCCTGACATTTTTTAAAAATTCCAGCTTTTCCAACAGAGCCTTGTTTTCATAATCTATGAGATATCCGAGCATATGTATCTCTATGCCGTCGTATTCTGCGCTGAGTTCCACCCCGGATAAGACTTCGACATCGACCTTGCCCGCCTCTTCTATAGCCGGGGCGATCGCTTCAACGGTGTCGTGGTCGGTTATCGATATTGCACAAAGCCCCGAATCCCTGGCTTCCATCACGATCTGTCTTGCGGTAAAAGTCCCGTCTGAAAATAAAGTATGGAGGTGTAAATCTGCGGATTTCATTTATTGGTCTCGGACTTTATCTTATCAAGGATACCGTTTACGAATTTGCCTGCCGCAAGCCCGGAATATTTCTTGGCAAGTTCCACAGCTTCGTTGATAGTGACCTTTGGCGGTATATCCTTAAGGAAAATAAGTTCATAGCTGCCCATGCGAAGTATATTTCTGTCTACAACTGCCATGCGCTTGAGTTCCCAGTTAACGGCGTAGCCCGATATCTTTTCGTCTATTGTCTTTAGATTGTCAAATGTCCCCCTGACCAGCATTTCAGTAAACTCCCTGATTTCATCCTCAGGCATGTCCCCGGAATCCCTTTGCCAGAAATTTTCCAGACAAACATCCGCAGGATCACCTGTTATGTCTATCTGATACAAAATCTGTAAGGCGAATTCTCTTGCCTGGCTTCTTTTTCTCATTTGATCTGGCCCAAGACGTTTACCATTTCGATCGCTGAAAGCGCTGCGTCTTTTCCCTTATTGCCGTCTTTACTCCCTGCCCGCTCGACTGCCTGTTCGATGGTATCAGCGGTTATTACCCCGAATATCACCGGGATGCCGGAATCAAGCGAAATCTTGGCAATGCCTTTTGCAGCTTCTGAGGCAATAAAATCAAAATGCGGGGTCGCACCTCTGATGATCGTCCCCAGACATATCAATGCATCATAATCTTTCGATTTTGCCATTTTCTGCGCAACAACCGGTATTTCAAACGCACCGGGGACCCACACCACTGTCAGATCTTTCTGGTCTGCGCCGTGTCTGACGAGAGTATCGCTGCAACCCGAGACCAATTCCTTTGTCATAAAATCGTTGAACCGCGAAGCAATGATACCGAATTTCTTTTGTTTTACTATCATGCTGCCTTCGATGACTTTTGCCATAACGCCCTCCTTCATTTTAGGTTTTAAATTTTTTATATCTTAAGCTGATGACCCAGCTTTTCCTTCTTTGTCTTGAGATAGACGTAATTTGCGGGATTAGGCTCTATTTCTAAAGGCACCCGCTCGATGACTTTAAGGCCGTAACCTTCAAGCCCGACTATCTTACGCGGATTATTCGTAAGCAGTCTTATATTCTTTATTCCCAGATCCGCAATGATCTGGGCGCCGATGCCGTAATCCCTAAGATCAGGCTCAAAGCCAAGCGCCTGGTTTGCTTCAACCGTATCAAGACCCTTGTCCTGCAAACCATAAGCCCTGATCTTGGCTTCTAAACCGATCCCCCTTCCTTCCTGGTTCATATAGAGGATAACGCCTCTTTTTTCTCTGTCTATTATCTGCATCGCTTTTTTAAGCTGCCTGCCGCAGTCGCAGCGTAAAGAACCGAACACGTCGCCGGTAAGGCATTCAGAATGGACTCTAACCAATACTGCTTCCTCTTTCCATTCTCCCCTGGTAAGCGCAACGTGTATCTGGTTGTTGGTCGTATCCTTGTATAAGATCAGTTTAAACGAGCCTGAGTCAGTAGGAAGATCTGTCTCTGAAAGCCTCTGGATGAGCCTTTCGGAACGCCTTCTGTATTCTATAAGGCCTTCAATAGAGCACATTTTAAGTCCGTGGCTTTTGGCAAATTCGGTCAGTTGAGGCAATCTTGCCATTGAACCGTCATCGTTCATGATCTCGCAGATCACTGTTGCAGGATAAAGGCCTGCCAGTTTCATAAGATCGCATGAAGCTTCTGTGTGGCCTGCCCTGACCAGAACGCCTCCTTTACGCGCTTTTAGAGGAAAGATATGCCCGGGCTTGCCGAGGTCCTCGGGTTTTGTCTTGGGGCTTATCAATACCTCTATAGTATGCGCGCGGTCAAAAGCTGATATGCCTGTCGTAATACCGCTTGCAGCGTCTACCGAGATCATCCATGCCGTCTTAAAAGGGTCCTTTTTGTTTTCAAGCATGGGCTCAAGCTCCAAATTTGCAAGCCTTTCTTCCTCCATGGGCACGCATATCAGGCCGCGTCCGTATTTGGCCATGAAATTTATATTTTCCGGCTTTACAAAAGAAGCGGCCATCACAAGGTCGCCTTCGTTTTCGCGGTCCTCGTCGTCAACGACTATGACCATAAGCCCTTTTTTTAGATCCTCGATTATTTCAGGAATGGCATTAAACATATTTCTCCCATAAAATAAAGAACCCGAAGCGAAACCTTCGGGTAAAATAAATGCGCTGATCTTCTCTCATCTGGACTCTACCATCGGCCCTGGAATATCACCAGGTCTGCCCTTCTTAAATCGCTGTCGGGCTCGCGGGCTTGACCGCCGGTCAGGGATTTCACCTTGCCCCGAAGATTCTAGTGGGATCAGTATAGGCCAAAAGTCTTTTCTTGTCAAGCCATTTAAATCAAATTATAATATTACCATGCAAGATATTGCGAATCAGATACATAAATCCCTTCTTAAAAAGATAAAGACAGTTTCTGTAGCTGAATCCTGCACAGGCGGGCTTCTCTGTGCTTCTCTGACCGGCCTTTCAGGAAGCTCCGGATATTTTGTCCTTGGGATTATTGCTTACAGCAATCAGGCAAAACATAAGCTTTTAGGTATCCCCCTTACCTTAATTAATGCTGAAGGAGCAGTGTCTTATGAAGTAGCGCTAAAAATGGCTGAATCCGTTAGAAAACTCGCAAAAACAGACTATGGCATTTCTATTACAGGCATTGCCGGGCCGAAAGGCGGCACAGCCCAAAAACCCGTAGGTACCGTATACATAGCCGCAAGCAATAAAAAAAAGACTATCTGCCAAAAATTCCTTTTTAAAGGCAGCCGCGCTTCTATCAGAAAACAATCAGTAGCCAAAGCCCTTGATTTATTCAGGGAGTTTTTAGAATAGATTATACCTCTGTCAGTATTTCTCTGCTTCAGTTAGATTTTGTGGGACCTGTCTTGGTTTGTTTCTCGCAGGGACGCTCGTCCTGCCCCGGCGTGTCAGGACTTCGCTTCGCTCCAGCCCCTCGCTCTTGTCGAGTAATCTGGCTCGCGGCAAACCATGCCCGCTCGGGGCTTCCGAGACCCTGCTCAAAATCAAACCAAGCCACCCACAAAATCAACATAAATGCCGCTGGCGGTATTTATGAATACATCTGTCAGATATTTTATGGTTTTGCTGAAGCATGCATTAGAAAATTTTTTGCATCATCTGTGAATCTGACATTTTTCGAGCGCATGTCGATTTTAGCCAAAGCAGCTTTCGGATTTGAGGGAATCCCGAGGTCCGAAGGACAATCTCGGGACGGCGAAGCTGTTTGAGTGGTTTTTGCTAGAGCAAAAACCACGAGTTCTGCAGCCGCCGAAAAGACGAAAGACCTTTGGCGTTAAAAAATCGACTTAAGCGAGAAATTGTCAGATTCATAAACCGTAGCAGACGGCAAAAAATTTAGAGCACGGTGAAAGACAAAACTATAATACATCTATAAATATGAGGACATTTATTGCAATAGAGCTGCCTAAGGAAATCAAAGAATATCTCGCAAGGGTCCAGAACAAGCTGAAGGCTTCGGGCGCAGACGTAAAATGGGTCGAGCCTGCCAATATTCATCTTACGCTGAAATTCCTGGGAGAGATAGACGAAAACATCAAGACAAAAGTCATTGCTAGCCTTTCCGAAATTGCGGCCGGAAGAGATTCATTCATTGTCGGCCTCTCTTCTATCGGGGCTTTTCCGGGTATTCGATCACCCCGCGTCATCTGGGCAGGATTAAGCCTTGGCGATGAGGATGTAAAAGAAATAGCAAAAAAAATAGAGTCTGATTTAGAAAAAATAGGCCTTGCGAAAGAAGACCGGGAGTTTTCTTCCCACATAACCCTGGGAAGGACAAGAAGCGCTAAAAACAGGTCTGAACTGGCCAGGATGCTGGAGGATCCGCCTGAAACGCAACAGGGGCCGCTTGAATTTTACGTAAGTGAAATAACATTTTTTAAAAGCACGCTCACGCCAAAAGGCCCTGTCTACGAACCGCTGCACAAAGCAATTCTTAAAATAAACCAACCTGTGCTTTAAACTTTGACCCGGGAATAAGATTCAACAGGTTTATTGAATTTTGAGAAAAATCCGAAAGACTATCTGGAGGGTGATATTTGTGTATAACCCGGCTATGATATCATCTCCCATTATGCCGAGTGAGCCGTGCAGCTTCTGTATCCTTTCAGCGGGAAAAGGCTTTAGCGTATCCAGTATCCTGAAGACAAAAAACGCTATAAGAGCGACTCTGAAATCGTAAGGCAAAAACAAAAGGCTTAAAAACATCCCGGCCACTTCGTCGATCACTATTGATTTTGCGTCCTTTTGATTTAAAAGCCGTTCTTGCCTGCCTGCGGTCAAAAACCCTAAAGACAAAAAACAGAAAGTAAAGACTAATTGCGTAAAAAGACATGTCCTTGTAAGCGTGAAAATAAAAAGCCCGGCAAGACTTGCGAACGTGCCGGGGATCAAAGGGAGATATCCCGTATAAAAAAAGGAGCTCGCTATTTTTATTAAAAGGCCCTCTGCTTTGGAGTTTGTAATCTGCACTTAGTTAGATATTGGCGATGATCTTGCGGTTTTCCCAGAGATATGAAAATCCGGAGTAAAGAGTAAGCATGACCACGACCCACATGATAAAATCTATGCCTATCAGAAAGAACGTCTCCCATGTGGGGTTCCAGATGTAAAAGGTCTTGCGTATTTCCTTGAACACTATAAATCCAAGAATAAAAAATATAAGGACCATCTGTGAAAGGGTCTTGTGTTTTCCGCTTCTTCCCGCAGAAAGCACCTTGCCCTTGTTAAGGGCAAAAAGCCTCAAAGAAGTTATAAGGATCTCCCTGGAAATGATTATCATGAACATCCAGTCCTTTATGATCCTCATCTGTACAAAAGCCGCAAACGCAGCCAGGACAAGTATCTTGTCGGCTATCGGGTCCATGAGTTTTCCGAAATCAGTGATCATATTCCTCTTGTGGGCTATTCTTCCGTCGATGTAATCTGACAGGGCCGCAACGATGAAGATGATAAGGCTTATGATCTTTGCCCAAAGGCCGGGAATGGACAAAAAGACCATAAAGACAAAAGTAAGTATTATCCTTGAAATAGTTATTCTGTTTGCAATGTTCATTTTTAGACCTCTCCTGCCAAGTCGTATTCCATAGTATCGGTGATCTTGACCTTTACGAAATCGCCTGCCTTTAGCGGTCTGCGGGACTTTACGTAAACGGTCCCGTCCACATCGGGCGCGTCATATTGAGTCCTTCCCATATAACAATCTTTTATCTTCTCGTCTATAAGGACTTTGAGATCGCATCCCAGGAATCTTTTGTTTATCTCTTCGGATATCCCCTGCTGCGTGGACATGATCGCGTTAAACCGATCGCGCTTTATCTTTTCGGGCACCTGTCCTTTGAAACCGTATGCCGGGGTTTGCTCTTCGAGAGAATAAATAAAAGCGCCCAGCCTTTCAAACCTTATATCTTTGATGAATTCAAGCAGCTCCTTGAATTCTTTTTCAGTCTCGGAAGGAAAACCTGCGATTATAGAAGTCCTTAATGCCACACGGGGGAGGATTTTTCTTATTTTATGTATCAGCTTGATTATCCGGCTCTTAGAAGTATGCCTGTTCATTAATTTAAGGATGCGCTCGTTAATATGCTGGATGGGTAGATCTATGTATCTGCAGATCTTAGGTTCGTCTTTTATCACTTTCAAGAGCTCATCGGAGACTCTGCCCGGATATAAATAAAGCAGGCGTATCCATCCGATGTTTTTCGAGGTCTTTACTATTTTTTTTAACAAAGACTCGAGTTTTTTCTTTCCGTAGAGGTCGATCCCGTAACCTGTGATGTCCTGTCCTATTAAGTTAAGCTCAGATAACTTATTTCTGTCGAACCCTTTGACTTTTTTCAGCACTGTTTCTTCATCCAGGCTTACAAAGCGCGGTTTGATCCTGGGGATTATACAATAACTGCAGTTATTTATACAGCCCTCGCAGATCTTTAAATAAGCATAGTGGCGCGGTGTAAGGCCGTATCTTTTAATGTCGTGGTTCAATGCGATGGTTCCGACAAACGCATCCACCTCCGGAAGCTGCTTTCTTAGATAATCCTTATAGCGCTGCGAAAGACACCCGTAGACTATCACCTTTTTCAGACTTCCCTGTCTTTTCAACTGGATCAAATCCAGAATGGCATCTATGGATTCGCATCTGGCATCCTCGACAAAAGAACAGGTATTTACCATGCCTATATCAGCCTTACCCATGTCAACTACCCGATAACCTTTAAGCTCGAGCCTGCCTAGTATATTCTCGGAATCTACCAGGTTTCTGGGACAGCCGAGGCTAAGGATCCCGATCTTAGATTTTTTCATGGGTTATTTGCCTACCTTCAATCCGCCCTTTATTGTGATTAAAATATTCTTAAGGACCTGGCCTTTCCTGCCTAAAACAGGAATGACTTTTCCGTTGACTTCCAGTTGAACGCTTCCGGCAGAGCCAAGAGAAAGCTCTATTTTATCTTTTGCCTGCCAGCTTTCAAATCTGCCCTTTTTTAAAATATTCTGAAAAACAGTCCTTCCGTCTGCCTTTATCTGGATCCAACAATCATCCAGGGCACGGACCCCCAGCATGATATCCAGCTGGCCTTCATTTGAAACTGCGGATTCATAACCTTTGTCCCTGACGACCTGGCTTGCCGCGCTAGATTTTTTAATATCGGTTTTCGCAGCGGTTGTCTTTTGAGGCCGCCTTACCAGTGCCGCTGCGCTATTTTTTGCTTTTCCCCTTGACGCAGAAACCTTGGAGAAAGCGAATTTAGCAAACTTTATGACCCCTATTATAAGAAAGATCAGGATTATCGCTGAAACGGATGCAAAGATGATCTTCTGTAATATCATAGGCTTCTTTAAAAATCCGGCGGAAGCAAACCTGCTTTGTTTGACTTCGGGTTTATCTATTGCGGGAGTCTGGGGTTCTCTGTAACCGGTTATGTAATCAGCCGGATTTACTCCGAGAAACCTGCAATATATCTTTAAAAAACCTTTGATATATATAGGATTGAGATTTACGAATGTATCGTCTTCGATCGCCCTTAAGACATCGAGGTGTATCTTGGTCTTCTTATACGCTTCTTCCAGGGTGATGCCTTTTTCAAGGCGGATCTTTTTTAAAGCCGCACCTGCTGATTCCATGTCAACCTACCTGATTTTTATCCTGCATCATGTCTTTTTTAAGCCATTCTTCCCTGTCTACTAAAAGCTTTCTGGCCTTGCTTCCTTCATACGGGCCGACAATCCCGTCCTGTTCCATCATGTCTATTATGCGCGCTGCCCTTGTATAACCCAGACGCAGTCGGCGCTGCAAGATCGAGACAGAAGCCTGGTTTGTCTCGATCACTATCTTTACGGCTTCGTCGTAAAGCTCGTCTTTCTCTCCGTTGATAAGACCGCCTTTCTGCTGGTCCTTTAAGACGGTCTCGTCGTAAACAGGCTGTGCCTGGTTTTTTATGAAATCTACCACCCTTTCGATTTCAGTGTCGTTGACGAGCGTGCCCTGCGCGCGGGTCAATTTTGCGTCCTGGGGCCTCAAAAACAACATGTCTCCTTTACCTAAAAGCTTATCCGCTCCGTTCATGTCTAAAACAGTGCGCGAATCCACCTTTGAAGCGACCTTGAAAGATATGCGCGCCGGGAGATTTGCCTTTATCACGCCTGTGATAACATCTACAGATGGCCTTTGTGTAGCCAGGACCAGATGTATGCCTACAGCCCTCGACAACTGAGCAAGGCGCGTAACCGCGCTTTCAACCTGATCCCTTGAAACGACCATAAGGTCTGCGAATTCATCTATAATTACCACTATATAGGGCATATTTTCTTTTTCCTTTTGGTTATAGGCGTTAATATTTCGCGCTCCGGCTTCAGCCAGTAACCTGTATCTGTGCTCCATCTCGTTTACGACCCAGTTAAGGGCGCTTGAGGCTTTTTTGGATTCTGTTACAACCGGACAAAGCAAATGCGGCAGCCCGTTAAAAGGCGCCAGCTCCACCATTTTAGGGTCTATCATCACAAACTTCAGCTCGTTGGGAGTTGCCTTCAACAATAAAGAAAGGATGACGGAATTGACGCACACCGTCTTTCCGGAACCTGTGGTGCCGGCTATTAAAAGATGGGGCATTTCGTCTAATTTCGCCACTACCGCAGAACCTGCGATATCTTTTCCCAAGGCAATAGTGAGCTTCGAATCAGACTCCTGGAATTCTTTGGAAGCCAGGACTTCTTTGAGATAAACAAAACTGCTCTGTATATTGGGGACCTCTACTCCTACCCTCGCCTTTCCGGGTATGGGGGCGACGATCCTGACCGACTGCGCCTTCATGGCAAGGGCTATGTCGTCCGACAGATTCACGATCCTGTTAAGCTTGACTCCGGGCGCAGGCTCAAGTTCATAGCGGGTGATTATCGGGCCCCGCTCGATATCCGTAACTTTGACGGTGATGTTAAAATCGTCTAAAGTATCTTCCAGTATCCTGGCGTTGTTTGTGAGGTCTTCCTTGATCTGCCTTGCCTCAAGAGGCGGCGGAGAATCAAACAGGTCCAGAGATGGAAGATGATAATCTCCGATCTTTAAAGGCTGGGCCTTTACTTTCGGCTCTGATTCAACTGAAGTCTCCTGAGCTGTTTTAATCTTGACCTTTGGTCTTAAATCAAAGGGCAGTTTTTCCGCTGGCTGGGCCTGCTCCTGGCTTTTTTCGGGTCGTTTATTTTTTTCAAATTGTTCCTGGGCCTGCCTTTTTTTAGCGTTTGAGCTTCTGTCAAAGAGGTTTCTTTCTCTCTTTTTAGGCCCGAAAAACGGCAGGACCAACGTATTTATCCTGTACATCCCGCCCCGCAAAAAGCTCGAGATAAGGATTTCAGTCACAAGCGCAAGCGATAAAAGGATCAGCGTTATAAATAATATATACCCTCCCACCTGGCCGAAATATCTATTGATAAACTTCGAAGTTATGAAACCGAGAAAGCCGGCACGGTAGAAACTTACTGTCTCGCTGTGGATGGTGAATAATCCTATAAGAGAACCGCAGGATAATAAAAGCACAAATAATCCGATGGCCCTGGGGACGCTCAAATACGGCGGAGAATGCCTGAAAAGCTTATAGCCCCACCACAGTATCACAACGGGGATTACGTAAGTCGCCCAGCCGAAAAGAAAAAAAAGCGCATATGCAAGATATGCGCCGAATGTGCTTACGAGATTTTTCGGTGGGATGTTCGGGTGGGATGTATGGAACTTCAGATCGTTAAGATCGAAAGAAACAAGGCTTGCCAATATGATAAAAGCCGCCGCGACAAGGATAACGCCTTTAAACTCATTGATTCTCTTTTCTTTCACTTTGGGTTGTTTTCTTCCGCACGCTTTTTGCTTAAATTTATCCTGCCAAGCTCGTCGATATTTACGACCTTCACCTTTATCTGGTCTCCTACCTTGACCACCTCTGATACGTCTTTTACGAAATGATCCGACAGTTCAGAGACATGCACAAGTCCTTCTTTACCGGGCGCTATCTCGCAGAAAGCCCCGAAATTCGTCACGCGTTTTACCTTTCCTTCGTAGATCCTGCCTATCTCCACGTCATCAGTGATCGCCCTTATCATCGCGATAGCTGCCTGAGATTTAGCCGCGTCAGTAGAAGCCACTAAAACTGTGCCGTCGTCCTGTATGTCGATAGTCGCGCCCGTAGTGGCGATGATCTGTTTTATCACCTTGCCCCCGGGGCCGATCACAGAGCCTATTTTCTCGGTATTTATCTTGATTTTTTCTATCCTGGGCGCGAAAGCTGACAATTGGCTGCGCGGTCCCTCTAAGACTTCTAACATTTTATCCAGGATAAAAAGCCTTGCTTTCTTGGCCTGGCTCAAACAATCCTTCAAAAGATCAAGGTCTATGCCGTCGATCTTCAGATCAAGCTGGACAGCGGTCATCCCGTTTTTTGTGCCTGCGACTTTAAGATCCATGTCTCCGAAATGATCTTCCACGCCTGCGATGTCGGTAAGTATTACCGCTTTGCTCCCTTCTTTGACAAGTCCCAGCGCAATGCCGCTGACAGGTTCTTTGATCGGGACGCCTGCGTCCATTAAAGAAAGACTTGAAGCGCAGACAGTAGCCATGCTGGAAGATCCGTTTGATTCTAAGATCTCGGATACAACGCGCACGGTATACGGGAATTGTTCCTTTGAAGGCATCACTGCAAGAAGCGCCCGCTCAGCAAGCGCGCCGTGGCCTATTTCTCTTCTTCCCGGCCCGCGCATAGGAGCTGTCTCTCCCACGCTAAAAGGCGGAAAACTGTAATGCAGCATAAAGGTTTTGTATTTCTCACCTTCCAGCGCCTCTACCATCTGTTCGTCTTCTCCGGTACCCAAAGTAGTGACTGCAAGGCTCTGGGTCTGGCCGCGCGTAAAAATGCACGAGCCATGGGTTCGGGGAAGGGCTGAGACTTCGCAGGTTATGGGCCTTATCTCGTCAAACTCCCTGCCGTCGACCCTGGTCTTTTCCTGGATGATCTTTCTTCTTAGTTCGTCCTGCTCTACTTCGACAAGCGCTGATTTTATATCAAACGGCTCATAGCCTTCTGTTGTCAAAGTGGTTTCCAGCTCCCTGGCGAACAGATCGACCGCTTCTTCGCGTTCCTCTTTTTTGCTTAACTGATAGATGTCTTTTAAACGCTCAAGCGACAGTTCTCTGACTTTTTTCTGTAAAACAGGGTCGCTCTTCTTATACTCCGGCTCTTTTTTGGGTCTGCCGGATTCCTTCGCAAATTTTTTCTGGAATGCTAAAATATCTTTCAGATGTTCGAAACCGAATTTCACCGCATCCCAGTATATTTCTTCGGAGATCTGGTCGCATTTAGATTCAAGCATGACAACGCCTTTATCATTGGCAACTACAACCACATCGATAACCGACTTCTCCAATTCGGCATATGTGGGATTTAAAACGAACTCTCCGTCAATCCTTCCCACCCGGCACGCTGCAAGCGGGCCGTTAAAAGGTATGTCAGAAATGGATAAGGCGGCTGAAGCGCCGTTTAAGGCAAGTATATCCGGGTCGTTTTCTCCGTCGCTCGATAAGACGACAGCGATTATTTGCACGTCGTTCAAAAATCCTTTGGGAAAAAGCGGCCTGATGGGCCGGTCAATAAGACGGGCTGTAAGGATCTCGCTTTCAGAAGGCCTGCCTTCCCGTTTAAAAAATCCGCCCGGGATCCTTCCGGCTGCATAAGTCTTTTCCTGGCACTCAACGGTCAGAGGGAAAAAATCCTGGCCTTCCCTTGCTTTTTGCGACATGCAGGCAGTAACTAACACGACAGTCCCGCCGCAGGTCACCACGACAGCGCCGTTTGCCTGTTTTGCAATTTTGCCTGTCTCAAAAATTAAATCCTGCTTACCAAATTTAATGCTAAGTTTTTTTTCTACCATAATACTCCCAAACTCTTTAAACTTTGATTGTTTATAGTGGCGAGGATGCTTAAGAAATAGTTAAAGGCTATTTCCTAAGGCTCAGTTTATCTATGAGTTCTTGATATTTGGCGATATCTTTCTTTTTAAGATAGTTGAGAAGCCGGCGGCGTTTTCCGACCAACACTAAAAGGCCACGACGGGAGTGGAAATCTTTTTTATGGAGTTTAAAATGCCCAGTCAAAAGATTGATCCTCTCGGTCAAAAGCGCGATCTGAACCTGCGCTGAACCTGTGTCCTGATTATGCAGTTTAAAACTATCTATCAACTCTTTCTTTTTGTCTGTTATCAAAACCAATCTTATTCACCTCCCTTCTGTATTGTTATTATTATATGCTATTTCCAAAAACAAGTCAATATTTTCTTCCCATCAATTACATTCCGGGATTGTCCATCTTGGACAATCCCGGAATGTAAACTCTTAATTAAGGAATCACGAGCTGCGATATGACCATACTGCATTTTGCGGTATCCGTGTCCTTTGATTTGGGATTTATCTGGAACTTTTCAACGGTCAGCAGTTTATCAAAAGTTTCCACGCGGTACATAAATTCGGAAATCTGTTCCATTTTACCTTCGCAAATCAAATTTACAAGATATTTTTTGGATTTCTCAAGCTCTTTTACCCCCGCAGACTTCACCTCAATAAGATAAATCGACGCCTTTTCTGTCAGAGCCAGTATTTCTTTTTTTAAAGAGTTGAACTGTTCGTTTTCTAAACTTTCGCTTCCTATATATGACTTGTAGTCTGCGCTTTGCGTATTGATCTTTTTTTTCTGAGCCAGGATCTTTATAGAACGCTTGATATCCGCCTGCCTGGCGATGATCTCTTGGTCAAGCGAATTTATCCTGGCGCCGAAAGAACGAACCAGCACTCTGTCGACTAAAGCCAGAGAAATAAAGATCATAGCACCGTAAAAGATCAGCTTTTCTCTTTTAGAAAAATGAGAGACCACCGAGACTAAGTTTTGAATGAAAGCTAGTTTCATCTCTCTGCCGCCTTATTAAGCAAAGCGTTTACCTCAAAATCAGTGACGTCTTTTTTGCCTTCCTGCCTTTGAGAGGTATTTTTTGGCTTTACGTCCTTAAAATACCTGGAACCCGCCATCGTTTCCAGGAAAGAAAAAACAGTCTTCATGGACTCGGCAGTCCCCCGGATCGCAAACTTTCCCTCCCTGTCAAACCTTATATCGTTTAATTCGATGTTAAGAGGCATAAGGTCGTATAATTCCTTTAAAACCTTAAGGGAATGGCCCCGTTCTGCTATAAAATTCCTTATCTGGCTGTTCCTCTGCAGTATCTTCTCGATTTCACCTGTATCCTGGCTTAATGTTTTATACTTATCGTTTAATATCGCCAGATATTGCGTCTTAAAATAGATCTTGCTAATAAATACAAGAAAAACCAGGACAAGAAGCACGAGAGAGAGAAACCCGGTCTTTACAAGATCCCTGCCTCTGTGCTGCAAAGCCTTTTTTAACTTTATCTCTTCCGGGATGAAGTTTGTTTTCAGTTCATGAAATGCCAATACAGGCGCAATGACATTTAGAAAAGACATGCCTTTCGCGTTTAAAACAGCTTCCTTTGTTTTTTTGTCGAAGCTGATATTTTCGTAATAATCCGTGACCCTTGCGGGGATATTAACAGACTGATTTAAAACATCGTCCAGCCCCTCCAAGCCAAAGACTGCGCCTGTTAAAAGCAGCCATGAAGGGTTTTTCTCGATATTCTCGGACTGATAAGCCTCAAGCGTCTTTTTTATTTCCTCGCAGAACTTTGCCTTTGATTTTTCTGCATCTGCGCTAAGCTGCTGCCTTCCTATTGATATGGACCTTATAAATATGACTTTATTCTTAAAAACTACGGTAAAATCCGTTGCAGATTCGTCGATATGCACGATGGCTATTGGCGAAATCGCGTCTGTCAATTTAAAAAGCCTGCCCGCCAGCGCTGCAATAGCTTCCTGGGAAAAAACTACCTTTTCGACCCTTAAGCCTGCCTTCTCTGCTAATGCAAACTGCTTCTTTATCACGCTGCTTGCCACGATCAATAAAAGCACTTTAGTATAATTCTGGCGCAGGGTGCCTGTCGAAATATAATCTACTATCACCTCTTCCTTGGAATAAGGCGTATGCCTTCCAGCCTGCAGGCTGACTATCTCGCGGATCTCATGAGGATCGACTGACGGCACTTCTATGTTTTTGGGGATGACAAGATTCGAAGGGATGCTCAGGATAAGGCCCGGATTTTTTATTTTCAATTCTTTGAGGTATCCTGCGAGCGCTTTTGAAATGTCATCGTCCGAGAGGCCGCTCAAAGGCTTGCTTGCTAAAAAAACGACCTCTTTTCTGTTTCCCGCTGATCTGGCGCAGACGATTTTCAGACTGCCTGAGCTCAGGTCCAGCGCCAGAAGGCTGCGGCTGTTGAATAAGTTAAAAATTTTGGATATGCCCATTTTTGTTTAAAGAATTATTTCTTCAGGATTCGCTCCAATAGAATATTCTGCCGGAACGGCTTATTACGCACGTCAGGTCCTTGGTGTTTTTCCCGTGGTTCAATCTGGCAGTGCTTTTTATCATAAAGAATGACGATTTCGCACAGACTAGTTCTTTTTGCACTACGGAATCAAGCTCCTGTTTCTGTGAATCCGTCAGGTTAAACGCTTCGGAGATCTTTGTCGCCATATCCTGCGGGCTTGAAAAAAATCCGTCGTCCTGGGTGCCGGCAGTGTTGTCTTTGCCGTTTCTATAGATAACGATATCTTCCGCGAGTTCTTCGCTTAAGCCTAAAGCCTTAAGCACAAATCTGCCTGCGGTGTTGACATTGACTTTGCCGCTGCCGTATATAGTGACATAGTCCTTTATCTTCTCAAAAGTATTTTCAGTCATGTCCTTGACCAGAAGCAGCTCATCAGCCACCTGAAAATCCGCGTCCTTTGCCTCATATTCATAGTTAAGGCTTCGGTAATAAAGGCCTTCAGCGCTTCCTGTTGGCGCGGATAAATCGCTGTCAGGGTCACGCCAGTCTTTTATGGAAAACGCAAGGTTCGCCGAAGCATCTTCGTCTAAACCGATTGCCTTGAAAAGCCCGGCAATGACCTGGGGCTCGGACTTGTTGATATTGATCTTACTCTGTTCGTCGGCCAATCCATATCTGGTTTCGATTGCCCCTGCCTTGTCATCGCTTATCAGATCGTAAGAAACGCTGAAAAAACCGTCTCCCACAGTTACGTCTTTAAAGGCTGCGATATTGTTGCTTGACCTATCGCCTAACGAACTGTAATCTTTTTCTTCTTCTTTAAGCAATTCAGCTATGGAGATTTTGACTGAAGCATCGCAGATAAACCTTAACTTGTCCCTCTCGTCAAGCCTCTTGATGAGGATCATCTTCTGCCTGACCTCAAAGCCCAAAATAACGGCCAGTGTCGTCAATAGACAAACCGACCATAAAGCGATTATCAGTATACTTGCTTTATTGTATGGTTTCACCCTCATCCTCATTTATCTGATTGCCGGCATTGATCGGAAACGTGCGGCTGAACTTCTCCTGCTCATTCTGGCCGTCGAACTCGAGCTCCAGACGGACTGCAAGGGGAAGGCCCTCTTTTGTCCACTCAGGCAGCCAGGAATATTCTTTAGTCTGTGTATCGTAAGAATAATAAAAGAATTTTGCGCTTTTTATGTCCTTTAGGGGCGCTGAGGCCTTTGAACCGCTTCCTTTATAGACATCGGAAAAATCGCTTTGAGTCCTCGAAAGGGTCTTTTCCTGGGCACGGTATTCGTAGCCTGCCTTTCCTACAGTCTTTTTGTTTAATTTCAGGCTGTTTACCAGCGTGGCGAATTCAAATCCGTCTTCTCTGCCGCCGAACTCCATCCCGGAAAAATTAAAACTGTTCCGAAGGTCAAGCGAAAGCCTGTCGCAGAATATTACCAGGTCCTCCTGCCCCGATTGCTTTGTTATCCTGTTGTATATCTTTAAGCCGTTTGAAAAGGTGGAAAATATAGCAAGGGAGATTATCGAAAGGATGGCTGTGACCACCAGTATTTCTATAAGCGTAAAAGCGGCTTTATTGTTTTTCATAAATTGCGTAAGCTGTCCTGGATAATTGCATGTCCCGTTTTCCTTCCTTCCATGACAAGACAAGGTTTATCTTATGCAGCGTCGTGTTCTGGCCCGCGATATCTTCGTCAATCCTCCAATCAAACTTTCTGCTTTTCGATTCAAAACTTCCTTCTGCCTGGCCGGCAATACTGCCCAGACGGCCAATCGAATCCTGAGACTGCCAGATCTTCTCGTCAGCCCATGAGACGACGTCCAAAAAATTGGAACAATAGTTGAAAGAATCAAGGGATATGAAAAATGCCTGATAGATAAGGACAAGGGAAAACGCAAGGACTGCTGTTGCTACCATGACTTCGATAAGGGTGAATCCCTGTTTTCTATTCCCAGTTTTTGACATCGTCATCGCTCTCAACGCCGTCCTTGCCCAAAGAATATAGATCGAAATCGGCTTGCCTGTGTTCGCCGGGGGATTTATATTTGTATTCCCTGCCCCATGGGTCTGTCGGCGTCTTTTCAAGGTAAGGGCCGCGCCAGTTAGTCGTGGAAGCAGGTTTATTCATCAATGCGCCGAGCCCCTCTTCTCCGGTCGGAAAATTCCCGTTATCCAGCTCATAAAGCTTTAAACCTGTGGCGATATTTGCCATGATATCTGCTTTTGCTGCGGCAACGCGCGCCTGCTCGCCTCTTCCGGTAAGCCTTGGCATTACCATTGCTACAAGAGCGCCTATAATGATCACTACAAGCATCAATTCGATCAGAGTAAAACCTTTATGATTATCCCTGCGCATTCCGTCCTCCTTTTATCTACTATGAAGCCTGCTCGATATACTTGCGCCATCTCTCTTCAAGTTCCTTGAGGCTATGGATATGGGTGTGATAGACCGATGTAAGGGCATCCTCAAGGTTTTTTCCGTCCCTTAACTGGCGGCTGAAATTTGAGAATTCTACAGACCCGAATTTCTCAATTAAAAAACCCACCAGTGACGCGGCCTGAATGTAATAAGTGTTTACGAAAGTGCCGCTGTCCAAGATCAATACCCCGGAGTTTCCGTCTTTGGTCGTCGTAGGCCGTATAAAGACCCTGTCGTTTTCCTTTATCCGCCTTACATCTACGCGCATCATATCGTCTATGGAGACAAGCATGTCCTTTAAATAAAGCTCTTTGATCATTGACTTTATCTTCTCTTTATTGCCCGCTTCTTCCCATTGAGCCACCCCTTCATCCAGCCAAAGCGGGATCTCCCCTTCAAAACCCACGAAATCCCTGTAGATCAGATGCGCTATTTCATGCGGAAGTATGGTATCGATAAACGTCCCGCTTGAAAGATAACTTACGATCTGTTTATTATTATAATCAGCCATGCCATGCGACCACTTGGGCTGGCCTGTCGCCTTGAGGAACGATTCCTTGTCAGGATATATGTAGATCTTGACGCGCTTTTCCCAAGTCCAGAATTCCGAATATCTGGGATATCCTAAGTCCGTCGCGATGAGGCTGTAGTAGTCCTCTGCTTTATCCAGGTTTGCCTTGGCAAATTTTTTGCGCGCCTCATCCTCTTCTTTATTTGCGCCGGAATAAAGCGTTGCCTGGGGCTGGCTCAGAGTAAAATAAACTATAAAATGCTCACCCTTTAATTCCTCCCACTGCTGAGAGAAAACCGGCCTTGTCAGAGCAACAGTGAATAAAAAAAGAAGGATTATTATATTTTTCATTTCCGAATTGTTATCTGACCATGACGTTGATCTCAAAAATAGGCAAGAGCATGGCAACGACTATAAAGCCCACGACCAATCCCATTGCTAAGATAAGAAGCGGCTCAAGCAGGCTTGTCATGACCCTTAATGCCTCGTCTGTATCGGATTCGTAAGAACTCGCCAGCTCAGTCAATGCCTCATTTAGTTTGCCTGTCTCTTCGCCGACGGTAAGCAGATTGCTCATAAACAAGGGTATGATCTTGGAACTTTTAAGGCTCCTGCCCAGAGATCCTCCCTGTTCCAGGTCTTTTGAGCTGTCCTGGAACTGTTTCCTGATTATCTCATTTCCCAAAACAGGTATGGTGACATTAAGCGCGCGCAGGATAGGGATCCCGCTTCTTAAAAGAAGTTCCAATGTCCTGCTAAAACGGGCAAGCTCCAGTTTCAATACAAGGGTCTTTACGACGGGTATGTGCAGTTTAAGGCTGCTCATCGCGATCTTACCGGCTTTGGTGCGGCCGGAACGTTCCAAAAGCAAAGCCATAAAAACAACCGCGAATAAAAAAACAAGCCACCACTGCTGCAATGCCCTGCTTGTAGAAATCAAGATCTTAGTGGCGATCGGCAGGTTCTGTCCCATGTCAGTATATAAACGGGTAAGCCTTGGCATTACAAAAGTAAACATAAAAATGACAGTGCCGATCCCCACAACAGCCATAAGAATCGGGTATACCAGCGCCATGCGAAAACGCGAAAGCATATCTTCCTGTTTTGCCCTGTAATCTGCGATCCTTGAAAGCACCTCTGCCAGAGCGCCGGAGTCTTCGCCTGCTTTGACCATAGAAATATAAAGAGGGGAGAAAATCTTAGGATACTGCGAAAACACGGAAGAAAAAACAGCTCCATCTTCGACTTCTTTATGGATGTGATTGAGTATTGCCTTTAAATAATTGTTCTCTGATTGGTCCGAGATTATCGATATGGATTTAAGTATGGGCACGCCTGCCTTCAAAAGGCTTGCAAGCTGGCGGCTGAAAATCGTGACTTCTCTTGACCTGAGCCGGCCGGCTGCTTTAAATGCGCTGATCGCCTTTGGCAGGTAAGCCTTGCTCTCCTGCTCTATTTTCACCGGGATCAATCCCATCAGGCTTATTTTTTCTATGGCGTCTTTTTCAGACAGGGCTTCGATCCTTCCCTCCTGAGTGTTCTGCGGGTCTTTTTTTGCGACGTATCTGTATATTGACATATCCTGCCTCTGTTTGTAAAAAAAATTAAATTAAGAGTTCCCTTTCTGTTACGTATTTATCAAGCTTTGTCCGCTGGCTTCCTGTCAGATCCAGGAAGCAGACAGCTGCGTCATATTTGTTCGTATCAAGCTCTTTGACTCTTACGACCCTCGCCAGGCACTGCACTGTCTCCTGCGTCTGAGGCAGGTCGATACTGAGTTCGATGACAGTGCCGAAGGAAAGCAATTCATCAGAAATAAAAACCAGACCTCCGGCAGAAATATTTTTTGTTATGCTGAACTGTTCTGGCGTATACCCCCGGGTAAACAATTCTTCGGGGGAACGGAATACCTTGAACCTTATGTTGATGCTTGAGTCAAGCCTGACATATGCCCTTTTGTCTTCGGCCTTTTGAGACTGCTCTTTTTCCTGCGAAATGCCCGTTTCCAAAAAAACAGGCTCCTGCTGCTCTTTGTCCTCTTCTGTAGAAGTAACGCGCATTATTTCTTCCGGGGTAGTCAGGCCCTGGAGGGTTTTCTGCCAGCCGTCCTGGACCAGCGTCCTCATACCACGCAAAACAGCTGTCTTTTTTATCTGCCCCGAAGGCGTTTTCCTGATGATAAGCTCTTTTATGACATCGTCTATAAGAATGATCTCGTAAATAGCGGTCCTTCCGAAAAACCCTGTAAAGTTGCAATTCTGGCAGCCTTTTCCCCTGTATACTTTTACTTCATCATGGGATTTTAAACCCAAATCCCGTCTGATTATCTTCTTTAATTCATTAGGAACAAATTTATCTTCGTATTTGCAATCCGGACAGATGAGCCTTACCAGCCTCTGAGCAATAAAGGCTTCTATGCTGGAAGCGACAAGATAGGGCTCGACTCCTATGTCTACCAGCCTTGTTATGCCGCTCGCAGCATCGTTGGTGTGCAGGGTAGAAAAAACAAGGTGGCCTGTCAAAGCGACCCTGATCGCGGTCTCTGCCGTCTCAAGGTCCCTTACTTCGCCTACCATTATCACATCCGGGTCGTGGCGCAGTATGCTTCGAAGCCCCCTTGCAAAATCAAGGCCTATCTCAGGCAGGACCTGAATCTGGGTTATCCCTGACATCTCGTATTCGATGGGGTCTTCTATTGTAATGATCTTTCGGTCCCTGGTATTTATCCTGCTCAGACACGCATAAAGCGTAGTAGTCTTTCCGCTTCCGGTAGGCCCGGTCACAAAAATGATGCCGTGGGGTTTCATTAACAATTCCTCAAAGACCGCCAGATCTTTTTTTAAAAGCCCCAGTTTCTCAAGGCTGAAGAGCATCTGCGTGGGCAAGATCCTTATGACGACGCTCTCTCCGAAAGGGGTCGGTATGGTCGAGATCCTGAGGTCCAGGACCTGGTCAGTGACTTTGACGACAGCCCTTCCGTCCTGAGGCAGCCTGCGCTCAACGATGTTAAGGTTGGACATTATCTTGATGCGCGAGATTATCGCATTGAAAAAGTTTTTTATTTCAGGGGGCACTGTGGTCTCGTAGAGGATGCCGTCTATCCTGTATCTGAGGCTTACGCCGTGCCTGTAAGGCTCAAGGTGGATGTCTGTCGCGCGCTTTCTGTACGCCTCAAGTATTATCTGGTTGACTAATTTTATTATAGAGGCATCACCGGCTAATTTTTCTATATCCTCCAATTTCTCCGTAGGGCCCGACTGAAGGGAACTGTCAAGGCCTGACATGCTTAAGGCTATTTTTTCAAGAGTTTCTGCGGCGCTTGAATAATGCTGCCTTAAGCCTTCCCGTATGTCGGCCGAAACGGCAAGGCATATTTCAAGCTCATACCCTAATTGCGTGCGTATCTCATCCTGCGTTTTAATGTCAAGAGGATAAGAGACAGCTATTGTCAATGTCCTGTCTGTTATTTTTACAGGAAGGAATTTGTAATAATAAGCTATCTTTGCGGGGATCTTGTTTATTACGGATTTATCTATTGAAGTCCTTGTCAGGTCTATAAGTTCGATGTTTAATTCTTCTGAAAATACTTTTACTATTGTTTGCTCGGGTATGACTCCGTGTTTATTCAAGACAAATGCGAGCGGGCCGGCTGTTTCTCTGGACTCTTTCAAATAAGGCTCCAGCAAATCCTTTGAAATGACGCCCCTTTTTATCAAGCCTTCGTAAAGTATCGTATCTATCTTATTCATATATTTTCCATTGCACCGTCCCGAACGGTAATTTTTGAACGGAAGTTTTGTCCGTTCGGGACAGCGACTATGAACTAATGTAACTACTAAACTGAAGAATCCCCGGGCTTCCTTTTGAGAAGCCGTTGTATGCTCTGGCTTATATACTGCCTGTAATTCTGTATCACCTTTGAAAGGTCCTTTTCGTCCGCAAGGACAAGGTTTACTTTTCTGGGATTTGCCTCTTGTTCTATCTTGCTTATCGCAACCGCGTTTAAAGGATTTACGATGGCGATTGTTACGGAATAATCGTCTTCTTTTAACGGGAAACATTTGTGGTCCAAGATAAGGGAAGTTGAAAATTTCCTTGCCAGCTCCATATCGATGTGCTGTTCTTTAATGTCTACAAGGGGCATGTTGAATTGTTCGGATAGCGCCTCCAAAAGATCATGGTCCGTGATCAACCCCCTGTCTATAAGTATCATGCCCAGAAACTTATCGCTGACCTTTTGCTCAAGCAGGGCATCGTGCAATTGCGCTTCAGTGATAAAGCCTTTTTCGATCAGGATCTCTCCTATCTGCTTTGCCGACTTTCCCATGCTTAACCTCCGTTATGGCGCCGCTCCTATCATATAAAAATCGCCTTCGGGCCTTCTGTCATAGTGGCCCGATACGATCTTTTCGCATCCTTCCACTGTCTGCTGGACAGTCACAAATTCGCCGTGCTTGCCGGTGTAAGCCTCGGCTACGAAAAAAGGCTGCGTAAGAAAATTCTGCAACTTTCTTGCGCGTTCATATATAATTCTATCAGCTGCGGAGAGTTCGTCAATACCTATGACCATGACGATGCGCCTTAATTCCTCGTACCTCTGCATGATCCTGATGACATCCTGTGAGACATTGTAATGTCGCTCGCCTACTATATCCTTGTCAAGGTTTGCGCTCGAAGAAAGCAGAGGGTCTATAGCCGGATAAAGGCCCAGCTGTATCCTTTGACGCGAAAGCACAAGTATGGAATCAAGAAAACTAAAAATGGCTACGACTGCAGGGTCAGTAAGGTCGTCCGCTGGTATGTAAACAGCTTCGACCGAAGTAATGGAACTGCCAGTCTCTCTTGAAGATTTGATGCGCTCATGGAATTCGCTTGCCTCGGAAATCAATGTCGACTGATAACCCGTTTCGGAAGGAAGCCTTCCCAGAAGACTTGATATTTCAGCTCCTGCCTGCAAAAAACGGAAAATATTATCCACGAACAAAAGGACATCCTGCTTTTTGCGCTGGATCGATTCTGCTAAAGTTATGCCGCTGAATGCAACGCCGAAACGCGCGCCCGGCGGTTCGTTCATCTGACCGAAGATCAGGACTGTCTTTGAAAGTATACCCCTTCGCTCCAGCTCGTAATAAAGCTCATTGCCTTCGCGCATGCGCTCTCCGGCGCCGACAAAGACGCAGGCGCCGCTGTGTTTTTTTACGATGTTATGGATTATCTCTAAGGTAAGGATGCTTTTCCCTAAAGCAGCGCCTCCGAGTATGCCGGTCTTTGAACCCTTGACAAGAGGAAAAAGCAGGTCAATGATCTTTATCCCGGTTTCAAGGACTTCGAATTTTTCAGTCTTTACCTTGCCTACTATTTTCTGGGCGGACCTCTGAGGCCGTATAGGAAGCCTCTCGCAGGCAGGGATCTCGCCTTTCTGGTCTATAGGATCGCCCCAGACATTGATGATCCTGCCGTATATACTGTCTCCTGCAGGTATCTGGATGGTCTCCTGCGTGGGGACTGCGACGCTGTTTCGCTGAAGGTTAAAAGTCGAATTGATAGCGATACATCTTGCGATGTTGCCTGGCAGATGCTCTGCGACTTCAAGAACCACGCGTTTGCCATCTACTGTCTGCGTGTTGACGTTTTCGAATATAGCCGGCATATCTTCCTGCGAAAGGAATTTCAGGTCTACGACAGGGCCCTGGACCGCGATCACGTAACCGTTTTTATTATTGCTATCCATGCTCGCTTGTTTTATTTAAAAGCCAGCCGCGCCGCGAATAATTCACGCATATTCCTGTCGATCAATTCATGGCGCTGCCTGAAATACTGAAGCTTCAGTTCTTTATTAAGCTGGTCTATCTTGGTCTTTGAGTTTTCAAGATGGACAAACCTCGCCGACAATTCCGCTAAACGCGAAAGGCCGAATATCTGGAAAAACTTCTGGCCTAAATACAGATGGAGCCAATATTCAAGAAGGCCCTGTATCGGAGATTCAAGCATCACATCCTGATGGACCTGCACTTCGGCCTGCGGCCTGAAACTTTCCGGTTTTGAAAAAGGGAAGAGCTGCAAAGTCTTTACCTGTTGCGAGACTATTGAAAGGGCGAGAGGATAGACCACCTTTAATTCTCCAAGCCTGCCGTTCAGTTCTTCGGTAAGTATATAATCCCTTAACTGCATTGCCTGTTCGAACCTGGTCTCGTCTTTAACTCCTTTAAATATGACAAACGCCAGTCCGCTTTCCTGGGCGTACAATTGGCCTTTTTCCCCTATAATTATCAATTTTGACTTGTTTATCTCAGCCTCTTTAATGGCCTGGCTCATAACACCCATGTTCAAACCGCCCAGAAGCCCTGCGTCAGAAGTAAGCGCTACCACTCCTGGCTGCCTGTCCGACGGCTGCAATAACGGATGCCGGAAATTCCCGACCTGCATCAAGTCAAAAATATTGCCCAAAGCCACAAATATGTTTTCAAAGGTCTTGATCTTTTTTTCCAGGATCCGGTATTGCGCTATAGCTATCTCTTTTAAAACCTCGATCAGGTTGTATAGCGTCAGGTTGAACTCCAGGTCTTTTTTTATCTGCGCGAGCAGTTTCATTTAGACTCCCGAGAAATAATGGTTCATAGCCTCGTATAGCATTTCTATGCTGAGATCGTTTAGCACCTGAGAATTCCTGACTTCCTTAAAAAGATCGGGGAACTCCTTGTTTACGAGGCCGACGAATTCATCCTTGAATTTCTGAATATCCGTCGCAGTCAGTGTATCCAGGACACCCATGCTTAACGCAAACAAGTAAAATATCTCCGCTTCCATCAGAATAGGTTTATTCTTATCCTGGATCAAAAGCTGGGTAATAGCCTGGCCGCGTTTCATGCGGTCTTCTGCTTCTTTTGAAAGACCTGTGGTGCGCAGCTGGGTCATCTGCAAAAGCTCCTGATACTGTATATACTCAAGCCTCATCTGGCCGCTTAATGCCTTCATCGCAGGCCACTGGGCTTTATTACCGATACGCGAGACAGAAAGCCCGAAATCAATGGCAGGCCTTATGCCTTTATTAAAAAGCGCCGTCGAGAAATATATCTGGCCGTCGGTCATGGATATGAGGTTGCTTGAGATATAGCCCGTGACGTCTCCCTGGAGGATATCCACGATCGGGAAAAATGTCATAGAGCCGCCGCCTAATTCCGGTTTTAAATACCCGGCGCGCTCCATCAGCTGAGAATGCACGTAAAAAATATCTCCGGGATAAGCCTCTCTTCCAGGCGCACGCTCAAACAAAAGCGATATCTGGCGGTACACCCATGCATGTTTTGTGAGATCGTCAAAGACCAGAAAAACGTCTTTGCCTTTTTTCATAAAATACTCTCCCAGCATGCATGCGGTATAAGGGGCAAGATACTGTTCTCCCATTGAAACCGAGGCTACTCCGCTGACAACGACCGTATAATCCATGACTTCTTTTTCATTAAAAAGCGCCAGCGTCTTTAAAAGAGTCGAAAAGGGTTTGCCGATACAGCAGTAAATACAGATTACTTCCCGGCCTTTCTGGTTGATGATCGCATCAACTGCCACCGTGGTCTTTCCTGTCATGCGGTCGCCTATCAGAAGCTGCCTTTGGCCTTTTGCTATCGGGATGACCGCGTCTAAAAGAAGAGTCCCTGTCTCCAAAGTCTCCTTTACAGGGACGCGGTCCATAACGCCGGGCGCTTCGCAAAACACGGAAAAACAATCATCCGGGATTATCGGGCCCGAATTATCAACGGGTTCGCAGAGGCTGTTTACTATCCTTCCCAAAAAACCTTCTCCGACCGGAAGTTTTAAAAACTCACCCTTGCTGATGACTTTCTCGCCGACGTGCAAAGAGCCTTTTGAATTAATGACCAGGACCTGCACGATATCCTCGTTAAACCCGAACACCATGCCCCTGCCTCCCTGGCCGAACTCTACCATCTGTCCGTTAATGCAGGAAGGCATGCCTTTGACTTTTACGATGCACTCCCTTACGGAGACCACAGTCCCTATTTCATGCGCCTGGAATTTTGCTGTTTGAGTCGTTTCAGCTGCCTGATTGTTTGGCACGGGCTTCCTCTTCGATTTTAAACTTCAGGCTTCCGTCCAGATAAAGGCTTCCAACGTTCACCGAAATTCCCGCTATTATTTTAGGATCTATTTCTTCCTCTATCGCGACTTCGTAGCCGAGTCTTTCCTTGATCTTTAATACAAGGGCTTTACGCTGGCCTTCAGTCAATGCAAATGCGGTGACCACTTTAATGCTCTGTATCTGATCCGGTACCCGCAACCTGTCCAAAACCTGAAAACCAGCCTGGGTCAATTCCTGCACCCAGCTCTCATGCATCTGTCTTCTGAAATCCTCGGAAAGGCAGATACCTAGCAATTCTACAGCTTTAACTATAGCCCTTTCTTCGATTTTTTTATCAACCTCTGCCAGAAGCGCAAGACGCGCATTATCAGCCTGTCTTACCATCTCGTCTGTTTTTTTAGCCGCCTCATCAAGTATCTTATTTTTTTCATCGTGAGCCTCTTTTAAAACCTGATCCCGCTGCTGCTGTGCGTCTTTTTGGGCGTTTGCTATTATCTCCTGGCTCTGGCGCTTTGCATCCTCGTATTGTTTTTTAAGCGCTTCCTCCCTCTTTGCGTATTCTGCTGTGAGCTCATCCAGATGCGAGGTCGCGCTTACTACTTCCTTGTTAAAAACTTTTTGCATGAATATTACAAGGCCTATAAAGACGATTATGATCAAAGCTATCATCGAACCTATGATAACACCCATATTTTTTCCTCCTGAGCACTCATTCAAACAACTGAAAAACAACAAGCATCGCTATAATAGCCGCTGCTTCAGAAAATATAAGGACTATGATCATCGTCTGTAATATTTTAGGCGCTGCAGAAGGATTCCTTCCAAGAGCATTGATGCTTGACTTTCCGCAGGCTGCAAAGACCCAGCAAGGCCCTAATATACAGAGCGCGAATATCAATAAAAGCGCAAGGTTTCTGTCCATATTACTGCTCCACTACTATAGTTGCCTTATTTCTATTGATCGCGGCTATTCCGCAGCGTATGGGAAATACCTGCTCATCGATGATAAGCCTTCCGCTTACAAGCCGGCTTATTAAAGGCCTGTGGTAAGGCAATGCTTCGAATACTCCCTGTTCTCCGGGAAAGATTATATGTCCGGCTTTCCCCTCAAATATGACCTTTTCCGGCGTATAAAGAATCACATCAAGCATAATTTTTCATTTTTGGTTGGCTGTTAAAATAAGAATCCAGCGCATAACTTTAACAATACAAATAGGTTCGAATTATTATATCATGTTTTGAAATAATTGACTATTTTTTATTCTGGAACGAATTGACTCACATTAAATGTTACCGAAGCAAAAGTAGAATTGAATCGTTGACTCATTATTCATGTTACCCAAGAATAGTAACTACAAAGGGGGTAACTTATGGGTCCGCATTCAAAGAAAGAAT
>Ga0315276_10000088_pt1 | contig 70037 bp, 43 predicted proteins | sample YL17G05_0_MG_FD_204542 | JGI IMG/M metagenome (GOLD analysis project Ga0315276, IMG submission 204542) | Sediment microbial communities from Yellowstone Lake, YNP, Wyoming, USA - YL17G05_0 | ecosystem: Environmental > Aquatic > Freshwater > Lake > Sediment | place: USA: Wyoming | collected...
GAGCTTTACCTTGCCCAGTATATCTTCAGATACGAGAATATACACTCAACAAACCTGTTCTTTAAAACCCTTTGTCAGATATTTAACCCAACCTATTGCTTAATATAACCTATATCATAAATCCAAATAAGATTAGATTATTGGGAGATTGGGAATTGGGCAATTAAATTGGGTATTGGGTCATTGGGTATTGGGTCATTGGGAATTATCAAAATTATCGCCCCGCAATTGTCTCATAAACTTTTAAGGTCTCTTCCGCGCACTTTTCCCAGGAAAAAAATTTTGCGCGGTTAATTCCTTTTTCCGAAAGCGTTTTTCTAAGTTCGTTACTGTTTAACACTGTAAATATTTTATCAATAAGCTCGTCTGGGGCGTTAGGGTTAAAATAAACACATGCATTCCCGCCGATTTCGGGCATTGAAGACACATTTGAAGTTATCACAGGCGCACCGCATTGCATCGCCTCTAAAACCGGCAAACCAAAACCTTCATATAATGACGGGTACACAAATACTTCAGATCCGGTTAATAACGCAGGCAATTCGTCGTCGGGAATATATCCGATATACTGGATTTCTGATTTAAATCGAGAGCCTTCGATTGCCTGAAAAATTTCCTCATAATCCCATCCTTTTTGGCCAGCTAAAACAAGTTTATGCGGGATCTTTTTCTGTTGTTTTAAAACATTGAAAGCCTGTATCAGCATTTTTACGTTTTTCCTGGGTTCCAGAGTGCCGACAAACAGAATATAAGGCTGTTTTAAGCTATACTTTGAGATAACGGCTCCGATTTCAGAATCAGTGGCAGGTTTAAATCTTTCGTCAGCGCCGAGATAAGTTACAAAAACTTTGTCGGGTTTTATATGCAAATGATTGATTATATCCCGCCTTGTGTATTCTGAATTTGTCAAAATCGCATCAACTTTATGGATATTTTTGAAACGCATTTTGTGAAGAAACACATTGCTTTTTACGTGATGTTCAGGAAAAAGTATTGTCGTAAGGTCGTGCACAAACGCCACTCTTTTAGCTTTTTTTACAGGCTGAATGCAGATTTCAGAAACCTGATAAATGTCGCATTTACCGGCAACTTTTTCCAAAGGCGGAAAATCAGCCATAAACCACCATAAAGTAATCAGCCTTTGCGGTATCGGTACGACTTTGACTTTATAATTATCCGATGGAAATTTTATTTCTTTAAACCTTTGCCTGTTCCTGAAATTGAAAGCGTATAAATTATAAAAATTTTCATGATCGATTTTTAAAAGCGCATTAAGCAGATTTATCTGGTAATGCCCCACACCGCTTCTGGGCAGACTTTGTGCTGAAATGTCGAAACCGATTTTCATATTAAGTTGCGAGGAATGCGATCCGAATAAAGCAAGGCGACCATAGGGAGTCCGAAGCGTAATGAGGACTCCGATGTAAAAATTTATTTTTAAATTTTTATAATCGGAGAGCGTTCCCCTACTGATTCAGCACAGAACCGCTCCTCAAGTTAATAAATCACAAATTTCAAATTAGTATGGAACCCCAGTACTACATGCACTTTCAGGTGCAGCAGCGAAAGTATTTCTCCCATAATATGAACCGGCCTTTAGCGATGACGGTATTCTGAGTTTCCAGTATATGGATTCGTTAGTAGAAGTTGATGCATGATCAGGCCTAACGTAAATATTCCTATTAAGACATCCGGTAGCATCTCCTGTGCCGGAAGCAGTGTCTACAAGAGTATAAGGCCCGGCTCCCGTAGGAGGATCATCCCAGTCGAACGGATCTGGTGTGTGATACCATTTTTGCTGGCCCAACGGAACATAATCAGGTGTTGGGCATGTTGCCTGATAGGAATCTATACACATATTATCACCATCAACCTTAACATCTATTCTCTGATTACCCGCATTTCCCATAGATGTCTCTGTTGCCATTGATGTGCCGCCAATCGCAATTGTGCCGTAACCAATTGAAGACTGCACAATATCAATTCCTTGCAGGGGAGGAATAGTTTTATTGTCTGCATCCAACAAATTTGGCAAATCGCTGACGCCTAAATCCGTAGTAGGTTTAGCCTGAACTTTCCAGACCGTGCTCGCATTTGAATTGAACCAGACTGTTGACTGACAAGTAGCCCGAAGATTCGGGCCGGATTGATTGCTAGGTGTGCAAGATGAATGTATATAACAATTATTATCATTTAATGTGCAGTAATTGTTAACCGAGGACGAATCAAAAAATACGCCTTTCACATTTGTAACATCTGCATAACCATTTGCATCGCTCAGATCCAAATAATAATCAACTGTGTCACTTCCGCCTGCTGCTAATGTTGGGCTATGCGTCACAGTATAGGAAGTTAATGCTGGCGCTACATCTGCCACCGAATAAGTCTGCGTGCTTGTACCTGACCCCTGATACCCATGCTGGTCAACAATAAACACATATGCATTGTATGAACCATGAGCAGTAGGCACTGGAACGCTTCCATTCATAATGCACTGCCCACTGAAACCACTTCTTACGCCTGTTATTTTACATAATGTCGTAGCTGAACAAGCGGTTCCAGTGAACGAATTCGTTGAACACACGTGCACATCAACTGTATCCGAATCACTGTCCGTCACGGCAGACTGTGCGCATGCGTAACCTGACGGGCTGTTAATTGAGCCGTCGGTATTATAGCGGACAACTGCAATGTCATAATTACTACCACTAACATTTGTTCTGCCTACAGCAACGATTCTCCCATCACTTTGGACAGCGATACTACGACATTGGTCCAAACCACTCCCTACAGATGTAGTTACCTTACCATCGCTGTCAAAGGTGGTATCAAGTGCGCCGGCTGAAGTAAAGCGTACCAAGGAGAAATCTCTTCCGGATCCGCTGATGCGATCGGTCTCGCCTGCTACCACAATCTTTCCATCGGTTTGGATAGCGACAGAATAGGCAAAATCATCTTTCCCGCTAAAAATCGTTGTTGTCGCCTTCCCATCGCCGTCAAAACTGGAATCCAAAGATCCATCCGTGTTATAGCGAACAACAGCAGTGTCACCATAATTAGTTGGACCACTATAGTACCAACCTGCTACTACAATCTTCCCATCGCTCTGAATGGCGACATCCTTGCCTTGATCACTACTAACCCCTATTGTTGTTGTCACTTTTCCATCGCTGTCAAAGCTCGTATCCAGCGAACCATCGGTGTTATAACGGATAACGGCAAAATCGTCACCGGAAACGGGCATATAAGCGCTACCTGCCACTACAATCTTTCCGTCGCTCTGGATGGCGACACTTTCGCCACCATCAGTACTGCTTCCTATGGCTGTGGTCACTTTTCCATCGCTGTCAAAGCTCGTATCCAACGAACCGCCGGCGTTGTAGCGGACAACAGCGAAATCCATATTGCCTGAACTTGTGGCAGATCCGGCAGCTACAATTTTCCCATCACTTTGGATAGCAATGTCGCCAAGCCAGTCATAACCGGTCCCTACTGGTGTGGTCACAATCCCGTCAGTGTCAAAATCGGTATCCAGCGAACCGTTGGTGTTGTAGCGGACAACCGCGAAATCATTATTACCTCCGTTATCAGTCGTTCCACCTACTACAATTTTCCCATCGCTTTGGATGGCGACTGCGTAAGCCTCGTCATTCGAACTGAGAACTACAGTAGTTACGACGCCATCATCGCTAAAACTGGTATCCAGAGAACCATCGACATTGTAACGGACAACCGCGAAATCATCATTGGTTCCGTTGCTGGTATAGCCTGCTACGACTAATTTTCCATCACTTTGGATAGCAGATGCACGGCCGTCATCACCAGGATTCCATACTTGAGAGGTTACTTTTCCATCATGGTCAAATGTGGCATCAAGTGAGCCGTTGATGTTGTAGCGTACAACTGCAAAATCTGTATTGCTTCCAAATGATGTATAACCAGTAGCAACTATCTTACTATCACTTTGAATATTGATATTTGAAATATTATCAGTTGTTGCGCTCAATTGAGTTGTAACTATGCCATCGCTATCAAAAGTTGAATCAAGAGAACCATCGGTATTATAACGCGTAAGCGCAAAATCATAAGAACCGCCATTATAAGAGCCTCCTCCGGAAACTATTTTGCCATTATTTTGGATGGCTAACGCAAATGACTGATCATGGCTTGAGCCTATATCTGTAGTTACCTTTCCATCGGTATCAAAAGTTGAATCAAGAGAACCATTGCTATTATAACGCACAATTCCAATTTCAAAATATGTATCTGTAATATCACTAACAGAGCCACTCACAACGATTTTCCCATCACTCTGGATTCCTATTTCTGATCCGTAATCGTTATGAACAAAGAAATCTGTCGTCACAATACCATCTGTGTCAAAACCGGTATCCAACGAGCCATTCGTATTGTAACGTACAACCGCGAAATCATATCCGTTAACAGGTATGGTAGCAGTGCCTGCTACTACGATTTTTCCATCGCTTTGGATTGCGACTCCTGAAGCTGAATCATTGCCACTCCCTATAGATGTAGTGACTATCCCGTCAGAATCAAAAGTTGAATCCAGAGAACCGGTATCAGTATAGCGCACAACTGCAATATCATTGTTGCTTCCATTATAGCTGTAACCCGCAACTAAGATTTTATCATCACTCTGTATTACGACAGAATAAGCCCAATCCTTTCCGCTTCCTATTGATGTAGTAACTATTCCGCCAGAACCAAAAGTTCCATCCAGCGTACCGGTATCAGTATAGCGCACAACTGCGATGTCATCATTATCAGTGCCGACATACTTATATCCTGCAACCACAATTTTACCATCGCTTTGGATGGCAACAGATAATGCAGAGTCATTGCCGCTGCTTATTGAAGTAGTAACCTTGCCACCTGAACCAAATGATGTATCTAGTGAACCATCAGAAAGGTAGCGCACAATCGCAAAATCGCTATTTGTTCCGTTATTGTTTGAGCCCACCACGACTATTTTCCCATCGTTTTGTATAGCGCTGTCGTTACTAAGGTCTGCTGCAGTCCAAACTCCATTTGTTATCTTCATCGTCTTGCTGTTCCCAGGACCTGTCGGCGCCGTATCTCCGCATTCGGCTCCAATTTTGACGGTTCCCAAAGCTGACTGGTGGTTTACAACAAAAGGTGAGCCATTATTTCCTGAACCTTGGTTACCAGGAGACGTGCATAAACTACCCGTAACCTTGTCGCACAAGAACGCGTACCATACATTCGTTGATGCATTTCCTGATGATGTTGTATACGTGACGGATGCCGAACTACCATAAGTTGTTTCGCCGCTTATTGCCCATGTCTGAGTCGGCGCGCAAGTCGGAGGCGCGTTATCATGCGGGGTAATGGAATCAGTTTTACAAATAGCAAGATAATAATTGTTGCTGTCAGGATCGCTGGATTTTGCGGAGAATGTCACATCATTACCTGCGGTTGTTGGCGAGGTTTCAGATGAACCGCTATCTGATGGCCCTTCTGAGAATGTAGGCGCTGTATTTAATAAAACACTCGATCTGACGCCAAAAACAGTCTCGTCATTATCGTTATTGCGCGCCTTTGCACAGAAATAATAAGTATTGCCTGAGGTTAAGCCTGTTACAGTTACAGTTCCTCCGGTTCCCCATGAGCCGTCAGCCTGCCAAACAGCTGAATCGCCTAAAGTGCCATCGGCCTGCACATACTTCCCGCCGGTTCCATTTAAACAGTTAGAATCGGAGTTGGATTCATAAATGGCCATATCTTTTTCAGTGCCGCCCGTAACAGGATTAACATCAACAGTACTGGATGTTGGATTGCTTAGCGTTGGCGCGGAAGGTGTGTTGGCTGAAGTGTATGCGTAAGTGGTTGCCCCGTAGGCTGTTACGTCGTTATCATTATTCCTTGCCCTTGAACAGAAGGCATATTGTGTATTGGCTGAACGGCCTGTAACAGTTACAGTGCTCCATGTGCCATCAGCCTGGTATACCTCGCCGCCACCCACGCTTCCGTCTGCCTGCACATAACCCAGGCCTCCTGAGTAATCACAGGTCGTGCCGGTCTCTACATATATCGACATATCTTTCTCAGCAGGCGTACCGCCGGAAACCGGATTTACGTTCATTTGTGTCGGTGTAGCAGGGTTACTTACCGTAGGGGCATTTGGTGTATAGGCGGAAGTATATGCGTAAGCTGTTGGGCCGTAGGGAGTAACGTCGTTATCATTATTCCTTGCCTTTGAACAGAAGGCATATTGTGTATTGGCTGAACGACCAGTTACAGTCGTAGTGCTCCATGTGCCGTCAGCTTGGTAGACCTCGCCGCCCCCCACACTTCCGTCTGCCTGTACATAACCCAGGCCTCCTGAGTAATCACAGGTCGTGCCGGTCTCTACATATATAGACATATCTTTCTCGGCCCCTCCGGTTGTAGGATTAACATTCATCTGTGTCGGAGTAGCGGGGTTATTTACACTAGGAGTACTTGGCATATTGGCAGAAGTATATGTGGCAACGCAACTGCTATTGTCGCCTACGTTATCCAATTCATCACGTACTTGCACTTTAAATCCATATTGAGTGTTAGCTGAAAGCCCGGTAAACGGCCATGTTCCATTAGTAGTCCATCCTGAATTGGCGGCCTCGCCTGAAAGACAAGAATTATCTCCTGCGCCATAACGTATGTAATAATAATCATACGGGTCTGCGGAACCAGTTCCACAGTTGGTAGGAACTGGATCGCTTGGCGTGCCTGCGGTAACTGTAATCTGACTTGTGGAATCATTGCCAGGAGTCGGTTGGCTACCCCATGACGGACCTACGGTATCATAACAAGTAGAAACACTGCCATAATTAAGACTTGTAGATCCACAGAAATTTTTATACCTCACATAAAACGTTTTCAATTCGTTCGTTGTAGTGCAATCGGTACAGCCGGTAGAGCTATTTGTTATGTTAAATGTGCTAACAGTAAACGGGCTTGATGCGCCGGATGCAGTTATTGTTGGGGTCCAGTTTTTACCTGAATTCCAAGAAAAAACCACGCCTGTCACCGCAGGTCCATAATCAGTTGAATAGTTCATGGTAAAGGTTGGTGTAGCGCTGTTTGTATATGCTGAGGCAGTGACTGATGATACATTTTTGTACCTGCATTCGGCTGAACCGCCAGGATAATAAATAACTTCTCCGTATGAACCGGATTGGGCATCAGGGATGCCCTCAATAAGATCGATTTTTCCATCCGAGTTCAAATCTCCTGTAGCAAAAGTTCTGGGCATGCCGGTATCTGAATAATTCGGATTACCATCATACCCTCTAATATCGGCATTATTCAAAAGATCTGAAACATTTAAGTTTCCGTCATTAAATACATAATATACACGGCTATCACCTCCTATAGCAAAATCTGTTCTGCCATCAGAATTAAAATCACTGGCAGCAAGGCCTGAACCAATATATTGAGAGGACGCGCCTGTTATTGTGGTATCCGCGCCTGAATAATTAGATGGCCAGGAACCATCGTTATTAAAAATGTAAACCCTTCCATAAGTACTATTATATTCTGGCGCGCCCACAGCGATGTCATCATCACCGTCTCCGTCAAAATCACCGCCCGCAACCGCAGTGCCGAATTTAGAGCTCGACTCACCATAAATAGCAATATCATAAACAGCGCCATAATTGCCATCGTTATAGGCGATATATACACTACCAGCGGTATTGTTTGTCCCGTAAGCGCCAGCGACAATATCAATAGTGCCGTCACCATTAAAATCACCTTTCGCTAATGATCTGCCTATGTAGATATTCGGATTATTAGCATAGTAATAATCATCGTAACCAGTGTATGTTTGCGTACCCAAAGCACCGTCATTCCATACAAAAAATACAAAGCCGTAACTAGTAGAAGCAGTTGGACAGCCGTACGCGATATGGTCCCTTCCTCCAATATTTGTGCTATTAGAAATTTGCCCTCTGTACGCAAACTTACCTGCCAGAACAGAATTTCCGCATGCAGAACTGGCAGACGGATACTTAATTACATTGGTCGCGCTTGTATCTGCGTCCGCGTAACTGGAGCTCCAGTTAGTCCTGCCATCAAATTCATAAACAGCGCCTGAGTCGGTGTAACTGAGTTGGTCATACCCAGGCGCTCCGACAACAAGATCATCGATGGCATCCTGTGTATCACTCACCTTACCGACAGATAAAGAATATCCGAATTGGTCACCAGTAGCATGACCTGTAATAGTCACATCGGCATTAGACAAAGTAGCATAAGATTTATTTATATTGGCCACGCGTTTAAAGTATATATATACTCTGCCCTGGCTTGAATTAAATCCTGGCTGACTGATTGCCAAATCCTGTATCCCGTCGCCATTAAAATCACCTACGGCAATTCCAGAACCAAGCCTACCGTTTAGACTTAAATCAGGGATATTTAGGCCATTATAATCATTGTAATACACTGCCCCCTGATTACTTTGGTCCCCATAAGCACCCATCAGGATATCGTTATAGCCATCGCCATTTAAATCAGAAAGAAGCAGGGCGCTGCCCATGTATGTATTATTGTAAAAATCATTCGTAAGTGTTGAATTAGCCGACCATGAGCCATCATTATAAAAAATTAAAACCGCACCTTTATTTGTAACATAACCCGGTTCCCCGGCAACTATATCATCCCGGCCATCACGCGTTACATCGCCAACGGCAAGCGCCTGACCTAACTTATAATTTGATGAGCCAGTATATGTATAATCAGCATTCGCCGCAGAGCAACCAGTAGTACAGGAAGATGTTCCATATTTGGTGGCATCATTATAAAAAAGGTAAATTCTGCCTGAATTCGCCCCGGCGCTGTATCCGGGGGCGCCCACCACGAAGTCAGTCAGATTATCGCGCGTTGTGCTTAGCTCACCCACAGCAATAGACTGTCCAAATTTATCATTATTGGATTCGCCGTCAATTATATAGTCAGCGTCATTACCATCCCACGCGCCATCATTAATATAAACAATAACGCGCCCCGTATAGCTGTTAGAGGGATAAGTAGGATCGCCTATTAAAAAATCAGTATATCCGTCGCCATTTACATCCCCATAAGACAGGATATAGGCACTGGTAGAGTTGCTATTAAAAGCGTAATCATCGGTCCAAGACGAAGTTGCCGGATAAGCGCCATCATTAAAAAGCATAACTACAGCGCCATATGCTCCGGTATAACCAGGGCAGGTAAAAGCAAAGTCCTGCCAGCCCTTGTCAGTGCCGGACGCATACTTTGTTCTGAATTTTCCCACGGCAACCTGCTCGCCGCAACGAGAGGAAGAAACCCAGTTTCTGTAATCATCGCAACTGTTATCATCGCTGGTACAGACGTTTGTAGAGACATTCATAGCAGAAGGCCATGCTGAGCTGACACTTGCGTTACGCCCGTTAAAAACAAAAACTCTGGACGAAGCGCTTCCAGGTGAACCTACAACAAGGTCGTCAATATCATCAATCTGATGGCCAATACCGTATGAATCGCTGGTGGACTGGCTTACATCGCCTGATGCCAATGAGTAACCGAATTCGGAATTTGTAGTATACCCGGTAATAACAGTATCGGCTTCAGTGGAATAACGGTTAATACCGCCTTTGTTAAGGAATAAATAAACTCTTCCCTGATTTGAGTTATAAGCAGGCGCGCCGACAGCAAGGTCTTTTGTACCGTTTCCATCAAAATCACCTGTAGTCATGCTGGTTCCGAATTGTTCACCAGGTGTCCAGGAATTTACTTTAAAACGATTGCCTTCTTCTCCAGTCCCCCTATAAAGCATTCCCCATGCGGCTTTTGAATTCCATGCTTTCTGGCTTTCGCCGTAAAAAATATAAGCTTTACTAGTGCTGTTAGCGCCGACAATAAGATCTATAGTGCCATCAGCGTTCATATCGCCGGTTGTTAAAGCTGCCCCGAATTGATCTCCGGAATTTCCAGTTAGTATAATATCCGCTGTGGCTCCGGTGGTTGGGTATGAGCCGTCGTTGTAATAAATATAAACCCGGCCGTTTGGTATCATGCCAGTATAAAAGAGAGCACCCACTGCTAAATCAGTTTTTCCGTCAGAATCTAAGTCAGCTGCTGCAAGTGTATTGCCGAATTGATCACCTGAGGCTTCTCCCGTAATTATAACATTCGCGTTCGATGCTGCTGTGCAGGAAGTAGTGCATGAGGGATAACTGCTAGAACCATTTATAAAAATATAAGCCCGGCCTGTCTGTGAACTGTAACCATCAGCGCCCACGGCTAAATCTGTTTTGCCGTCGGAGTTAAAGTCACCTGAAGCCATAGAGATGCTGAAACTATCCCCGTTGTTTTGTCCGGTAATTATCACATCCGCGCAATCGGGCGTACAGGTGCCGCCTCCATTGGCATTGGCGGGATAGGACCCATCATTGTAAAAAATGTAGGCCCGCCCTGTTGAGGTGCTGTAGAAATAAGCTCCGGCCGCGAGATCTGTCTTTCCATCCGCATTAAAATCGCCCGTTGCCAGAGAACTACTGAAATAATTACTTGTTGTCTCGCCGTCTATTTTCACATCAGCGGAGGCAGCGCTTGTGGGGATACTGCCGTCATTATAAAAAAGGTAAGCGCGGCCGGTTCCTGTACTATAATTAAACCCGCCTACGATCAAATCCGTACTGCCATCAGTATTAAGGTCTCCGGTTGTCATAGATTGGCCGAATCTGCTGGATGCCTGACCGTCAATTATCAAATCCGCGGAGGCCGCGCTTGTGGGGATACTGCCGTCATTATAAAAAATATATGCTCGTCCTGCATTGGAACTGTAATAACTGGCGCCGACAACAAGATCGGTTTTTCCATCAGCGTTAAGGTCTCCCGCGGTGATGGAAATGCCAAATAAACTGCTTGCTTCACCAGTGATAGTCACATCAGCTGAGGATGTCGCAGTGGGTATTAAACCATCGTTGTAAAAAATATAGGTGCGGCCAGTGTTTGAACTATAGCCATAAGCTGTTACAGCTAAATCTGTTTCCCCATCCGCATTAAAGTCGCCTGTTGCCATAAAATTGCCGAAAACGGTGCCTGAATCGCCAGTAATAGTATTCCTGAAAAGCAACCCGCCCTCGCCATAAAAAATATAGGCGCGGCCCTTATTTGTAGAATACTTATACGCGCCGGCGGCCAAATCTGTTACACCATCTCCATTAAAATCACCTGTTGTCATATTATAGCCAATACGGCTGCTGGCTTCGCCAGTAATTAACACATCCGCGTTGGCGGCACTAGAGGGATAAGAACCGTCGTTATAAAAGATATAAAGCCGGCCTGCATCGGAAGAATATGTATGGGCACCGGCTGCTAAATCTATTCTTTTATCTCCATTAAAGTCACCGGCAACTACTGACTGAGTAAATGCGGTATTACTGCTTTCACCAGTTATTATCACATCCGCGCTTCCGGCACCAGAGGGATAAGAGCCGTCGTTATAAAAAATATAAAGCCTTCCTTGGAGGGTATTGTAAGCGCTCGCTCCCAGTGCAATGTCGTCTTTTCCATCGGAATTGAAATCCCCAATGGCGCCAGTGGTGCCAAAATAGTTCCATTGCGCTTCCGCGTCAATAATAACATCAGCCTTATCCGCCGTACAATTAGTAATTTGAATCGTATAAGGGTCAGAAGTAGTCGTGGCTCCAGCGTATACTGTGGAGAGGGTTAATTCGGTGGCACTCACGTAAGCGGAGATGGTGTACCATACACCGTTGGCGTTATTTTTTATAACCCTGCCTACCATGTTGGAAGTCCAAGAAGTCCCAGTCCCTACGACAGTGGCGGAACCATTGGTAAAAAGAGCAGTTCCTCTGGTGTAAAGGGAATAAAAGATATAAGCACGGCCCGAGTACAAATTACTTATTAGATCATATTGGCGTGCATTCACATACAAGTCTGTTGTGCCGTCATTATTTAGGTCACCAGCCATCAAATTTTGGCCAAAAGCCTGATTAGTTCCTTCACCAGTTATGATGACATCCGCATTGCCTGCCTGACAGTCTGTAGTACAGGGAGTACCCTGGTTTGTCCATGGGATGGCATCCTGATAAAAAATATAGGCGCGGCCTGTGCTTGTAGAATATTGGCCAGCTCCGACTGCAAGATCGTTTTTACCATCTGCATTAAAATCACCGACTACAGGCACGTTAAAATCATTATTGATGCCTTCTCCTGTGATTATAATATCAGCGGAGCTTTCGTCTGAAGGATATATTCCGTTACCATCATTCCAATAAATATAAACTCGTCCCGTTCTGGAACTATATCCGTATGCTCCTACCACAAGATCTGTCCTTCCATCCGAATTAAGGTCGCCACTGGAGAGATTAAAGCCGAAATATGTACTGGAAGCTGTACCTGTTATAGTCACATCTGCAGAAGAAGCGGAAGTGGGAATATTGCCGTCATTGAAAAAAATATAAACATAACTGGTAACTAAATTCCACCCACCCGCGTGCACAGCAAGATCTGTCTTTCCATCCGCGTTAAAGTCCCCGCTGGTCATATTCCAGCCAAAATACGAAGAGGAATTTCCGTCAATTGTATCACTCGTATTCGATGCCCCTGGCGCCGTAAATTGTACGGTTGGGTCAAGCACAATAGGATAAGCATTAATATCAGCTGTGAAAGATATTTTAAGCTGGTTAAAACTATCGCCTGTTATTTCGTAAGTCAGGTTATCAATTACATTTCCAGCGCTGTCCACGGCTACCGGAGTAGGGATTGTAAAATCAGGCTGAAGCCCACCGTTATTATGCAGATCTTTAATATGTTCGTACTGCATAGTGCGAGCTGCGCGTTCCAGCAGATCCTGGTCAACTTGGTCAGCACCCTCCTCTTTGCTGAGGTCGATATTTTCCATATAATAACCTTCTATCACTCCGTTATTCCGCATACGCAACACGGCTTTGTCAAAACTGTAAAGCTCTGTCTCATCGCCTTTGCCGTAATGGTAGAGGGTGTAGTTTTTGATTTGATTTGAAACAACGGATGTCGGTTCGTTTCTGTATTGGTAAATATCGGTCTTTCTGTTGTCTGAACTTTGGTATACAGCTTCGTCAACCGTTACACCGTCGGTTTTTTCCGTCTCCAGTGAACTTAAGTCATAAGAAACCTGTTTTGGAGGCTCTATTGGAGCAGGCGGCTGTTCTGTTTGCCCTACGCCAAAAAGTTTTTCAAAAAAACCAGGCTCTTTTACGGGCGGAACATAAGTCTCGTGTTTCATGATGACTGTCTGGAAAATATCAGGCGTACCCCCTGTTTCTTCAGCCTGTTTTTTGGCAAGATCAGTTGGGTTTAAAAGCTTATTTTTCTGGTCAGGGTCTTTATAAGTTATTTCCGGCCCCTTGATGTCCGCAGGGTCAGGTTTTGGCTGCCCTTTAATCTGCCGGAATTCCATGGAAATGCTCCTTTCTTCGTCCGTTTTAAAATCCAGCTTAAGCGCTTCTTTGTCGATTTTGAATTCCGTCTGGGGCTTAGCAGTTTTGCCGGTTTCCCCTGTAATATTCTGGATGCTGTCGTCTGTTGTTCTTGTCACGCAGAAACCGACATTATGCTCTGAGAGCTTTTTGAGTTTAGCCTGCCTTGCGAAAAAATAATCAGTTACAGCGTCTATCTGTGCGTCTGAAATAGCGCCCTTGTCTTTTTCTATCTCTTTAAGAGTATCAATCCTGTCTTTGATTATTTTTAATCCAGGGCTTAATTCTTCATCGTCCTTCTTTAAAAATTCACTGGAAATCAGATCCCTGATTTCTTTTTTGCTTAATTCTTTATTAAGGATATTTGATTCAGATAATGGCTCTGCAGGGCCTTGGGGCGCATTCATATCCTGAATATCTTTTATATCAGGACAATCTGCCCCAAAACGCAAAGCTCCGACTTGTTTGCTTACATAAAAAGGCGAACCGTTATCGCCGCTCCCCTGAGAAGCTTTTGAGCAGTTTGAATCAGCTGCCACATTGTCGCACACAAAAGCAAACCATTCGCTCTTAAGTTTAGCGTCTTTGCCAACAATATAATTAACCGTTGCCTGTTCGCCGCTTTTGGTAAGCGCGCTTATCCCCCATTCGCCGTCCTTACAGATAGGTTTCGCGGCGTCCTGAGGGGTTATAGAATTTGTTCTGCATAAGGCTAAATAATAACTGTCGCCATTTGGATCCGTTGCAAGCGCGTTAAAAGTAACAGTATCGCCGAAATTAAGCGGATTTAATTTATCAAGCCCGCCATCGCTTGGTTCAGTCGGTTCGCCCAGAGAATTCACAAAAGCAGGAGGAGGGTTAGCAACACGGATACTGGATACGCCCGCCAGCACAACGGACACGGTGACAAGCAGAGTGACAGTAGCGGAGACAATATGTTTTCGGGAGAAAAATCTCATTTTTTCGTTTTATTTTGTCCGCCAGTGGCGGACTAATTTCGAGTTCAAAGTTTTATCCTAAAAATTATATCACTCCCCTCTATAACTCCAAAATATTTGTGAGGGAAAAATGTAAGATGGTATTGCTAAAAAACAGGATTATGATTTCTTAATAAATTTTTTTATTTTTTTAGAGTGATACATAAATAATGTCGGAAATTTTGACAACAGAATATTTAAAAAGCTAAAAAGCAAAAAGGGTCTTACGCTGTAATCCAGAATATCTGAAAGTGAAGGAGGAAGGTAGCCTGTATATTTTCCCCTCCTAAATTTTTAGGAGAGGTGCCGGGCAAGGAGGAAGGCGGCCCCGCCTAATATAGGCGGGGAGGAAGGGGCGGTCCTGATTTTATTATTGAAGATGTTCCACTTCATACAATATATCTTCAATCACACCGTCCAGATTTTCATAAATATCTGTATTAGTACACCTGAAAAATTTAATTCCTTTGTTTTCTATGTATTCCTGTCTTCTTTTGTCATACTTTTCAGTTTTCTCATTAAAATGCGAATCCCCGTCGACTTCAATTGCAAATCTAAGTTTCGCACAGTAGAAATCTATTACATAAGGTCCAACTCCGTACTGTCTTCGGAATTTTAAACCATTCAGCTGTTTTCCCATAAGCTCACTCCAGAGTATTGCTTCCGCAGTCGGCATTTCTTTCCTTAATTTTCTTCGGAGATCAGTGCGGTCGGGGTGGTTGAAAAGATGCGCAGGTTTCATGTGATTCAATTTTTAAGTGACACATTATACCACACAAATCAGGACCTCCCCTTCATCCCCTCCTCGCTTTTCGCTAGGAGGGGCCGCCTTCTTCCTTGCCCAAGGAATCATATAAAAAGGCTCTCGACCTCCCCCTCATCTGAGGGGGAACCCGCCACGGCGGGTTAGGGGTCAGAGCCTTTTTATTATTTAATTGGCTAAGAAATCCTACCGAAACCTTTTCCCGAATTTCTTAAACAGAAATTTTTGTGTTCGTGCCGCAATAATTATAAGGATGCCTAAAAGGACAATAACTATGCCGATTAATTTATTAGTAAAGGGCGCCCTGACAGTTACTGATGTTTTGACCCTTACGTTATTTCCGTCGTGTAGGCCGTAAGGCGTTGCGGCATCTTTAAAATCTTCCTCATTGCCGACACTGACACTTGTTTTAAGAACATTATTAAGTCCGTTGGATTTAACAAGAAGGTAAAGCTTGTTCTTATACACGCTTAACCCATTTTTGGTTACATTTGCATTAACCCAATAATTTCCGGCTTCAAGGTCTTCTATTGGTACGGATAATGTTGCTTCGCCTTTAGTTTGGGGGTAAATCGGGACGCTTAATGCATCAGCTGAGCCTTTAGCCACAAAAGCTCCAGTTTTAAAATCTATCACCTCGATACTGGTTTTGACTTTAGAAATTGACACATTGCCCAGATTTTTAAGCTGCACATTCAGAACCAATGGCCCCCCTTCTGTAACAGGCTTAATGCTTATCGTATTAATAACATAATCTATTACATCGTAATTGACTACGCCTAATTTGACTGCTATATGGCCGCCCAACAGAATATTAATGTTACTATTGGCAATAGCTTCAGGAATAATGGTAATGCCAATATCTCCTTCATATTTGCCTGCCTTGGCATCATTGGGAATTCTAAGGTCAATATACATTGGAACATGATTCAACCCTTTTGGCATAATCAGGTTATCCTGATTTCTGATAGTAACCCATTTTATTATTTCCGGATCTCCTGTTACCTCAGTTTTGACCATCATATCTTCAGTCGGTTTATCTGTGCTCATGTCAATGATATACACAAAGCTGGAGCCGGGTTTCAGATTTTCATTCGTTATCCATGGCGGGGAAATGCCGAATGCCGCAAGTGTGCCTGGAACTTGTATAATAAGCCCTATCACCACTGCCAACAATGAACTTAGCAAAATTTTTGTTTTCATTGATTTTTCTTAAGTTAGTTGGTAAATAAATTTTCCGGGTCCGGAATACCGGATCCGGATTAGGCTTAAGAGCATCCACCGCCTCCTGCTGTAGATTCGAATACATTAGCTCCGGTATAACTGCCTGCCGCCTGGCTCGCAGGGATCCTTATTTTCCAGTAAGCTGATTCATTGGTCGAAGTCGAGCTATGATCGTCACCCCTTACCGCAATATCAGCGTTATTACATCCTGCGGCCGCGTTGCCTACAGATGCGCCGGGGACAACATTTACAAGGACATTTCCCTGGGTATCCCAGTCAAAACTGCTGCTGGTGGACCATTTCTGCTGTTCTTCATCTAACACGGTTCCAACGCAATTAGTATATGGCGGGGACCAGCTTGTACACATCACATAACCGTCTAACAGGATATCCAAGACCGTGTTTCCGACATTGGCTACCGCTGTTTCTACAGCGGTTGGATTCGTTCCTCCGATTTCGACTATTCCGTATGCCAGCGTGGCTCCTGTTGCCACATCAAGCGCCAAAACGGCCGGGAAATCTATCTGCTGTCCCCCGCCTGAATTCGCGAAATCAGTAGTGCGGGCATCATCATCGACTGCCTCCGCCTGCACCTGCCATGTTGCAGTGTCATTGGCATTGAAACAGATATCAGATGCAGAGCAGGTTGCTACCAGATTCTGATCGGCGCCACCTAATGTAATAGCACAACCGCCGCTCGTATCGTCATAGCAGTCCTTGTCATATTGTGTGCCGTGGCAGGTGTTTGTTTTTGTCCCTGTATCAAATACCACACCGTCAACTGACTGCACATCCGTGTCCCCGTTATTGTCATAAAGCTCCACAGTCCAGGTTACTGTGCCTGTGCATACATTTGGGGTAAGGGTAGGCGGGGATATGGGGTCCGTGCTGTTATATGTGGTGAGCACCGGCGGAACATCGGTTACATCATAATTCCTGGTCGAGCTGCCGGATGAATAGTCTGCCTGGAACTGATGGTTGTCTTCAGCGAATACGTAAGCTGTTTTTTGGCCATGGGATGTCGGAATAGGATTGTAGGTTGAAGATAAATTACCGCTGGCATCCCCGCTATTACATGTTATAGTGCCTAAAGCCTGATTTGCCGAATAGCAGATCCTCTGATTGGCAGCGCAGCCGGAACCGGGCGTATAAGAAGTAGTGGCGCATACATACACGCTGGCAGTGTCAGCACCGCCGTTAGAGTCAGCATCAGTTACGGTCGTGCGGAAATAAACAGCCTCGCCGGGCTCAATGCTGGCCGAGCCGCTGTCATTTATCGTGACGCCTGTTATCTGAGGCTTGTGGTTCACATAAAAAGGCGAGGCATTTTCAGTGTCGCCGTCCTCCAGGGTACCACCGCCTGTAACTGTACAATAATCGGCACAGGTTTCCGTAAGAGTGTAGGCATTACCTGCTGTGCCGGGATTATTTGAATAAACATAAACGTAACTGCTTCTCGCATACGCATTAGTGTTAGCGGTACCGTTTGCGACTTCCGCGGCCGCCAAAGCAGCGGCGGCATCAGCGCCATCCTCACAGGCAGAACAATCCACTGCAAAATCTCCAGTTGTAACACCACTGCTATTAAGATCAAATTCATAGTCATATGAGCCTGATTCAATCTGTACAATTTCATTATCTGCAGGCACATCAGTGAATGTGACCCTTCCTAACGCGTTACCCTGGTCACCAAGAGCATCCGCGGGGAAACATGCGCTTGCGTCGCACACAAACGCCCACCACGCGTTGGATTCAGCGTCGCCGCCTTGAGCCGTATAAGTTATTGATTCCTGGGTATTGTTGGCCTGAGGTGTGACAGTAACGGTCCACGCGCCTGGAGCACCGCAGGTTGGAGGTGCGGCTTGTGTGATATCGTCTGCTTTACAGACAGCAAGGTAGTAAGCATCACTGTTTGCATCAACCGCGTAAGCTGTGAATGTGACAGGTTGGCCCACGTTCACAGGCATGCCGTCGGTGCCCGCTAAACCGCTACCGTTGTGCGAGCCAGTGTCCGATGGGATAGCGTTCGCAGGGGTATCGGTATAGAAAAATACCGGTGAGAGATTGCCTACAGTTGTTTGTGTTTCCGGTTGAGTCACCAATGCGCGTACCGGATTGATAGCGCCAAAAACACTGACAAGGCATGTCAGCATTATAATTTTTGAGAATAATTTCTTAGTCATTTTATTTTTATTAAATGGTAAATTTATTTATTTATTTTCTTAATTAAACACAATTTAACTTATTCAGAGCATAAATGCAAAAGAAAAATGGCCTTTTTGTATGCTATGTAAAATATTTTTATTTTCTGTAAAGACAATTATTAAAAAATCTGTATTTTTTTATAAATATTTACGTATGTGGCCAGGAGGAAGGCGGCCCCTCCTGGCGAAAAGCAAGGAGGGGAAGAAGGGGTGGTCCTGATTTTACGATGCAATGTAATACTTCATTCTGATCAAATCAGTACCGCCCCTTCCTCCCCGCCTAAAATAGGCGGGGCCGCCTTCCTCCTTACCTTTTTGTTACATCAAAAAACAACCTGACCCACAATCCGAGCCACTATTCTAGCCACTATTCTAGCCCCTATCGGAGCCCCTATCGGTTCAATATGCTTTGCACAGAAGTGCCCTCAGTAAGTCCGCTTTCGCATGTATCTGATGTCGGCGTAAAGGAGACGGCTCCTGTGTAATTATCAGCTTTCTGGTTTTCAGGCACCTTGATTTTCCAGTAAATCAGAACGTTTTGCTCAGCTCCGGAATCTTCGTGCACAGGTAGGTTCACATTAGCGCATCCGGCATCTGGTCCGCTGCTTTCAATGGCATTTTCAACCAATGGGTAACCTTCTTTGTCGTAATCAAAGTCTGGTTTCAGGCTCCATTTCTGCAGTTCTTTTGGCAAAACATTTTGTTTGCCTACAAGGTCCGTGCCGCTAATAAGCACATCGACGACATGGTTGCCCAAATTGGTAAGCATGGTTTCAACCGCTGGTGTGGTCTCACCGGGTTGCGCAAGCTGATAAGGGATAGAAAGTTCTTCCTGGTTGATCGCGTATAACGGTGGAACAGTCCTGTTGTTTGTGGAATCGCCAAGGTCAGTATAAAGCCCTTCCGGATCTGTGGGGTTAATATGCACCTTCCAGTATTTGCTGGCATTGGCATTGTAAAATACAGTGACATTGCAGTCAGCTTTAGCCTTTGTGGCATCTATTTTAGTAAGTTTGCAATCGCTGTCTTTGTTGCAGTCATTTTTGCTTGAAGCGCAGGTATTCCACACGCTGTCGCTGTCAAAAAAAATGCCTTCTGCCTTATATATATCATCATTGCCATTCAGGTCTTCCAGCAGGGCTGAAAAACTTATGTCAGCGCTGCCTCCGCCGGGTATTAGTATATCCCCTTCATTTGTATAATCCACAATTGAAGGCTTAACATTCGTCACATTATATTTTACTGCCGGCACCCCTTCCGCGATCCCCTTTTCGCCTTTCTTGACAAAAACATTCACATGCTTTTCGCCTGCCGGCGTTGGGACCGGCACGATATTATTATCTGATTTCTGTTCTTCACAAACCACATCTTTAGCCTTTGGGTCAGTAGGCGCAGAGGCACAGATCAGGCTGCCCTTGATGCATCGATTATTGATATAATCAAAACCTCCCGTGTCCGCATCGCAGACAAACATGGTAACATTATTGTCTTTGGAAACGCCGGTGATATTTTTGGAAGGCAAAGTGAATTTTAAAAGGTCTCCTGGCTCAATGGTTGCGCCGTCTTTATCCGTAACTATAACATCGCTGTATCTGGCAGGATGTTTGATGTAAAACGGAGAGCCGTCAGGGCCACTTCCCTGATAAGGCCCGTTGCAGTTTTCCGAAACATCAGGTGACTCACAAATAAAAGCGTACCAAAGCTCGCTTAGGTAAGCGTTTTCTTCTGTTTCAAACGAGCATATGGCTTCTTTATCGCTTGGCGTCAGGCCTGAAACGCAGTAATTGTTTTCTGTTAATCCTGAGCATCTGTATTGTCCATTTTTATATACAGGCATATCGCTGGTCCTGCAAATCGCCAGGTAATACGGATCGTTTTCTATATCACTTGCTGTTGCCGTGAAATTAACCAAAGCGCCCTCATCCACAGGATGCTCGGCATCAGATCCTCCGTCAGAAGGGCCGACTGTAAGCGCAGGGGTATGGTTGATAGAGAAATCAAATGAAGCCATTTCACTTACTCCGCCCTCGTCAGATGTCTGCACCCTAAGATAGTTATGGTGTCCGGAAAGATTAATGACCTGAACTGAGCGGTCCGGGTTTAATATGTCGGGCATACATGAGTTATCTTTATCAATGCAGTATTTGTAAGTGCCTTGTGATGGGCCTGCGGTATCTGTCCATGTGCACATGGTTGAATCCAATGTTGATGCAACGCCGCTAATAAATGCTTCGCAGGAAATGACAGGTAAATCAGGCGGTGAGATATCCAAAAGGTATGCCTGATTTTCTGTTGCCGCCTCTTTTAAATTCTCTTCTATTTTTTCAGGAGTAAGTTCAAATCCCGGTTGCTTTTCTTCCTCAACTGGACCCTCAATTGGGACCTCAGCTGGGACCTCCATCGGTTTTTGTTCTTCAGTAGTAGCCTGTGGTTCTTCGCCTGTACTTACAGGAACCGTTATTGCAGATTCTCCGTAAAATATATAAACGCGGCCTGCAAAATTATAATAATACGGCGCTCCGACAGAAATGTCGCTGACGCCATCGGCGTTAAGGTCTCCAGTAGCTATGATGAATCCAAAATCACTTAACATCTCTCCTTCCCATGCGATATCGTGGTCTGATGCCCCAATCGAACCGCCGGATGCGATGTTTGGTTTATCGCTTTCTGGATTATCATAAAACACATAAACCATTCCCTTTCTTGCCAAATGGCGATATGCCCCAACAGCTAAATCGATTTTACCGTCATCATTGAAATCCGGGGTTGCAAGCGAAGAGCCAAAATAATCTCCGGCGTTGCCGGTAATTATGCCATCCGCGTTCGCGGCATTGCAAAGCGTACAGGTCAAATCCTGGTTGGTCCAAGGGATATCATCCTGATAAAACAGGTAAACACGCCCCTCATTCGTATCGCCAGATAAATCAAAATCAGGTGCGCCGACAGCCAGATCATCCCTGTTATCCGCGTTAAAATCACCGGACGCAACGGAATAACCAAAATCATCTTCGCCTTCGATTGCGCTGTCCGCGTTTTCAGCTTTGCAGTTTTTCTGGCACACTGTGTCTTCATTTGTGAATGGCGATGCATTCTGGAAAAAGAGATACGCTTTTCCTGTGGCGCTTATAACAAGATCTGTTTTGCTGTCATTGTCAAAATCGCCGGCCGCGAGGCTTTTGCCAAAATTCAGCGCCTCGCCGGATTCTCCGGATATGGCTACATCTGAACTGGTCGAGACCAATGTCTTCTTTTCGCCATTTTCATTCTGTGCCAAAGTCTGGTTTCCGAATATCTGCGCCAAACCGCGCCCGTCGCGGTCAGAAGGTGAAGATACGACCAAGTCTTCTTTTCCGTCTGTATCAAAATCTCCGGTTAAAAGCGTTGCGCCGAATCCGTCTGAAGCGCCGGCACCGTCGATGGTAAGATTCGCGCTTTCAAGGCTGATCTCGGTAAAAGTTCCGCTTTGCTTTCCGCTTAACTGATCCATTATGCTCTTCCCGTTAAAAATCCACACCCTTCCCTGATTTTTATTATAAAGCGGGCTTCCGATGACCAAATCCGAAATCTTGTCCCCGTCAAAATCATCAGATGCAAGGGAATAACCAAGATAATTCAGTGAATCCCCTTTGATAAGCGCGTCAGGCGTGTTCCTGTAATAAGGGCTGTCTTTGCTTCCCATGTAAACCGAAACGCTTCCGGCGTATCCATAGGAAGAATACGCGCCAACCGCGATATCGTTAACACCGTCACCATTGAAATCACCAATAGTTTGAGCCGAGCCGAACCTCGCGTCGGCCCCGGTTGAAGAATCGATCAAAGAATCGTAGTTAGACTGACCTTGGGATGTAAAAATAACTTCCGCCCTAAGGACTAGCGGGTAATCATACTTATTAGCATTAAATTTATAATAAATATAATTGTGGTTATCTCCGGATATTTCAAAATTAAATTCATCGGCCAGATTATTATCCCTATCAAGGACATATGGGGTCTTGACTATAAAATCCGGTCCGCCCTGCAACCCATTCCTGTATATCTCCTCAATTGAAGTCCCTATTGGTGCTCCAGTTGGTGCTCCGATTGGATCCTCAATTGGATTTACAATTGGATTTACAATTGGATTTACAATTGGATTTACAATTGGATTTACAATTGGCCCCTCAATTGGATCCTCAATCGGTAATATGTATCCCTCAATAATCCCCTTGTCATTTACATGCAAAACCGCGTTATCAAACATCATCATATCTTCCTCAGCGCCTGTTCCATAATTAAATATAGTATAATCCGTTATTCGCCTATGGCTGACCGAATGCGCGTCATCGGAAAATATCTCAATATAATTTTTCCTGTGATTTACAGATTCATAGACTATAATATTTTTATAGGTCTCTTCCTGATCCATGCCGAGAGGAGTAAAGAGCTGATTAGGATCCTCAAGGGCTGACATTGAGAATACAGGTTCATTTTGCGCGCTTTGTGTAGTGTCTGGTGAAATTTGAATATCTTCCACAACAATGTTACTGCCCATTTTTTCTTTGACCGCGCTTTCAACTGTGCTTTTTAGTTCATCTTCGTAAGTCCCGATTGTATCGGTGTATGTTCCCCCTTCAGCGCCATGCCTTAATGCAAAAGATTTTTCATCCGTCACGGCGCCATATAAATCATTTTTGCTTAAATAGATATTGGCGTCGCGGGTTTTGTTATTTACAAAATTTATGCCGATACCATCAAGGTCGACTTTATAATTATCCGTAGCCAGTTTGTTAAATTCAGGTAATCCCACCAGATTTTTAGTTGTGATGTCTGTTGATTCTAAAACGCAAAAATCCACGTTTAACTTCCTGAAAGATTTTAATCGGGCGTAATTAGGATCAGATTCATTTTTCCTTTCATCAAGCATTATGGCGCCTTGCTTTTCCAGTGGGAGCGCGGCAAAATTTTCCGATAGAAAAGCAGGATCGATAGATTGCCATGATGCGATGTCCGGGCATTCATCTGAATTAAATCTTAAAACGCCATTAATACCTGAAAATTCCGGTACAGCGCCAATGTAGCCGAGATCCCGCGCAACTTGGCTTAAGAAATTAAGGAACTCGTCAAATTCATCGGGGCTAAGATTCAAATTATCAAGTACAGTTATAAATAAATCCAAATCGATTGTCTGGGCATCAATATTGTTAACGATATCCTGTGTTATAAGCGCGTATTTCTCAAATTTTTCCAGACGCAAAATTTCCGAATCCAAATAAATTATATTTGGGTCTTCTTTAATGATCTGTTCGATCATCATGGCTTCCTCAAGCGCCTTATCATTGCCTTCAAAAATATTGATGATTTGAGAGGCTTCCGTGGAAGAAATTTCTTCGCTCGGCTGAGGGATTTGTTGCTGAATAAGTTGTTCTTCTGCGGTTGGAGCCGTTGCTTCTTCTGGCGCAGGAATTGACGGAGTTTCAGGTTGAGGAATTTCAGGGGTAATCTCAACTTCAGGTGTTAGGGGTGTTTCAGGCTGAGGAATCGCAGGAGTTTCGGCCTCAGGAACTGCTGGCGTCTCAGATTCAGGCGTTACTACTGACGCTTCAGGCTGAACGACTATCGGAGCTTCGGACTGAGGAATCACAGGGGTCTCAGTTGTGGGTTCCGTTGGAGTTTCGGTTTCCAGATTAACTTCAGGCGTATTGGTTGCCGCCTCTTTAAGTTGCTCTTCGCTTGGGGTTACAATTGTGGGGACTGTCATGGGGACTACTGTACCTTCTACTGTTCCTTCTATTGTCCCTTCTATTGTCCCTTCTACTGTCCCTTCTACTGTCCCTTCTACTGTCCCTTCTACTGTCCCTTCTACTGTCCCTTCTACTGTCCCTTCAGCCGGAGTTTCTGTTGTAGTTTCAACAGGATTTACAACTGGCCCCTCAATTGGATTTACTATTGGCCCCTCAATTGGATTTACTATTGGCCCCTCAATTGGATTTACTATTGAACCCTCAATTGGAATTTGTGGAACATTTTCTATCGCCTCTTCAATTTTCGCTTCAGCTTTTTTGATTAAAATTCTTTCATAATCCATCGCAGACGGATATATTTCTTTAAGTGTATTAATATCTTCTTCATAAGACGCGATGTCGGTTAAACTCAAAACTGTATTAAACGCTTTTAGTACTTCAAATTGGTTATTATAAAAATTATCCGTACTCAGATCCGTCTGATTTTTTGTTGCCAGCATCTCATATAATTGATTGGCAGTAACTTTGAAGGTATCAGTAATCAGGTTGCCAGATTCAATTTGCTGTTTGAGATCGCTCAGTAACTTTATCTGAATCGGCAGATCAGGCGAAATCATAAGCCTGCTGTCATTTATATAAGAAAGAATGGTCTCTGATTGCAGAAGGATGTTTGCATATTTAATAATAGTTTGTTCAGTATTTTCTTTTTGATATAGATTAAGAAGCGCGATCTCAAAATCATCCAAAGGCGCTTTTTTATCATCTTCAGTTGGGTATAATTCCTTTAAATAGGAGGTTAGGGACATTTCCTTATCAAGCTTATCGCTCAAAAAAGCAGTATCTTCACTCAAATAAGATTTTAACCGGTTTATCATGGCCTGGCCTGCAGTTGCATAGGAAGTCCAGAATTCAGTGATCTTATTTTCCAGAATAAGCTCAGATATCAATTGGGCATAAGCGTTATCGCCACTTTCTTTCAGATATTTAATCAGATCATTTTCATAAATAAACTTCTTTTCCAGAGTTTCTATCTGATTAATGGCTTCGTTTCCCTTTAACGCATTTGAAACATTATTAAGAGATTGGATTAATCGCAATATCAATTGCTCGTATTTAATCTCATTGTCGATACGCGTTATCAGGTCAGAAAGCGTTGCGTTTTCCGGAGCCACATTATGGAAAGTTTCTGCGCCAGAAAAATCCGGCGTTATCAAAGAAAGCTCCTGGTCCTGCGAACGGTATAATTTAGCAATTTCACTTGCCAGATCATCACGGATTTCTATGAGCCTGTTTTTTTCCTGTAATTTTTTATTGAAATAATCCTGAAAATCAGCAATCCCCTGATTATTGTCCAGTTTTTTTAAATAATTCAGGGCTTCATTCGCTTTAATAAAAGGTACAGGAACAGAAGGGGTAGTTTCATCACCATCGTCCGTATAGGCAATACCGGTTGCGGAAAATGGTTTGTTTTCAAGAAATGGGTTAATGCTTAAAGCGGTTGTATATAATATTAATAGTGTAAGCGTTATTAAGGACGTTAAGCGTTTGCCTTTAATTGTCTCAAAATGGTTTTTCATTTCATCAGTCTTATTAATAGATCGATTGTTATTTTTTGCTCTTAAAAAGTTTCATTGTTGAGCGTATCTGAAGCACTCTTCGCACCACAAAGCCTAAAACAGCCAACCCTGCTAACGAAGCTGCGGCGACAGCTATAGGAAGAATACCTGCGCCGGGCGTCTTAATCCTGAAAAACACGTCCACGCTCTCAGATCGGATTTTGTTGTCATCTTCCGATTTTACCGCGTATAAAGTTACCCTGTGGGGAACGCCCATTTCAAGGTCGCGGGGCGCCTGTACTTCAAATGCGCCCTCTTCGCTGTCCGATATCACAGATGACGCCAAAACCACGCTGTTCCATATGGCGAATACCTGTGAGCCGAATTCGGTTTCACCGGTTACGGTCGGGCGTTGCTCCTGAATTTCCACCTCAATCCGTCCAGTATTATCCTGGGCATATGCCTTTCCATCGATAAATATATTATTAAACGCAGTTTCGCTTGGAATCAGTTCACCGCCGATTGTTCGCGGTACTGGTTTTTCAATCGTATTCGCAAGGTCGATTCTGAAACGAGCTGCTTTGGAATTTATCTGTGAACCGTCAGCCAGATAAGCTGTTGCGACCAAATCATAAATTTGCCTATCTAATAGGGGGTTTGAAACTTCTTCAAAGTTTTTAGCCTCAAGTTCGCCTACTTTAGTGTCCTGTAATTGTGTTGATGCCGTCGCTACAATCGGTTTGGCTTTTAATTTAGTAAGTTCTGCTTTTAAAGTTATAAGGCTGGTTTTTGTTTTTTTATCAGCCAAATCGCTGGCTTTTAGTTCAGCCGGGGCCTGTGAAACGGCTGTCTTCATAGCTTCGGAATTAAAGTCTTGTCCGTTCGCGTCCAGGAATACTTTAGTGGCATTAAGCTCGTCATTATACTGTTTCAGTACGCTTTCTATTTGCTTTGCCGGAGAATCTTCAGCCAATCCGAGAATATCATCGGTTGCTTTCAGTAAATTTGTAACATAAGTCTGTTCAGACTGTGTTGCGACAACCAGGACTAGTATTGTGCTTGCAGGGACCTTCCCGCTTATTGTCGGCTGTTTGGTGCTAAGTATCCATCCTGGCTGCGGGTCAGTGATCAGGACATCAGAAAAAGCTTCCACTTTTATTCCAACTTTACAATCTGAATCCAAAGGATTGGTGAAATAATTATTCAATTCTTCGTAATCCGTGCACCCGTCGCCATCTGTATCCGATTTAATCGGATCTGTGCCAGCGTAGCATTCCACGCGGTCAGATAAACCATCAGCGTCTGTATCGGCCGAGGCGCTGTCAAAATTTGCTGTAGCATAAGCAGAATTAGCTTTGCAGATGTCGATCTGGCTTACCACTTCTGTCATAACCGTAGGCGCGACAACTGCTGATTTCTGCTCATCTACAACGCCCTGATTGATTATAGTGGCAGCCTGATCCAATGCCTGCTGTTCTCTTTCGGGCGCGGCTGCAAGAAGCGCCTGAGTGCATGCATCAGGCACTGTGCAAGCCCCCATTGTGTCGCCATGCGCCTGGTGGAAAGCCCATTCGTTATCAGGTATCACAAGCGAATACGGCTTCTCCGGATTATCCTGAGGATAATGGCAGATTGTTATAAATTTTGCTTCTGGTACAACAGGGCACTGGACTTGGGTAACTTGTAATGCGCCGCATGAAGGACATGGGCCTCCGCAATCAACGCTTTCCTCATTTTGGTTTTTGATTCCATCTACGCAAGTAGGGCAGGTTTTAGAACACGGACCGCCGCAGTCAATACCATCTTCACCCTGATTCTGCAGGCCGTCATTACATGACGCCTCGCGCGTAGCAGGCGCTGTCGGAATTTCATACAGGCATAAGCTGCTGCATCCGTCGCCGGATTTTGTGTTTCCGTCATCGCATTGTTCGCCATTCTGATAATTCGCTATGCCATCACCGCAAACCGAAGGAGGAGGTATTGGCGTATAAACCCAGAATTTTGAATTTACTGGTGTGCAGTTGGCAGGAACGTTTAAATCGCAGATATCGACTTTTATAAGCACATTATCGCCCTGAACAAAATTCTTATCAGGATCCGTTTCCACTCTATATAGCCCTGCATCCTGTTTTACTGTAACCTGGCCTGAACTTTTGGTGTAATTGACACCTCCGATTGTAAATTTAAGGGAATTGATATCTACACCTGTCCTGTTATCTGTTATCGTGAAAATAATATCTGTGCTTGCAGGATTATTTCCTGAATCGCTGGGCGGGGCTATAAATTGGACTGTCGGCGGTGTCGTATCAGGATTGCAGAATCCTATGCCGTCTATATTTTTATTGTATCGGTCTTTAAATGTATATGTTTTGCTGGCAGCACCAGTTAATACATTATTAATATTTTCATCTATAATTGTATTTTCTGTGTTTAGATCGCCTGAAAAAGAAAAGGTGCCTGAATTGACATTATCATTTGGCGTGAAATTGATATAACCGAAAGTACCTACACCTTTAAATGAACCTGTGGTGGGTAGCCTTGCGCCGCTAAGATTTATTTTTGTGTCTGAAATCTGGCTGAATACCTGCATAGGCAGTGTATTACCTATGGAAAGCTGGTTGCCTTTAATTTCATTGCTTTTTATCAGAATGGTCGTATCGCCTGCTATTACATTTGCGCTTTCAGTATCGATTTTAATTTCAATCGTCCCGCTGCATCCTTTTATAAGGTTGTTGTTGTCCGCAAAATAATATTTGGCGGCAAAAGCTGATGGCACAGCCAGTAAGAACATGGATGCCAGCATCGCGATTATTAAAGAAATATTTTTTATAGTATTTTTGGGTTTCATGGTATTAAGATTTCAGATTTAAGATTAAAGATTAAAGTTGGTTGATTTCATTTATCGTCTTCCTGTAAGCGCGATTGGCCAATCGCGCTTTCGGGTTGCGGTATCTCGCATTTCTGATTCCCGTGAATGCGAAATCAGAAATCCGAAATGCCAAATTAAAAGGGTTCTCCTCTAAGGAAGTAATTTAAAATAATCAATGCGATATCAGGCGCATTCACGTATCCGTCTTTCGTAAGATCAGTAAATCCGCTGGTTTTTGTGTTATAAGTAAGAAGCATAGTGGCTATATCAAATGAATTGATCAAATCGTCGCCATATATATCACCGGCAATAAGTTCATATGTATTTCCGAATGTATAATCAAGGTCAACGGTTGTGGTTTGCTGGCCTATTCCAACACTGCGTATGAATTTTCTTAAATGGCTTTCACCTTTAAACGAAATGTCATATTCTCCAATCGAAAGTTTATCAGTGGGGTAAGCTACTGTGCCGTCAGCATTAACCGTTACCTTATCTTCCCATGCGAGCTTTTTTGTAATCCGGTTATAAAAGCTCAGGTTAGCATCTAGTTTTAAATTTAACACTCCTCCGATAAGCACTCGTTTTTGGGGTTTTGCTGCAATACTAAAACTGATCTTTCCTATGACAATTTCACATGCGTCTCCTACTCCATTATTATTTACATCCTCCTGTTTGGGATTAGGTGTTACAGGGCAGTTATCGGTTTCGTTTAATATACCGTCCCCGTCAATATCTGGGTCGCATGCGTCGCCGATGCCGTCTTTATCAATATCTTCCTGATTGGGATTCGGAATTGTCGGGCAGTTATCGGTTTCGTTTAAAATACCGTCTCCGTCAATATCTGGGTCGCAGACGTCTCCAATTTTATCGCCATCGGTATCTTTCTGGTCAGTATTTGGAATCAGAGGGCAGTTATCGGCGTCATTTAATATAGTGTCATTGTCTATATCAGGGTCACAGGCGTCGCCGAAACCATCTTTATCCGTATCCTTCTGATCTGTATTCGGGACAAGCATGCAGTTGTCGACATCATTTAATATGCCGTCATTATCATTATCGTTGTCACAGACATCGCCGATGCCGTCTTTATCAATATCTTTTTGCTGAGGATTTTGTATAAGAGGGCAGTTATCAGTGGCATTCAAAACACCATCGTTGTCGATATCCGGGTCACATGCATCGCCGATACCATCCTTATCTGTGTCTTTCTGGTCAGGATTCGCAACTGCTGGACAATTATCAATTGAATCCAGTATCCCATCATTATCAGAATCCGAAACCGCTATTTTGAAAGTAAATGTATTATCTGTGATTTTGTTTCCTGCCATATCTTCACAGCTGTAAATACGGACTGTTACGGTTTCTCCTGATTTAAAATCAGGTGTTGGGTCAATAACAAGCTTTCTACCATAATCTATATCGGTAGCAGTGACTTCTGGATCTCCAACTTTATAGGTTTTTAAAGGAAAAGACACAGCGGAAACATCAATCCGGCAGCTTCCTGATTTTATGCCAGAACCTGACATCCCATCAGGATATGTCAGCCTGTCTTCGACATTAAAAGATATAACGCTATTACTCGGCTGGTTCGTACTTCCTGAGGCGGGGCTTATATTTAAAACTTTCGGGGCTACAGTATCAGGCAAAGTTGTAAATGTGAATGATTTTGTGTCCATTGTATTCGGGCCATTCATATCTCCTAGTTGGCTTTGGTTTGGCGAAGCGAAATCCTGATATCCGCTCACCTGAACAGTGTAAACTGTATTGTAATTCCATTTGCGTTTATCGTTGGCAAACGTTGTTAAAGACGGGGCATTGACATTCACGGTACAAAAATTCGTGCCCCATATTCCTGAACATGTATATGCGGCATTTTGTTTCAGGCTTGTCGTTGTTGTTCCATAACTAAATTTTATATCTTCTCCGACCGTGGCTGTATTTACGCCTGTGCCGATCCCGGAATCATCACCCTCTCCTCTTAATGAATCCCTGAGGTCAAATGCATACTGGGAATCTACGGGAACGTTTGTGACGCCGTTTGCGGGCTGGGGATTTTTGGCATAAGGCTTTTTCGTGTCAGCCCAAATATGTAATTTAAAATCTTCAGCGCTGTCTAAAATATCTTGTCCATTTAACGCTATATTGCTTTCAGTTGTCTTTCCTATCTGCCCAATATTTATATCAAGTATTGCCGGGCTTCCAGTGCCATAGTTAACCGCAGAAGGTTTTAGCATCAAAAGTTTAAATGAACCGAAACTTCCTTTTCCAGTCTTAGCTGAAATAGGAAGATTATAACCTGTCGATTTGATCCTGGTATTTTCAATTGCCTGATTGCGCCAGGAAGTAAAATAGTTACCTCCTGTTAAATTGCTTACCTGTATAAGCGTAGGGTCATAATCAACCCAAATATTCGCCGCTGTTGTGCCGCCTGAGTTAATCTCCATATTCGCGTCAAAACTTTGGCCGACATAATAGTAATTCAGGTCAGACGCATTCCCTGTACCGCCATCACCTGTATCATCTTTTCCCGTAAATGGGTTCAAATGTATCTGGAACCAGTCTGCCCCGCTGGGCTCAGCGCCAAAAACCAGTCTGGTTATCGAAATTGACGCTAAAAAAACAAAAACCGCCAGTATAAGGCTTAAAATTTTCTTCCCGGTAGTTTTATTTGTATCTATCTGCAACGTCTGATTACGAATTATGAATTAAGAATTAAAAATTAAGAATTGATTGGGAATTGGGTATTGGGAATTGGGTCATTGCTATAAGCCCGCTTCTTTATCAAGATTGTTCAGCAAAATATTCAAATCAGCCTCGTCAACAACAGTATCCTGATTTAAATTAGCCCTCACATTATTGCCAGAAGAATCAGAAGACCCCATATTTTGAAGCATGACTGACAAATCAACAGAGTTAATCGCATCATCGCCAAGTGTAGAAGGTGAAGTGCCTGAATTATCGATGTCGCCTGCCGTTAAAACCTGGGAACCGATTTGTGGAAGGTTTGCGGGATTCGTGAAATTCAGAAAATTTTCTCCCGTTCTCAGATAAACGTTATCGAGCATCGATGTTAAATGCTGATATGATTTGAATGTGATGTCATATGTGTTTGCGGTAATCCCGCTTAGTGTCAAATAAGGGTATCCTATGCCCTGGTTATTCGTAGAAAGTAATGTCGGCTGGGTATAAACTATCTGGTGATTTTGATTGTCCGGAGTCAAAACTGAAAAAAAGTATTTTGTGTCGTAGTTTGTGCCAGACGCACCGGAACGTTGTTCGGGATATGCGGTTATCTGGGTGATTATTATTTCCTCTGGCGGAGGCGCTCCTCCGCCTCCTTCAGTTGTACATGTCGCGCTGCAACCGTCGTTGCTTCGAGTTGTACATAAAAAGTCACCTATAAATAAGCAGTCCGCGTTTGTGGTGCACAGTGTATGATTAAAACATTCTTTGCCGTCATCGCATTGTTCAGCGCATTGCTTTACATTATCGCCGCAAACAGCGCAACAGCTTGGCGATCCGCTGCATACATACCCAGGCTCTACTGAACATGTAGACGTACATCCATCTCCGTTGGCTAAATTACCGTCATCACAAGGTTCGCCGACCTGTACGCGGCCATTTCCGCAGACTTCCAGATAACACGCGCTATCGCATCCATCGCCGTTTACGATACCTCCATCATCGCACTGCTCAACGCCTGTATGTAAAAAAGTATCTCCGCAAGACGCATTCCGACAAGTGTTTAGACACATATCGGTATTGTCTACATTTCCGTCGTCGCATTGCTCGCCAACTTGGACGAAGCCGTTTCCACACACTTCTAAAATGCAATAACGGTCGCACCCGTCACCATCAACAGTATTGCCATCATCACATTGCTCAGCACCTCCCTCTATTGTTCCATTGCCACATGTAGGACTTGGCACAAAAAGTTCTACCGTCACATTAGCCGCAGATGAAGAAGGCGTCTTCATCTCCAAAACAGCGCCTCCGACAGCAAGGATGACTGCTAAAAAAAGTAGTGATATTTTTGCGAATTTATTGCGCATTCGTTTCTATTTTTGTATTTATGTAAGTTTTTTATTCTTATAATTATACCAAATTTTACTATGATTTGCAAGATTTCTAACACAGAATCTTGTCTAAGCTAACTTTAGGCTTTAAAATGACATCATCTTTCTGATGAATTTTTTAAATTTTTGAAATAATTTTTAATATCCTAATGTTTGATTTTTAAAAATTATGTCTAAAATTTCTAAAAATTAGGCTTTATTTATAAAAATTATAAAAATTGTAAAAATTTAAAAATTATTTAATATGACCGCCAAAGAAATCCGCCAAAAATACCTTGAATTTTTTAAAGAAAAAAAACACGCGGTGCTACCTTCCGCGCCTTTACTTCCTGAGAATGATCCGACAGTGCTTTTTACAACTGCCGGAATGCACCCTCTTGTCCCCTATTTGCTCGGAGAGCACCATCCGGGAGGAAAACGCCTTGCTAACTTTCAGAAATGCATCCGAACAGACGATATCGATGAAGTTGGTGACGATACCCATTTGACATTTTTCGAAATGCTTGGGAACTGGAGTTTGGGCGATTACTTTAAAAAAGAGGCAATCGAAATGAGCTTCGAGTTTCTGACATCAGAAAAATGGCTTAGAATACCTGTTTCAAAACTTGCTGTTTCGGTATTTAAAGGCGATGACGATGCGCCTCAGGATAAAGAAGCATCTGATATCTGGAAAAAACTCGGCATTCCTGTACATAAAATCGCTTATCTTCCAAAAAAAGCAAACTGGTGGGGCCCTGCGGGCCAAACCGGACCATGCGGACCGGACACAGAGATGTTTTACTGGGTGGGCAAAGGAGAGCCCCCCAAAAACAGCAATCCCGAAAACGATGAAAAAAACTGGTTAGAGATTTGGAACGATGTATTTATGCAATATAATAAAACTGCTGACGGGAAATTCGAGCCTCTGCGCCAAAAAAATGTTGATACGGGCATGGGTTTTGAGCGTGTCGCAGCAGTTTTACAGGGTAAAAAATCCGTTTACGATACTGAACTTTTCCTGCCGATAATTGAAAAAATCTCTGCTTTAACAAATATTAAATATTCTGAATACCCGAAATCATACAGAATAATCGCCGACCATCTGCGCGCCTCGACGATGATGGCAGGTGATGGCGTTAAACCCAGCAATATCGATCAGGGATATGTTATGAGACGCCTGATGAGACGTGCGATACGGCATGGCAAGCTTTTGGGCATTGAACATGATTTTACTGCGGTGATAGCGAAAAAAGTGATACATATTTTAAGCGATATCTACCCTGAACTTAACCATGAGGAAGAAATTTTGAATGTGTTTAATACAGAGGAGCAGAAATTCAGGAAAACCATAAACCACGGCTTAAAAGAGTTTGAAAAACTGATGGAAAGGATGGTAAACAGTGCAATCCATGGCAATGACGCATTTCACCTTTATGACACTTTTGGTTTTCCGATTGAGATGACAGAAGAGCTGGCTTTTGAAAGAGGCTTTAAAGTCGACCGCGAAGGATTTGAAAAAGCGTTTAAGGAACACCAGGAAAAATCAAGGATGGGCGCGGAAGAAAAATTCAAAGGCGGCCTTCAGGATAATTCTGAGGCTACTACAAAATTGCATACCGCCACTCACCTGCTCCATGCCGCATTACACAAAGTATTGGGCGACCATGCGAACCAAAAAGGCTCAAACATTACAGCGGAAAGATTGAGGTTTGATTTCACTCATCCTGAAAAAATGACACCCGAACAATTGGCTCAGGTTGAGAAATTCGTAAACGACGCCATCACCGCAGACATTGAAGTAAAATGTGAAACAATGACAGTTGAAGAAGCTAAAAAATCAGGCGCCGTTGGCCTGTTTGAAAGCAAATATGGCGATAAAGTAAAAGTCTACTCTATTGGGAATTTTTCAAAAGAGATATGCGGCGGACCTCATGTGGAAAGGACTGGTGTTTTAGGTAAATTCAAAATAATCAAAGAAGAATCTTCAAGCGCTGGAGTGCGTCGCATAAAAGCCATTCTAACAAACGGGTAATAATTCATTACAATATCCATTGTACGGATAAAATCCATATTGTTTACTTTTAAATACTGAATTTGCAGGATGAAGGTGGACCCGCCTAATGTAGGCGGGGAGGAAGGGGTGGTACTGATTTGATCAGAATGAAGTATTGCATTGTATCGTAAAATCAGGACCACCTCTTCCTCTCCTCCTTGCTTTGCGCAAGGCGGAGCCACCTTCCTCCTTGCCTTTTTAAATTCCGTACAATGGATATTATATATGATTGCTTACTTTGGCATCTTGTTTTTTAATCAGTTTTTTGATATAATAAAAGGATCACAACGTCAAAAACAAAATATGTTTTTAGATAATTTAATTCCTATTGCCCACGCTCAAACTGCTGCAAAAACAACTGAATCCGTTCTTCAGCCAACCGGCAAAACCGGAACAGAAGGCGTTTCGGAATTTTTCAGTTTTATTTTACAGAATCTTGGCAACTGGATTGCTGGGCTAATAATAATAGTAATTTCATTTGTAATAGCCGGAATAGTAACGGAGAGGATCAGGAATAAAATTATTGAAAAAAAAGGTGAGGAAGCCAATGAAAGTGTCATTATCCTTATACAAAGGATTACTAAAATAACTATCGTAGGAATAGGTATAGTAATTGCGGCCGCTATAAACGGTTTTAATTTTACTGCTGTTATCGGTGCTCTCTCGTTGGGAATCGGCTTTGCTCTTAAGGATGTCATCGCGACTTTCATATCCAGTATTATTCTATTATCTCAGAACAGGATAAGGATCGGGGATTTTATCCAGTTAGGCGATATCATGGGCACAATAATTTCCATAGATACCCGTGTAACAGTCCTCCAGGCTATGGATGGCTCTGAAGTCGTCATCCCAAACCAGCAAATGCTTAATTCAACGATAATAAGTTATACGATGAACCCATTTAGGAGGATTGAGATTCTTGTCGGCGTTGATTACAATACTGATATCCCTATGGTTACAAGCTTAATAAGGGGTGTTTTGGATAAAGATCCGGATATAGTTCCAAAACCTGAACCGCTTGTCTTATTTGAAGATTTCGCGGAAAACGCACTTAATATAAAGGTATATTTCTGGTTAGAGTCCAGAAAAGGATGGCTAAAAATACGTTCAAATGTCGCCGCAAGGATAAGGCAGGCATTTGTCGAAGCCGGTATTAGTACACCTTGCCCAGTGCGAGTGCTTAAGATTGATGAAGATGACAGGGCTTTCCTTAAGACTATGGATAGCTTAAGAAAAGGGTATGTTCCCGAAGCAAAACCTGTATTAAACCGTGAACAAGTTAAAAAAATTGCTGAAAATACTGCTGATGCAGCACAGATCCCGGAAGTGGTTTTTGGAAAATCAAAACCTCAGGTAGAAACACCTGCTCCTGCACCTGTTCCACGGGTAATGCCGCAGTCAGCGCCAAAAAAATACGACGAACCTACTTCCCCGCCACCGTCGCACCTGTAACCGATTGTGGTTCCAATTGTAAATCCTATTGTAAATCCAATTGAGGGTCCAATTGTTTGTATGTCGGATTAACCACAATTGGATTTACTATTGGCTCCCCTATTGGATTTACTATCGGATTAACTATAGGTTTATTTCGCCACTCTATCCACTTCCTCAAGCGTAGTCAGGCCTTTTACAACTTTAAATACGCCGTCTTCATGAAGCGTGAGCATTTTCGAATTCTTGCTGACGTAATCATAGATTTCAGCAATCGATTTGTTTTCTAAAATTAATTCGCGCAATTTCTGGTCAAAACGAAGTACCTCGCTTATTGCTACCTGGCCTAAATAACCTGATTCACCGCATTTATCACAACCCTTTGGATGCTTAAGTTCGGCAGGCATTGAAGGCGGTTCAATCCCCTTTTCCTTGATTGATTCCATCATCTGAGAAAGATAAGATTTTTCGCTTTCAGTCAGCGGTTTTGATTCTGCGCAATTCGGGCATAGTTTCCTAACAAGCCTTTGTGCCACAATCAGATCTATCGCTGGAGCTAAAATAAATGTTTTAACACCCATATTCACTAAACGCGGTATCGATTCAATAGCGGAATTAGTATGAAGAGTAGAAAACACCAAATGCCCGGTAAGCGACGCCTGGGCAGCGGTTTCAGCGGTTTCAAGATCACGGATTTCACCGATCATTATCACATCGGGGTTTTGTCTTAATACCGCCCTAAGACCTATGGCAAAATTATAATCATTGTCCTCATCGATCTGGCTTTGGGAAATGCCCTCAAGGTTGTATTCAATAGGATCTTCAAGTGTTATCACTTTTTTTGCCTTTGTATCAATCGATTTTAACAAAGTATAAAGCGTGGTTGTCTTTCCTGAACCAGTTGGACCAGTTATAAGGATCATACCGTGCGAAAGCGTGGCCGCCTCCTGCATATTTTTAAGCGCTTCGCCTTCAAAACCCAACTCTTCCAGAGGAATAGTGGTCTTCTGGATATCCAATAAACGCATAACAGTCGCTTCACCGTAATGGGTTGGCAATGTGGAAACGCGCACATTTATCTGGCGCTGGTTGATTGTGAAATAATACTGGCCGTCCTGCGGAATATCTGTAATGTTGAGCTTTAAATGGGAAAGGTATTTGATTTCCTTTAAAAGCCCTTCATATGTTGCTTTTTCAATGTTAAAAACAGGTTTCAGAACGCCATCAATGCGGAACCTGACAAGCACATTTTTTTCCTCTGGCTGAAAATGGATATCTGATGCATTAGTCTTATACGCGCCAACCTCGATATAGTTCATCCCGACATTATACTGGGCCTCTTCGATTTTTGATTTCAATTCCTGAAGCCCCGCGATCTCCTGCGCTACAGAGCCAAGATCCTCTTCTTTCACAACCGTGGCTAGTTCAGCCTCTTTTTTGTATTTTTCAGTAAAATAGATCTTATGCGCCGCAGTGATGGATTCCTCGGAACACAGATTTACTTCTACCCAGTAACCGCTTTTTCGCAATTTTTCTATCAAAGCTTGAGCTTTTTCATCTAAATTAACGACTGCGACGCGGAGTTTTTTTCCGGACTGAAAAAAAAGCGCGACACCTGACTGTTCAGCCTCTTCTTTTGAAACAGTTTTGACAAGGTCAGGATTGATCGGCGTCATCATCAGGTTCACATATGGCATATCTAACTCTCTGGCTCTTGCCATTATCGCGCGTTCCTTGGACTGCTGTTTTACTTCCTGAGCCCTGTTTACCAGTTTTTTATTTGTTCCTGCTTCTGCCATTTTTTAGTTTTAATCTATGTATTATAACAAATTTTCATAATTTTCGCAATGTCTGACAACGAAATAACGATGTAACGATGTAACATTTTAAATCTCGAATATCTGAATACAAGTTGTTATTTCGTTACATTGTTATTTCGTTACATCGTTATAAGGAATGTTTTTCTTATCTTTTTTAGAAATTTTGTCAAGTCTTTTTTTCTTAGTCCTTAGAGGAAATAACTATAATTAATGTAAATTTTTTTGCACTTTAAAAAATTTCATCTATTATTACTACCTTTTACTAATAAATAACTGAAAAACAAAATGCCCCTCTCTTTTAAATTCCCTTTTCGCGATAAAGAACATGATGACAAACAATATTTCAACGATATGTTTGTCAAAGCATATGAAGAAGGTGGCATCTTTATTAATGGTGCTGGTGCTTTGGGTGTTAACTTAGCCCATATCGCGGTACGTAAAGTCCGTGAATATGAAGAAACTAAAGAAAAACCGGATATAAGTGGTTATCGCATTTATTTAGGGGATACGATTTCTGTCCGTGAAATTAAAATGCGTATTGCAGAATCAACGGTCCAAAAATTAAGAGAAAAATTCGGATCCTCTTTGGAGAATTACTCTGGTGCTCATGAAGATAAACAGCATTTTTTGAAGCTTTTATCGCTTTATGGCGATACCGAAGAGCAACGCATGGAGCTATTAAAGCGGTTAACAGAAAGTGAAAGAGGGCAAATTTTGCCTATTTTAAGAGTTTCTGATTTGGCATCTTGCCTTAAGCTTTTCTCCCATCAGGAAGGAGGTACGAAAAATCAGGAGGCAGCTTTTGATACCAATTACCATGTTTTGGCAGTCCCATTTGCAACACAAGACCAATATACGGAGGCGCTTATATCACACATCAAACACGAGGAATCCGAATATTTGATAAACCGGGCTTTGGGACGAGCCTTACGGGGTGGGCTTACAGGCGCTTATGCTGGACTTCGCCGTAAAACAGACCATTTGCGTGAAGATCTTAAAAAATATCCTAATGTAAATAATGTGATCCGAAGTTTACGCACAAAAGTTAAACATATTTTGAATTGTTCCAAAGGCGGACGCGTTACTGATGGGCGTTATTTAGGGCCTGGCGAAACCTTGCTTAGAAAATTGGACAAAGCCGGCATTAAAAGCGCTAAAGTGGCTTCGCTTAGCGGTCCTAATATTGCTCAGCAATTAACTGGTGAACGTTCTTCGTGCGCTACAATAGCCGGCAAAGATGATTTGGATACTGCAAAAATTTTTCAGGATATTTTCAATGAAAGGCGATTTCACGTTTATATAGATGAATACATGCGTGCTACTGAAGGGGGAGGTTTATATAAAAACATTTTTAGCATCGTAGCTGGTTATGTTCGCGAGCGCTTTAAACTCAGCCAAGACGAATACGCACACCTAGTAAGTTATTTACTTACGTCTATAAAAAACTGTGCAGAACTTGTGGATGATAAGATCGCGACTGCGGATTTCCAGGATTATCTTGAAGCTGAAAAGGCTACTTCCTTAAAAGAAAAAGAGGCTAAAGTAGATAATGGCATACCTTCAGATCCGAGAGAAATGGTTAAAGTGATTATGAAAAGAGTTAATAAGTTTAGAAAAGGGAAAAAAAGCAAAAAATCAGAGCCTGAAAAGAATCTTGCAGATTTTTATGGAGTGTTACGCCAAAAATTTGACGGCCTTTCTGGTATGGGTGATTTAGTGCTTTGCTGTTACGATGGCCCCTCGCGCAACAGAAGATATGGTGAAATGCTGGCGCAAGGCAAAGATCCGGAAGAAGCCCACCGCGAATTGGGCACTGTGGAAGGCATTGATTCCGGAAAAGAAATTTTAAAATACTTAGGGGAACAGGCAGCTAATAATGGTGCATTGAAGGCTTTTGACCGCATTATTAATAACGATGAGCCTGAAAAAGTTTGGGATGAGTTAAAACCTTTTGTAATGGCAGACTGTCGCATCAAAGAAGTCGATAAAAAAACTGTGGATAATATTTTAAAATGCACATATTTCCTTAAATACATCATCGATAAATTACATTTGCAAGGAAACTCCAAAGCGGCTTTGATTGCCAAAATATTTGTGGAATTGAAAAAAATCCTTCCTTCGCCTGATTACGGCCAGCTTGCCTTGCCAAAAATCCTACAGATCCTTTATTCCGATGAACCTCTGAGCTTGGAGGTGACTAATGATGATATCGGCACAATTCGTGGTAAAGACTTTTATGTGCGGGCAGATGAACTAAAGGATATTGTATTGGAAATATATGAAGATTCTTCCAGAAAACATACCAATATCCCCACTTTTAAAACTATTTATGATTTGGTTTCCAAATGGGAACGCCAGGCTAATTTGACACAGGCGGAACTTTTTGAATTTATCGATGACTTCTTTCAATATACTTCGGTTCGCGAATTTGGAAGAAGCGGGTTAAGTAAAAAAGAATATCGTTATCCGGAATTGCCGACAATTGGCGAAGTAATTGAAATAAAATTGCGTCAAATCGCTGAATTACGGCGCATTGGTATAGATGAGATCGCCGATTATAATTTAGTAACTTTGGAAACCTTTTATTTAAACCGTCTTAATCGCCTAGCAGAAGTTGAACAGGAAAAAGTGAAAAAAGACGGAAATAGTCAATATGACGGGGATGGTAGAACAAATGGTACTCGTTTCGTACAAGGTTTTATTAATCAGCGCCATAAGCCACGCCATGCGATTGTGTTAGATTGGATACGAATTTTCTTTGAGGAAGAAAGTTGTGTGCTGGGCTTACAAAATTTAGAAAAAGTGCGAAGAATAATGAAACAAAAGGGCAAACGAGTTGTTTTTACTATGAATCATACAAGCAATATCGACCAATTGGTCAACTCAGTCGCGCTTACAGATGCCGGGTATGAAGATGTTATGGATAAAACCATGGCCTTAGCCGGGACCAAAATTATTGAAAACCCATTCATTAAAGAATATGCCTTAACCGAAGCATTATTATTGCTAAATAATGCAGTTGGTTCGCGAGAGGGCGATTTATACAGCGAATTACCTCGCACAAAATCTACGTTTGAACGGAAGAAACATCTGACGGAATTTTATGCCCAATATTTTGCCGTGGCTTTTTTGCATCGCGTGAATATTCACGCGTATCCGCAGGCCACGCGCGAACGCATACCTATCGATAATCCTGAACGCTTTCAAGAGATGGACACTAAGCTTTTCCCCTGCATTGAGTCAAACAAAGGATTCACTGCAGCCAAACGCGTTAAAAAAGGAGTTTTTGAAAATTTAGGCCCTTTTACACCGTTAAAAAAGTTGGCTGCACTTGCGCATATGCCTGAGTTACTTGCCCATTTATCTGAGAAAAATTATCGAAAAATTGTTGAATCCATTACTAAGATCATTCAATATAATCTTATTGATGAACGTAGTTCTTTTGTCCATTTTTTGCAAATGCAATTCCAATCTGACAAGCCTGAAAATATTTTTATTGTTCCATCCCGCCTTAAAAATGTCACCAAAATCATACCTGCCTCTAATTTGATGGAATATGAAATTCCTATTTGTACGGAACGTGTGGAAGTTGAATATATGGAACCAATTACCTTTAAAGCGCTTGAACAAAAAGCCAATCAACTCATTAGCAAAAAACAATCCTTAATTAAGCGGCTTTTGGGAAACGAATATGAGCGAAGAATACACATCAATATTATGGCCAATGCCCATAAGACAAAAATGATTGAAGCTGGTGAAACGGAGGAAGCCATTGCTGAAGAAATGGCAAAATTTAATCAAAAAGTCGAGGCAACTCTCCAAATGATGTCTGGTGCTCGTTACGATACGCTCCAAATGATGGGTGATCTTGTAATGAGATATTCCGCCCATATGTATCCTTTCAATATGGGTGCAGATCAGGAAATGTATATTATGGATGAATACAACCCATGTGCGGAACTTGAGCGTCAATTTTGGCTAGACCAAAAAACTATTGAGGAAAATCGCCAGCCAGGGAACAAAGCGCCTATTAAAACTCACACGCCGGAAAGAAAACGCGAAAAAATTGAAGCTGCCCGAAAAACCATTCTTAACTCCTTTTCTGACGTAGAATACAATGGCTGGGTTACTAAGGCTGTAGGGTAATCAAAATGGTAAATAATCAAAATTTTTCCAATATTTCTACCTACGAAATAACGAAATAACATTATCTGGATACCGGATACCACAATTGTTACTTCGTTATTTCGTTAAATACGTTAATAATGAAAACCCGACCATCATATGATCGGGTTTTCATCCGCCGCGGCGGATCGGATTATTTCCTCAAAGTCTTTCTCATAAATGCGGGTACCTCAAGGTCAACTTCCTGTTTTTTAGCTCCCTGTTGCTGGATGCCTGAAACTTTAAGATTGGATGTAGGAGCGTGACCAAGCCTCTGGATTGTGCCGGCAGCGGTTGAACCCTGTATTCTTTGCTGTTCCTCTTCGCTGAACCCTGTTGCAATAACAGTGACTTTTATCTCACCGGTATAATTCTCATTGATGACAGCGCCGAATATTATGTTAGCCTCAGAATCAGCAGCCTCGGTAATAACCTTAGCAGCCTCATCCACTTCAAACATAGACAAATCGTTTCCGCCAGTAACGTTGAACAGTATACCCTTGGCTCCTTGAATAGAGATTTCGAGAAGCGGACTCTGGATAGCAGCGCGGGCGGCATCCACAGCGCGGTTTTCGCCTGTTCCGTAGCCAACGCCCATTAGGGATGAGCCAGCGTTTTCCATTATCGCGCGAACATCCGCGAAATCCACATTGATCATTCCGTGGACTGTGATAAGGTCAGCGACGCCCTGGATGGCCTGCCTTAAAATATCATCGACTACGATGAAGGCATCGACCAAAGGAGTCTTTTTATCGATTATTGAAAGTATCCTGTCGTTCGGTATCGTGATCAAAGTATCGACTTTCTGTTTAAGCTGTTCAAGGCCGTTCATCGCTGTCTGCATCCTGCGAACGCCTTCAAAAGAAAAAGGTTTGGTGACGACTCCGACGGTAAGTATGCCAAGTTCTTTCGCGACATCAGCTATTATCGGAGCGGCGCCAGTGCCTGTGCCTCCGCCAAGGCCGCATGTTATAAAGACCATATCAGCGCCTTCGATGGCTGATTTTAGTTCTTCGCTGCTTTCTTCAGCTGCTTTTTTGCCGATTTCAGGGATCGAGCCCGCGCCAAGGCCTCTTGTTGTGCCCTTGCCGATATTGATGCGATGTGACGCCTGTGAATGATAAAGCGCCTGCGCGTCAGTGTTTACTGAAATAAAATCAACGCCTTCCACCTTAGCCGCTATCATGCGGTTAACAGCGTTTCCGCCGCCTCCGCCTACACCAATTACTTTTATTGAAGCAAGAGGTGTGATATCGGGTTTTACTTCGACGGAACTCACCGACCTTGCGGTGTGGTGCTTTGAGCCGTTAAATAAATTTTTTAGAGAGTCTGACATGGGAATAGGGATTAAATTTTAAAAAGTTAAATGTTAAATTACAAATTTTAAAAGAAAATAAACAATCTGTCCGAGTTGGCGGAAAATTAAATTTGTTTATTTTTGTTTTGTTTTTCAGGTGGCATTCATGTTGACTTCATGTGGATATCCACTTGATAGCAACATGATTGCCACATGAAATTATGGAAGCAAATTTTTAAACCATCCTTTCATACTGTCCCAGAATTTTTTGACATTTATTGAACCAAATCCATAAGAACGGCCCTCGAATCTCGCACCCCATACTACAAGACCGATAGCTGTAGCGTAAGCTGGGTCGTCTATTTTATCTACAACACCGTCGACTTCTGTTGGGAAACCAATTTGAACAGGCAGACCAAGGACTTCGCGGGCTAGATCAAGGCAGCCAGGAATTTTAACACCTGCGCCGGTAAGTATCGCACCAGCAGGCAACATTCCATCGCGCCCGATTGCGCGCAGTTCGTCTTTCACCATCACAAATATTTCGTGGTAGCGCGCCTGGATGATTTCAGCCATATGCTTCTTGGATACTTTGTGGTTGTCGATTTTGCTTATTAGCGCCAAATCGATTGTTTCCCTTTCATTGACTTCATCTGGCGCAGTTGTGCCGTATTCGATTTTGATTTTCTCAGCCGTATCGATTGAAGTCCGAAGCCCGATGGCGACGTCGTTTGTCACACTTTCTCCGCCGACAGGAAGCGTTGCGGCATGCAACGTGGCTCCTTCTTCAAAAACCGCGATTGACGTGCTGCCGCAGCCGATATCAATGACTACAACTCCGAGTTCTTTTTGCCTTCGTGAAAGAACAGCCTCTGCCGCAGCCAAAGAACTTGGGATAATATCATCGATATCTACTCCCGCCTGATGAACGGCTTTTTCAATATTCTTTATTATTGTTCCCTGCCCGGTAACTATATGCGCGTCGACTTCAAGGCGAACACCTATCATTCCTACAGGATTCTTTATCCCCTTCTGGTCGTCGACTGAAAAAGATTTTGGGATTATGCGAAGGATCCTTCTATTCGATGGCATAGAAACTGCCTGCGCCGCTTCAAGAACGCGGTTGATGTCGTCTTCGATTATTTCTGAACCCGCGTGTGAGATAGCGATAACACCTTTGCTGTCAAAAGATTCGATATGGCTTCCGCTAATGCCGACAAAAACATGATGAATAGGCGCGCCAGACATCCTTTCCGCGTCTTCCAAGGCAGCTGATATATTGCTTATCGTCTCATCCACATCGATGATATTGCCTTTCCGCATACCAGTTGAGGGTGAAACCCCTACACCTATTATATTGGGCATTTTCTTTTCGTTTTCCATCAAAGCTATTACCGTGCGGATTTTGGAGCTGCCTATATCAAGGCTGGCAATAATTTGTTCTTTAGGCATGTGTGGTTGAAATTATATGTCATTCCTAGGCCATAAAGGCGGAGGGAATGAAGTAAGTATATTTTTTTTGATCGGAGTTTTACCTCTTAAACAAAACAAAAAAACTGATAAAGGCGAACTGATATCCGATAAAAAATTTATAACAGATGAAGTCTACACGATGAAATTTACTTTGACAAACTATTTTTAGAAAAAAACGTGTAGACAAATGCCAAGTTCAATTTTTTTATACAAATTTTTTGGCTTAAGTAAGATATAAACCTATGAACAAATTTTTTATATATAAATCTGCCTGACTTAACAAAAAAATGGTTTAATATATTAATTTTTTGAACAAATTTTTTATACAATAAAAATTTCGAAAATAAAAAAAGTATTCATCAAAAAAAATATACTTCTTTTTTGGCTACGATAAAAGAAAAAATCAATAAAATACGCTTTATCATATTTCAAAATATTTGCCAAAAAAAATTTTGAACTAACGTAATTTCTCATTTGGATAAGCCAAAATTAGATGAACAAAAAAATTATTCATTCTTCCGCTTCGACTACGTTCAGGGTCGGAATGACAAAATTGGTCATTGAGTAATTATTTTCTCCTCCATATCCGTCATCTTCTTATAACCTTCATCAGTATCATGCTCATAGCCAAAAATATGCAGAAATCCGTGCACAAAAAGCTTTTTCAATTCATCTGTTAGCGAGTGTTGATATTCCTTAGCCTGTTTTTTTGCAGTGGGAACGCTTATATATATTTCTCCGATAAGCCCGCTTTCCTTAATATCGATAAAATTGAGGTATGAAAAAGACAATACATCTGTCGGACTATCGCAGTTACGGTATTTCTTATTCAGTTCGTGGATAAAAGGGTTATCAATAAAAATCACATTCAGCTCGCCTTTCTTTTTTGGTACAAATTTTTTAGCCTTTTTCGCGCATTTCCGCAGACTTTCTTCATTAATCCCCCACTGCTTGCAATTTATAAATTGGATGTTCATATTCGAAAGCTTAGAGCTATGAGGTATAAGTTCTTAGCTGAAATAATTGTACATCACAAATCAACGATAGTCATATTTCAGAACATTTTTAAACACCGCGGACCCATTATCTCTGGATTACCGCGGTGTTTTGTATCTTATTTTCTATTTACCATTACTTTAAATCGCTATAATTAGCTGATGGCTGATCGGTCACGATAGCCTTTAGCCTCCATATTATTTCCGCCATTTCTCCGCGGGTTATGTATTGGTTAAAATATTTTATAGTTGTAGGAATAGCGTTTTTGTACTCCAATTGCAGAACATAGGCCTTGTACCATGGTGTTGTGGAATTCACTTCATATGCAAAGGCGTTTGCGAGTATCTTGGCTGCTTCCGCGAAATTGATCTTCTGGGTCGGCCTGAAGGTGCCATCGGAATATCCGCTGACAAATCCCCTGAATTTGGCCGCGCAAACGTAATTAAAATACCAGACCGGTTCGTTTCCCCCGACCATAGCAAATGTCACATCTTTAAAAACTGTCGACATATAACTGTTCTTTGCCGTGTAATGTGAAGCACAGTTGTCTATATCACTTTGGCTTATGATTGCTCCAGCGACAATTTTTATGAATTCAGCGCGATTGATGGAATTTCCTGGTTTGAAACTGCCGTCCGCATAACCTGATACGATTTCATTTTCCTTAAGATATTTAAGCGCTTCAAAATATGGGCTTGTCGATGAGACGTCAGTAAACACCTTGCCGGTCAAAGTGGCGCTAGTGTCTCCTTCGGATATTTTGGTGACCGTCCCCATTTCTATTGTCGGATCGGTTTTCCCTACATAATATTTTTCTGTTCTGACCGGTGTTACTATTAATCTGCGCTTGGCGTTATCCAGTCTCATTATTTTATACGCGTTTTTCACTGATATCAGAGTGCTTGACGTCGGCACATACATTGTGCCCATTTCCAGAGTGATATCTGTTATATACGCGTTAGCATCCGCGGATGGTACATAGGAAGAAGAACTGGTTACCTTTGAATTTGCAGCCGTCATTCCATAAACCCTGTAATTATTAGACGTGGAACTTGGTTTAAAACATTCGTCCGAAGTAATGTGAGTAAGAGCCACTTTCAATCCAGATGAGTTGGTCTCAAAACCATAAACAGCAATTGTACTGGCCATCTCAGCCGTATTTGTAAAATAAGCGCAAACCGCGATGGCTTTTTGTCCAGAGGGAAGCACGTCGGCCGAAGCCTGGCCTACCCCAAATAAAAGAAATAATAAAATAATTAAATATTTTTTCATAAATAATTTGTTGTTAAATATTTAGTACCTTGTTCGAAGTTTAGCCCAATGATGTCTTAAGTTCAAGTTCTGCGAAGTTTATGCACACCAAACAGCGCCAAGCTGATTTACATTGGGCATAGGATGGCAGGAAGATCTAGAGACCATGACCTATAACCCGTGCGATCAGAGCTCTATGCAAAACCTTGTTCTTATCAGAAATTCTGTCGTACTTGCGGGCAATTTCTAAAGCTCTGGCCATAAAAGCATTGTCTTCACTTGATAAATTTCCCTCCACCCATGCGCACATTCCGCTTCTATACGGATTTTTCATATTGCCGCCCGGCAGCTCAGCAGACATTTCAGCCCTTAATTGTGTAACTGTTATTTCTTCCAGTATGCTGATCTCTTCCGGTGAAAAGAATTCTTCGAGAGTCGGTGTTGCTTTCATATTTATTTATAAAAGAAGTAGGGTTTGTTTATAAGCTTTTATGGAATATTTGTCAAATTTGTCTGACTGGTTCATTTAACAAATATCTTCCGTCAATCCCCCCATCACTTCTAAAAACTTGTCTGCCGCCCCATCAGCGCCAGGTGGTTTTACATTAGGCGTATGACAGCAGGACAATCTGATCGCTATTTTTTAGCTGAATCAATCACCCAGTACCACGCGCCGCCTTCGGTGATAAGAAAGGTTTCAGTGCCATTGCTGCATACCCTTCCATTTATAGCCGCGCTGGCTCCGGGAATTGTCGGCTTATCGCTGGTTTTCAAATCGGAATCAGTTGTTATGTACATAAAATTATATATCAGGCCTGTGTTATTTTCTCCATGATAATCTTTATACGGGCACTGGCCGTTTTTTAACATTACGCGAAATTCACTAAGAAGTTGCTCCCTTTTATTCTCGTCCAGTTGCTTTTCGGCCGATACAACTACAGGGCTGACCACATTTTTGTATACGTATTGTCTGTATTCCGGGAATTTGTTGTTTATTAAAAGCAGAATAAAGATATACAGCAATATCGAAAGGATGAAATAAAGGGTCTTATCACCAAGCTTACGTATACTAAGCCTTCCCTTAAGCTGGGTTAATATAAAATAAATAAGGGTCATTACGATAAGCATTGTAAGCGCGAGAATCGTGGTTTCCGCCTTCGGCGCGCTTACAGCGAGATATGGCGAAATTATCACTAGCACGCCCGCGAAAATCAAAAAGCCTCCTATCCTAAAAACAAGCCGTATTTTTCTATAATATCTGTACACTTTCAGCATAAAAAACATCAGCCAGTCGTGCTTTTTATTTTCCAGCCATAACAGAAAAAACACGATTAATGACTCAAGGATGAAAAAAAGCAGAAAAATCACAACAAAAAAGAGGATGTTGGGGATCACGAATTGGTATATTTGATTTGCCATAATATTTTTTTATTTGGCTATATCTTATCTTCATCATGAATTATTGTAAAGGATTCACGATTCGCTATTTGCGATTCAGTAGCTGCAGAATCGAGAATCCTGCCGCCATTCCGAGCCTGCGAGGATAATCGAGAATCCTGGTAATTCTAATCTGCTTGTATTACGGAAACAGGTTGATTAAAATTTATCCATAACAACAAATATATGATCTGTGTAGAGTGGATAGATAAATTCGCCCTTGGCATCAATGAAATCGATGACCAGCATAAACTGCTTATCGGTATCATGAATAAAATATGCACAGCCTTAAACGAGGGTAAAGAAAAAGAAGTCATCGGCGACGTGCTTAAAGAAATGGACGATTACGCCCACGCGCATTTCGCGCTTGAGGAAAAATATTTCGATGAATTTAATTACGAAAAAACCGACGAGCACAAAGCCTGGCACAAGGCGTTCAGCGCAAAGGTGCAGAATCTTATGAACAGCCTCGCGGAGGACCCTGAATCTGTTTCAATCGACACCATCTCCTTTCTTGGCGGTTGGTTCATTGACCATACCCAAACCTTTGACCGCGATTACGTAAAATGCTTTCACGACCACGGGCTTTAACCTGACGAAATAACTTTTTCTAATATCTAATACCTAATTTCTAATATCTAATTTTGTCATGCGGTATATCCGATTAGCAAAATTAGATATTAGGTATTAGATATTAGTGATTAGAGATTTAAACATGGATGTTAATCTTTTTTCCCAACAGCTTTGTAAACCAATTCTCCATTCGCGTGGTCCACAAGCTCTTTAACCTTTGCCTCAAGGATTTCCATATTCCTGATGACCTGAGTATCTGTTCCATTGGTTAAAAACCTTTTTGCTGAAATGATTTTATTTGCAAACCAGGCTGTTATTATAAACATCAAGATAAATGGTAACCAGAACGCGGCTAAATAAATTGCTCTCAGTAACCCATTTACCGAATCTGTTACAGGCTTAAACGCAGTTATAATTTTGCCCACAGTCATTTCATTGATTTTTTGTACAATGTCACTTTCAGTTACCGCTTTGATAGCTGATGACGTAGTATCCGTGATTGATTTTATGTATGGATTACTGTTTTCCTGTTTGGCTTCACTATTTTTTATATTTTGATTTCCATCAGCTGTCTGAGGCGCAGTTATCGCTATCGCTTTTTTATTATAACCTGTTAAATTGCTAAAACTTTTTTGAACAATATAACCTGAAAGACCGCCGACTAAAGATGAAATTAAAATGATAACTATTGCTCTAATAACTATTTTTAATGCAACTTTTTTAAAACCGCCGATTTTTTTCAATTTAGGATATTCGATTTTCATAGCTATGATATGTTAATTTCAGATATGTTTTACGATTTCATATATAGATTGTGTTAAACAATGTACAACATTTAATAGCATCATTTTTTTAGGTCCATTCGTATTACCCGTTGAGCTAAATCTTCTCGACCCCATACCTCCTGTATAAAAAATTTAAAGTCATTAATTTGTATCCAGTAATATTCATCGATAGATTCATCTTTATTGGCCGGGCAAAAAATGATTGCCCCAACTAATCCCCATGGGAATTTATTTGAAAGTGTTAAACTTCCAGGTTCATCACCTTTGAGGATAATGCTATCACTCCATTTAATTTTCGTATCAGGACCAGTCGAATGTATTAATTCACAACGAATGACATGATAAATTATATCCTCAATCCCACAAAAACCCCTATTATCCCTTTTTATATCAGGGTGGTCGAATGGAATTCTAATTGATTCTGTGATTAACCCCGGAAGACCCATGCAGCTAATTAGCCACATATAATCAGAGATAAATTTTTTATAATCAGATTTTGAAGATTTTGTTTTACCTGCATATTTTTTTGCTGTTAAGTCTAACGCGATACATATTGGGGTAAGAGCATGTTCAATTTGCCCCTTGCTCATGTAATCTATTGCCTCTTTTATTCTATCTCCAATAGTTACCATATTAATACATTAGGTCGTACCCCTTCCTCCCGACTCGATTATATAACAAATATTTATTCCCCGCCTTTCAATCTGCAATCCAAAATACACATTAATATCTATTCTCCAGTAAAGAAATCTTTACCATATTTATTAGTTATCCATTTATCGTCATCCTTTTTTTCAATAATTTTTAACACTCCTCTGATATCATGATTATTTTTATAATAAATGGCATTCACAATCAAATTTCTCATAATATCGGAATCTTTTTCCTTATTTTCAAAAAGTAATTCTTTAAGAACCATTAAGTAGTCAGGATCATTAGAAGTTATAAATTCTTTTATTTTTTTCTCATCTTCTTCCCCAACTGATTCTCTTAACAGCATGCGTGCTTGCCAAATGTCTTCATGCTTAATTCCCTTGTGTTTTAAAAGTACTTTTTCGTATTTGTTTAGTGTGATAGTTAAAAATTTAAGCAAAAGATCTAATTCTTTTCTTCTTTTGAATCGAGAATAGTAATCAATTACTAGATAAATAATTATAATGAAAATTAAGTATTCTATCATGATTATTTTGGTTAATAGTTTTGTTTATTTTAACTCGATTTTATAATCAAAAGATAACGTCAAAACATCGCCATCTGACCCTCGGTTTGCAGTTTTTCCGTAGGAGTTATTTTTTGCAGGCGTTTTAAAAGGGATTTCATCTCCATCTGCTCAAAAAAGCGGGAAAGTGCGAGGTAGTCGAGGTTCTCGATATCCGCGTCGGATTTATCAAAGTTAACAGGTACTTCGGTTACGATTTTTGTTAGCGATTTGGCAAAATACGCGGCTTCTTTGTCCGCGACGAGCTTGTGGCGCATGGTTTCGGACATATCATCAAGATGTTCGTAAATCCCGTCGAGGGTTTTGAATTTGGTGAGTAGTTCGCTGGCGCCTTTTGGGCCAATCCCTTCCACGCCTTTTATGTTGTCGGATACATCGCCTACCAAAGCCTTATAATCAGCAATCTGATGGGGTGTAACGCCGAACTTTTCATGTACCTTATCCGCGTTATAATCCATCGGTTCCTTGTAGCCTTTGTGCGGAAATATTACATGGATTTTCGGCCCTACGAGTTGGAGCAGATCCATATCACCTGTGATTATGTGGGTAGTTATCCCCTCTTTTTCGGCTATTTTTGCCAGCGTTCCCATCATATCATCCGCCTCAAAACCTTCTTTTGAGTAAATCGGAATGCCGAATTTAGTTATCATTTCCTTTATTCGCGGTATCTGCGCATACAGCTCATCAGGCGCTTTTACACGTGTGGCCTTATATTCTTCATGCGCCTCGTGCCGAAAAGTCGGCGCCTTTTCGTCGAAAGTAAGGGCAATGTAATCTGGCTGTTCCAGCTCAAGGATATTAAGTAGCATGCTCGCGAACCCATAAATCGCGTTTGTATGCTCACCGGATGACGTTTTTAAAGGCGCCTGTATCGCGTGGAACGCGCGGTGAATCAAATGATTACCATCTATTACTACCATCCGTTTCCCGTCTCTTTTTTTGTGCTGTTCTGTCATATAAATTGATTTTAATGTGATAGTGGGGAAATTACAAATATTTTGACTGAGGTAGCTGTTTAGCTTTTTAGCTGATTAGCTGTTTAGAATGCTCAAAAAACTAACAAGCTAACTAGCTAACCAGCTAAACAGCTTGTATTTGGGAGAGAAATCTGCTATAATAAAATGATATCTTAGAAACTAAATAATGGCTGACAACAAATTCAATCCGGCTTACGACAATAAAATCGCGCAGAAATACAGCAGGAAAACAATTGAAAATAAACTGAAGAATAAGCAGGTCTTCTGCGAGGAAAACGGGCTTATTTTTGATAAAAGGGCGCCTTTGATCTGTATCACTTATCCTCTGACCGATAATAATAACTTATCGATGCTACAGGATATCATGAACGGCGTTATGGAACAGCCTGTGGAAATCGTCCTCACAGGTATAGGCACGGAAAAATACCAGAACTATTTCACTGGCATGGCGGAAAAAAACAACACAAAAATCGTGATCCTCGGAAACAGCGAAGACGAAAAAAGAAAGATCTACGCGGCTTCGGATATCATACTTATACTGACTGCAAGCGAGGAATGCGTTGAGGAGGCAAAAAATGCTATGAGGTACGGCGTAATTCCAGTCACACCGCCGCAGGATTTTGTAGAGGACTACAATCCGAATCAGGAAAAAGGAAACGCTTTCGTTTACATGAAAGACAGTCCGTGGAGCTTTTTTGCAACGCTGATAAGGGCGCTAGAGTCATTCCGCTTCCCGTACGATTGGAAAAACATCGCTGTAAGCGCGATGGAAATTGAATAACATTTCGCATTTCGCAATTCGCATTTCGCAATGTCATTTTATATTTGGCATTTGCGAATTTTATTTATAACGAATATCAAATAAATGCAAAATGAAAAAATGCTGAATAAAATGCGAAATCAGAAATCTGAAATGCAAAATTGAGCGTTAGCGAAGGGTGCCGCTTCCCGGTAGGCTCTGCCCGCTGCCGCCAGTGGCTATTTTGTTGATAAGGTCGTTCATCAGCGCAGTAATCCTGTCCCATGTGATCAGAGAAAGAAGATCAAAGCCGAAAACAAGGCCTAGAATTTTGATGATTGTCACAGAAAGAATCGTCACGATAAGCCCGATTATCGCATAACGGATAGTGTGCACAGCCTGTTTTATCTTTTCTTCCTGCCCTCCGGACAATATAAAAGATATGCCTCCGAAAAAGATGTAGAAAACCGACAAAGTGCCAGCCATTATAATAGCAATTGCAACACCTAAATTAAGCAGGTCAACAACATTAAACGTACTTGTTACCATTATGCCAGTATTCATAGGCAAAAAATTAAATAATTGGACTGACTATTGATAAGCTGATCTCAACTGCTTAGGATTCTGTTATATATCCAGATCAGGTTCATCCAAAACGCTTTTTTTCTGGGCCTCATCCTCAAGTTCACCGATTTTAACTTCACCGCCTTCCGGCTCAACAATTTTCATGTTGATACGGGTATTGGTTTTTGCGCCGATGACGCGAAGTAAAATTCGAATGGATTTAGCTGTTTGTCCGCTCTTTCCGATAACTTTGCCCATGTCTTCTTTAGCGACCTGCAGAGTTAAAAGAACGCCCATTGAATCAACTGACCTTGTGACGGTCACATTGTCAGGGTTGCTGACAATGGATTTGACTACATATTCGACAAAATCCTTATCAGGACCCATATCATCTGATGTTGTTTTTGCGGCCATAGTTTTAATATTTAAGATTTAAAATTTAATTATTTATTTCGCATTTCAGATTTCGTATTGTCATTCTTACATTCTGCAATCCCCCATTGTATTAAAATGAAAAATTGTTAAATGCTAAATTGAATGCGAAATCAGAAATACGAAATGCTAAATTATTTTCCTTCCTTAGGAGCGTCTTCCTTTTTTTCTGCAGACACTTCTTTAGCCTCAGCCTCGCCTTTCTTCTTCCTGTCTTTCATTTCGATGATGAATTTATCCATATCCTTAACGCCAGCCGCCTTGAGAAGCCTGGCAACGGTATTGCTTGGCTTAGCTCCTTTTTTAATCCACTCTGAGACTTTATTTTCATCAACCTTAAATTGCCATGGTTTTACCTGAGGATTATAAAAACCAAGGTTGGCAATAAATTTACTTTTAACAGGACTCGTATGTTCGGTAACAACAACACGATAGAACGGTATATTTTCTCTTCCGGTGCGCTGGAGTCTGATTTTTAACACGTGCGATACAGAAAATTAGATGGAATAAAGATAAGCGAAAGAAATTTTAATTGAGCTTTACTCAAATGTCAAATTTTTTATTATAACTTTTTTGACGGTTTTATCACCGAAGCTCTTTCTAAGGCTATTTAAAATGGATTCTGACGCCCCCCATATTTCCTGGCTCCAAGCGGAATTTTCAGTTGAAATATAAATTAAGCCGCCGGAAAACCTGTAGGCTCTCGCGCAGGTTTTATTGCCACCTGTGATTTTTAAAAGCAAAATATTCGCCTTAAACAAAATTTCAGCGGATCTTGCCGACTGGCTTAGATTATGAGTATCTAATCTGCCTTTGATCAAATCGCTCAATTTGTCCATCTCGTATTGTGGCTAGGATAGTGGCTAGGATAGTGGCTTGCATTACCGTCATTCATCAACAATTCTAGCCACAATTTTAGCTACCATTCGAGTGTTTATTTGGTAATAGAATTATAAATCTTAAGCACCGCGTTAGCGGTTTTCTTCCAGTCAAAAAACTTCACCCTTTCAATCCCTCGGTTGACCAGATTCTGGCGCACAGAAGCGTCGGTTGCGATAATCCGCATTTTTTCCTTCATATCAGGAACGCTTGCGGGATCAAAAAACAATGCGTTCCCTTCACCGCAGATTTCGGGAACAGCAGATCTGTTGGAAGCCGCGACAGGAGTCCTGCAGAGCATAGATTCTAAAGGCGGAAAACCGAACCCTTCATAGAAAGACGGGAAAACGTAAGCCAAGGCATACTGGTAAAGCGCCCTAACGTCATCTTCGGAGACAAGGCCGACCAAATTAACGTCATTTTCAAGTTTCAGCTCTTTTACGGTATCCGGAATCTCATTATAGCTCGGATTAAGGCGTCCTGTTATCACCAGATTATACTGATCGCCGAGTTCCTTGTTCATTTCCGCGAAAGCTTTTATGAGTCCGACTATGTTTTTGTGGTCCCTCCAAACACCGGTATAAAGGAAAAAAGGCTTTTGTATGTTAAACCTTTTCATTAGATCGGGTCGCGATGTCTTTGAAGGTATCCCAAATTCAGGATTTACGCCGTTATAAATTACTTCAATGTGCTTATCAGGAATATTATAAATTTTCTGCAGATCCATTTTTGTATGATTCGAAACAGCTATGATCCTCAGGGCTTTTTTGGTTATGGTGCGTAAAACTAGTTTATAAGCCGACCTTCTTATGAAACTGTTCATCTTCTTGCCTGGATAAAATGAAAGTGTGAGGTCGTGGATAGTAACGATATAGGGTTTGTTATAAAAAATAGGTGCATTGAAATGCGCGAAATGCATCAGGTCCAGATTAGAGCTGTTAAGCAGTTTTAGAAAATCAATTTGTTCAGCGAACGAATAATGAGGGAAATCAGCCAAAATTTTGCTGAAACGCTCATTCGGAGGATTAAATTTATCGTATTCTTCTTCCCTCAAAAAAATCACATATTCATTTTCTTTGTCTATCTCGGCAAGGTTGCGGATAAGTTCATACGTATACCTGCCGATGCCGGTGAAACCGGAGCCGTACATACGGGCGTCAATTCCGATGCGCATATTTTTGACTGTTATTTTATCAGTGATATCCTATCATTTTTTTGTAGACTTGAAAACTTAAAGACTAGTCTGCAAGTATTCAAGTCTTAAAAGATAGTAAGAATGATTGTAAATAAGCCAAAATTTTGCTATAATAAAGAGATATATTTATATGGTTTATGGGAAACGGAACACCTGAGACACAACCAGCTAAAGAAACAAAAAAGCCTGAAAAGCAAAGGCCGGTTTCTCCGGAATGTCAGAAAAAAGAAGCTAAGGATGCTGCGGCAGAGACATTTGAAAAAGAAAATTTGGCTCATATGCAATTGTTTTACCGAAAAGCGAAAGAATTTGAGACTAACGGAGATCATGAAGAGGCATTAGAACTTTATGAAATAATAATAGACAAATATGAATCAATAAAAAAAATCGACGTCGATAAACTTAATGAAAAGGCTATGGAAGGCGCGATTAGATGCCTTATAAATCTGACAAAAGTTAATATAGAAAATGGTATAAAAATTATTTCAGATAGGCCATTTAATTTAGCTCTGCCTCATTTTAACAAAGCTCTTAAATATGCAATAAAGGCTTTTAAATTTATGTATGACCTGCCTCCCCATATCAAAAGTAAATACCCTCCACCAATACAAATGGCCATTGCAATAATTAACCAAATAGAAAATAAGGATACAGGTTTTTCTGATTATCTAAAAAATACTGGATTGTCTCAAGCTCAAAAAAAACCTAAACCGGTTGACGAAGGCCCATCATATCCATCATCGCCAAGATTACGTAGCTTTTATAAGCCTGATGTAATTCATCCTTTACTTAAAATGAGGCCTGAGCCCAAAAGGTTCGAGATTCCTGTTACGGAAGTTGACGTAAATTATTCTGAATATTTAAGTTTAAAAGCAGAGTTATTTGGAAATGCTTATCCGAAGCGTAAAAGCACGATTTGGCAGTTTGAAAAAGCAACTAAACAACCTGATCTTACGGTGGCTATTCAAAATAAAGAGAAAAAAAGGGTGCGTATACATGAACGCGAAAGAATGATCTTAGGTTTATTAGGAAAAGACCCATTAGCACTTCTGGACAACCTTACAAAAATAGTCAGCCAAAAGAGAGAGATAACTGAAGAAAATGAAGCAAGGGTATCTGATAGGGAGTCTTATATCCTTAGGAAAAAAATCAGTGATATAGCTGTTGTTCTATCTTCGATATTAGAGAGAATTAAAAATAACGATCCTCATATCGTGAAAAAGCGTGGCGAAATAGGCATTGTTACCGAAAGCAAGCAACTGGAGCAACTGGAATCTGGTGTTGGCATGGCACCTATAACTAACAAATGGGAAAAGCCTGCCCAGACACTAAATTTTTTTATAGATGGTGTTGATAATATTATTTATGAGTGGCTTTCGGGTAAAAAATTTATCAGGGAAGATCAACTTTTAGAAAATATGGGCAATATGTTACATATGCTTTGTAGTCTCATGCCAGATCTTCATAAATATGAGGAAGTTAATGAAAAAGGAGATAAAATACCTTTCAGTGAAAATAATGAATTAAGGGGAATTGAAGAAAGGATGAATGAAATGCTAAAAGAATATTTAAGTAATAAAAAATCTCCCGAATATATGAAGATGTTAACTGAGCAACTTCAGTCAATCGATGAAAAAAAGGGATTGGAAAAAAGAAAAGAAGGGGAAGATTCCATAGATCCGCGTGTTGAATACGTAATTTATTGCCACTCTATAGAGCTATATCTAAATGCGGTTAAACTTAATCCTGATAAAAAAGATAAATATGAAGCCCTTTTCAATTTTCTGGATAAAATCGGCTTCGGAGCAGATATGACTAAAAGATTCAGGAAAGAATTTGAGAAAATTGATCAAATTAAAAATCCTGAGATAAAAAAACGGGAATTTGTGGCATTTTATCAAGATATCAAAAGAGAGATTGAATCCAAAATTAAATTCGCTAAAATTTTATCACCTCAAATAATGATATAAAATGCATAAACTCTATAAACATATCGCACATCATGCGCACAAACATCATGAAGCTGAAAAAAGGCTGAAAAAACTCTTATCCGAATATAACCCGATAAAAGAAAGGATTTTCCCTCTTTTTTTCTGGACTTTCATTATTGTCCTTTTAAGCCTTCTTATTTTTAGGAACTGGGGTAATATCATAAATTTTTTCACAAACCTGATTGAACCTCAAAAACAGGAGGAAACTATTAATACAACAGGCTACAAAACCGGCATGCTCGGTAATTTAAAAATAGACACTCAGGCAATATGGGCTTACAGAAATCCGACTGAAGCTACGCACGCGGCAGGCAGTGTTACAGGGGCTGAAGTTACTACTGCTTTTGGCGCTGAAAGGGGTGAAAAACCTACAACTCTTGGCGAAACGCTAGGGAACAGCATTTGGGTTACAAGTTACCTGGGCACAGGCCAGCAAATGACAAAACTTGAGCAAAGTAAGGCGAAAGCTCTGCAAAAAAGCATTCTAGCGACTTATTATCTCGGCGAAAAAACAATAGATATAAATTCAACAATTGAAACTGATTCAAAAATATTAAGCCAGATGAAAAATACCCTCTCTGTCAACCTTTTCCAGTACTTAAACCAGGCGGTCAGCAGGTCGGACAGCCTGGATGAATATCTGAACCTTCTCACTATTCTTTCAAAAAAGGCTGATGAAAGGATCAATGACTTGCAGTATAAAATAAATTTCCTTTCCGCTAACGTCAAAACTAAGGAGACCCAGTTAAGCGCGAGCGAAAAGACTTTCTTTGAAAACCTTAAAATATTCGAAGGACCGAATGCCGAGCAAGAGCTCGCGAAATTCGTCGGTCTGCAACAAGGCCAGGCTGAGATAAAAGCTAAGTTAGGCGCTTATCAATCCCTTCAAAATTATTATAAATTTTTCAAGCCAAAACTTGATAACCTGATTAAAGAAATCGAGGCTAACCGCGCAGCCCTTATTGCAGGAGTAAAGGTAGTCGAAATCCAGAATATGGCTTTGCCGCTGATCATACAACAAAAATAAATTAAATTTTACATTTATCATTTTACATTTATCATTGCTATTTTAGTATTTATAAATTGGCAAATTTTTCAAATTAATGCAAAATGTAAAATGTAAATTGTAAAATGTAAATTGTAAAATGAAGAAAGGATTCTACACAGGCCGTTTCCAGCCGTTCCACAATGGGCATCTATCAGCTGTTAAACAGGCGCTTAAAGAAGTGGATTTTTTGTATATCGGCATTGGCAGCGCGCAATATAGCCATAAACCCGACAATCCGTTTACGGTTAGCGAACGTAAAAAAATCATTCGAATGGCGCTTATTGAAAACAGGATTTCAGATAAAAAATTTAAAATTATTTCTGTTCCCGACATACATGACGATGACAAATGGCCAGCCTATATAAATACACTTGTCCCGCCATTTGATATGGTTTTTGTAGGTGATAACGGGCTCGTTAGAAAACTTTACGAAAAACTTACGGACATCCCTGTAAAAATCGTCAAAAAAGAAGTTGATATAAGCGCCACAAAAATCCGCGATGCGATGATAAAAAATATCGACTGGAAAAAATACCTTTCAAAATCCACCGTGGAATACCTTAAAAAAATTGACGGGATAAAAAGAGTTAAGCTTTCTCGATAAGCACTGACTTTGAATCCAAATAGACACTTGTTCCGCCCCGCTCCGACGGACTTCGCGACTCCAACTAGACACCATATTGTCAATTTGGAATCTATTTGGCGTCAATTGGGAGTCTATTTGGACTCAATTTAGTCACTATTTTAGCCTATTTTTCATCCAGCATACCCAAACCAATGAGCAGGAATACCATCATTAAGGCAAACAAAAGCGAATTAACAAAGAAAGAATGCGCCATTATTCCGCCGAAACCAGCTACAAAACCTGAATCTAAGTAACTTCGCAGATCATTTCTTTTCCACAGCCTTTTTATGTTAATAGCCGCTGCCACAAAACCGATTGAAAGGTAACTTAATATCCCAAAAATGCCCGATGTTGCCCAGATTGTTAAAAGAGAGCTGTCGGACCCCCCAGCCGCATGGTCGGAAAGGAGTCCGTGCCCACGTTTGTTAATCTCATACACGTAACGGCTGTAGCCAACACCAACCCACGGGTTTTCTTCAATCATTTCCCAGGCGAACTGCCATGACCACACGCGAAGCTCAGCAGTCGGGTCCAGAGGCTTCTGAATGTCCAGCCCCAAAAGCGCCTTTCCTGAATTCAGAGCCTCAACAGACCTTTCCTGCACACGGGGGGACAATGTAAAGGCCATAACAACGATTAAAAGCCCTGCTATCAGAAGTTTCCTTGATTTAAACAGCGCTAGCAGGCCTAGGACAATTATTAAAGCCAGATATCCGCTACGTGAATATGTTAAATAAAGGGCTAATAATGCGGTTAAAGCTATCATTGCGAAAATCAGAAACCATTTATTATCCCTTTTATGACGAAAGTAAAGCCCAAAAGCTATTACGGGACCGAGCATGAAAGCAAGAAATCCTCCTATAAAATTCGGGTCAAACCATGTAGAAAGAAGCCTCCCTATATGCGGATCCCAGCCCTGTAATTGCATGCCTAGGTTATAAAAACTTGGAAAATATAAGAGCTGAAGAAAACCCAGTATGCATATAATAAACATGCTCGCTATCATCCCTCCGACTAAAAAGATTCTGAACCAGTTCCACTTGCTCCGGTCAATAAGGTCAAATGTGATAATCGCCAGAATAAGATACATTCCAAAGCGTCCCAAAGCTGAAAATGCGACAATCATTTCCTTTACAGGAAACATATACAGATTTATGAGATAAGTTAATGTAAGGGTAAAAAGGAATACTATTATCATTTTCCCTATTTTCCCAAGCCGTAGTTTTCGGTCATTTCTGATTTTGTCTATAACCCATACAACAAAAAGCGGAGGAATCAGAAGATCTGAAGGCAGAAATCCAAGACCTACAAAAGAAAAATGCCAAAGTTCCCCTGTTATAGGAGCGAGGATCAGTAAACCGAATAGCAGGTATAAGCAATTTTTTAGACTGAGAAATTTAGACATTTGACTTTTGACATTTGACAATTGACCTATCTTGATACTAATACTTATAAACCAAGGTCAAAAGTCAATTGTTATTGGTCAAATGTTATAATGTAATTATGGAATTAAATCAAGAAACCTGTAAGGACGAGCTGGAGAAAGCCGATCTGACACCCAAAAAGTATTATGGGCAGGTTTTTACAACCGACAAATTGGTTCTCCGGAAATTAATCGATACCATTAAAACGATTTATAAACCTGGTTCAAAAATTGTGGAAATTGGTGGCGGTTTGGGTTACATAACTGAGGCTTTGACAGAAAATTTTAATGATGTAGATTGTGTTGAGCTCGATAAAGCGCTTTTTGAGGTAATGTTCAAAAAATTTGTTCATAATAAAAATTGGGCTTATCTAAAAGAAAAAGGTGATGATTTGAATAAAATATTTATTCAAAAATCTCTCTCTCAAAAAAAATATCCAAAAAAAGAAAAAATAAAATCGAACAATAAAATTATTCAACAATCGAGATTAAGGCTTATTAATACAGATTTTCTTGATTACCAACCTACCAAACCTAATACCCCCTTTTCAAATCAAGAATATATGTTAGTAGGTAATATACCTTTCCATATTTCTGGAAAAATTTATCGAAAATTCATGTCAGAAATTTCACACAAACCTTATGGCATGGTTTTCATAACTGACAAACAATATGCATCAACTTTAATGGGTCAGCCGCCACGATGTTATCGTGTAAGTTTACAGGCTCAGGCATATGGAAATATTGAAATAGTTTCCGATGTTTCCCCTACTTCTGTATATCCGGAGCCAAAAGTTATGAGCTGTATTATGAAAATAACCCAAAATCCCACCCCGTTGCCTCGTAATTTCTGGAAGGTGGTCAATTATCATTTTGAAAACTTCCCTACCAAAGAAGTTGAGAGCCCGAAAAAAATTGGATTAAAGGGATGGATTGATATATGCCAAAAAAGCAGTATTTGATTCTTTAAGCTTAAGTTTAATTAACTTGAAATCGGATTTAAAAGACCATTGGCTTTGTCTCTAGCCTTCTCGGCCTCAAGCTCACGGATTTTATTAAGCGTAGTTATTACAGCGTGGGCTGCTTCTAATGTGAAATGTGACGTTTCACTCCGGTTTTCAGTATTTTCTGTATTGTTCATATAATTTAAAATTAGAGGGCGTCACATAATATAGTGAACTACTTGTATATACGCAAGGGATTTTTTATTTCTTTCATTATTGAAAAATACCGTCTGCTGTAACCATATTCCAGAGTTTATAGGGTTCGATAGAAAATTAAGCTTTCCGATAATTATTAATCGAGCTTTTCCCACAACAAATCATACATCTTCTTATGCAGATCCGCGATTTCTTTAGACTGGATGATAATCGCCATTTTTTCTTGCCAGGAGGCAATTAAAACCTTGTCATCGTAAACATTGAGCTCAGGTGAAAAGTCATATTTTTCTTTGGGTACTAATTTTATAACGCGGGCCTCTTCTTTGTCGTGCTTTTGACGCTCTATAGAAAGTTCGTTATCAGGAGAAATGCAGCGAATAAATATTCCGGCCTCTGTGCGGCGAGCATAATACTCAGGGAAAAAATTAGGCAAACCCTTATGCATTTCTTCTACATTCGCATATGCCCTGATCGCTTCAGTTGATTTAAGGGTATTTTCATAGGCTTCTCGCATTCCCTTTTCACCCTCAAAAAATTGGACTTTCGGTTTTGTGCTGAGCGGATTTTCCAGTGATTTAAGGGCTGGCAAAACTTCTTCTATCTCCTTTTTTTGTTTCTCGATCTTTCGGGCATATTCATTTTTATCTCTATCCAAATAATTCAATAAATTGCCTGGATCTAGTATCTGAAAATAAGTTACAACTCCTTTGGTTGTTTTAGAGGCCAGACCCTTTTTGATCAAACCCTCAAAAACATCATAAATTGTGGGGCGGCTGATTTCAGCATGCCTGGCAATAACAGAGGCAGGCTGAGAGCCTAGCCTAAGGCTGACCAGATATACTTTTATCTCTTTTGGGGAAAGGCCTATTTTTTCAAGAACCCTATCTAGCATAAAAAATAAATATGTTGTCGATATTACTTCGACAATTCTATTTTAGCATATCTTTAAGCCTTATACAATAGCCAAAATTTAATGTCGGTTGTTAATTGACAAAGAATGACAAAAGTATTATTATGCAACTACTTTATTATTTTGTCAAATATCATGAAAATACACTTAATACAACCACGGCACAATTACGCTTCCGATCCGGAAAAGGAACGGAAAGGACATATTTATATGCCCACCTCACTGCTTACCGCAGCGGCCAGGCTTATAAGGGCTGGTATTGAAGTTATTTTGCATGATGAAAACCTTAGGCCTGCCCAGATAGACTCCAATAAAATAGGTGTTAATCTGGTTGGCGCGCCTTACATCCCTGAAGTTATTAAACTTAAAGAAAAACTGCAACTTCAGATCAGAGATCAGATTGAACTTATTTTGGGTGGTGCAGTGATAAGCGGTTTGACACGGGATCAGATAACAAAGCTATTTGGCAAAAACGCAATAAACGGTAATAACGATGTAGAACTGACTCAGACACTTGGAATCAAGCCAGAAGATCTGCCTTCTCCTGAGCAAACCTCTCTTATACCGGCATATGAGCAGATTTCCGATGAAGATAGGTATGAATATTTAAACAGGGAATTTACCTTTTACCTGTCTCAGGGTTGCAAATTCGCATGTGACTTCTGCCCTGCAGTCAGAACAAGGCGTGATTTAACGACAGGGAAAATGATCAAATGCAGAGAATCTTACCGCGATATAAATATTGCTGAAAAAGACCTGCAATATCTCATCATCAGAGCCAAAAAGCTTGGATTAAATAAATTAAGCATGTACCTGTCTAACCTTGATATTTTTCAGACACCCGATAAGCTTATGCTATTTGCCAGAATGGTTAATGCGACCAAGGAAAGGCATCCTGGTTTTAAGGTTATTCTGCGCGGACTTTCAACTGTTGATTCGTATCTTAAAGCCCGTGGTAATAATAGGGAATGTGTTGAGGAGCTGATAAAAGCTGGTTTTAACACTGTGGGTTTCGGAGTGGATGGTATGACGCCTGAGGTATGGAAAAAGATCAAAAAAGGCCATAATACAGAAGATAAATGTATTGAAGCCATTCGTTCCGCAAGAGAAGAATTTGGAATAACGCCAGAAATACTGATGGTATTTGGCCACTTAAACGCAGATACGCCTGAAACTTTAAAGCTGGCGGTGGAATTTACCAAGGAGATGGTTAAAAAATATGGTGCAGTTCCTCGCCCTCATGTGGCAAAAAGCTTTGTACCTGGGAGCGACGGATGGAATAAGCCTGAAAACCAGGAAGCGGTTGAAGCATTAATAAATAATCCCGAGGCTTTTCAGTCTCTGGATTTCACCGCGCTTCCATCTCCCCTTACCCATAAAGACCCGAGGTTGATTGAACTTATAACCAGATACTTCCTTGAAATCTGCCAAATCCAAGGAAATACGACTCAGGCAACACAGCCAATTCTGCCCGAAATGAGCCCGGAAGAAGTGGCTGAAGTTAAAAAGATGAATGAGGGCAAATATGACCGTTAAAAAGGCAAATCTTCAGGTTTAATCTCGCTCTCATAATTTATTGCAGGAACCTCAGTTGGATTTTCGGGAACCACTCTTTCTTTACCTTTAATTACAGGCTCAGAGATAGTTACCCTACTTCCTGCCTCAGGCACGCCGATTTCCGAGTCGGGTATTCCTAACGCTAAGGCTCTCTCGGCAACAATCTCAGTTGTCCAGCGTTTTTGCCCATCCGGTGTTTCCCAGCTTCTTGTTTGCAGGCGTCCGGCAATATAGACTTTTCTGCCTTTCCTGATGTTTGAAGAGATAGATTGTGCCAGATTGCCCCATGCTACAACATTGTGGAATTCGGTTTTTTCCTGTTCATTACCCATTCTGTCTTTCCACGCAAAATTAGTTGCAACACCAAATGAACATACTGAGTCTCCGTTAGGAGTTTGGCGAAGTTCGGGGTCGCGAGTAACATTGCCGACTATTTCTGCCTGGTTTAAACCGCCTCCCAATTTTGAGCCTTCGGCAAGCGCAGGATTTGGATTTTTAGGGTCCAAAAGTATCAAATCATCCGCAACGACTCTGGTCTTATATCTTTTTTGGCCAGTCTGGTCTTCCCAGTCATCGGTTTGTATTCTGCCGCTTATAAAAACCTGGCTGCCTTTTTTTAAATATTTATCGCTTATCTCGGCTAAACCGCGCCATACGACCACATTTATATAGGAAATGCCCATTTGTGGCTGTCCTGAAGCATTTATAAAAGTCTGCCTGCTGACAATATTTAAATCCCCTACCATTTGACCATTAGGGGTCTGCCTGATTTCAGGCGCTTGTGTAAGGTGGCCGATGATTTGAGCTCTGTTAAGTGCGTACATAGTATTTTGTGCTTAAGTTATAAAGTAGAATCAAAGATACCGATTGACCCTCAAAATTGCAAACCCTTTGCCTAGCCAAACCCGGTTTTTTCATTATTTTGATATTTGATGTTGTCAACCTAAGCAAATCGAAGATTGACATATATTTTAAATTATGTTAGAATATAATAAAGATGATACAAAATATATATAAAAAATCCCAAAACGCAAATTACACAAAGCACAAAGTTTGGAAAGTTTGTGAATTTTGTGAAATTTGTATTTTAAATAAATTATGCCAAAAATATTACCTTAAAATACCTTGATCAACTCTTTTGTAAGAGACTTTTATTTAAAATAAAAACAAAAAGCCTATGATAAACAATTTGCTCTTCATGAGCCTTTCCGTACTGGTATTAGGCTTACTGAAGCTAATACAGCACAGGAGGCAGAATATAAAACCAAGCACAATGTTAAGCTTATTCCTGTTTGGAATGGTACTTTCTTCCCCATTTGTTCTCATCGAGCATTTAGGATTTAATCTTAAATATTATTTGGTGATTTTGGTTTTTATGGCCATAGAGCTCATACTTGTCACTATTGAGCACAAATGGGAATATCTGCATAACCTGATCCATCACAACATCCAGGAATTGAGGCTATTAAGCTTCTTTATCGTCGGTATAGGTTTTACATATTCTGAACTGACATTTCATATATTATGTAGCAATCAGCCTTTTGGCGAACTTTTGGCCAGTTTGCCATTTAAAGCGCTATTTGCGCTGTTCACTCATACTGTTTTAACATCATCGGCAGCTGTGCTTACCACAACAGAATCGGTTGTGGAACACATCTTCTTGTTCCTTCTTTATTACATAAGGCTGATTTTTATCAGTATATCTCATTATTTATACGTGTTCTTTTTAGACCATAAATCGAGCTATCTTTTATTGCCTTTTTTGGCCTATAATATTTATTTGCTTTTTAAACACAAAAAATATCTAGACAAAAAAGGTGCAGTAATACCGTAAATCTTTTATAATTTAATCTTAAGAACCTCTATTTCCCTTATATAAATTCAAGGATCTGGAGGTTTTTTAAATATCTTATATATTGATTATGAATATTTTAATTACAAAGCAAATGACAAGGTTGTAAGGTGACGAAATTAGGCTCCATTTACCGCACCCTTAACCCTATTACTTAACTTTTGGAACCCTTAGCACTCCGCGCCAGCCCCAGTACGGGCGGTGACCCCCGGGAAGGGCCTCGTCCACGCCGACGCCATCGACATCGCGGAAGCCGTGGAGCGCAGCGCCGGATTCTCTAACATCAGCAGGTGTCGCAAGCCAGCTCCAGGTATTCATATCAAATTTGCCTGATTCCTGCATTGCGCGATAAACCTCCTCTGGTATCATATCCACACCGAATTTTTTAGCCATTTCGACGGCCTCGTCATAAGTGAGATTCCGGCGATCCGGCGATTCTGCGGAGCAGTCGCCAAAGACAAACACATCGTCATCAATGGCGATAACGTCAGGCACCCCACCTGTCCACTCCATCTGAGCAAGGCTGTGCATAAGAGCGGAATTTGCTTCAAGGGCTTTTCTGACCTCGTCAAAATTAACGCCTTCAGGGCGTTTGTAATGCTCAGGCTGTTTAGCAAAGCGGGTTTCAAGCGCTGAAAGAACTCTGGTTTGCTGTTCAGGTGAAAGTTCACGTACATTTTCGGGTTCTGCGGCAATAGGAGTTTCAAGCGCTTCCTCCATTTTCGGCCTAGTTTCCGCGCCGACAAGCCTGACTAACCTGCTTTCGATAGCAGGGTCTAAAGCGCCTTTTTCTTTCGCCTCTTCAAGCAAGGAGATGGCCTGTTCTTGTGATCTGTCAGACATAATATGGGTGATTAAGTTTTTATAGTGTTTAGGTATATCACATAAATATTTAATTTATCAAGCAAATTCAAAAACGAAAACCGATACTTTAAAAAAGCCGTCCGCCTCAGGCGGATTAAGCTTTTTTGAATATTTTAAAAGCATTATCTTGGCGTCGACCTACTCTTCCATCCGCCGTAGCAGACGAAGCCAAATGAAAAAAGCGAATTCCAAACTGCTAGCCAGAAAAACTGATCAACACCAATCGACGAGGAAGATGAGCATGCGTAGGGTCCGCACAAAGTCTTGGGTAGTCTCCGACGGGCCTCCTGGGCTTTAACCGAGCCAGAGGAAGCGAGCGCACGAAGCAAGACCCCGAGCGGGTCTTGAGGGTCCCGCGAAGGGAAGCTTGCGGAGTTAAGCGAGCTTTCGAGGGCGAGACCGCTAGCGGGAAAGCCCGTGAAAACCAAAGCGGTTTTCACGCATATTTAAAAGCATTATCTTGGCGTCGACCTACTCTTCCACTCCCCGAGGGAGTAGTACCATTGGCGATGAGTGGCTTAACTTCTGTGTTCGGGATGGGAACAGGTGTACCCCACTCTCCATAGACACCAAGATAATGCTTTTAAATATCTCGTAACTCTGAGCTCACAGCTCAAAGCTTAAGCAATTATTTCCATTAATTACTGGTTAATAACTTTCACCCATAATTCCGAGATTCGGAAAATTGGGTAAAAGGAACAAATATAATCGATAAAAAAGTCAATCGGTCGATTAGTACATCTCAGCTTAACCCGTTACCGGGCTTATACTTGATGCCTATCAACGAAGTAGTCTACTTCGGACCTAATGGGGAAAATTTTCTTGAGAATGGCTTCCCGCTTAGATGCTTTCAGCGGTTATCACAACCCGACATAGCTACCCAGCAATGCCGTTGACACGACAACTGGTATACCAGAGGTCAGTCCACTCCGGTCCTCTCGTACTAGGAGCAGACTCTCTCAATTTTCCTACAACTACGACAGATAGAGGCCAAACTGTCTCACGACGTTCTGAACCCAGCTCGCGTACCGCTTTAAATGGCGAACAGCCATACCCTTGGGAGCTTCTCCACCCCCAGGATGCGATGAGCCGACATCGAGGTGCCAAACAGTGCCGTCGCTGTGGGCGCTTGGGCACTATAAGCCTGTTATCCCTAGAGTAACTTTTATCCGTTGAGCGACACCCCACCCACGTGGTCGTACCGAATAAAATTCAGTACAAGGTGCCGGATCACTTTCGCCTGCTTTCGCACCTGATCGAGTTGTAACTCTCACAGTCAAGCCCGCTTGTGCGAATACACTATCAGCCTGATTTCCATCCAGGCTTAGCGGACCATTGCGCGCCTCCGTTACAATTTAGGAGGCAACCGCCCCAGTTAAACTACCCATCAAACAATGTCCTTACCCCGGATTTAGGGGTAAGTTAGAACCAAAGCAAATTTAGGGTGGTATTTCAACGTTGACTCTGCCCCAGCTGGCGCCAGGGCTTCACAGTCTCCCACCTATCCTACACAAAACATACCTCGGTCCAATGTCAGAATATAGTAAAGCTTCATAGGGTCTTTTCGTCTTGCCGTAGTTAATCGGCATTTTTACCGATTCTGCAATTTCACCGAGTCTAGCGTTGAGACAGTCTCCAGACCATTGTACCATTCGTGCGGGTCGGAACTTACCCGACAAGGAATTTCGCTACCTTAGGACCGTTATAGTTACGGCCGCCGTTCACCAGGGCTTTGATTCAAGGCGTAAACCTCTCCTCTTGACCTTCTGGCACTGGGCAGGCATCAGCCCCTATACATCAGCTTGCGCTTTAGCAGAGACCTGTGTTTTTGATAAACAGTTGCCTGGAGTCATTCGCTGCGACCTAGCCGCACCTCGCTATGCTCGGCTGCGGCAATTTCCAATGTCCAATTTCCAATTTCCAATTATGGTATTTTTCCTATTTAATTGGTCATTGGTCATTGGGGATTGGGTCATTGCTCGTGCCGAACGCAGTGAGGCACAGCTAGGCAGTCCTTATCCCGAAGTTACGGACGCTTTTTTGCTGAGTTCCTTAACGCTAGTTTTCTCGAACACCTGAGAATACTCATCTCACCTACCGGCGTTGGTTTGCGGTACGGTCAGTCCAGTTCCTCGCTAGAAGTTTTTCTAGTCAGATTGGGTCACCCGAATCGTCCGCCTTGCGGCAGATATTTTGCGTAGTGCTTTAAGTACGAACTCATGCGGATTTGCCTACATGAGTATGACCTTAGACACTTGCACCTACCATGTTCAATAGGTAGGCCCGGATTACCATTCTGCGTCACTCCATTGCTAGCTTGCTCTGCCTAGTCCCGAATGCTGCAATGCACCGAAGTGCAAAGTTAGCAATCAGGCTTTCAGCAAAGGTTGCTTGATCGGAACTTTACTGGTACAGGAATATTAACCTGTTGTCCATCGACTACGCTTTTCAGCCTCGCCTTAGGACCGACTAACCCCAC
>Ga0315276_10000089_pt1 | contig 69861 bp, 50 predicted proteins | sample YL17G05_0_MG_FD_204542 | JGI IMG/M metagenome (GOLD analysis project Ga0315276, IMG submission 204542) | Sediment microbial communities from Yellowstone Lake, YNP, Wyoming, USA - YL17G05_0 | ecosystem: Environmental > Aquatic > Freshwater > Lake > Sediment | place: USA: Wyoming | collected...
CCAGTTCCAGGTCCAGGTCGTTCACGAGGGAGGGACACGAGCTGACGGCGCCCGGCGCGTCGGTCCAGACCAGCGTCGCCTTGAGGGGCTGGGCGGGATCTGACGGGATGAACCTCACCTGGTACTGGTCGCCGATCGTGTTGAAAACGACCCCCTGATCCAGGTAAAGGGCCCCCAGCCCGCTCGTCTTCCTGAAGAGCGGCGGGGCGGCCACGATCATGGGAGTTCCCGGCTCCAGGATGTTCCCCAGGTTCCAGCGTCCCCACCCCTCGTGCCGGTTCGGGATCAGGTCGGAGGTGTTCCCCCCCTGCATGTCCCGCGAGCTGTTGACGAGGAGCGCCTTCACCATCGCCGGCGAAGGGACCGCGGCGGCGAAGCGCTGCCACCACTGAACCAGGAGGGCCGCTCCTCCCGCCGTTCCGGGGGTCGCGAAGGAAGTTCCGGCATTGAGGCTGTGGAGCCCGTCCCCCAGGCTGGCACCGTAGTTGTTCACCGAGGCGGAGGCGATCCCGGCGACGTTGCCGGGCACGCCGCCCGGGGCCATGAAATCAGGCTTGATCCGGCCGTCGAGGGTCGGGCCCTGGCTGCTGAAGAAACTCCGGTCGTTGATATTGACCCCGGTCGCCGAGGGACGGTAGACGGAGCTGGATCCCGTGGTGATGAGGTTCTTGGCCGCCTTGGGTCGCGTCAGGCTGGCGGGGCTGTCGCCCGCGGAGCCGGGCGTCCTGTTCCCTTCGTTGCCGGTCGAGAAGCAGGTGATCAGCGGCTGGTTCCCGGCGGCCACCGAGTCGGCGTCACGCACCAGAGCGTCGAATATTTGTTCGAGGGCCGTGTAGGAGACATCTTCGACAGTGTTGCCGTCGGAGCTGTACCCTCCCGAACCCCAGGAATTGTTCTGGATCGTCCCGGGCACTCCGTTGGGGCCGTTGTTGGCGACGGTGTCCCGAGCCCGGGTGGCGTCATCGTCGGTGCAGGCGCCGACGCTCTTGAGGGCGGGTATGTTGATGAAGTTGACCGCCGGCGCAACCCCCAGGCCGTAGAGGTAGCCCGTGCCCGCCTCCGGGGCGTGGTTGCAGGTCCCGCCCGCGATGGAGGCCCCGAACTGGCCGTGCCCGTCGGTTCCCGGGGTGCCGCAGACGCTCTCGTTCACCCGCCCCGACGTGTGCCCGCTGGGATCCACGTTCAGCACGCCGTTGTCGACGTATCCGACGGTGACGTTGGAGCCGTCGAGGCTCCGGGCGGCGAGCCAGTCGTTGTACGTGGGAAGGCCGTAGTAGGGCCGGTACGGGATCCCGTTCTCGTCCACCTGCCCGGCCAGGATCTGCGTGGCGCACTCGTCCTCCAGCCTCGGCTCCGGGGCCACCTCCACGACGTAGACTTCGGGCAGCCTCGCCAGGTCGCCGACCCGCAAGCCCGAGATGCGCACGGTGGCCATCTCGCTGAAGTACGCGGGCATCCGGTTGAGGATCTCCCCTCCCATCCCCCGAATCCGGTTCACCGCCCCCTCCACGCCGGCGGAGCGGTAGATCAGGACGTTGAGCCGGATCGGCCCCTCGGGCAGGGTCTCTTCCTCGTTCCGTCGCGCCAGCTCTCCGCTGAGCTTGAAGGCCGGGTGATACGCTCCCACCCATTCCACGAAGCCAAGCGCCGAAACGCGCGCCCGCTGCTGCGGAGGCATCCGGACCATGTAGGTGAACTCCGGGATGGGGGTCAGGACCTCGCCCCCGAGAGCGCGGATCTCCGAGAGCCACTCATCCCGGGCCGGACCGATGAGCTTGATCAGATAGGTCCCCACCGTGAACCGTGACTCGTCCACCGTCAGGTCGGCGGGAAGATCCAGGGGGCCCGGAGGCACCCGAAAGCTGTAGAAACCCAGTCCCACGCGCCCGGGGTCCTCGAAGACCCGCACCGTGTACCCCGCGGCGCGAAGGGCCTTCTCCTGCTCGGGGGTGAAACGCGCGAGCAGGAACCGCCCGTAATCGTGCCGGACCTGAGTCACCGCCAGATCCAGGGGGATCTGCGCGGCGCCGGGAACCGGCATGCGCTCCACGAGGCCCAGCTTGAGTCCGGAATCTTCAGGTGAGTTCCCCGGGGAGGAGAAGCCCGCCGGGGCGGCCATGAGAAGGAGGGCCAGAGCCGACGTCGCTGCCCGGCGGATACAACCCGTCGCCCGGTGCCGGGCCCGTTCGCGGTGGATTGTAATCATACGCTTCTATATACCGCTAACTTTCCTTGAGCTTTGTAAAAAAGGTTGACACTTACGAGACGGGAATTCTCTGAACAGCGTTCGCCAGGGCCCTTCGGCCTGCACAATACCCAACCCACCATCGGCTCTCAGAAGCAGTCCTGCGATTCCGTGTCATTCCCTCCTTTTGTCCTTTGGTGTTGTTGATGTATCGGTTACAACAGGCGTCAATTGAGCAACGGACGTGCCATATCGCAGACGACATCGCGAACGGACTGCCGAGAAAGGATTTATGGCGAAGCGGAGGCATTGCGGAACTGGAGTTCGGCCAGACGATTCGTCGTTTTCGTCGCGAGGAGGGATGCAGATTCGACGGCTCTTGCCGGGAGGAAGTCCTCCGGCCCCTGCTTCAACCCATACTTCTCGATCGGGTGGCGAACGGTCCGCTAGCCGAACTTGCGCAAATTGGCGACGGAAAGGGGGCGGGACGCGTCGGCGTCTCGTTGCGAGAAGGAGAATGGCCTGCGACCGTGGGGTGGGACAGCCCGGCTTCAGAGGGAGGGGGAACTCGGGGGACCCTCATTCCGCAGGAAAGGGTCCATCTCACAGTATGGAAGAGGCCCGGAGCCTTCCGGCAACACCCAGGCCGGGCATCTTTCGTCAGAGCGTCGCGTCGGGGCGCCGGACTAGGCGTCGGGGCCGGATCCTACGAATAGTCAGTGACTCCCGGACCCGGCCGAGGCACGCCTCCAGGGCTGCCCGGGGATCGGGGCCGTAACCGGCCGTCCTGGCACTGGATAGAGGCACCCGACGGTTGGCCTGGAGGGCGGCCAGGGCCACCGCGCGGAACTGGTTCGGGGCCTGGGAGGAACGGGCCAGGCGCACGGAAACCAGGGTCTTCTCATCCAGCTGGACCAGTCCCGGTGCCATGGGGGTAGCGCCGGTCTCTTTTTCTTTCATGGCTGGACCTCCACGTCCTCGCCCAGTCGCCTCCGGCCCTGCGGCTCAGACTACCAGGAGGGTCGTCGTGTGCCGCACTCCCGGGATCGACTGGATTCTCCTCATGATCATGTCGCGCAGGCTGTTGATGTTCGAGCCTTCCACGAAAACCACCACATCATAGGGACCCATCACCGAATGGGACAGTTTGACCCCCGGCAGGTCGGCCAGGGCGTCCTCCACCTGTTCCGAGCTGCCGGACTTGACCTTCACGAGCACGAAAGCCTTTTCCGCCATCCTCTGCTCCTCGGAAAGTCACATCGGCGTGTCGCCGCAGGGTGAGCCGCCCCGGCGCTCCAGGGCAGCAACGGCCTGATTTTCAATCAGTTTAGTCCTCTTCCTCCATCACGCGCAAGATCCATTTTCAGGCGCCCACTCCTCCCAGCTTTTCGGCCAGATCCAGGTAGGCCCTCAGAGCGCTCCCGCTCTCGGTGAACCTCATGTGGAACAGGCCGGCGATCTCCTTGCGGGCGATGGCGCCCGCATGGTAGCCGTCGTAGATCTGCTGTCCCAGGAAGTACCCCAGCTCATGGACGAGGATGTTGGCCCGCTTCGGATCGCTTCGGATCCCGGCCAGGATCTCCGAAGGGACCTCCTCGTATTCGTGGTACCGGGTCTCGAACTTCTTGTGAAGGAGGATGAAGTTGATGATCTCCTGGAACTCCTCGTAGCGGTAGGGAGTGTTGGCCTCGATGGTCCGCCGATCTTTCCGGTAGTACTGGTAGAACTCGGTCTCGAAGAAATGGTTCCGGCTCGGAACGATGAGCTTGGAACCGAAGAACGCCAGGGCCTCCTCCATGACCTGCCCGTAGAAAAAGTCGTGCTGCGGGAGATCGGCCGGCGACTCCTCGTGCAGCTCCCGCTTCAGGCAGAGGTTCACGAAGTGGGCCGCCTCCTCCCCGCCGTGGGCCAGATCAAACTGACCCAGGAAGATGGCGTTGAGCCGCGGGACGAAGCAGGAGCCTTTCTTCCGAACGTGCTCCAGGACGGCGTCCACCTCCTCGGGGGAGAAGCGGCTTCCCCGCAGGATCCTCCGGAAGGCCCCTGCCTCGTCGGGACCGTAGACCTCCGGGAAGGCGTCCACCAGGAATTCGGTGCAGCGGCTCTCCCGCCTCAGGCAGTAGGTGTACTTGTTCACCTTCAGGAAATCCAGGATCGTATCGATGATGTTGTAAAGGGTGGGAGTGAGATCGACGGCGCTCTCGTCCTCGTTCTCCCCCTTCCACCGGTCCAGGACCTGTCGATAGGCCTCGTACTTCCCGAGGGGGCTGGCGTTGAAGACGCAGAAGGCGTCCGGCGCCAGACGGACCACGTCCGCCTGTTGCAAACCCTGCTCAGGCAGCTGCCAGTAGATCCCCTCCAGGTTCTGGAGGACGATGAGGGAACGCCGCTCGATGCCCTTCCGCCGGAGGTTCTGGCGCACCTTGCCCGGAAGATGGCTCCGGCCCAGATGGGACTCTCCCACGATGACCACCAGCTTGGTGTGCGGGTTCTTCCAGGCGATGTCGGCGACCCGGGCCGCGGCGTAGACGTCCCGCTTGCGGATGTTGCGGAAGCCGCTGCGGGGCTCGCAGTCGATGCCGAAAACGGTGAGGCCGTATTCCCTGGCCACCTGGAAGATGGGACGGAATGACTGCCAGTCGTAGCCCCACTCCAGGTCGTAGCGGACCCGGCGGAGGAACTCCTCCTCGGAAATCTCCTCCCGCATGAAGCGGTCCAGGATTCGCTGCTGGCGGCCGAAGATCATCTCCAGGCACAGGGCGGTGCGGTTGCTCCGGGAGGCGATATCCTTCAGGAGGCGGGCCTCGAAGGCCTGCGCCGAGGCGAGGGCGTGGTAATCGCCGATATAGATGATGTCGGACTTGTAGCAGGTGACGACCAGGTCGTCGAGGGAACTGACCTCCTCGAACCGGTCGAAGTCGTGGTGGAATTCCTGGATGTACTTCCGGGCCGAGTTCGGATCGACGCCGAAGATTTCCTTCTTCAGCCGCTCGACGGCCTCCCGCTGGAACGCCAGCTCTTCCCGGAGCGGGGCCGAGTCATTCCGGCTCAGCGAGCCTCTCCTTTCGGCTCTTTCGCGTCCTTTGCGTCCCGCATCTCGCCCCGGAACCTCCGGACGGCGACCCCCAGGCTGTTCGCCAGATCCGGCAGCCGCCCCGCCCCGAACAGGATCAGGAAGATTAGCAGGATGAGCAGGATTTCGCCGATGCCGAAGGATCCCATTATCGCCTCCCGCGTCAGTCTAGGGACGCCCCTCTCCCTTGTCAAACCCCGGGGGAAATCCGGGTGGAGGCGGCAGTATCCGGCGCTGGTTTCCGTCACGACGGGTGACGCGGATGGAGTCCAGGTGCTCCAGGAGCGGTATGGCGTTTTTCCGGGTCGTGCCCGAGAGTTCCTTGAAGGCGGCGATGTCGATGGTCTCGGAGTTCCCGCGATACTCCCAGATGCGGCGCTTGAGGCCCTCCAGGGCCTCCCTGTGGAAGACCATCCCCTCCTTGATCCGCACCAGAACGCCCTGCTTGACGAGGAGAAAGAAAATCTCCTCGACCTTCCTCCGCGGCAGGTCCATGTCCGCCGCCACCTGCTCCACTTCCGGGGGGCTCAGCCCCGCCGACCGGAAGGCCTCCTCCAGCCTCCGGGAGACACCCGCCTCGGGCCCCTGGAGGGAGACGCGATGATCCTGGAGGGCCACCAGGTCCCGCTCGACACGGAGCCTGTTCCGGCGGACAGCATCCTCCAGGAAGAACCGGAAGATCTCTCCGGACGCGCGACGGAAATACCGGGAACGGATCTCCTCCCTGGATTGTCCCACCTGGAGTGGATTCGCTCCATGGAAGTCCTTCAGCGCCGTCACCACTTCCTCCTGCAGTGCCATGAAGATCCCGCCGTCGAGGAAGCGGGGGGGATCGCCCGGAACCTGAAGGACCGCGCCCGCGGCCAGGTCCGCCCTGAGAGCGTCGTGGAGGGCCCGGAGTTCCAGTCCGGTACGGGAGCGCAGGAGATTCAGGTCCAGGCCTCCCCGGCCGGCCCCCCGGATCGCCTCCCTCAGGTGGACGGCGAGGTCTCCGCCTCCCAGGCGTTCCCATCGCCGCAGCGCCTCGGGGACCTCCGAGGCCCGCAGCTTCCGGGGCGCGTTGTCCAGCACCACTCCTCCCCCGAGGGTGGCCGCGGGAGAGGGGCGGCGCAGGATGAACCGATCTCCCGGCACCGCCGCCACCGGCCGGGAGAGCCGGATCTGGGCCGGCGCCGACTCGCCGGGCGCCAGTCTCGCCCGGCCCGCCAGCCGGACCCGCCCCATCACCTCCGCCGACAGATGGTGAAGACGCACCGGAGAGAGATCATCGATTCCGGCCTCTCCGGCCAGGGCCTCCAGCCGGACGTCCAGGAGGCGAGTCGGTACCAGCACACCGGGCGGGGCCAGGAGATCGCCACGGGCCACGGCAGAGGTCTCCACGCCCTGGAGGTTCACCGCCGTCCGCTGGCCCGCCGAGGCTTCGCGGCAGGAAACGCCGAAGACCTCCAGGTTCCTCACCCTGGCCCTCAAACCCGCGGGAAGGACCTCCACCTCATCTCCCACCGCCGTGCTTCCCGCAATCAGGGTTCCCGTGACCACGGTCCCGAAGCCTTTGATGGAGAACGACCGGTCCACCGGCAGCCGGAAAACCGTCCCGGCGGCGCGCCCGGGGACCCTCTCCGCCGCGGCCGCGAGGGCGTGCCTCAGGTCCTCCAGCCCCGCCCCGGTCTTCGCCGAGACCGCGACAACCGGCGCCTCCTCCAGGAACGACCCCGCGACGAACTCCCGCACTTCCAGCCGGACGAGATCCAGGATGTCCGGCTCCACCAGGTCCGACTTGGTGAGCACGACGATCCCGGCAGGAATCCGGAGGAGGCGGCAGATGTCGAAATGTTCCCGGGTCTGCGGCTTGATGGACTCGTCGGCGGCGATCACCAGGAGGACCAGGTCGATCCCGCCGACACCGGCAAGCATGTTGCGGACGAAGCGCTCGTGCCCGGGGACGTCCACAAACCCCACCAGCGTCCCGCCGGGAAGGGCCAGGTTCGCGAACCCCAGGTCGATGGTGATGCCGCGCTCTTTTTCCTCTTTCAGGCGGTCGGGATCGGTTCCGGTGAGGGCTTTGACCAGGAGGGACTTGCCGTGGTCGATGTGGCCGGCGGTCCCGACGACTACCCGGCGGGGGGTGTCCACGGCTCGTTTACTCCCGGAGCCGCTTCACCTTGGTGAGCTCCTCTTCGTAATACTTCCTGTAGAGGAGGTCCCACTCGGGGCTTCCTTCGGGAATGCCGCGCTTCTGGGACTCGATCTTGCGGCGGATGGCCTCCTCCACGGCGTCTTCCCTCTCCATCTCCGCCTTCAGGAGAGCGACGATGCGCTGTCGGACCTCGCTCTCCTCGCCGTGATAGTCCACCCGGTCGTCGTCCAGCAGCTCGTCGAGCATAAGGTGGGAGAGATGGACGATCTTCTCGTGGCTGAGTCGCATGGGTCTTTCCTAGAGGATGATGTCCCGCTCGCGGGCGAGCTTTGCCTTGATCTTCCGGAACATCTCCTGGTAGTTGATGTCCCCCCGGGAGATCTCCTCGTTGTACTTGCCCAGGATCTCCCGAACCTCATCGTTCAGCCGGTCCTCGACTGCCAGGTCCGCCAGGAAGACCGCGGAAAGGCGGTCGATGACGCCCCCGGGCTCGTCCGTGGATATCGTCCCTTCCCGGACCAGGGCATGGACCAGGCTCTGGGTGATGGCTTCCACCTGGTCCCGGGTCAGTCTCACGTCTTGAACCTCTGGAATCCGCCCCGGACCCCACTTCCCCGGGCGACGTGGAAAGGATATCACAAGGACCGGGGGGCCTCCAGAGGCCTTTCCCCGCTCGCGGGCCGGATGGCGCACAAAAGGAAAGGGGGCGCCAGGCACCCCCTTTCTCACTGCCGGAAATGGTGGTTGTCGTGCCGGAGCCGGAAGACCCGGGGGAATCAGTGGGACATCTTCGTCCGGACCAGGCTGAGCCTGGCCACGGCGGCCCCCTCCCGGATCTTCTTGGAAGGAGACGCGACCGCCCTGTTCCGGGAGATGAGCTTCCGCAGGCGCTTCTTGGCCTGGAACTCGATCTGCCGGACCCTCTCGCGGCTGATCCCGAGACGTTCTCCGATCTCCTTGAGGGTAAAAGTCTTCCCCCCCTCAAGGCCGAACCGGTTGATGATGACCGTCTGCTCCTGGTCGCTGAGGTCCTTCAGGGCCAGGCGGATCAGGCTCTGGCTCTCCTCCCGGAGGAGCTCCTCCTCAGGATTGACGGAGGTCGGATCCACCAGGTAATCGGAAATGGGGGTGTCCTTGTCCCGGCCGATCTTGTCGTCCAGAGACAGCTCCCTCAGCTTGATCTGCAGGATTTCATCAATCTTGGCGATAGTGCTCTGAAGTTCCCGGGAGATCTCCTCCCGATCCGGTCTCCTCCCCAGCTCCCTGGACAGGGCCCTCTCCGTGGCCCGGACATTCCGGACTTTCTTCATCTGATAGTTGGGGATGCGGACCAGGTTGGAGTGCTGGGAGAGAGCCCGGAGGATCGACTTGCGAATCCACCAGATGGCGTAGGTGATGAACTTGGTTCCGCGGTTGTGATCGAAGTGGTGGGCGGCCTCAATCAGGCCGACGTTCCCCTCGTTGAGAAGATCCTCGAAGGGGAGCCCCAGGTTCCGGTACTCCGAGGCAATCTTCACCACGAAGGAGAGGTTCGATTCCACCAATTCATTGAGTGCATGAGACTTATTCTTGTTCCCAATGGAGGCCGCCAGCCGGTGCTCTTCCTCCCGGGAGAGGATAGGGAACTCGCCGATGTCTGAGAGGTACTTCGACACCACGCTGCTGCGTTCGTGGGGCCTGTTTTCCATCCGGTAACCTCGAACTCGGAGTCACCCGCGGCATCAGAGCGGGTGTGGAACCGGCTGACTCAGGCTGACGGCCCTGGAAAAATCTTCCTTGACAACATCCCCATGTGAACCTAAACTTACGTCAAATTTCTGATGTTTCGCCCAGCACCTGACGCTTCAACGACCACCGACCTGAGAGAATATACGGGAACCTGACATGAGGCACCGGGGATGCTCCGCCGAGAGCAACGCAAATCCCTCGGCGTTCCGCTCGATGGCCTCGTGTCTCCGCGTCAGAATTTCCGGCGACCCGCGCATCAGAAATTTGGCATTTGTGACGAGCTGTTGTGAGAGCTGACAGAGGCATTATATGTTCCGCCCCCAAGCGTGTCAAGGGGTTTTTGCGATATCAGCATCGAGGGGAACCCGCGCCGGGTGAGGGTTTTGGGGGGGGTGCGGCGTGAAGGAGGCAGCAGCCGTGGATTCAGGCCGAGTGAAGGTGAAGCAGCCTCTGTTGGTGGGCGACAGGATTCGAATTCTGCGCAAAGATCGAAACCTCACCCAGGCGGAGCTCGCGGCCAGTATCGGGATCCAGCAATCCGACCTCTGCCGCATGGAAAACGGGGAGTACAAGGTCAGCCTGGAGAGCCTCTTCAAGATCCTGTCCATATTCCAGATCAACATCGCCGAGTTCTTCCACGAAGAGAGTCCCCCCAGCATCTCCGAGAAGGACGTGGATTTCCTCAGGGAGTTCCAGAAGCTTGACTCGGAATCCCAGCGGGAGGTCTGGGACTTCCTGCGATTCAAGCGAATGGATGAGGTTGGAACCCGGACTGATGGAAATTCTCCGGTCGAAAACCGACGCAAATGTGACGAGAAAGAGTAGGTCCGCCATGGACAAGACCTGGAAGGAAAGCTATGACCAGCTGACCAAGGAGGCCTACGAGGAAATCCGGCGGGGGAACTTCAAGACGGCCCAGGACCTCTTCACCTCGGCCGCAAAGCTGGCGGAGGGGGCGGGGGATCAGCTCGAGATCGATCGGGCGGTCTGTAACATCAGCAACGTCCGGCTTTCCCTCGGCAATTTCCGCGCCGCCGAGCAGGATCTCCGGGAAATCCTCCTGCGCTGCTCGGATCATCAGATCCTCTTCATCGCTTCCGCCAACCTCGCAAGCAGCCTGGCCAAGCAGGGCAGGACCAACCGCGCCCTGTTCTACTCCAAGAAGGCGCTGGCTGAGAGCGCGCACCTGGAGCCCCACTGGAAGGCCATCTCCCGGAACCGGCTTGCAAACATCTATCTCATGCAGAGCTACTTCCAGGATGCCATCGCGGAGTATCGCGCCGCTCTGGACATCGCCCGGCAGGCCGGCATCGCAGATTGCTGGCCCACGGAGCACTACCTGGACAATCTGGGCTACTGCCTCGTGCTGGTGCAGGACTACCGGGAAGGGATCCTGCACATCCACGAGGCCCTCGGACTGGCCCGGAGCCACAGGAACCAGCGGTGCATCACCGAGTGCTTCCAGGACCTGAGCTTCGCCTACATGCAGCTCCGCTCCCTCCGGAAGGCCGAGCTCTACGGGAGGCGGGCGCTGGGACTGGCACTCCGCAAGCAGTACATCGATATCGTAAAGACCTGCTACTACCTCCTCGGCGAAGTCCAGTTGCTCCAGGGCAACGAGAAGGAATCGGACTTCTATTTCAGCAAGCTGCAGGAGTTTTACCCGGACCTGGACTTCCTGAAGGATTTCCTCAAGGCATTTGATGTCAGCAAGATTCTGAATTTCAAGAACCCCAGCTAGGAGCCACGATGATGAAAAAGGCTCGATGGATTCCGCCGGTGTTGACGGCCCTTTTCCTCGTCCCCTGGGCCTGGGCAGCAAACCAGGTAGTGGGAACGGACGGGACCGTCTATTCGGTCGGCGTCGTGGAGGTGGAGGCCGGGGCTCCACCCGGCGCTACCGCCCTGACCTACTCCGTGCTCCATCCCGGCGGGCAGGTGGAGGTAGGATTCGTGTCCCCGACCGAGGATCTGCTGGCCGATCGGGAGCCGAGCCTCGTCCTGCCGCCCGGCGAGGGAGGTCCGTTCCTGATCTGGACCCGGAGTGACGGCGTCCATGACCAGGTGGCCTATTCCCGTTACACGGGGACCCTCTGGATCGAGATGCAATACCTGACTTCCGGTGCCCGGGACCACCTCCACCCGCAGGTCGGCGTGGACTCGCATGGAACGCTTTACGTCGTATGGGTTGAACCGGCGGGCGGCGGGTCGGTCGTGGTCGCGACCTTCGACCCCCAGGCCGGCATTCTCCTGTCGGGTCCCCGGGACCTGCTCCGGGAGTTCGCGCGGCATTCGCCCCCGGAATGGCTGAGCCGCGAGCGGGGTCCCCGGACGGTGGGCGGCCGGCGCTTGGACTTCAGCACCGAACCCGTTCCGGAGGGAGGAAACGACACACCCGCGATCCCACCCGGCTCGGAAAACAGCAGCCACAAGTCGGACTCCGATCTTTCGGGTGGAGTGTCCCTGGGTCCAGCCTGCCCCCTGGCGGTGGCCGCGGTGGTGAAGAACAGGGTGCTCCACATCGGAGTTCTGGAGAACGGCGTGGTGCTGAAGTACTACAAGTCGGTGATACCCGTCGGCGCCCCCGATGCGTACGTGGCGATGCTGCAGAAGGGCCTCCTGGATCTGCACTGCCAGCCGTAGCGGAAACGTCGAATCCCGGGTTTCCTGGAAAGACCGCTGCTTCTAGTGATAGGGGTAGCGGTCTTTTTCCTGCTGGCGGTCGAAGACCCGGAAGCGGCGCCGGCGTGCCCGCCAGCGAAGCTCCGACATCCAGTCCCGCAGCCTCCAGGCCCGCTTCAGGTAGAGGTAGCCGAAGAGCATCCCCCCCAGGTGGGCGAAGTGCCCGATGCCGTCGGAGACGAACTGGGAGGATACCCACAGCTCGATGGCGGCCAGGAGCAGTACGAAGTTCCGGGCCTTCATGGGGAAGATGAACCAGAAGAGGATCTGCCGGTCGGGAAAGGTCATCCCGTAGGCCAGCATGATCCCGAAGACGGCCCCGGAGGCACCGACGGTGCGGCTCTGGGGTGAGAAGAAGCAGGTGACGACTCCCGCCCCCACGCCGGTCAGGAAGTAGTACTTCAGGAACTTCCGCGCCCCCCACATCCTCTCCATCTCCACGCCGAACATCCAGAGCATGAACATGTTGACGAGGATGTGTCCCAGATCGCCGTGCAGGAAGAGGTACGAAGCGAGCTGCCAGAGATAGCCGCGCCCGTACACCAGGTCCGGCTGGAGGGCGAAGAGGGCTCGCAGGATTTCATCCACGGCGTTGAAGCCGGCCATGCGGAGGAGGCTCTCGAAGGCGAAGACGGCGGCGTTGGCGATGATGAGCGCCTTGACCGCCGGCGTCATCGCACCGCCGATGCCCATGGAGTAGCCGGCGCGCTCGTAGCGGAATGTCCGGTTCATGAGGCCATGGAAAGTATCACACCCGCCGGCCCGCCGCCAGCATCAGGGCCGCCCGGGCGCGGCGGGCTCATTCGATGAGCTCGGTGTTCCAGTAAGCGACATCCAGGAAGTTCTTCCAGGACTCGTAGCGGGAATGGCTGAAAGAGAGCTTGACGAAGGGATGCCACCGGGGCCTCAGGGGGACCCTGATGAGCTGCATCCCGGCCTGATTCGGGAGCAGGCCGCCCTTCCGGGAATTGCATCGGACACAGCAACAGACGACGTTCTCCCAGACGGACTTCCCTCCCCGGGAGAGTGGGACCACGTGGTCCAGGTTCAGCTCGGTGGTGGAGAACCTGCCGCCGCAGTACTGGCAGCGGTTCTTGTCGCGGAAGAAGATGTTCTTGCGGGTGAAGCGGATCTCGTGCCGGGGCAGGCGATCGAAGTGAAGCAGCAGGACCACCCGGGGAATCCGGACCCGGAAGGAGGGGGTCGCCAGAAATTCCTCGTTGGGCTGCGGAGGGATGTCCTTCCAGTCCTCCCAGTCATAGGTGGTGTAATCCGGATCCACGGCCCGGACCTCCCCCTTGTAGAGGAGACAGAACGCGCGCCGGACTGTGGTGATCTGAATGGCCTGGAAGAGCCGGTTCAGGACGAGAACGCCGTTGTCGACCATGACACGAGCCTGCAAGTCTCCCTGGTGCGGACGGCGTTACGATAATCTCCGCCCCGGCCGTTGTCAAGATTTCCGGCCCTCCCGGACAGGATGGAAGTCGGTGTCGCAGCGCCGCTTGTCCGCGTGGCGTTCCAGCGCCAGGGCTATCAGGCGGTCCAGCAGCTCCCGATAGGACATCCCGCCGGCCTCCCAGAGCTTCGGGTACATGCTGATGGGAGTGAAGCCCGGAATGGTGTTCAGCTCGTTCAGGTAAAGGGCGTGGGTCGAGCGTTCCAGGAAGAAGTCCACCCGCGCCATCCCGGACCCGTCCACCGCCCGGAAGGCGGCCACGGAGATCCGGCGCACCTTCTCGGAGACTTCCGGGGGGATCTCCGCCGGGATGATGAGCCGCGAGCCTTCGGCCAGGTACTTGGCTTCGTAATCGTAGAACTCGTTGCAGGGGATGATCTCCCCCGGGACCGAGGCCACCATCTCGTCATTGCCCAGCACGCTGCACTCGATCTCCCGGGCGTCCACGGCGGCCTCCAGAACCGCCTTCCGGTCGTACCGGAAGGCCTGCTCCAGCCCCAGCTCCAGTTCCCGGAAGTCATGGGCCTTGGTGATTCCCACGCTGGACCCGGTGTTGGCCGGCTTCACGAAGCAGGGATAGCCGAGGTCTCCGGGAAGCTCCTTCAGCAGCTCCGGCCGCCGCTTCTCCCATTCGCTCCTGACGAGAATCCTGAAGGCCACCACCGGCAGCCCCGCCTCCCGGAAGATTCTCTTCATGATGTCCTTGTCCATTCCGACGGCGGAGGCCATCACGCCGGCGCCGACGTACGGGATGTCGGCCAGCTCCAGGAGTCCCTGAAGCGTCCCGTCCTCGCCATGTCCTCCGTGCACCACGGGGAAGACCACGTCCAGAGCGCTCACGGAACCGGGTGTGAGCCCGTTCCCGAGGCGGACCAGGCCACCGGCGGAGGGGTCGCCGGGCAGCAGGCAGGGGTCGATCCTGCCCGACTCCAGCCCTTCCTCCAGGAGCCGCGAAGCGTCGGAGGAGGTGACCCATTTCCCCTGCCGTGTGATCCCGATGGGGATCACCTCGTAGCGCGCCGGGTCCAGGTGCTGGAGGATGGAACGGGCCGATACGAGGGAAACTTCGTGCTCCACCGAACGACCGCCGAAGATGACGCCGACGCGCATTCGCCTGCTCATGATGGATGACCTCCCGCCTCCCGGATCAGTTTCGCCAGGATCCCCGCATCCTCCCGCCGGGCCCGGTACCGTATCTCCATCTTCCCGTCCACCAGCCTGCTTCCCAGGACCTTGGCCAGCGAGTGGATCCGGGCGATGGTCGAGCCGGCGCCCGGAGGAAGCGCCGCCTCTCCCAGGACCGTCCCCTCGTCCGCCGCCTCTTCCAGGGCGCGGCGCAATTCCCCCAGGCCCAGCCCGGTGGTCGCCGAGATGAAGAGCACCCCGGGAGCTTCAAACTCCTTCCGGCGCTGCGCCCGGGGATCGTCCAGCCGGTCCAGCTTGTTGAAGACCGTGAGGACCGGGCGGTCGTCCAGACCGAGATCCCCCAGGACCCGCCTCGTGGTCCTCATCTGGTCCTCGTGTCCGGGATGGCTCAGGTCCACCAGGTGAAGAAGAAGGTCGGCTTCCCGGGCCTCCTCCAGGGTGCTCCGGAACGAGGCCACCAGCTGCGGAGGGAGCTTCCGGATGAATCCGACCGTGTCGATGAAGAGGAAGCGCTCCCACTCCCCCTTCCCCTGGCGCACCAGCGGGTCCAGGGTGGCGAACAGGCGATCTTCCACGTGCGCCTCCGCCCCCGTCAGCCGGTTCAGGAGGGTGGATTTCCCTGCGTTCGTGTAGCCGACCAGGGCCACTTTCGCTGTCTCCCGGCGGCGCTTGCGCCGCTCTCCCCGCTCCTTCTCGATCCTCTTCAGGTCCTGCACCAGATGGGCAATGCGCTGCTGGATCAGACGGCGGTCGGTCTCCAGCTGGGTCTCTCCGACGCCCCGGACGCCGATGCCGCCCGCCTGCCGCTCCAGATGGGTCCAGCGGCGGGCCAGCCGTGGAAGGAGATAGCGCAGCTGCGCCAGTTCCACCTGCACCTTCGCCTCCCGCGACCGGGCACGCCGGGCGAAGATGTCCAGGATCAGCCCCGAGCGGTCCACCACCGTGACTTCCAGGGCGCGCTCCAGGTTCCGCACCTGGGCCGGAGTCAGGTCTTCGTCAAAGATCACGAGCCCGGCGCCCAGCTTCCGTCTCGCCTCGAGGATCTCCTCCACCTTTCCGCGTCCCACCGCCGTGGCCGGGTCACGGCGCGCCTTCTCCTGCAGAAAGGTGCCCACCACGGTCCCCCCCGCCGTCTCGGTGAGCCGCGCCAGCTCCTCCAGGTGCTCTTCCACCTCGCCCAAGGGCGTCCTCGGCCCACGGATTCCGACGAGGATCGCCCGCTCCCTCGAACGGACCCCTTTCGTCACGACCGAATCCCTCGTCATCCATTCACTCCCTTCCCGGCACTTCGTTGTGGACCGACCCGCTGGCGGGGATCGCGGGGTTGTTGCCGGCGGCGGGGGCGGAAACCCCGTAGATTTGCGGGACGCGACTGTTCCCGTCGAAGAGGACTGGATAAGGGAGCCCGCTCTGCCGGGTGAAGTCCTTCACCGGCGACCGGCGGCGAAGGAGGCGCCGGGAGAGGCGGCCGGGAGGAGGGCGAGCCCCGTCCGGAAGACCCCGCTCCTCATATCAGCCGCTTCCCCATCTGGATGAGAAAATACTCCCCGACCAGGATCATCCCGAAACCGAAGATCCTCTTGATGGTCACCATCCAGGCCCCCGCCTTGGGAAGGGACGTGAGGGCCCCGGCGAAGGTCCCCAGAAGGAGCAGCAGGAAGCCAAGGCCGAAGGCGAACACGAAGAGGAGGGACGCGCCGTAGGCCACGTTCCCCCGGGACCCTACATAGAGCAGCAGGGTCCCCAGCACCGGCGCGGTGCACGGAGCCGCCACGAGCCCCGAGGCCATCCCCATCACCAGGGCCCCCAGGTAGTTTTCCCCGCCCTTGGCGCCCCGGGACAGAATTCCCGGGATGGGAATCACGATGGCATCCAGCATGGAAAGCCCGAAGAGGATGATCACGTTCCCCACGGCGAACAGGACCCAGGGGCTCGACGAGATCTGGCCGAAGAAACGCCTGGTCAACGCCGCGAAGGCGCCCAGCGCCGAGTAGACCAGCGCGATCCCCAGAACGTAGACGAGCGTCCGGAGCGCGGCGCGGCGCTTCGAGCCCGCGGAGGCACCACCGATGTAGGTGACGGTGACCGGGATCATGGGGTAGATGCAGGGGGTGAAGGAAGTCAGGACGCCCGCGGCGAAGACGATCAGGTAGGCGCTGGGGGAAAAGGACTGCAGGCGCGGCTCCAGGAGCAACCGCAGCTCATTGCTCCAGCGGTTCAGCAGCGCCTCGAACTGTTCCATGCCGTCGGGGTCCTAGAGGAGACGCCGGAGGCGGGAGACCAGCGCATTCTTGTGGGAGAGGCCCACCACCTGATCCTGGACCTTCCCGTCCTTGAAGAAGATCACGGTGGGCACCGAGAGGATCCCGAAGCGGAGGGCGATCTCCTGTGCCAGGCCCACGTCCACCGTCCCCACCTTCGCCTTCCCCTCGTACTCGGTGGCGATCTCCTCCATGATGGGGGCCATTTTCCTGCAGGGCCCGCACCACTCGGCGGAAAAATCCACCAGGACCGGGACGGAAGAGCGCAGGACCTCTTCCTCGAAATTGCCGTCTTTGACGTCCAGCACCTTGCTTCCCATGGGCCACCTCCCGGACGGAGTAAAAACCTCCACGCGGCGGCTCGCCCTCTCCCCGGGCGACCGCCGGAATTCTTGCCGGCCGAAATGCCCTGGGGTTCTCAATGACAACGCGATTATAGCACGGGGCGGCAGGCGCTCCCGGAACGCCCCCGGAGGCGCGGCGGCCGCTTCCCGGCAGGGATCAGGCGAGGTGGAAGAGGGGGGCGACGCGGCCGACCACCTTGCCACGAACGTTCCGGACCAGGGGAAGGCCCTGCGCGGAGAGGATCCTGTCGCCCTCTTTGCCGTCGAGGAGGCCCAGCTCCGCCAGGATTTCCACCGCGGCGATGGTCCGGGCCCGCTCTCCGTTCCCGTCCGAGATCTTCAGGGCGATTCCGATACTGCGGTTGCCGTCCCGGTAGGCCATCCCGTAAAGGCCCTCGGCGCCGATCTTGGCGATGAAGGAGCTCTGCACCCGACGCATCAGGAGGGTGCACAGCCTCCCGGTCCCCCCCACCATCTCCGGGTGGGCCCTCATGGCGGCCACCACCCGCCGGGCCGCCGCCCGCTCCCCGGGCATGCCGTGCCGGGGATCCACCAGGCGCGCGTAGCCCAGGGCGGCCTGCCGCAGCGACAGGGCGAAGGTGGGGGCGGAGCAGCCGTCGATCCCGCGGAGAATGGTACCCTCCGGGGCACCGGTGTAGCGGGAGACGACGTCCAGGATCGCTTTCTGCACCGGGTGGTCCGGCGACAGATAGCCCCTCACCGGCTTCCCGAGGTGCCTCGCCAGGGCCAGCATCCCGGCGTGCTTCCCGGAGCAATTGTTGTGGAGCGCCCGGGGGCGCTTCCCCGACCGGGTCAGCGCGGCGGCCGCCGGAGGGAAGAAGGGCTGGTGAGCGCCGCAGCGGAGGTCCGACTCCCCGCACCGGATCCTCCGCAGGATGGAACGCACCCGGTCCAGGTGCATCTTCTCGCCGTTGTGGGAGGCAACGATGACGGCGATCTCCCGGGGGGTGATTCCGTAGTGATCGGCGGCGCCCGAGGCCAGGATCGGAATCGCCTGGAACGGCTTAGCGGCCGACCGGAGAAAAGCCGAGGCTTCGGGGCTGCCGGCCGAGGCCAGGACCTCCCCGCGGCTGTCCACCACAGCGGCGGCCCCGTAATGGACCGACTCCACGGCGTCGCCCCGGACCACCTTCACCATCGGCACGTGGCCGAACTCGATCTCCGACATCCTCCCCCCCCTCTCGTCCGACCCGGGATTCTATTCTCCCAAGAGCCCCCAGGCAAAGTATCCCTGAAAACCCCCCTCCCCGTCCCTCTATAATGATGCGCCCCCGGGCAGGACGCCGCGGGCGAGGAGCCTTGTGAGCCCCGGATCCCTGATGACCCGAATCGCCTCCTCCGCCCTTCCCCGGGAAGCGTGGAGGAGGAACGAGCTCGCGGTGAACATCGCCGCAGGCCTGGTCTTCTTCGGCTTCACCCTGGTGATGCCCTTCCTTCCTCTCTACGTGGAGGAGCTGGGAGTGAAGGGGGTCGGAAAGATCGCCCTCTGGTCGGGGATTCTCCTGAGCGCCCCTCCCCTCCTGGCGGCGCTTCTGGGCCCCTTCTGGGGGAGGGTTGGGGACCGCTACGGGATGAAGCTGATGGTGGGCAGAGTTTTGACCACCATGACGGTCACCTGGGCCCTGATGTACTTCGCGACCAACGTCTACCACGTGCTGGCGCTGCGCGTCCTCCTGGGGATCTTCTCGGGGTTCTCCGCCATGTCGGCCGCCCTGGTGACCCAGTCCTGCCCCAGGGACCGGATCGGCCATGCCATCGGGACTCTCCAGGCCACCCAGATCCTGAGCACCGCCGTGGGACCTTTCGCGGGGGGCGTGCTCTACGCCCTGGTCGGAATCCGCAACGCCTTCCTGCTGACCTCGGCGTGCTGCATCGTCGCCCTCGGGCTGATCCTGATCCTCTATCGGGACGTGGAGAAGGCCCCCGGCGACGAGAGAATCTTCGCCCGGAAGGGGCCGGCCGGCTGGCGCTCCGAATGGAAGGAGATGAAGCGGCTGCCCGGCTATCTTGCCATCATCCCCTATCTCTTCCTCGTGAACCTGGTGGACCGATCCTTCCCCACGGTGATTCCCCTGCTGGTCCAGTCCATGATCGGGAACTTCCCCAAGCAGGTGGCCACCACCTCCGGGATCATCGTCACCTCCCACGCCCTCGCGGCGGCCCTCTCCGCCTTCGTCCTGGGCCGGCTGGTGGCAAGGGTCCGGCCCGGCCCTCTCATCGTGGCGATTCTCTCCGGAGCCGGCCTGGTCACCCTGCTCATGATCCTCTGCCGCACGCCCGGCCAATTCCTGGCGCTGAGGGTCCTGGCCGGCTTTCTCGCCGGCGGCGCCGTCACGCTGGGCTACACCGTGGGAGGCGCCTCCATCCCTCCGGCGCGACGGGCCTACCTCTATGGGATCCTGAGCAGCACGGCCCTGCTCGGCGGAGCCGTGGGACCCCTCGCCAGCGGCGTCCTGGTGGGGCTCCGGCTGCAGACCCCGTTTTACGCCGCCGCCATCACCTACCTGGCCCTCGTCCCCTGGATCTTCTTCCGCCTTTCGGCGCTGCCTGCCGTTGCGAGTCCCGCCGAGCCCCCGCCGGTGGTCCGCACCCGCCCTGTGAACCAGGCCTGACATGGGAGCGGCCCCGGCCGCTTTGGGAACCGGCCAAACCCGCTCCGTCGGGAGGCGGTTTCCCCTTTGCCTTCTCCGGCGTTTCATGCCAAACTCCGCCTCGTTTTGCTGCAGGGGCACCCAACGGGCGTCACCTTCCCGGCAGGCCTGGAGGCAGCCGTTGCTTCGAGGGCTTTTTCGCACGAAGAGCCTGGACGATATCCTGGCGCCGCTGGGCGACAAGGCGCACTCCCTCAAGAGGAGCCTTGGAGCGCTTGAGGTGACCCTGATCGGCGTCGGTGCGATCATCGGCGCCGGCATCTTCGCCACCATCGGCACCGCCGCCGCCGGAGATGCCTTCCGGCCGGGCGCCGGGCCCTCCCTCATGATCTCGTTCGCAATCACGGCCATCGTCTGCGCTTTCACCGCGCTCTGCTACGCCGAGATGGCCGCGATGGTGCCCATCTCCGGGTCGGCCTACACCTACACCTACGCCACCATGGGAGAACTTGTCGCCTGGATTATCGGCTGGGACCTTATTCTCGAGTATGCCATCGGTAACGTAGCCGTCGCGATCAGCTGGGCCAACTATTTTCGCTCGTTCATCCATGACGCCTTCGGGATCGATATTCCACAGTGGCTGTCGACCGATTTCCGGACCGCGCGGAAGATCCCGGGGCTCATCGAGGGCGCGCCGCACCTTTTCGGCATTCCCGTGGTTTTCAATCTGCTCGCTTTCGGGATTGTCGCCTTGATCACCGTCGTACTGGTCTGGGGCATCAAAGAGTCGTCGAAATTCAATGCCGTGATGGTGTGCATCAAGATTCTCGTGCTCCTTTTCTTTATCGTCATGGCGATCTATTTCGTCTCTCCCTCGAACATGGCCAGGAACTGGCAGCCGTTTCAGCCGACCGGATGGGGGGGCACCCTCGCGGGAGCCGCCGTGGTGTTCTTCGCCTACATCGGGTTCGACGCGGTCTCCACGGTTGCGGAGGAAACGAAGAATCCGTCCAGGGACCTGCCCATCGGCATCATCGCCTCCCTCATCATCTGCACGATCTTCTACGTCGTCGTGGCCGCCGTCTTTACCGGTCTGATGCCGTATCACGAGCTTACCCGGCGACTGGCCACCGAGCAGGCCGAGCCCCTGACGATGGCCCTCAATCATGTCGCGCCGAACGCGAGATGGGCCAGCGGCATCGTCGCCCTGGGATCGGTCGTCGCCCACACCGCGGTATTGCTTGTCTTTCAAATGGGCCAGCCGCGCATCTTTTTTTCCGTCGCCCGCGACGGGTTGCTGCCGCCCGTTTTCGCGAAGGTGCATCCAAGGTTCAAGACACCGCACGTCACGACCATTCTGACGGGTGTCCTGGTCGGCGGGTTTGCGACCGTGATGAGCATTGATGAGATGGTCGACCTGACCAACATCGGGACGCTGTTTGCGTTCGTGCTGGTGTGCATCGGGATCACCATCCTGCGCTTCAAGGCTCCGGAACGTCACCGGCCCTTCAAGGTGCCTTTGGGAGCCTGGGTGCTGCCCATGCTGGGCGCTGCATCCTGTCTTTTCCTGATCTACTACCTCCCGCCCACATCCTGGTGGCGCTTCGTCGCCTGGTTGATGCTGGGTCTGTCGGTTTACCTCTCTTATGGCTATGCCCGCAGCCACCTCGGGCGCAAGTGCGGCCGCTCTCCCGTCACACCGGTCTGGCTCTCGCTGATGGCGCTTGGATCCTTCCTGATTGCAATAGGCCTGCTGACCCTTCCGCATGATTCCGGCTTCGGCGAGCTCTGTGCGAAGCTGATGACCGGGATGGCGGAAGGCAAGCGCGCGATGATCGGGTTCGGTTGCATCGGATTGGGTCTCCTGTCGGGAGTTGCCGGCTGGATTCTGTCACGGGGCGACGGCGCAACCTCCGCGGCGTGACTTCCAAGAGAATCCATGGGGAATGTGCGGAACGACCTCCTTTCCGATCTCACCCGCTTCCTGGAATTCGGATACGATCCGCTCCGGAACGGGTCGGTCTTCCTCAGCGTCCTGGTGTTTCTGGGGGGGCTGATCCTTCTGGGTGTCCGGATACGGGCGGCCTGGAAGGGACTCGAGGCCTCGCGATCCCTCGTGGCGCACCGGATGACCGCCGCTCTGGGGGCCCTGGGGGGAGTCGTGGCCTACCTGCGGGGCCTCCCGCGCCCGGAGGCCCGGCTCGGCCTGGTCCTGGGAGGGATCTCGGCGGTTCCCTGGGCGGCCGTCATCCTCCTGGAGCTGGTGCGCCGGCGGCGGGGCGGGGGCCGGAGATCGGATCGCGGCGCGCGGGAATAGGCCGGGTCCCGCAGCCGCCGGGAAGACTCGCGGAAGATCGCCGTGGCCGGCGGCAAAAAACCCTTCGCCTTGCTTCGCAAGAGGGACGAAAGCGGCAATGGACGAAAAGGAATCCCGGATCGATCGGGCGATGCACCTTCTCATGGCGGCCTATGAGAAGCAGATGGCGGGAGATCTCCGGGACGCCATCCAGCTCTACCGGGCCTCCATCACCGAGCACCCCAGCGCCGAGGCCCACACCTTCCTGGGATGGACCTACTCCTTCCAGGGCCGCTACGACGACGCCATCGAGGAGTGCAAGACGGCCATCCTGGTGGACCCCGACTTCGGCAATCCTTACAACGACATCGGTTCCTACCTGGTCCACCTGGACAGGCTGGAGGAAGCGATCCCCTGGTTCGAGAAGGCGAAGCGGGCGCCCCGTTACGAGCCGAGGCATTTCCCTTACATCAACCTCGGCCGGGTCTACCTCGAGCTTGGGAAGCCCCAGGAAGCCGCCCGGGAGTTCGAGCAGGCCGCCTTCTTCCAGAGCACCCTGGAGGACCCGGACCTCCCCGACGACGACCCTGACGCCACCCTCCACTGAAAGGCGGAGTCCGAGAGTGACCGGGAACCGGATCTCCGCCCTCCGATCCGTACTGTGCCTCTTCCTCGCCTTCTCCGGGACACTTCTCGCAGAGGACGCCGGGCCCGCTCTCCCGGAGGAGAATCCTCCCTCCGGCCTTTCCGTCTCCGCCGGGTCGCAGACCACCGGAGCGAATCCCCCGCCCCCGGAGGGCCGGGAAGGGGAAGAGGCGGTCATCCGTCCCTACGGCTTCCGCCAGATCGGCCTGGACGCCCGCTACCTGGCGACCCGGCCCCTCCACCTCGACCGCCGGGGATGGATGAAGGTGGCCGCGACGCTCGGCACCGCGGCGATCCTGTACGCCGACCGCGATGTGATCCGCGACGGGGCCCAGGAGCGCCGGACGCCGGGCCGCGACGATTTCCTCCAGAAACCGAGGATCATGGGCAAGGCCGCCTTCGCCCCCTCCCTGGCGCTGATTTCCTACGGCGCCTCCTTCGCGACGCACGACGACCGGGAGAAGGAGACGGCCGTGCTCCTGCTGGAGTCCATGGCATTCACCGGCGCGGCGGTGGGGCTGGGGCAGAGCGTCCTCTCGACCCGGCGGCCCGAGGAAGGGAACGACATCCGCTTCTTCAGCCGGAGGGGACACGGTCTCTCCGGGGACGCGGGGCTCGCCGCGTCGGTGGTCCCCGTCCTGAAGAACCAGTATCTGCTTGTGCGCCCCGGCGACGGAGGGGGTCGCCGCTTCTGGAAACGGACCGCCACGGGGCTTCTCTACACAGGAGCCCTCCTCACCGGTTACCAGCGGATCAACAACGACAAGCACTGGGCGCCGGATGTCTTTCTGGGTCTCGTGACCGGATTCACGGTGGGACAGATTCTCTGCGATTCCCACGACAGGACCCGGCAGGAGCGAAGATCCCGCGTGGCGTTGACGGCCGTGCCCGGCGGAATCGGGCTCCGGATCACCCTGGGACAAGAGGGGCCGGACACAGAGGCTCTTGACAGCCCGGGAGCACCCCGGTAGCATTCCGCTCTTACTAATGGGAGCGGCAAATAGATTGCAGGTGCGAACTTCCCTGGCCGCCATGCCCGTCTTTCGGTCAGCCCCGCCTGTCACCTAGAATCCGCTCCCGGTAGTAACGTCAGGAAATCGAAGAATTTTCAGAGAGATCGGAGGCCGCCTCCGGAGGCGGATGAACCGATCCGTCCCGGCGGGCGGAAAGAGATGAGGGCTCGGATGGTCAAGAGAGCGGGTCAGGCAGGCGAATGGACGACCCTTCCGGGTGCCGGGACGCGCCGGGTGCTCTATCTCGACTGCTTCTCCGGCATCAGCGGCGACATGTTCCTGGGGATGTCGGTGGATCTGGGAGTTCCGCTGTCGCACCTCAGGCGGGAGCTCTCGCGGCTCCGGCTGAAGGGGTACTCCCTCGCCTCCCGGCAGGTCCGGCGCGCCGGTCTCTGGGGGACCCAGGTCCTGGTCCGGATCCCCAAGAGCGGCCGGCAGGGCCGTGCCGCGCACGAGCATGGCGGCGGATTCCACGCCCATGCGGGCGGGGAGAGTGCAGGCCACTCCCATCCCCGGAGGGAGCGCCGGCGGGGAATCGGGGAGATCCGCCGGATCATCCGGGGGAGCGGCCTCGACGACCGGGTGAAAACGCGGGCGCTGAAGGTCTTCGAGACGCTGGTGAAGGCGGAGGCCCGTGTCCATCGCGTCCCGCCGGCGCGGGTCCACCTCCATGAGGTGGGGGCGGTGGACGCCATCGTGGACATCGTCGGCGCCTGCGTCTGCCTGGAGGCGCTGAAAGTGGACCGGGTCATCGTCTCCCCCCTCCCCGCGGGATCCGGCACGATCCGCTGCGAGCACGGCGTCTTCCCGATTCCGGCGCCGGCCACGGTGGAGATCCTGAAGGGGAAGCCCTTCTATGCCGACGGCTTCCGGGGCGAGCTGGTCACCCCCACCGGCGCGGCGCTGGCGGCCACCCTGGGCGACGAGTTCGGCCCCATGCCTCCCCTGCGCGTCTCCCGGGTCGGGTACGGCGCCGGGAGCCGCGACCCGGAGGGGCGCCCCAATCTTCTCCGGGGCTTCCTGGGGGACCTGGACGAGCCGGCCGCTCTTCTCGAGAAGGTCGCCGTCATCGAGACCACCATCGACGACCTCAATCCCCAGGTCTACGGCTACCTCATGGAGCGCCTCTTCGACGCCGGCGCCCTGGAGGTCTTCTTCACCTCCATCCAGATGAAGAAAAACCGCCCGGGTACCCTGGTGACCATCATCGCCCCCGACGACCGGTTCGACGCGGTGGGAGAGGTGGTGTTCCGGGAGACCACCACCATCGGCTTCCGGTACCAGCGCGTGGACCGGATCGAGCTGGGGCGCGAGGTCCGGCGGGTGAGGACGCCCTACGGGGCGGTGCGGATCAAGGTGTCGCTGTTCCAGGGGAAGGTGGTCCAGGCCACGCCCGAGTACGAGGACTGCCGGTCGGCGGCGCTGAAGGCCGGCGTGCCCCTTCGCGAGGTGCAGCGGAAGGCGGCGGAGGCTTTCCACCGGACATGAGCAAGTTCTACGTCACCACCCCCATCTACTACGTCAACGACGCCCCTCACATCGGACACGTCTACACCACCGTGGTGGCGGACGTCCTGGCCCGTTTCCACCGGATGCTGGGGGACGAGGTCTACTTTCTCACGGGGACGGACGAGCACGGGCAGAAGATCGAGGACTCCGCATCCGCGAAGGGGCTGGCCCCCCTGGCCCTCGCCGACCAGGTGGTCCAGCGCTACCACACCCTCTGGAAGCGGTTCGGGATGACCCACAACGACTTCATCCGGACCACCGAGGAGCGGCACAAGCGAGGCGTGTACAAAATCTACGAGAAGATCGCCTCCGCCGGGGACGACATCTACAAGGGACGCTACGAAGGGTGGTACTGCAAGGGGTGCGAGGCGTTCTACCCCGAGTCGCAGATCCTGGAGGGGCGCTGCCCCGACCAGGGGCATCCCGTGGACCGCCTCACCGAGGAGAGCTACTTCTTCCGCCTCTCCCGCTACCAGAAGCCCCTCCTGGAGCACTACGAGAAGCACCCCGGGTTCATCGTCCCGGAGACGCGCCGCAACGAGATCGTTTCCTTCGTCTCGGCGGGACTGAGGGACCTGAGCATCAGCCGGACCTCGTTCCGGTGGGGGATCCCCTTCCCCTCGGACCCGAAGCATATTCTCTACGTCTGGTTCGACGCCCTCTCCAACTACGTCACCGCCCTGGACTACGCAGGCTCGGAGAGCCTCTACCGCCGATTCTGGCCCGCCGACGTCCATCTGGTGGGGAAGGACATCCTCCGGTTCCACGCCGTCTACTGGCCCGCCTTCCTGATGGCGGCGGGGATTCCCCTCCCGAAGAGCGTGGTGGCGCATGGCTGGTGGCTGCGGGACGCCGCCAAGATGTCCAAGTCCCGGGGGAACGTCATCGAGCCCGGCTCCCTGCTGGACGACTTCGGCGTGGATGCGGTGCGCTACTTTCTGATGCGGGAGATGGCCTTCGGGCAGGATGCCGGCTATTCCGACGAGGCCCTCATCGACCGGAACAACTCCGATCTGGCCAACGACCTGGGGAACCTGGTGAGCCGGACCCTGAAGCTCATCGAGAACGGGTGCGGGGGGAAGATCCCGGATCCGGGCGCGCAGGCGCGGCGGGAGTCGCCCCTGACCGGTCCCGCCCTGTCGGCGTTCGAGGGACTCGTCTCCCGCTTCAAGGCCTACGAATTCAGCGGCGGGCTGGCCCGGGTGTGGGAGCTGGTCTCCGCCGTCAACCGCTTCCTCGTGGAAAAGGAGCCCTGGAAGCTGGGAGACGATCCGGCCTCGAGGCAGATCCTCTCCGAAGTCCTCTATTCTTCCGCCGAGGCGCTGCGCGTGGTGGGACTGCTCGTCTCCCCCGTGATGCCCCGGGCGGCCCGGAATCTCTGGAAACAGCTTGGGAGCGACGAGGACCCGGCCACGGGGAGCCTGACCCGCTTTCAGTGGGGCGTGCTGAGCCCCGGACAGGCCGTTGCCCGGGGCGAGGGACTCTTCCCCCGGGTGGACAAGAAGGCCTATCTCGCCCGGATCGCCGGGGAGCAGCCCCCGGCCCCCGCCGCGGCGGCCGGGACCCCTTCACTCAAGGAGAAGAAAGTGGAGAACCAGACACCCGCCGCCGCCGAGGGCGGCCTTTCCATCGATGAGTTCCGCAAGATTCATCTGAGGGTCGGCAGGGTGGTCGCCGTGGAGAGGGTGGAGGGAGCCAAGAAGCTCCTCCGCATCCAGGTGGACATCGGGACGGAGGTCCGGCAGATCATCGCCGGGATCGCCGAGAAGTACGCTCCCGAGAAGCTGGTGGGGAAGCAGATCGTGGTCGTCACCAACCTGGCGCCCGCCCTCATCCGGGGGGTGGAGTCCCGGGGGATGCTCCTGGCCGCCGACGACGGCACGGGCCAGGCCACCATCGTCACCTTCGACGAGCCGGTGCAGGTGGGAGCCACGGTCCGCTGAGGATGATTTTCACAGACTCCCACGCCCATCTCACCCTCCCGGCCTTCGACCCCGACCGGGAGGACGTCCTCCTCCGCGCCCGCGCGGCGGGCCTGTGCCATCTCTGCACCATCGGATCCCTCGCCCGCGACGCCGAAGGCGCCCTCGCCCTGGCGGAGAAACACGACTTCATCTACTTCGCCGCCGGCCTTCATCCCCACGACGCGAGGCTCTGGGATGCGACCTCCTCGTCCCGCCTCGAAGCCCTGGCCTGTCACCCCCGGTTCCTGGCCATCGGCGAGATCGGCCTGGACTACCACTACGACCATTCCCCCCGGGACCGGCAGCGGGAAGTCTTCCGGGAGCAGATCCGCACGGCCCGCCGTCTCCGCCTTCCCGTGCTGATTCACACACGGGAGGCCCATGAGGACACCCTGCGAATCCTGGAGGAGGAGAAGGCGGAGGAGGTGGGAGGAGTCTTCCACTGCTTTTCGGGGAGCGAAGAGATGGCCCGTTACGCCGTGGAGCGCGGCTACCGGGTCTCCTTCTCGGGCAGCATCACCTTCAAGAACGCAGGAGATCTGCGGCGGATCGCGTCCGCCGTCCCGCCGGATCTCCTTCTGACCGAGACCGACGCCCCGTTTCTCTCCCCCCACCCGCACCGCGGCGGGAGAAACGAGCCCATCCGGGTCATGGAGGTGGTCACGAAGCTCGCCGAGATCCGGGGGACGACCCCCGACTCCATGGGGGAGCGGACCACCCGGAACTTCGAGGCCGCCTTTCCCCGCCTCCGCCCCCTCTGAGACACTTCCAGCTTCCGCGCCATCCGCACACAGGCTCCCCGGGGATGGGGCCAGTCTGGATTTCCGGACGTTGTCAGGGGCAGGTGGCGGTCAGGGCCGACTTGGGACGCTCCACGCCCCCCCCGGCGTTGTTCCGGGTGAAGCCCAGCGTCCCCTCGCCGTTGGAGTTCTTTCCGGTCACCAGGTAGGAGAACCCGCCCCCCAGCGCCGGAACCTCGGGGTCCGCGCACAGCGGCGCGGTCAGACCGCAGGCGAAGGGGGAGCCATAGCTGTCCGCCACCCCATTCAGGTCCAGATCCGCCAGCGGAAGGGCGCCGCGGTAGACGTTGTAGAAGGAGACCGAGGGGTCGGCGGCCCAGGACATCTGGGCCCCGGACCAGGCCAGCGGCGCCGCGACGGGCGCGGCCTCCGGCGGGACTGCGGTTGGGGTGATGACGAACGTTCCGCTCAGGGCCGCCTTCAGGGTGGCGTTCTGGATGAAGATGGTGCGGGGCCCCGGGGGCGCCGAGCCCGAGACGGTCGTGGACATGGCGAAGAAATCGATCCCCGAGGTGTTGCACCCGTAATCCGCGGCGGGGGTGTAGGCCAGCGAGACCCCGGGACCGGAGACCGACATCGACAGGTCGGGATCGTTCGGAATCCCCGTGCCGGCCACGATCAGATCGAAGCTGCTCCCCTGGGGCACGAACCGGGGAAAGATGTCGGCGGACCAGGTCCCGCCCAGCCCCTGGTAGAGGGTGTTGACCGCGCTGTACATCGGGTTCAGGAAGTCGGTCCCCAGGTGCAGAACGTAGAAGGCGGTGGTTCCCTGCCCCGACTGGGCGGAGACCCTCAGGTAGACGGTGATGGGACCCGAGAGGCAGGCATTGATGCAGCTGTAGTCGATGAGAGCGTCGTAGTTGCCGCCCGCGTTGTCGATGTCCAGGTTGCTGGCCAGGACCGTGGCGCCGTCGGCGCCGTACAGCGTCAGCGCGGGGTTGAGGGTCGACCCCGCCCGGTTCGCCGACACCTCCGCCACGAGCCGGTCCCCGAAGCCGAGGGTGAGCCTGTAGAAGTCGGGATCCAGCGTGGCGGTGATGATCCCGCCCCGGTACTGCCCGATGGCGGCCTGGCCGGCAGACGTATAGGGGTTATTGGGCTCCACCTCCGGGATCGCCTTGTTCACGTGGGCCGTGTAGAAGGAGCCGGGTCCTCCGCGGCTGGAGTAGTCCTTGACCATGAGGTAGAAGGTCCCGGTGGCCGCCAGGCGCTGAACGATCCGAGAGTCGGTTCCCTTCCCGAGAAAGTCGTCGTTCGACTTCACGAGCGTGGTCCCGTTCGTGGAGTAAAGGTAGATATACGGGTCGAGGGGATAGCCGTCGCCGCTGGCGTCCACGTCGATGTTGATGAAGTCGCCGCTGGTCCCGGGGAAGCTGAAGTAGTCCACGTCCCCCGCCGGGTTGATGATCCCCGAGGTCAGGGCCTCCAGGGCCACCGGGTTGGCCGCGCCGTAGGTGTTGTTCGCCTCCGTCTCCACCGAGTAGAGGGCCCCCAGGTCCATGTCATTGGCGGCGCTGTCCGATCCCGCGATCACCGTCACGTTCGAGGGGGAGGCATTCCCTCCCAGGAAGGTGGTGACGAAGGGATAGAAGGAATTCATGAACTCGGCCTGGCTGAGGTCCTGCTCGATGGTGACCCCGTCCAGCGGCTCGGCATAGACGGTGTAGGTCCCGGGATAGAGGCCGGTGAGAAGGTAGGAGCCGTCCGGGCGGGAAACGTCGCCCACGACCGCCGCGCCGGTGGGATCCAGCGCCACGACGTGCGCCCCCGGGACCGCAATCCCGCCGGAGGTCCGCACCGATCCCGAGATCGTCCCCGCGGCCAGGTTCAGGTCGCCGTCCCCCGCCTGCAGCCCCGTGATTCCCGCGCCGCCGGAGGCCTCGGGGTAGAGGTACGAATCGCCCAGGCGGTCGTCGGGGCCCAGGTTCCGCTGGAACTGCTGCCCGTCGGCGCCGATCGGGTACATCACCGCCGAGACGATCCCGGTATGGTCGATCCCCGTGACGTGCCCCAGCTCATGCGTGGCGATCCCCTGGATGTCGAAGGCCCCTGCGGGCGTGGGGGTCGCGGTGGAGAAGGTCAGGGTCCCGTTGAAGACCAGGTCCGCGTCGGTCATCACACCGGTGGCGCCGTCGAGGCTCACGGCGGTGAAGGCGATGGCGGACGTGCCTTCGGGGAAGTTCGTCCCCGCCTCGTCGAAGAAGATCGAGTTCTTCCCGTCGCCGGAATTCAGGGCGGTCCCGACGCCGACGGTCGGCACGGCAAAGGCGAAGTAATCGGTGCTGATCCGGGTCCAGGCGTCCTCCCCGGCCGTGATGGCGTTGATGTCGGAGTCACCGGGAACGTCGCCGGAGCCGGCGGAGTTGATGAGCGTGGGGAGCGGAAGGCCGGCCACCGTCCAGTGCGCGGGAGGTGCGACGAAGTCCTGGAGCCGGATCAGGGTGTACCCGCTTCCGGGCGCGGCCGCCAGGAGCGCCAGGAGCGCCCCGAGCAGAATTTCCCGGATCGGGCCGGCCCGCCTTGCGGGGTCCGCAGAATTCATCATCGTGCCGGTCCGGCCGCCTGGTCCCTCACCAGGGTGCGGATCCGCTCCAGAAAGTCGCCGAAGGAGCCTCCCAGAACCGATGCGGGATCTGGCTGCCCCGGCCCCTTCGCCTTCTCCGGGAGGATGGAGCCGGCGGCGCCGGGAGAGATCCCTTCCACCCGCCGCAACCCTCCCGGGCCGCCCACAGGCCGGAACGCCCCCTGGAAGATTCCCATGATCTGGGGATACCCGGCCGCGTCGTTGCCGGTAAGGAACAGGAGGACCTCCTGCTTGGGGGAGAACCGCGGCGTCCCCGGAACGTAGACGATCCGGTCGCCGTCACGGCCCCCCAGCTGGCGGAAGGTGATGGCGCGACCTGCGGGCGAGTTTCCCTTGATGAGCTCCAGGGGTGAAACGGTCACGTAGGTGTAGAGCCGGGCCCTGCCATCCTCCCAGGTCGTGTGGGTTTCCTGGACGGTGCCGTGGACAATGGTGGCGGATCTCTGGACAATCTCCGGCAAGGTCAGGGCCTGGACCTGGGTGGCCCGCGCCGGGCCATAAGACGCCAGGGCCAGCACGAAGAGCACCAGGGGCCAGGCCGGACGAAACGGGCTCCTCAATGTCCCCTCCCCTGCCCTGAGCAAACAGGCGACCCGGCGGCGTTTTCCGTGAGCATGTCCCTGTAAATCTACCCGGGGGGGGTCGGTGGGTCAAGGAGAATTCCTTCTCTCCCGCGCCCCTGTTTGACCCTTCCCGCCCTCATGCCTATACTTCGGGGCAAGCTCTGGCCTCGATTCCTTTCGGAGTTTCGGCGCATGGACTTCGTGGTCGTCAAGACGGCCGACGGAAAGACCTTCCGCCGGGACCTGGACCTTTCGCGGATTGTCGTCGGCCGGTCGTCCCGCAGCGACCTGGTGGTCCCCGACCTCTCCCTCTCCCGGGTCCACGCCGAGATCTGCCGGGAAGGCGACCGGTACCTGCTCAAGGACGCCGGCAGCAAGAACGGCACTTTCCTGAACGATCGCCCGGTCAGCTCCCCGACCGCCCTCCGGAAGGGGGACAAGATCGGGCTGGGCACCGCCGCCCTCTGGTTCAACTCCGATCCCCAGAGCCGGGTCGAGATCACCGAGAACCCGACGCCGGCGGCCGGCACGACTGCGGTGCCCGTGGAGCAGCTTCTCAGCGATCCGCCCGCCCCGGGCAACTCCGCCCCGGGGATGGAGGAGTCCGGCTCCCGGCCGCTGGAAATCCTCCAGAGGGCGGGGGACCAGCTGGTGGCGCTGTCGCCCCTGGACGATCTGCTGAGCGCCATCATGGATCTGGTCTTCGAGGCGGTGCGCCCGGAGCGCGGCTTCCTGATGCTCCTCAACCCGGCCACCGGGGCCCTGGAGCCGAAGGTGGTCCGGGTCGACAAGCGAAGTCCCGGCGGCGACATCGCCCTCAGCCGGCGCATCGCGGACATGGTGGTCAAGGAGAAGCAGTCCGTCCTGACTTCGGACGCTCTGCACGATCCCCGGTTCGAGCACGGCGAGAGCATCGTCGCCCAGGGGATCCGGTCCGCCATGTGCGTCCCCCTCTGGAACAGCCGGGAAGTGATCGGTCTCGTCTACGCCGACAGCCGGATCCGGATCAACTCCTTCACCCCCGCCGATCTCAGGATCCTCTCCAATCTCGCCAACATTGCGGCGGTGAAGATCGAGAACAACCGGCTGTTCGAGCGGACGCTGCAGGTCCGGGCCATGGAGCGGGACCTGGAGCTGGCGGCGGCGATCCAGCGCAACCTGATGCCCCGATCCTGTCCGCCCGTGGAGGGATACGACATCGGCGGCGCCAACCTCCCCTGCCGCACGGTGGGTGGCGACACCTATGATTTCCTCCCCCGCTCCGGCAACCGGCTCTGGGTGGCTGTGGGGGACGTGGCCGGGAAGGGACTTCCAGCCGCCATGCTCATGTCCCACTTCCAGGCCATGCTCCGGGGACTGGCGGAGGCCGACCGCCCCCTCTCCCAGCTGGTGGGGCGGCTCAACGACAACCTCTCCCGGATGCTGGCCTCGAACCAGTTCATCTCCTTCTTCGTGGTGGAGCTGGAGCCTACGGAAGGGGTCCTGAGCTACGTCAATGCCGGCCACAATCCCCCCATCATGGTCCGGGCGTCGGGCGAAGTGGAGCGTCTCCTGGGGAGCGGGCCGGTCCTGGGAGTGGTCCCGGGGGTCGCCTATCCGGCCCATGAGATCCGGATCGCCCCGGGTGACACGCTCCTCCTGTACAGCGACGGCGCCACCGAGAGCCGGAACCCCGGCGAGGAGGAGTTCGGCGAGGACCGCCTCGTCCGCTGCCTGAAAGAGGTGACGTCCCTCAAGACCGCGGCGGGCCTGGAGAGGCTGGAGGAGAGCATCCTGGGCTTCTGCGGGACGTCGGTGCCCACCTACGACGACATCACGCTCATTCTTCTCCGGCGGATCCGCGGGTGAGCTCCCCTTCCCCTTCGAGAGTCTCCTTCCACCTGATCTCCTCGCCGCTGCTCCTCGCGGGGAGCCTCATTCTCCTGATCCTGCTGGGGATTCTGCTCTCCGCGGCCCTTTCCGGCGAGGCGCCGGGAAGCCAGGGCCGCTTTGCGGCGCTGCTCCCCCTCGTCCTGATGGCGATCCTCATGGCCCTGGACGGGATCCAGCGGGTGGAGATCGGCGCGGAAGGGATTGGCGCGATCTCGGTGGCGGCCCTCGTCCTCGGGAAGATCTTCCGGTCCCCCGCCCTCCACGCGGGCCGCACTTTCCGGCTCGCATGGTCCTCGGTGGACGCGGTGGAGCTGCGGATATCCCGGTTCCAGTCCCCGCTCCGGCGGACCGTGCCCCGCGGGTGGCTGGTGGCCGGCTCCCCCGGCCGCATGGTGCGCATCCCCTTCGGACACCCCAGCTTCAGGTCGGCCCTGGCCATCCTCCGCCGGTGCGTCCATCCCTACTTCCTCCATCTTCCCTCCCGGGACTGGGAGGGGAGGATCCCGCCGCGCCCGGCGCTGGCCGGGATGCTCCGCTCGGTCATCTACGATCCCTCCACCCCGTCCGAGTTCATCACCGAGACCGCACGGGCCTGCCTGCTGTGGGGGAACTTCTCGCGGGCGGAGCGGCTGATGGATCTGGCGCTGGCCAAGCGGGAGGAGGACCCTCAGGTGCTGGACGACTACTTCGTCATGATGAAGCGCCTGGGGAACATCGAGAAGGCGAAGCCGGCCCTGGAGCGGCTTGTCAGGAGCCGCCGCGCGCCTTTCGATCTGGTCGAGATGGCCGAGGTGCACCACGCGGAAGGGGAGGAGAAGGAGGCCGCCGAGAGGCTGCTCCAGGCGGCGGAGATCGACCAGACCTCGGGCCTGGCCCACTTCCTCCTGGGATGTCTCTACGTGCAGCGGGAAGGGCTGGAGGCGACGGCGCTGGACCAATGGAAGAAGGGTCTGGACAGGGCCCGCCACCCCCATCTCCTCGGGAAGCTCGGAGAAACCTACCGATACCACCGGGACCTGCTCACGAGACCCGGCTTCCTGGAGGAGGAGCACCGGCGCCACGTGCGCTGGGCCTGGTCCCGGCGTCTGGGCTCCGGGGGAATCGGGCTCGTCCTGGGGGGAATGGGCCTCTGGTGGTTTTGTCCCGGGGGCGCCCTCCCCTTCCCCTGGATCGGCGGCGGCGTCCTCCTCTCCCTGGGAAGCGCCCTGATGCTGGCGGCGATCTTCCTGCGCCGGCGCGGAAAGCAGTAGCCTCCCGTCCCTGAAATCCGGATCTTCCTCTACGGCGCCTCCGTCATGGAGACGGAGTCTCTACGAATTTCACGGGGAGATTCAGATAGACGGGGACGGGGTCCTTCCCCGAAAGGGCGGGCACGAAAACCATTCTCCGCGTCGCGGACAGGGCCGCTTCGTCCAGGGCAGGGTCGCCGCAGGAAATCTCCAGGGTCGCATCCGCCACCCGGCCCGCCTCGTCCACCACCAGGCGGAGGAGGGGCTCCTTCGGCGGCGGCTTCGCACCCGGCGGCAGCACCACCGGCACCGCCGTGGCGGGGGGAACGATCCCTTCCGCCGGCTGGAGGGGGGTTCCCGGCACCGCCGAGGGACCCGGGGCGCCCCCGCGGCTATCCATGGAGAACCGCGATTTCACCGGCCTCCCGTCGTAGCGCGCCGGCGTGAACCACCAGGACCCCACCGCCGCCCGAATCTCGGCGGCGTGCCGGGTGTCCGGACGGGCAAAGCGAACGTCGAGCACCGAGCCGTCGTCCCCCACGGAGAAATCCAGGGGCACGGCCGGCCACAACTCGGTGCCCAGGGGCTGTCCCTCCTGGCGCACCAGGGCCGGGGCGATCCAGCGCACGCTGCCCGGATCCCAGGGCCTGGGCTTTCCGGGTCCGGTCAGGACCTCTCCGGCCTCCTCCTGTCGCAGCGAGTCGATGACGCCCGGGACCTTGCCCGGCCTCAGGGTGACGGTCATGTCCACCCGCTCCAGGGGGTTGTCCTTCAGGTCCCGGGGCAGCCCGGCGATCTTCCGCGCCACCTCCAGCCCGGAGATCGCCTCACCGAAGATGGTGTACTTTCCGTCCAGCCGCGGGATGTTCTCCAGGGCGATGAAGAACTGGCACGAGCCTGAATCGGGATCCGCCTCCCGGGCCATCCCCACCGTCCCCGGGCGATAGTGGAGGGTCTCGCTGAATTCCGCCTTCAGCCGCCGCTCGGCCTCGCCGTCGCCGTCGTTGCTCCGATCGGCGTCCCGGGAGTTCGGGTCCCCTCCCTGGACGACGAAGTGGGGGATGACCCGGTGAAAGGTCGTCCCGTCGTAGAAGCCCCGCTGGATCAGTTCCTTGACGTAGGCCGCGTGATCCGGCGCCTCGTCGAGGAAGAAGCGGAAAACGATCTCGCCGTATTGCGTCGAGATCACCGCCACCTCTTCCCTGGGCGCTGCGTCTCTCCGCGCCGCCGATGCGCAGGGGACGGCCAGGAGCGCAAGAACTCCACCCGCCAGAAGCATGGCAACGGCCCGGCCCGGTTTCATGGTCACCTCGAGAAGTGGCGCATCGGAATGCCGCGGCATTCTAGGAACCCCCTTCCCGGATTGTCAAGGAGTCGGGGGCGCCTGAACGGCTCCTCAGGCCGTCCCGCCACAGCCCGTCATCCGGATTGGCAGGGCCCGGACGACTTCCGGTCAGAAGGCCTGGCCGATGGTGATGTGGAGCGCTCCGGGGGTCTCTCCTTCTTCCCGGTCCAGCTTCCATCCGTACTCGAAGCGGATCGGGCCGATGGGGGTTTCGATGCGGATGCCCGCGCCCAGAACCGTCCTCAGGTCCAGGGGATCGAACTCGGAGAGGCGGCTGGTAACGTTGCCCGCGTCGAAGAAGACGACTCCCCGCAGGAACCGCCAGATGGGAAAGCGGAACTCCTCGTTCACGATGAAGAGCGATTCGCCGCCGGTGGGCTCGCCCGTCACCGGGTCCTTCGGCCCCAACTGCTCGAACTTGAATCCCCGGACGGTGGTGTCGCCTCCGGCGAAGAAGCGCTCCGAGAGGGGAAGGGAGTCGGAGATGCCGAACGGATCGGCCAGCCCCAGCCGCGCCGACTGGGCCCAGACGCTGTCCCCCGGCCCCTTTCGGAAAAGGCTTCCCTGGGCGAAAAACTTGAGGAAGACAGCCTGGGAGCCGATGGCCTGCCCGTAGGCCGCCAGGTCCGCGCTGGCGAAGATCCCCCGTCGCGGGTTGTAGAAGTTGTCGCGGCTGTCGTGGAGGTAGCCGCCGGAAAGGCCCGACAGACGCAACGATTCCACTCCGGCCTCCTCGGGACTGATTTTCAGGTCCGTCACGTCATCGCTCTTCAGGATGTAGCGGTAGATGGTGCGGTCCTTCTCCCCGTGCTTGTTGGAAACCTGGAGGGTGGATCCCGTCTCGGTCAGGGTAAAGCTGTCCCGCACCGACCGCTCCCGGAAGGCGCTGAGCAGGCTGTCCAGGCGGCGGTTGAAAAGAAAGGGGTCCCGCAGGAGGAGCTGGATGCGGTTGTTCACGTCACTGCCCCTGAGCTGCAGCCCGACGGTCCGGGCCCGGCCCAGGAGGTTCGAGTTGGTCACGTCGTAGAGGCCCCGGAGTCCCTCGTCGGTCGCGTAGCCGATTCCCAGGGACTGGGTCAGGTTCCTGGTCTCGGCCACCTGGACGCGCACCGTCGGCCGCTCCGGATTCTCTCCCTCGATCTCCTGGATCTCCACGGCACCGAAGATCCCCAGGCGGTACAGGGCCTTCCGGCTCTCCAGGATCTCCTGGGCGCTGAGAGGCTTCCCCTCCCTGAAGACCAGCTCCCGTTCCACCACCTCCTTCCGGGTCAGCCGGTTCCCCTCGATCTCGATTTTCCCCACCAGCCGCCGTGTCCCTTCTTCCACGCGATAGATCAGCTCCGGTCCCGCCTCGCCGCGGAGCTCGTAGTCAACCTTCGCCCGGGAGTAGCCCTCCCGGTCGTAGGACCTCCGGAGCGCCTCGGCACCCGCCCGGGCCTTCTCCCGGGTGTAAGGCTCGTTGGGCTGGACGGGGAAACCCTCCAGCAGATCCCGGGAAGGAATCGCCGAGTTGCCTTCAATCCTCACCTCCGCCACCCGGGTCGGGTCCCCCTCCACCACCCGGAACCGGACGGTGGCGAGCGCGCCGTCTTCGGAAATCTCGATCTCCGGCGGCGGGACCCTCGCCTGCGCATAGCCCAGGGAGACGTAGTGGGCGCGGATCCGTCCCGCGTCGGTGTTCACCTGGTCGGGCCTGAGGACGGCGCGCCGGATGGTGCTCGTGGCCAGCAGCGACTCCAGGCGGGAGGTCTCGATGCTCTCGTTGCCGGAGATCTCGATTTTCGCCACCCGGGTCCGGACGCCGGGATTCGCCGTCAGGATCGCATCCCGCAGGGAGGAAGTGTCCACCTCCATCCGCACGCTCGCCGCCGCCCGGTAATACCCTTCCTCCCGGAGGCTCCTCTCCAGCTTCGCCCGGGCCGCTTCCGGAGTCTCCTCGGGGAAGACCGAGCCGGACCAGAGGCTCTCGATCTCCTTCTTGCGCCTTCCCCGGGAGGGGACCCCTTCGAGCCGGATCCGCACCTCCGGCCCCGCGTTCACCCTCAGGAGCAGCCTGACTTTTTCCGGCCCCCCTTCCACCGGCTCCTCCCCCGTCTCCACCGTGGCCTGCCAGCGGTCCTTCCGGTGGTACCTCCTGAGAACCCTCTCCGTCCGGGCCGCGAGCCGGGCACGGTCCAGCTCGTTGCCCGGCTTCACGCGGAACAGGCGGAGGAGCTTCTCTTCCGGCATCCCCGGCTCTCCCTCCACCCGCACCTCCTCGATCTTCACCACCCGCGCTCCAGAGGCGGCGGGGCCCCGGCCCTGCGCCGTGTTGAGCCGCAGGATGTAGCGGAGGTCGCCGCCGACGGAGCCGTCCGCCTCCCGGACGGATGAGAACTTGAAGTCCCGGGAAATCCGGTACTCCAGCTGGTAGATCTCCTCGGAAGTGGACCCGAGCAGCGTGGAGTAGGCGGCGAAGAGGTTCTCGGTAATCTGCTTCCCCACCGTGACCCGGGAGGCGGGGTCTCCCTGGCTGGTGAGGTAGACGGGATCGATGCTGAACTGGTCCAGGCCCGTGACTCCCTGGAGCGCCCCTCCCAGCCCCGAGGCCAGCCCGCCGGTGAGGTAGCCGGCGGCCACGTCCTGGGCCATCCGGCCGGTCTCCAGGGCCGCGTTCGGGGAGCGGCCCGACACCAGCAGCGCCACGATCTCGCCCTGGGTCAAAGGCGGGCTCGAAGTCAGCTCGTAGGTGAAGCTGTCCAGGCTGCCTTCGATCCTCAGATTGACCTGGTAGTCCGACACGCTCGTCTCGGCGAGAAGGTCGAGGTAGGGATTGAACCTCTCCGGGTCGACGAGGTCGATGCTGCCCCGCTGGACCCGGTACCGGACCTGGCGGAACCGGATGATGCCGCCCTCCAGGGCGCTTAATCGTCCCGTGATCCGGGGACCGGCCGCCGTGCCGCCGACGTGAAAGTCCGCGGCGCCTTCCAGGGTGGCGAAATCATTGATGATCCAGAGACCGTTGCTCGCCTCCAGGTCCAGATCCAGATTCACCGTCTGGAGGAAGCCCGGTCCTTCCGAGGTCTCTTCCTCCTCCATGGACGCCGGCTCCTCACGGCCCAGGGAGAGAAGGCTCCGCTCGAGCCGAAAATCCTCGTCGTAGACTCCCCGGATGAGGTTGATCTTTCCGCCCAGGAGCCTTCCCGAAGCGTCCTGGGTGAGCCGGAGATCCAGGTCGTACCGGCCCCGGAACCCCTTCGGAGCGAGGGCGAGGACATCACTTCCTATCAAGGCGATGTCCATGCCCGTGACGCGGGCTCCGTCGAGGGTCCCCTTTCCTTCGAGGGTCATCTTTCCTCCTCCGGCAACCAGGCTCACACCTTCCAGGTGGAAGCCGGCGGGGGGATCCAGGACCAGCCGCCCTTCCAGCGACGAAACGGGGAGAGGCAGCCCCCCTCCCTGCAGCCGCCCGCCTGAGACGCCGGCCCATCCTTCCATGCGGGATCCCGCTTCGGAGCCCACCCGGGAGAAGCGGAAGGCGCCGGTTCCGCCCGCGGTGACCCCGGGCCACAAAGGCGCCAGCGTCGCCAGCGCGACTTCCCCTTCCGCCGTGAACAGGTAGGCCCCTGCTTCCGGCTCCAGGTGTCCCGAGAGAGCCACATCGGTGCCGGCCCCGATGAGGTGCAAGGGAGTCATCTCCAGCCGGGGCCGGCGCCAGCGAAACGTGGAGGGGGTCTGCGAGACGATCTGCTCGCGCCCCAGCCGCAATGCGATCCTCTGCAGCGTCCCCGTCACTTCCAGCCGGGAGAAGTCCCGGAACGCCCCCCTCGCATGGAGGCTCCCGCTCAGGACCGCGCCGGCATCCACGCCCGACAGGCCGCCTCCCACGCTCGAGGCGGCCACCTCGAAGTCCTCGAGATCCAGATCGGCCTCGAAGGGAAGATTCCGCTCCCACTCCACCCTCCCCGTGAGGGCGATTCCCTTTTCCTCCGGGCAGATCCGGAGGTCACCGCCCCACCGATCGGCATTGAAGCGCGCCGAGATGGCCCCCAGGCCGATCTCCTTGATCCTCAGCCGGGGGGTTTCCAGGTCGATTTCCGCCGACGGCCTCTCCAGGGTGCCGGAGATCACGCCCTGGAGCCGGACCCGCCCCTCGGCCTCCACCGTGAGGAGCCCGGCCTCCCGCAACCACCCCAGCTCGATCCCATCGCCGTTGAGGTAGACCAGGATCGGCGCGCCGCCGAAGCCGACGCTCCCCGAGACCTCCAATCTGCCCCCCTCCCTGGACAGGCGCATCTCTTCCAGCAACAGCCCCCCGGGAACCAGGGAAAACCTTCCCGCTGCCGATTCCATGGGAATGGAAGCGATCACCGGCCGGTCCAGGCTCCACTCCACCCGGCCGAGGACCTCCTCCGGCCGGCCCGAGAGAGTAAACGCGGCCGCCACTCTCCCTTCCGCCGGAATCGGGATTCCCGTCCAGGGCTCCAGCCAGGAGAGGTCCATCCCCGTCGCGCTCCCCTTCACTGCGAAGGAATCGCCGGAGGCGACCGCTCCCGGCTGAAGACGGAGCCACCCCGAGACATCCAGGGAGGCGTCGCCGCCGGTGAGGGAGGCCTCCGTCACATCCACGCGCGAAGGAGAGGCCGTGAACTCGGCACGGAGATCGCCGAGCCGGGTTCCGCGCAACCCCAGTGAGCGGGCTTCGGCCCGGCCTGCCAGGGTCAGATCCCCGGAAGCCTTCATGAGGAGGCCCTTCATCTCGACGCTTGCGCCGGGGGAGTCCCGGAGGATCTCCGCGAGGGGGGTGCGGGCCGCCGCGGGCAGTCGGGCGAGGAAGGGTGCCAGAACGTTCAGGTCGCCGGCGTCCGCTTCCAGGGTCCCCTCGACGTTCCCCTCCCTCGACAGGGCGATCTTCCCCTGGAACCGGGCAGACGCTGCGGACGACTCCAGGGACGCCTCTTCCACCTCCAGGGTGGAGCCGGCGATCCGGAACCGCCCGGAGCCGGTGACGGCCTGCCGCGCCCCATCCCGGAGGCGCCCCGAAAAAGCGACGCTGCCCCGGGCTTCCAGGGTCGCCGGGTCGAAGGCCTCCATCCGGTATTCCCCGTCGTGGCTCAGCCGCCCGGTGACTGGGAGAGGCGGCAGGCCCAGCAGCCGGGAGATCTCGTCCACCGAGCCGTCCGAAAGGGAGGCCTGCGCCTCGAGGCGGGCTCTCGCGATCGCCCCCTCCTTCCAGCGGAGGCTCCCCTGCCCCGACAGCCTTCCCCCGAGCACTTCGGCGTTCAGGCCAGGCACCCTCAACTCTCCGGACTGATAAAGGGCCTCCAGCGAGAGATCCCTCGCCGCCCAGCCCCTGTAGGCCAGGTCGGGCGCCTTGATGGAAGCCGCGAGATGGAGGCCATCCGGCCGGTCCTCCCCCCTCAGGTCCAGGCGCATCCGGCCCGAGAGATCCCCGATCAGATCCCGGGGCGCTCCGGGCTTCTCCAGGGATGCGTCCCCGGCCAGATGAAACCGGGGATGAGGTCCCGACAGGTCCAGGTCCAGAGCGCCGGCGGCCTGGAACGACCCGGCCCCGGAGTCGAGGCGGATGGCGGAAATCGCGATCCGCCTTCCGCTCACATCGAAGGCGGCACCGGCCCGGCCGGATGCGGCATGATCCCCTTTCCGGAGGAAAAAGCGGCCGCCGTCCAGGCTCCCCTCCAGACGGGCCGTTCCTTCCCCCGTCCCGCGCAGCTCCACCTCCTCCAGTCTCGCCTCCCAGCCGCCTGCGGGGTCCTCGACCCGCGCCGATCCTCCTTCCACCGTCAGGCTGCCGAGGGACAGGGCAGCCATCCCTCCTCCCTCTCCGGCGGCCTCCCGGGCCACCGCGGGACCTCCCGCCACGCCTCGTTTCAGAAAGAGAACGGGCCGCGACAACCTCAGCGATTCGATCCGGTCGAAGCGCCCGAGGTAAACCCGGCATGGAAGGGAGAGTTCGGCCTCGCCGCAGGCGAAGCGGATACCGCCTCCGCCGGGATCGTCGCGCTCGAAGCGGACCCCGCGGGCGACGAGGCGGGGAGGGAAGAAACCCAGATCCAGGGAGGCGATTTCGATCCGGCCGCCGGAGAGGGCCGCGATACGCCGGACCATCTCCCGCCGGACCATCTCCGACGGATAGGGGGTGGCCTCCAGGACGAGCAGGAGCGCGGCGACGGCCAGGAGGAGGACGACGGCGATGCGGAAGAAAAGTCGCCCGCGGAAGGGCAACGACGGCTCCTGTGGGTGAGGGGCCCGGGGCAGACGGGCCGGGCTTCGCAGCCCTCTTTTTCGCGCGAAATTATATCACCCGTTTCCGCCGGCCACCCCCCTTGCGGATCCCGGGAGGGGGCGCCGGGCGCGCGATGGAACGAAGCGGGGCGATGTGGTATAAGAGGCAGCCTATCCATCAACCATCTGGAGAGGCGAGGCGGCAAGCCAAGATTCTCCCGCAAGTCCGGAGTGACGGGCCGGCCGGCGGACTCTCCCAGCGAGGGAGCGCGCGGCCCCTTCAAGATGCGAGAACGAATCCCGCTCCAGAACCGCCTCCGCTTCCCCCTGCTGGGACTCTCCCTGGCCGTTCTCCTCCTCTTGATCCTCAGCGAGGGGTACCGGATTCCGGCGCCGCCCTGGTACGACACCCTCGTGGTGCTCCTGCTGAACCTGACGATGGTCCTGTTCCTGGCCGATCTGGCCCTGAACCTGATGTTCGAGCCCGACCGGCGGGCCTGGGTGAGGTCCCGCGTCCCCGATCTGCTCCTCGTCGTCCCGGTGCTTTACGCACTCTTCAACGGCCACGCCTTCACCGGCGGCGGGCTCGTCATCGTCCGGGAGTGCTTCGTCCTCTACCGCCTCGCGGCGCGCACCCGCTGGTTCCAGCGGCTCCTCCTGGCCCTCCAGTTCCGGCCCACCCAGCAGGTGGCCCTGACGTTCCTGCTCTCCATCCTGGCGGGGACCTACCTCCTCTCCATCCCCGCCGCCACCGCCGACGGCCGTGGCACGCCCTTCCTGGATGCCCTCTTCACCTCCACCGCGGCGGTGTGCGTCACGGGCCTCACAGTGGTGGACACGGGCAGCTTCTTCACCGACTTCGGCCAGTGGGTCATCCTGGGGCTGATCCAGGTCGGGGGCCTGGGCATCATGACCCTCTCCACTTCCATCGCCCTTCTTTTCAAGCGGAAGCTTGGGATCCGGACCCGGGCAATGATGCAGGACCTGAAGGAGGAGGCCAGCCTGCAGAAGCTGACGTCCGTCATCTTCTACGTCATCCGGGTCACCCTGGTCATCGAGGCCGTGGGCGCCGCCTTCCTCTACCTGCGCTGGCGGGAGGACTTCCCCACCGAGGGGGAGGCCCTCTTCTCCAGCGTCTTCCACAGCGTGTCCGCCTTCTGCAACGCCGGCTTCTCGCTGTTTTCCACGAACCTGATGCACTACCGCGGGGACCTGACGGTGAACCTCACCGTCACCACCCTGATCATCCTGGGCGGGCTGGGGTTCACGACCCTCTCCGGCTTCCTCAACGCCGACCCGATCCGGCGGGGCTGGCGTCCCTATCTCACCCGGATGCCCACCCACACCAAGCTGGCCCTGGTCACCACGTTCTTCCTGCTCGTCGCGGGCACTCTCTACATCTTCTTCTTCGAGTTCGACGGGACCCTGGCGCCTCTGGGCATGAAGGACAAGCTGCTGGCCTCCTACTTCCAGTCGGTGACGCTCCGGACCGCCGGCTTCAACACCGTGGACCTGGCCTCCTTCCAGAACGTGACGATCTGGCTCATGATCATCTGGATGTTCATCGGCGGGTGCCCCTCTTCCACCGCGGGGGGCATCAAGGCCACCACCGCCGGCATCCTGGTCCTGTCGGTGAGGGCCATGATCCTGGGGCGGGAGGACGTGGAGATCTTCGGCCGGAGCATCTCGAAGAGCGTCGTCTACAAGTCCATCGCCGTCGTGATCATCTCGTTGCTGCTGGTGACGGTCTGCTTCTCGCTCCTGCTGGTGGGCCAGGCGGGCTCCTTCGTGGGGCTGCTCTTCGAGAGCGTCTCGGCCTTCGCCAACGTGGGTCTCTCCCTGGGGGTGACGTCCACCCTGGGCGCGGCCGGCAAGATCATCGTCATTTTCCTGATGTACGCGGGGCGCATCGGCCCCCTGACCCTGGCCCTCGCCGTGGGCGAGCATGCCTATCGTGCCTCCTTCCGCTACCCGGAGGCCAGGATCCTGGTCGGGTGAGAGCGCGGGAGAAACCATGAAACAGTTCGCCGTGATCGGGCTCGGAAAATTCGGAATGAAGGTGGCGCTGACCCTCACCGAGAAGGGGGGGCAGGTCCTGGCCGTGGACGAGGACATCCGGAAGGTGGAGGAGGTGAAGGACCACGTGGCCCAGGCGGTCTGCCTGGACTCCACCGACGAGGACGCCATGCGGGCGGCGGGTCTGGAGGACGTGGACGCCGCCATCGTGGGCGCCGGGGAGAACCTGGAGTTTTCGATCCTCGCCACCGCCATCTTGAAGAAGCTGGGGGTGCCCACCATCGTCGCCCGGGCCGTCTCCGACCTGCACGCCCAGATCCTGGAGCGTGTGGGAGCCACCCGGGTCATCATGGTGGAGGAGCAGATGGGGGAGCAGGTGGCCCGGAGCATCATCGCCCCGGAGATCCACGAGCAGTTCGCCCTGGCCACCGGCCACAGCCTGGCGGAAGTGGTGCCCCGGCAGGAGTTCATCGGGCAGACCATCGGCAAGATCAATTTCCGGCAGCAGTACGGCGTCAACATCATCGCCATCCAGAAGCGGATCCCCATCGTGACGCCGGAGGGAAAAAACTCGTTCCAGGTCCTGATCAACGACCTTCCCAAACCCACCGACGTCATCGAGGACAACGACGTGCTGGTGGTGGTGGGAAGCGACGAGAACATCGAGCGGCTGGCCCGGGGCGAGGCCTGATCCTCGCCCTTTTCAGCGAAGGAGAGCGGCGGCGTGTGGCGGAAGATCTTTCCTCGGGAAGAGAAGTTCTTTGAGATGTTCAATACCATGGCGGAGAACGCCGACGCCACGGTGGCCCTGCTGGTGGAGATGATGGAGGACTTCGACAACCTCCGCGACCGCGCCTCCACCATCAAGGGCAAGGAGCACCTGGGCGACACGCAGATTCACGATCTGATCCGGAAGCTGAACTCCACCTTCGTCACCCCCATGGACCGGGAGGACATCCACCACCTGGCCTCGGCCATCGACGACATCATCGACCTCTCCGACGCGGCGGCCAACAAGGTGATCCTTTTCGACATCCACGGGAAGATTCACGGCGCGCCGGAGCTGGCCCGGATCCTGAAGCTCCAGACCGTCCAGATCTGCAAGGCGGTGCAGGCGCTGCCAGATCAGAGGCGGATCCTGGAGCAGTGCATCGAGATCCACCGCCTGGAAAACGAAGGGGACCGCGTCTTCCAGGAGGCCATCGGCCGGCTCTTCAAGGAGGAGACCAATCCCATCCAACTGATCAAGATGAAGGAGGTCCTGGAGGCGCTGGAGCGGGCCACCGACACCTGCGAGGACGTGGCCAACGTCCTCGAGGGAATCATGGTGAAGAACGCCTGATGACCACCCTCGTCCTGCTCGTCATCGGCCTGGCGCTCCTGTTCGACTTCCTGAACGGGTTCCACGACGCGGCCAACTCCATCGCCACGGTGGTCACCACCCGGGTCCTCTCCCCCATGCAGGCGGTGGCCTGGGCCGCCTTCTTCAATTTCGTGGCGGCCTTCGGCTTCGGCACCGCCGTGGCGCACACCGTGGGCAAGGGGATGATCGACGTGTCCGCGGTGGACACGCGGGTGATCCTGGCGGGGCTGGTGGGGGCCGTCGTCTGGGACATCCTGACCTGGTGGTGGGGCCTTCCCACCTCCTCGTCCCACGCCCTCATCGGGGGCTACGCCGGGGCGGCGGTGGCGAAGGCGGGAATCCATGTCCTGGTCCTGCCCGGCTGGATCAAGACCCTGGTCTTCATCGCGGTGGCGCCCGCCCTGGGCCTCTCTCTCGGCTTCGCCCTGATGGTCTCCATCTACTGGATCTGCCGGCGCACTGCCCCGGCGAGGGTGGACAAGATCTTCCGCCGCCTCCAGCTGATGTCGGCGGCCCTCTACAGTCTCGGCCACGGCACGAACGACGCCCAGAAGACCATGGGAATCATCTCCACTCTTCTGTTCACCTCAGGATTTCTCCCGGAGTTTCGCATCCCGTTCCAGGTGGTCCTTCTCTGCCACGCCGTCATCGCCCTGGGCACCATGTGCGGCGGCTGGCGGATCGTGAAGACCATGGGGCAGAAGATCACCAAGCTCAAGCCGGTGGGCGGCTTCTGCGCCGAGACCGCCGGCGCCGTCACGCTTCTGGGCACCGCCTTCTGGGGCATCCCGGTCAGCACCACCCACACCATCACCGGGGCCATCATGGGGGTGGGGGCGACCCACCGCCTCTCGGCGGTGCGGTGGGGCGTGGCCAACCGGATCGTCTGGGCCTGGGTGGTGACCATCCCCGCTTCGGCGGCGGTGTCCATGCTCGCCTATCACGTTTTACCTTTCGGAGGAGGGCACTGAGATCGCCGCATCCCGCAGTCCCCTGCTGCTGAAGATCCCGGAGCGGACCCGGGAGATCGAGCGCCGCCTGTCGCTGAGGACCCGGGTCTCTCTCAGCATCTTCTTCTCCTTCCTGGTCCTCATGCCCGTGACGGGGCTGTCCCTCTTCTACCTGAACGGGATCCTGGACGACGTCATCAACATCACCCAGGTGGACGCCCGCATCGTGGACTCCGCCCGCTCCATTCGGACCAGCCTGGACGCCGCCGCCGGGGCCGAGATCGCCTTCGTCCTCTTCCGGGAGAACTCCTACCTGGAGCAGAACCGCCGCTTGATGGACCAGATCCGGCGCACCACCCTGGACGGCCTTTCCCACCTGGGAAGCCCCGAGACCGGGTTCGATCGGATTCCCGCCATGGTGGGACAGTACGAGGTCACCATGACCCAGGTGGCGGATCTCCACGCCGGTCCCTCGAAATCCTCTCAGCCGCCGGGAGACTTCGAGAAGGCCCTGGCACGGCTTCAGGCCCGCCTCCGGTCGCTCCGGGACAGGGCGGAGGAGGAGAGGGATCCCCAGGCCCGCCGCCGGCTTTTCGAGGAGATGCGCAAGGCCGCCGATTCCGTCCCGGAGGAGATGCTGGAGAGCGCCCGGGAGGAGAACCCGGACCGGGCCAGGCTCCTGGACGAGACCTCCCGGATCCGCGGGAGGATCGACGCCGTCGTCGAGCAGATCCAGGGCCGGGCGCTGGCCCACATAGAGACCCACCGGCGCCACGTCGTGAGCCTGAGCAACCGGGCGGAGCGGAACCTTCTCACCACCATCGTCCTGACGGGGATGGTGGGGATCTACCTCGTCCTCTTCCTCCCCTCCCGGGTCGTCCGGTCGCTGCGCCGGATCACCCATGTGTTACAACAGGCGGAGCGGGGAGACCTGGACGTCTCGACCCTGGAGACCGGAAGCGACGAGGTGGGAAACCTGGCCGCCCATCTCAACCGGCTCCTGCAGCAGGTCCGGATCTTCGACGATCTGAAGACGGAGCGGATGCTCCACGCCGAGCGGCGCCTGGGGATCCTGGTGGACAACCTCGAGGAAGGAATCATCCTGGTGGACGACGAGATGAGGCCGGCCTTCGTCAGCCGCCGCGCCCGGCAGCTCCTGGATGCGCGTCCGGAGGGGGCCGACGACGCCCGGATCGCCGGGATCCTGGCCGAGGACGACTTCGCCGCCATCCTCCGGCTGACCATCGAGTCCCAGTCGGCCCCGGAGCAGCGCATCGTCTCCCTGGACGTGGGAACTTCCGCGCCCCGGCGCCTGCGGGTCTGGGCCGATCCCGTCCCCGGCAAGAACGGGGAGGTGAAGGAAATCCTCCTCCTCATCCGCAAGGCCGCGTAACCGCTCTCCTCAGGGTGTGGCGGGTTTGCGGAGCAGCTCCTTCGCCTTCTCCAGGGAAACATCGCCGCCCCCCGGCAGGTCCGGGACGACGCCTTCCCCCTGGAGCGATCTGCCCCCCAGGGTCAGGTTCTCCACGGCGCTGACCAGGACCATCTCTCCCCCGGGAAGGAGGCGGCTCATCTGTCCCACTCCTTTTCCGAAAGTCCCCTCCCCGATGATGGTGGCGCGTCCGGATCCCTGCAGTCCCGCGGCGAGCTTTTCGGCGGCGCTGCCGGTGCGCCGGTCGGTCAGGACCACGATGGGCCTTCTGGGAAAGGAGGACCGGGTCCGGGGGGCGGTGGAGACCCTCTCCCCGAAGCGCGTCCTCTCCCGCCCCATCTCCTCTCCCGGCTCCAGGAGCAGCCCCGCGATGGCGTCGGCGTCGGAGGCCAGCCCGCCGGGATTGCCGCGCAGGTCCAGCACGAGCCCGTCCCTCTGTGCCATCCGGTCCAGGGCACGCCGGATGGCCTCCCGCGCCGAAGGATCCGAGAGATTGGTGAGCCGGATGTAGCCGAGGTTTTCCCCGAGATCCTCCGTCAGCACCGACGCGCTCGACCGGGAGGGACTCCCGGCCGCATCCGTCTCCAGCTTTCCGGATCGCGGCATCAGATAGAGGGCCGCCGTCTCCTCCTCTACCCGCAGCCGGGTGTAAGGGTCCCGCAGGGATGCCAGCATCTCCGAAACCGCCGCACACGCGACCTGGGGAGACGCCGACGGATCGGTGAAGCGGTCGCGCCAGGAGAGCCAGTCCTGCCCGCGGAAGCTCCGGTCCAGGAAGGCGAGGCGGACGAAGGACCAGGCCAGCCGGTAGATCATCTCGGGAAAGGGGGGCATCTCCCCCTCCAGCGCCGCCCGCGCCGCGCGGCGGTCTCCCTGGGCCGCCAGGGCCAGGGCCATCTGGAACCGGACCACTCCCGGCGAATCGGCGGGATCCAGGAGCAAAGAGGCCTGAAGCTCACGCACCGCACCGGGATAGTCGCCCGCCGACCGGCGCGCCGCTCCCAGAAGCTGGCGCCCCTCGGGAAGATCGGGCGCCAGGGCCACTACCTTCTCCCCTTCCCGGATCGCCGGGTCGAAGTCCCCGCGCTGAACCAGCGCGAGTCCCTTCGCCAGGTGCGCCCACGGGGAATCGGGGGCCAGCTCCAGCGCCCGGTCCAGCGCCCGGGAGATTGCGGCAGGATCGCCGGCGGCGAACAGGGCCGAGGCGAGGCCCAGATGCACCTCTTCCCGATCCGGGAACAGCCCGGCGGCCTCCTTCATCTCCTCCATGGCTTCCTTCTCCCGGCCCGCCGCTTCAAGGATCTGCCCCAGGAGCAGGTGCCGCCCGGGCCCGTCCCCTTTCCCCTCCCGTGCGTGGCGGGAGGACTCCTCCTCCAGCCGGCCGGCCAGGAGCGCGGGGCGCAACGCCAAAAGCGCCGAGAGACGCGCGGCGGACCGGGGGTCCCGCGGATCCTCTAGGAAGAGATCCTCATAGACCTGGGCCGCCTCCCGGTCCCGCCCCGCTTCCTCCAGCGCCATCCCTTCCAGGATCCGGGGGAATGATCGGCCCTTCCCGCGCTCCGGTTCCTCCCGGAGCCGGGAGATCCAGGCATCCAGCTTTCCTCTTCGCTTCCAGTGCAGGACCAGCATCAGGGCGGCCGAGTTGTCGCCGGGATGCCTCCCGGCCGCCTCGCGCCAGATCTTCTCCTCCGCGGCATCGTCCTTTCTCAGCCGGGCCAGGTAGGCCCGGTGGTAAAGGGCGGGAAGGTGCTCAAGGGCACCGGCTCCGATCTTTCTGAGTAGCGCTTCGGCCTCCTCCGCCCGCCCCGCCCTCTCCAGCGCCAGGCCCCGGAGCAGGATGAGATCGGTGCGGCCGGGTTCCAGACGAAGGGCGGCCGCGGCCGCTTCCGCCGCCGCCGGGAACTGGCGGGCCACCATCCGGAGACGGGCCAGTTCCTCCCAGGACCCAGCGGCGGCGTCCGGCTTCCGGGCGGCCGCCTCCGCCTGCTCCAGCCTCAGCGCCAGGTCCCGGGCTTCCTTCGAGGCCAGGGAGATGGAGGCGTTGTCCGGCGCCAGCCGGCCGGCCAGGGTCCAGGTCTCCAGGGCTTCCGCAAGCCGGCCGCAGGCTTCCTGGCTGCGCGCGAGCGCCTCCGGGATCCGGCTCGACGACGGAAAGTCCTTCATCCCCCGGCCCAGGATCTCCACGGCCTTTTCCGCCTCCCCCGCCTGGCGCAGCGTCGTTCCCTGCGCCGCCAGGAGCGGCTCCCGCTTCTCCGGAGGGACCGCCCTCCATCCCTCCTCCAGGAGGGCCAGCGCCTCGGGGAAGCGGAAGGCCTCCCGCCTCATGTCGGCGAGACCGACGTAGGGGAGGGGATCCTCCGGGCGGATCCGGCGCGCGGTCTGGAACTCCCGTTCCGCCTCGGCGTCCAGCCGCCGCTTGCGCAGGGTGTCGGCCAGGAAGAGGTGCGCTTCGAAGAGGCGGGGGGCGCGACGCAGGACCTGCCGGTAGGTCTCGGCGGCCGCGGCATAGTCGCCCCGCCGGCGCTCCTCCGCGGCGCGGTGCATGAGGGAGACGACGGTCGTCTCTTCCTGCGGCGGCCGGGAAAACGCCTCCCGGGCCGCCGGGAGAGAGAGCACGAGTGCTAGAAGCAAGAGGAGGAAGAGGCGCAGGCGCACCCGGAAGACTCCGCGGAAGAGTACGGTTTCAGGGGCAACGTAACATAGCGGAGGGAACGGAAAGGGTCAAACGGAAGGGCCCATTGACGCAACGGCCGTGGTTTGCATAGAATCCCCGTCAGTTCAGGCCACGGTCAAATCGCCGTGGCCTTTTTTTCTTGGGAGAGGGACCCGAAAGAGATGGCCAGGTACGTCAAGATCAAGGTGGAGAACCGGTTCCGGAAGTCGGGCGCGCCGGAGGGCCCCTTCTCCCTCAAGAGGATCCTCCTCGGCAACCCCCTCGCCACCTCCCAGACGCCCCATCAGCGGATTTCGAAGGTGGTGGCCCTGGCGGTCTTCTCCTCCGATGCCCTCTCCTCGGTAGCCTACGCCACCGAGGAGATTCTTCTGGCCCTCTCCGCCGGGGGAATCGTCGCCCTGAAGTACGGCCTCCCGCTGGCCGGGTGCGTCGCCGCCCTCCTTTTCGTGGTGGCCGTCTCGTACCGCCAGACGATCCATGCCTATCCTTCCGGGGGCGGGGCCTACATCGTAGCCAAGGAGAACCTGGGAGAAGGCCCCGGCCTCACCGCCGCCGCGGCCCTCCTGGTGGACTACGTCCTGACGGTGGCGGTGAGCATCGCCTCGGGTGTGGCGGCCATTACCTCCGCGTTTCCCTCTCTCTTCGAGCACCGGGTCATCATCTGCATAGCCCTGGTGGCGTTCGTCACCCTGGCCAACCTGCGGGGGATCCGCGAATCGGGGGCCCTCTTCGCGCCCCCCACCTACTTTTTCATCTTCAGCCTGGCCATCATGATCCTGGTGGGGCTCTTCCGCACCCAGTTCCTCGGAATTCCCCCGGCACACCCGGTCCCGTTCGCAGCGGCGGAGGAGATCGGAATCCTCCTCCTGCTCCGCGCCTTCGCTTCCGGGTGCACGGCCCTTACCGGAGTGGAGGCCATCAGCAATGCCGTCCCCGCCTTCCGCGAGCCTGAATCCCGGAACGCCGCCGTCACCCTGGGGTGGATGGCGGCCATCCTGGGCTTCCTCTTCATGGGGACCTCCATTCTGGCGCACCACCTGGAGCTGGTCCCCCGTCCCGAGGAGACGATCCTCTCCCAGATGGCCCGAGGGATCTTCGGAACGGGTGTCTTCTATTACATGGTGCAGGTGGCCACCGCCCTGATCCTGACCCTGGCGGCCAACACCAGCTTCGCCGACTTCCCCCGCCTCTCCTCGCTTCTGGCCAAGGACCGCTTCCTGCCCCGGCAGCTTGCCAACCGCGGCGACCGCCTGGTCTTTTCCAACGGTATCATCGCCCTGGGTCTCGTCTCGGCGCTGCTGCTGGTGATCTTCCACGGCAACACCCACGCCATCATTCCTCTTTACGCCGTCGGGGTCTTCCTCTCCTTCACCCTTTCCCAGTTCGGGATGGTCCGGCACTGGTACGACAACCCGGAGCCGGGATGGCAAAGGAAGATGCTGGTGAACCTCGCCGGCGGCGTGACCACGGCGACGGTCACGGTCGTCATCGCCAGCAGCAAGTTCATCCACGGCGCGTGGATGGTGATCGTCCTGATTCCGCTCCTGGTGATGGGCTTCCAGGCGATCCGGCGCCACTACGCCTTCGTCCGCCTGGAGCTTTCCCTGGACGAATACCGGCCCGGCGCCACCCCGGGCCACTCGGTCGTGGTGCTGATCTCCGGCGTCCACCGGGGGGTCCTGGAGGCGCTCCGTTACGCCCGGACCCTCTCCTCCAACGTCACCGCCCTCTCGGTGGAGATCGACCCTGAGGCCTCGGAGCGGATCCGGGAACGCTGGAAGCAGTGGGGCACGGGCACTCCGCTCACGGTGCTGAAGTCCAACTACCGCTCGGTGGTGAAGCCCCTCTCGGACTACCTGGACGATTACCTGGGGAAGAACCCGGACCACCTGGTGACGGTGGTCCTCCCGGAGTTCATTCCGACCCGCTGGTGGCACCATCTGCTGCACAACCAGACCGCCTTTCTGATCAAGACCGCCCTCCTCTTCAAGCCCGGGGTGATCGTGACCTCGGTGCCCCACCACCTGGGCCGCGACGAGTAGCATTGTTTTTCCTGGAGAGGGTTCAGGAGCGGGAGAAGATCCGGCTGAGGGTGGAGCGGACCGTTTCCATGTCGAAGGGCTTGAGCAGGTAGGGACAGCCGGTCTTCTTGAAGAAGTCCTGGGTGGCTGCGCCGGCCAGATCCCCGGTGGAGAAGACGAAGCGCCCGGCCATCTCGGGCTTCTGGTCGCAGACCTGCGCATAGAGACCCGCGCCGTCCAGCCCCGGCATCTTGAGATCGCTGATCACCGCATCGAAGGGTGTGGACAGGATCTTGTCCAGGGCCTGCTCTCCGCTTTGGGCCGTCTCCACCTTGTGGCCCACCGCCGCCAGGACCTCACGGAGAAGATCCACGATCACCTCCTCGTCGTCCACCACCAGAATGGTGTGGGAGGCGTCGGCCGCTTCCTGCCTCGCAACCGATTCCGGCGCCTCCTCCTCCTTCACCTCCCGGACGGGCAGCTCCACCGTGAAGGTGGTCCCCTTCCCCACGACGCTGTCCACCCGGATCTCCCCCCCGTGCTGCTTCACGATCCCCTGGGAGAGGCTCAGCCCCAGCCCCGTCCCCTTTCCGGGCGCCTTGGTGGTGAAGAAGGGCTCGAAGATCCGGGAGAGGCGGGCCGGCGAGATGCCCGGTCCCGTGTCGGTGATCTGGATCCGGATCACCCCCTCCTCGGCCCGGGTTCGCAGCACCAGCGCCCTCTCCCCGTCCACTTCCTGCATGGCCTGATGGGCATTGTTGATGATGTTGAGGAGGACCTGCTGGATCTGGTGGTAGTCCCCCAGCGTCCGGGGCAGGTCCCTGTCCAGGTCCGGGAGGATTTTCACGTTGTCCAGCTTGAGCTGGTAGGACTGGAGGTCGAGGACGTTTTCCACCAGATCATTGATGCTCAGGGCCCGTCGCTCCGCCTTGGTCCGCCGCGCGAAGTTGAGGAGGTTCTTGACGATGTGCTGGCAGCGCTGGGACTCTTTCACGATCCGTTGAAGGTCCCGCTCGCAGCGCGGATTGGTGTTCTCGCGCATCGCCAGCTCGGCGAAGCCCATCACCCCCGCCAGGGGGTTGTTCAGCTCGTGGGCCACCCCGGAGACCAGCTGCCCGAGGGCCGAAAGCCTCTCGGCATGGAGGAGCTGCTCCTGAATCTTCTGCATCCGGCTCCGCTCGCGCTTGATTTCCAAGAGGAGCTGGTTTCTCTCCAGAGCCACGGCCACCAGCCCCGCCATCAGCTCCACCACCGGCAGGAAGTCCCGGGCGGGGTCGCCGCCCGCCAGGGTCAGGTACCCCAGGGGCCTCCGGCGCGTCCCGAAGAGGGGAACATGGAGGCCATCGGCCCCCTCGCCGGTGACGGAGGAATCCCGGCCGGCCTTGAATATCTCCCGCTGCTTCTCGTCGCTGAGGGGAGCGCGATGCAACTCGTCGATCTCCGAGTCGGAGAGACCGGTGAAGAACCACTGGTAGCTCTTCATCTCCGAATCCAGGAGGGTGAGAACGGCCCGGCGCACCCCGGTCCGCTCCCGGATCGCCTCCAGGAGACCCCGGCAGATCTTTTCCAGGTCCTCCTCCTGGGGTATCCGGCGCGCGAAAGGTACGACCCCCGGCGGGCAGGGTGGCGCCGCCGTCGCCGTCTGCAGGGACGCGGCCAAAAGCGCCGCCAGAAGTCCCGAGACCTTTTCCAGGCAGCGGATCGAGCGGGCCTCCAGCGAATTCACCTCGGACCTGCCCACGATGACCACTCCCTGCAGCTCGCCTCCGAGAAACAGCGGCACGAAGGCGGCGTCGCGGAACCCGGCCCGGTAGAGGGCCTCCTCCTCCGCGTAGTGGGTCTCCGTTCCGAGGGCCGAGAGGAGCTCTCCGTGCCGGTGGGCCGCCACGTGGGCGGCGCAGGAGCCCTGGGAGGGGATCTGAATGTCGGGAAAGGACGCGCCGTCGGGGTGGGCACCGCAGATCCGGAAGCCGGATCCGTCGGAAAGGGGCATGGCGAGGGCGATTCGGTCGCAGGGAACCAGCCGGAGAATCTCGGAGAAAAGAAGGCGGCAGGGATCGCCGGCTGCCGTCTTCATTCGCGCCCTCCAGGGCCGCGATGCACCGTCACCCCTGCTCCTCCGCCCTGACTTGCGGTCACACTTCGAGAACCGTTTGGAATATAGGTTTGGGGTCGGGGGGTGTCAAGGAAACCGCCGGAATCGCGCCCCAGTGGGAAATTTCCCCCGCCGGATTGACCTTGTCTCGGCCGATGGGATAGGTTGACAGCCTCAGCCGCAAGGAGCCGTGATCGATGATTCGGAAGGTCTACCAGCGCCTCTGGAGCGAGGACCGCTACTTCGTCCTGGCGCGAAGCGCCGCCCTCTCCCGGAAGATCGGCAGACTCCTGCTGCGCCCCGAGCCTCCCTACCGCCGGATCTTCCGCTGCCTCCGGGAGGCGGCGATGATGCCCGAGGCGGAGCTCGGACAGGCGCTCACCGCCGCCTGGATCCACCTCTCCCGGCGCGCCACGCCGGCGGAGTGGGCGGAGGTGCTCCCGGCCATCGGCCGCGATCCCGCAGCGGCGCGCCTGCGGGTCCACTCCCTGGCTCGCAAGTACGGCGAGCCGTCCCTGCTCGCGTCACGCCTCTTCATGCATCCCTCCCAGGTGAACAAGGTCTGGATCCAGGGGAAGCGGGACTGGTCCCTCTACTGCGTCTACGGCCGGAAGATCGCCAGGCGCCCGCTCCGGTTCATCGCCTACCAGATGGCCTCGCTCACCACCCGCACCGACAACGCCTACCGCTTCGGCGGCGTCCTCCGGCTCATCGACCGCCGGCCCTACAGCTACTTCGAGCTGACCCGGGAACTGGGGCAGCACTGGCACCACGCCTCCCGGGAGCTGGTCCGGCGGCTCCTGATCTATCCGCTGCAGGGGAAGTACTACGCCAACGCCCGGATGATCCCGCTTTTCCGGGAGATGTACGAGGAGGCCCTGGGGCGCGGCGTCACCATCCGCTCGCGCCAGTGGGCCGACGGGAAGTGCGAGATCTCCTACAGCGACGGCCTGAGCTACCGGATCAGACTGTCCGATCTGGTGGGGGGGCTCTACGACCTGGCGGGCGCCATGGCCGGGAAGGACGCTTACGGACTGAGGGGAATGCTCAGGTACCTGAAGGAGGCCCGGAGCTTCACCGAGGACCGGCTGCGTCTGGAGTCGGGCCGGGGCAACATCCGCTACCCGCTCCAGAAGTTCCAGGACCAGGGGCTGATAGTCCCCGCCGGCGACCGCTACCGGGTGGCCGTCCCCCTGGAGACCGCCGTCCGCTACTACGAAGAGGTCCTGCGCCTCCCCCCGCGCTCCGGGTCCGTCGCCGACAAGGTCCGCCTCGCTCCCCCGTCCTGAAAAACCGGCCGCGCCGCCGGTTCTACGGGGTTGCGGGGGCTGCTTCTTCCTTCTTCTCTTCCGCCTTCTTCTCTTCCGCGTCCTTCTTCGCCTTGGACTTGGCGGCCTTGGCCTTCATCCGGGCCTCGGCGGCGAGGATGGTGCGGCGGGAGCGCTGGGCCCTCTTCAGCCGCTTCTTCAGCGCCCGGGCGCGGACCCGATCCATCTTCTCCTTGCCTTCCGCCAGCTTCTTCTTCGTGCGATCGATCTTCTCCTTCAGGGTTCCTGCCTTGGCCTTGGGCATTCCTAATCTCCTGTTACGTGGGATAAACGTCTCCGGCGACCGCGGATCATCTCACATTTCGCCTCCCCGGGGGGAGGCGGGATGGCGGGATTCCCCTTACACCAGGGCGCGGACCAGGCCGCCGTCCACCAGGATGGAGGCGCCGGTGATGTAGCCGGAGCGCTCCGAGGCGAGGAAGGTGATCAGATCGGCCACCTCCCCGGGACGGCCCAGCCTCCCCGCCGGGATGCTCTTCTCCCACTCCCGCCGGATCTCGTCGGGGCGGACGTTCCTCTTCGCGGCCGCGGTCGCGGAGAGGTCCTTGAGCCGCTCCGTGTCGGTATAGCCGGGGCAGACGCAGTTCACGGTGACGCCGAAGGGCGCCAGCTCTCCCGCCAGCGTTTTCGAGAATGCCGTGAGCGCCGTGCGGTAGGCGTTGGAGAGGATCAGCGTCTCGGAGGGCTGCTTCACCGTCAGCGACGTAATCGAGATGATGCGCCCCCAGCCCCGCTCTTTCATCCCCGGCGCCACCCGGCGGCAGAAGGAGACGGCCGACTGGAGGGTGAGGCGATGGGCCTTCTCCCATGCCTCCGGCGGCGTCTCCTCGAAGTTCCCCGCGGGAGGCCCGCCGGTGTTGTTGATCAGGATCTCGGGAGGGCCGAGCCGGCGGGACACCTCCGCCAGGAAGGCCCCGATGGCCGCCTCGTCGGTGACGTCGGCGGCTTCGGCCAGCACCTCGCCGCCGGTGGCCGACCGGATCTCACGGGCCGCGGCCTCCAGCGTCTCGCGGTTGCGCGAGCAGATGGCCACCCTGGCCCCCTCGCCCGACAGGCTCAGCGCCGTCGCCTTCCCCATTCCCGCGCTGGCGCCGCAGACCACCGCCACCCTTCCCTTGATTCCCAGGTCCATCTTCCTCTCTCCCTCGCCGCCCGCGGGCGGCTCTAAGCGCCTTCCCCGATGGCCGCCATCACCCGGTCGTGGAGCCAGGCCCGGTACCGCAGGCCCGCCGACCCCGACGCCAGGAGCGATTCGCGGATCCGGCCGGAGAGGTCCTCCAGCGGCACCCACCGGGCCTCCCGGATCTCCTCCAGGTCCAGCGGCCCGATCTCCCCCGGCATCGCCTCTCCGGTGAAGACATGGGTCGTCCAGGGCTCCACCTCTCCACCGTAAGAGAAATCCACCCGCACCCGGAGCACGTAGCGCTTCAGCCGGACTTGAAGCCCCGTCTCCTCCAGCATCTCCCGTTGGATCCCCTCTTCCATGGACTCCCCGGGCAGGACCCCGCCGCTGGGGGCCCGGTAGATTCCGGGCGGGTAGGGGTGCTTGGCGATGGCGGCCAGCATGCCGTCCCTGAGGACGAAGAGAGTGACGTCGTGGGCCCGCCCGTGGACCTGGCTCCGGCGGAGAATCCGCCACTCCGCGGCGGGCATCTCGATGGACATCCTCTCCTGTGCCGGCGCGCCGTAGAGATTCTCCATCCTCCGGATCTCCCCGGCGCTCACGTACATCCCCGCCTCCGCGGCCGAGGCCGCACCGGTCGTCAAGAGGAAGGCCGTCCGGCCCTCTCATGCTTCCGGGGCCCGGACGGATTCCCGGGAGGTATGGTAGACTCTTTTTCCTGTTACGCCAGCCGCGGTTGTGCGCCCATAGCTCAATTGGATAGAGCGTCGGACTACGAATCCGAAGGTCGCAAGTTCAAATCTTGCTGGGCGCACCACTTCTCTCGCGCGCGGCCCCACCCTTCCGGTCTTTCGAAGCCCCGGGACGAGGCCCATGGAACTCGACGAAAAGTTCATGAAAGAGGCCCTCCGGGCGGCCCGCCGCGCCGGAAAGCGCGGCGAAGTGCCCGTGGGAGCGGTCCTGGTCCTGGAGGGGCTCGTCATCGCCCGGGCAGGCAACGCCACGGTGGCCCGGAGGGATCCCACCGGCCATGCCGAGGTGGTGGCCCTTCGCCGGGGAGCCCGCCGTCTGGAGAACCACCGCCTGGCGGGCGCCACCCTCTACGTCACCCTGGAGCCCTGCCTGATGTGCCTGGGGGCCATGGTCCAGGCGCGGATTCGGCGCTGTGTCTTCGGGGCACGCGACCCCAAAGTGGGGGCCGCCCGCCTCCTCCGGCTCCCCGGCCTGCGCCGGGGGCTGAACCACCGCTTCGAGATGGAGGGGGGAATCCTGGCGGACGGCTGCGCGGATCTCCTCCAATCCTTCTTCCGGGAACGCCGGAGAAAGCGTTGAAAGGCGGGCGGAACCGGCCTTGACGCGATTCGGGACGCTGCGTAGACTTGCCGCCTTCGAGGATGGCGGACCATGAGCTTGGCGGGCCGGCGGTTCCTGTATCTCTGTCTCTTTCTCTCAGGCGGCGCCTCGCTCGTCCTGGAGGTGGCCTGGTTCCGGAACCTCTCCCTGGTCCTGGGCAACTCCCATCAGGCGGTGGCCACCGTGGTGGCCTCCATGATGACCGGCCTCTTCCTGGGAAGTCTCACGGCGGCCCGGGGGCTGCGGCGCATCCGGCACCTTCCCCGGGCCTATGGACTGGTGGAGATGGCGGTGGGCACCTACGCCGCTTTGACCCCGGTCCTGTTCAAGCTTCTCCCTCTGGCTCTGTCGCCCCTTTATGCCCTTCCCTCCCCGGTCTTTCTCCTCCTCCGCTTCCTGCTGGTGTTTCTGGTTCTCCTGCCGCCCAGCGCCGGGATGGGGGCCACGCTGCCCATCGTGACGGCGGCGCTTGGCCGGCGGGAGAAGAGCGGGCCCCGGGACTCCGGCTCGGTCGGGGGACGGCTCTACGGGCTGAACACCCTGGGGGCTTTCGTCGGGACGCTGGCGGGCGGGTTCGTTCTCCTGCCGACCCTGGGGCTTCTGACCTCAACGCTGGCGGGAGCGGCCACCAGCCTGGGTGTGGGAACGATCGTGTGGCTCCTCTCCGACACGCTCCTGCGGCAGGGGCCGGACAGCCCCGGGAAGCCGATCGAGCCGGAGCCGGCGGCGGCGGATCGCAGCGCCGCGTGGATTCTCCCCCTCTATGCCGTCTCGGGCGGCGTGGCCATGATCTACGAGATCACATGGACCCGGACGCTCGCCCCTATCGCCGGGACCTCCGTTTACTCCTTCACGCTGATCCTCGCGGCCATCCTGGCGGGCATCGGCCTGGGGAGCCTGGTCCTCTCCACCCGCTTTGCCGGGCGGACCGACCCTGCGCGGGGATTCGCGGCCGGCCAGATTCTCCTGGCGGCGGTCGCCTTCGCCTCGATCTGGGGACTCAAGGTCTTCCCCGATCTGATGCTGGGCGTGGCGTCCCGGAACCCTTCGAGCCCGGGATCGTTCCTCTTCTGGCAGTTCGTCCTCTTCGGCCTCATCGTCCTGACGCCGGGCCTGATCCTGGGAGCGCTCTTCCCCTTCGCTTCGCGGCTGCTCGGACGCCTGGAGCGGCAGGCGGGGGCGGAGGTGGGCCGGGTCTATGCCTGGAACACGGCCGGGTCCATCCTCGGCTCCCTGGCGGCGGGCTTCTTCCTCGTGGAGACCCTGGGAAGCGAGGCGACTCTGGCGCTCGCCTCCGTCGCCAGCGCCTCTCTCGGACTCGCCGGCCTCGCGCTGGCGGGCGGAAAGTGGTTCCGGCCCGTGGCGGGGACGCTCGGCACCGCGCTCGCTCTGGGCATTCCCTTCATGATCCCCCAATGGGATCTCTATCGCATGACTTCCGGCGTGACCCAGATTCTGCGGAACCTCCGGCAGATGGAACCGGGGGTCAGCCTGTCCGACCTGATCGCCGGCGCCAGGGCGCCCAACGCCCGCGTCGTGTTTCACCGGGAGGGAAAGACCTCCACCGTGACCGTGATCCGGGAGTGGAACGTTTTCTGGCTCCGGGTGGACGGGAAGACCGACGCCAGCAGCACCCCCCGCGACATGGTCACGCAGGTGCTCCTGGGACAGCTCCCCTTTCTCTTCAGCCGGGACCCTTTAGACGCCTGCGTCATCGGCTACGGCTCCGGCGTGACCTCCCACGCCGTCCTCACCCATCCCGTCCGGCTCCTGGACAACGTGGAGATCGAGCGCCAGGTCGTGGAGGCCTCCCCGTTCTTCGAAGGCGTCAACTTCCGCCCCCTGAGCGATCCCCGCAGCCGGCTCATCGTGGACGACGCCCGCACCGCCCTGGCTTACCGTCCCCAGACCTACGATGTGATCATCTCCGAACCCTCGAACCCCTGGATGGCCGGAGTGAACAATCTCTTCACCTCGGAGTTCTACGCCCTGGCGAAACGGCGGCTGAAGCCCGGCGGCATCTTCTGCCAGTGGGTCCAGTCCTACGAGATGTCCAGCGCGTCGCTTAAGGCGATTCTGGACACCCTGGCCTCCTCCTTCGCGCACGTGCATCTCTTTTCCCCTCCCCAGGCGGGCGACATGATCCTCCTCGCCTCGGACCACCCCCTGGAGCTGGCGCCCGGGGCCGCCGGGTTTTTCCCCGACCGGCCGAGGGCGGTCGAGGACCTGGCCCGGATCGGGGTGCGGAGCCTTCCGGACGTGGCGATCCTCTACGTCGCCCCGATTCCGCCCCCCGCGCCCGGGGGGGTGCTGAACACCGACGACAATTCCCTCATCCAGTACCGGGCGCCGATGGAGATGCTCCGGGGCATGGAGCCGGATCGGACGCTTTTCACGATCTCCAGCGCGGACCTGCAGCGTCTCTTCTTCCCGGGGCTGGATGAGAAGAGCGCCCTCGTGGAGCTCGCGAAGGCCGCGGACCGGCGCGGGGAACTGGCCACCCTGGAGGCCATCACCGGGATCCTGGAGCAGAAAGGGTTCCAGGGCGAGGGGAAGGAGATGCGGGACCGGGCGGCCGCGCTGAAGAAGAGCCTGGACATCGAGAGGCAGGTCAACGGGCTCCTGCTCCTGGCCGACGCCCGGGCCAGGGCGAGGGACCCCGAGGCCGCCCTCACGGCCCTGAAGCAGGCCCAGGAGCTGGGAATCCGGGGTCCGGACCAGAATTCCCGGGCCGGGTACGCCCTCCTGAATGTCGGCCGCTACGAGGAGGCGGAGAAGCACCTGGAGCGGGCCGCCTCGGATCCATCATCCTCCGTCTACTATCAGGCCCTGGCGGGTCGCGGTGCGGCGCGCTACCGTCTCGGGCGCCTGGAGGACGGGACATCCGACATCCTGGCGGCGAAGACCCTGGATCCGGGCGAGCCGTTGGCCTACCTGCTCTTCGCTCTGGCCCTCTTCGACACCGGCCGGCGGGAGGCGGCCTTCCTGGAGCTGCAGGCGGGTCTCTCCATCGCGCCCGAGGACCCGCGTCTGCTTTCGACCCTCGAGTACCTGTCTTCCCTCCCGGCCTCCGCGCCCGCCGCACCCCCGCCGGCGGGGAACTGAGCGGGAACCGGGAATCGCGCCCCGCGGCCCGGGGGCTGCAGAACATCAGCCAGGAAAGGACCGGAGATGATGAAAGTACGAAAGGCCGGCGACCGGGGCCATACGCGGCCGGGGTGGCTGGACAGCCATCACACCTTCTCGTTCGGGGAGTACTACGACCCAGGGCAGATGGGATTCCGGGACCTCCGGGTCCTCAACGAGGACCGGGTCCTCCCTTCCGAGGGATTCGGGAGGCACCCTCACCGGGACATGGAGATCATCTCTTACGTCCTGGAGGGGGCGCTTTCCCACCGGGACAGCCTCGGGACGGGCTCGGTCATCCGCCCGGGCGAGTTCCAGATCATGAGCGCCGGCACCGGCATCTTCCACAGCGAGTTCAACGCCTCGGACGCCGAGACGGTCCACTTCCTTCAGATCTGGATCCTTCCCGGGAAGGAGGGACTCGCCCCCCGCCATGACCAGCGGGCCTTCCCGGAGAAGGAGAGGCGCGGGGAGCTGAAGCTCGTCGTCTCACCCGACGCCCGGGACGGCTCTCTGAAGATCTTCCAGGACGTTTTCCTCTACGCGGGGTCCCTCGTCGCGGGGAACGGGATCGGCCACCGGCTCTCCCCGGGCCGCCATGCCTGGGTGCAGGCCGTCCGGGGCGCCGTCTCCCTCAACGGCACCGCGCTTCTGGAAGGGGACGGAGCCGCGGTGAGCGAGGAGGAGGCGCTGGCGATCCGGGCCGCCGAAGACTCGGAGGTCCTCCTCTTCGACCTCAAGTAGGAAGGCGGGCCCCCGGCATGCCGAAGGCCCGCCCGTCAGAAGCCCAACCCGAAATCCGACCGGTGCTTGTCGGCGCCCGGGGCGTCGAAGCCCAGCACCTCGCGGTACCCCTCGATGTCCATGAAGCCGTGTCCGCTGATGTTGAAGGCGATCACCTTCTTCTCACCCGTCTCCTTGCACTTGAGGGCCTCGTCGATGGCGCAGCAGATGCTGTAGGCCGACTCCGGCGCCGGAAGGAAACCTTCGGTCCGCATGAAGGTCAGGGCGTGCTTGAAGACGTGCTTCTCATCCTTGGGATAGGCGACGGTGTCGATGTATCCGAGGTGGCGCAGGAGGCTCAGGATGGGCGAGCAGCCGTGGTACCTCAGGCCGTCCCCCTTGATCGGCTCCATCTTCGTCGTGTGGCCCAGGGTGTACATCTTGAGAAGCGGCGTGATCTCCGCGTGGTCGGCGTGGTCGTAACGGTACTCCCCCTGGAGGTTCGGCGCCGCCTCGCTCTGGGCGGCGAGGAACTTGGTCTTCTTCCCCTTGGTCAGGACCTCGCCGACGAACGGGAGGGCGAACCCTCCGAAGTTGCTCCCCCCTCCCAGGCAGGAGATCACCAGGTCGGGATAGTCTCCGGCCTTTTCGAACTGCTTCAGACTCTCGAGGCCGATGATGGTCTGGTGCATCAGGACGTGGTTCAGGACCGATCCGAGGGTGTACACCGCCTTCGGATCCTTCCCGGCGTCCTCCAGCCCCTCGGAGATCGCGATCCCCAGCGAGCCGGGATGGTTCGAGTCCTGCCCGTACAGCTTCTTGCCGAACTCGGTCCGCGGGCTGGGGGAGGCGTGCACGTCGGCGCCGAGCATCTTCATGAAGCCGAGCCTGTCCTTCTTCCAGTTGTAGACGGCCCTCACCCAGTAGACGGTGCACTTCAGCCCGACGAGGGACGCGGCGTACGCCAGGGCGGTCCCCCACTGGCCGGCGCCGGTCTCGGTCGTGAGTCGCTCGTACCCCTCTGCCTTCGCGTAGTAGGCCTGGGCCAGCGCCGTGTTGACCTTGTGGCTGCCGGTCGGGCTGTAGAATTCCGCCTTGTAGTACAGCCGCGCCGGGGTGCCGAGGGCTTTCTCGAGCGAGAGGGCCCTGAACAGCGGCCTCGGGCGCCCCGCCTGGGCGAAGAGGTCCCGGATCCCCTCGGGAATGTCGATCCAGCGCTCGGTGGACATCTCCTGCTTGAGGCATTCCCCGATCAGGAGATTGGGGAGCTGCTCCACGCGGGAGGGGCCCTTCTCGGGGTCCTTGGGAGGCGGCAGGGGCTCGGGAAGGTCGGGAAGAATGTTGTACCAGCGCTTCGGTATCTCGTCCACATCGATCTGAATCTGCCTTGGCTGCCTCGCCATCGGTCCTCTCCCTCAGCAGGCCGCTCTTCGAGCGGGTAGCGTTGTCGCTTCAACGGGTGCTGTCTGGCCTGGCTTGAAACGCCCCCCTAAATACGCCCGCCGGACCGGCTTGTCAACCGCTGTTCATCCTCCCCGTGCTGTGGAACGTGATTCTTCATGACAGGCCTCCCGTCAGGGGCGGCCGGGAGCCGGATTCGCGGGATCCGGCCCCGGCGCATCGGCGCGCAGCGGCTCGCCCATGTGCTCGTTGAAGTAATCCATGATGCGCGAATAGAGGCGCAGGGTCAGCGCGGGATCCGTAATCAGGTGCGTCCCCGTCAGGGGCAGCAGATCGTACGGCCTTCCGGCCCTGTAGAGAGCGTCGGCCAGCTTGAAGGTGTGCACGGCGTAGACGTTGTCGTCGGTCAGGCCGTGGATCAGCAGCAGGGGGCGGGCGAGCTCGGAGGCGTAGGTGAGGACCGACGCCTTCCTGTACCCTTCCGGGTTGGCGGAAAGCAGGTCCATGTATCGCTCGGTGTAGTGGGTGTCGTAGTCGAGCCAGTCGGTGACCGGGGCGCCCGCGACCCCGCAGCGGAAGACATCTCCGCGCCGGACGGTCGCCATCGCCGCAAGATACCCGCCGAACGACCAGCCGGTGACTCCGACGCGCGTGAGATCGAGCTCCGGGTATCTCTCTCCCAGCGCGCGGAGCCCGGCCACCTGGTCCTCCAGCGCCACGTCGATCAGGTTCCCCTTGATGGCCCTCTCCCACGCCCTTCCATGGCCCGGGGTCCCGCGTCCGTCGAGAGAGACGACGATGTAGCCGTGGTCCGCCATCCACTGATCGCGCAGGTAGGCCCGGGGGAGCGCCCGGACGACCTTGGCCCCGGGGCCGCCGTAGACGCTCAGGAGCACCGGGTACCTGCGGCCCGGCCGGAAGTCCCTCGGCCGGATGAGCACCGCGTCGAACCCTTCCCGGTCCTCTCTCCCTCCCACGCGGGTCAGCTCGATTCCTGGGAGGACCGGCGGCCGCTCGGCAACCGAAGGAAGCTCGGAGAGGACCCTGCCCGCCCGGGTCTCCACCCGGGCGCCGACCCGCCCGTCGAGCATCTGGAAGAAGTGGAGACAGGTCTTGTGGTCTTTCGAGAAGGTGGCGGAATGAACGCCGGCTCCCTCCGTGAGCCTCACCGGCTCGCCGCCCCGGAACGAGACCCGGTACAGGTGCGTCTCCCGGGGATCCGGTCCTCCGGTCACGATGGCGACACCGGCCTCGTCGTCCACGTCCACCAGCCGGGAGAGATTGAAGGTGACCGGCGTCACCTCGCGGATGAAATCGCCATTCGCCGCGCGCAGCTCGAGCTGCCGGCTTCCGCGCTTCTCCGTGGTCCAGAGAAACTGCCGGCCGTCGGGAAGCCACTCCGGGAGGTCGCCGTCGAGATTCAGCCAGGCGTCGTCGGTTTCGGTGAGCAGATCGCGGCAGGCGCCCGAGGCCGGGTCAACCGCCAGGAGCTTCTCCTCGCGCTGGTCCCGGGTCTGCACCAGGAGCGTCAGAGGGGCCGAGTCCTTCCATTGGACCCGTGCCAGGTAGGGATACCTTTCATGGTCCCACCGTATCCAGGTCACGGGCCCTCCGGTGATGGGGACGATGCCCAGCCGGACCGACGCGTTCGCCTTGCCGGGGCGCGGGTAGAAGTAAGGCTCGGGGGGCTGCTCCGGGCGGAGAGGGTCCATGATGTAGAGGCGCTCCACCATCGCCAGGTCCGTTTCCTGGAACACGATCTCCGAGGAATCGGGCGACCACCAGTAGCCGCTGAACCGGTCCATCTCCTCCTGGGCGGCGAACTCGGCCAGCCCGTGAGTCAGCGTCTCGGTCGCACCGGTGGTGAGCTGCTGCTCCCTCCCCGAAGCGATGTCGATCCAGTACAGCTCGCCTCCCCGGACCCCTGCCACGTACTTTCCATCGGGTGAGAATCGGGGATCGATCCAGGCTTCCGTTCCGCCGGGCAGCTCGGTCACCTTCCCGTCCGACCGGCGCACGACGTAGAGCTTCCCCGAGAACGGCACGAGGATCTGCGAGCCGTCCTTCGAGAGCTCATAGGAGGTGAATCCCCGCAGGGTCATCCTCATCCGCTCCCTGCGCGCCCTCTCCTCGACGCTCAGGTTCTCCCCTTCCCCCTTCAGCACCGCCTCGGGCGTGAGCACCTCCCGGACAATACCGGTCTTCACTTCCATCTCATAGAGCCTCAGGACGGGGTCCCGCGCCCCGCCGCGCAGGAAGAGGACCGACCTGCCGTCGGGGGTGAACCGGGCGGCGACCGGCTTCCCGAGCGAGTAGTCGCGCGTCTCGGCCAGATCCTGGAAGAACTTCAGGCTCGAGCCCGTGAGGTCCTGCTCCGCTCCGGCCGGACGGCAAAGCGGCAGGAGAACGAGGAGTGCAATGGGAATCCGGTGCAATCGGGGGCGCATGGGAGCAATCTCCTTCGAAAAGGGTCGTCGGGGCGCCGCGGCCGGGCCCGATGAAAGCGCCCCCTTGTACCGCCCGCCCGGAGGGATTGTCAATCGCGAGGGACCCCGGAGTCTTCCCGTTTCGGATCTCCCGGAAACAGGGGATTCATCCGGGAATCCGAGGGGCACCGCGGGTGACGCCGCGGCCTCGGCCCCTGGAGCCGGAGGGGCAGCGGACAGCCCCAATCGTCCGTGTCCCGACGGCGAAGGGACGAGTCGCGGCGGCAGGCCCTGCGGGGCACTCTGCCGGGATCGGGAACACCCCGGGAGGGGGGCGGAGGAGGGACGGTCCGGGCGCATCGGTCCCGTGGTAAAATATCGGCCTTTCCGAGCGCGGAGAGGTACCGAAGTGGTCGCAACGGGCCCGCCTCGAAAGCGGGTTGGCGCCTAACCCGCGCCACGTGGGTTCGAATCCCACCCTCTCCGCCACCCTGACCCGTTCACCCCCGCAGAGGAGCCCATGACGTGTCGCGCCCCGTCTCAACACTCCAGGCCGTGGTCTTTTCCTGTCTTCTCTCCCTTCTTGCCCTCGCCCTGATCCACGTGGCCACCTACGCAGCGGGCGGACCGGCCGCCTCCGACCCGAAGTTCTACGACGTGGCCCAGCGCTACCTCGACGAGACCCTGCGTCTCTTCCCGACCCAGGCCTCCATCAACGGCTATCACAGGTACGGGGGGACGCTGGAGGACTTCAGCGATGCCGGGATCCGGAAGATGGCGGACACCTTCAAGCGGCTCCGGAAGGACCTCGCGGGGGTGGACCGGGCGAAGCTCAGCGTGAGCGCCCAGGTGGACCGGGACCTCCTGTTCCAGGACTGTGAGGCGACCCTCTTCACCCTCGGCACCCTGAGGCCCTTCGACCGGGACCCCCTCTTCTACAACGACATTCTGGGGAACAGCACCCTCTTCATCACCCAGCTCTCCCCCGACGCACCGGAGTTCCCGGAAAGGATGGCAAGCCTCGTCTCCCGGATGAAGAGGTTCCCCGCCTTCCTGGAACAGGCGAAGAAGAACATCAAGAACCCCGCCGAAGTGCAGACGAGGTTCTGCATGGTCCTCAACCCGGGAAACATCGAGTTCTTCGAGAAGTCGCTCCCGCCGCTGTTCGACAAGGTCCCCTCCCTGAGGGAGGAGGCGCACCGGGAGGGGGCGAAGGTGATCGCCGCGCTGAGGGACTACCAGAAGTGGCTGGAGACGGACCTGCTTCCCCGCTCCCGGGGGGACTGGCGCCTGGGCAAGGACCTCTGGACGAAGAAGCTCCGGCACGTCCTGGCCTCGGACCTGACGCCGGAGGAGATCACCCGGCGGGCGGAGGAGAAGCTGAAGAAGGACCGGGAGGAGATGCTGGCAGTGGCCCGGCCGCTCCATGACCGGATGTTCCCGGACCACAAGCACACCGAGACGGGGGACGATCTCATCAACGCGGTGGTGAGGGAGACCCTGGACAAGCTCGCCGAGAGCCACTCGAGACCCGACACCCTCTTCGCGGACGTCAAGGAGAAATGGATCCCGAAGATCAAGGCCTTCATCCGGAAGAGCGACATCATCGCCCTGCCGCCGGAGAGCGACAACTTCGTGGTGGAGCCGACCCCCGCCTTCATGGACGGCACGGCGGTGGCCTTCTTCAACTCCGCCCCGGCCTTCGAGCCGGACCTGAAGAAGTCGTTCTGGGTCTCCTCCGTCCCGAAGGGCGGCAGCCCCGCGGAGGACGCGAAGGCGGCCGAGTCGTTTTTCAGGGAGTACAACGACTACGGGCTGCAGAGCCTCATCGTCCACGAGGCCTTCCCGGGCCACTACGTCCAGTCCTGGTACGCGCTGAAGTCTCCCATGGCAACCATTTTCAAGAAGGTCTTCGCCTCGGGCACCTTCGCCGAGGGGTGGGCGGTCCTGGCGGAGGAGGAGATGTTCACCAACGGCTTCTCCGACGGCGACCCGGCCAACTACCTTTTCCACAAGAAAATGGGCCTGCGGGTCCCCATGAACGCGATCCTGGACTCGAAGATGCACACCGGCGGGATGTCGGAGGAGGAGACGGACCGCTGGGCCCTGGACCTGATGATGCGGCTCGGGTTCCAGGAGGAGGCGGAGGCGCGGGGCAAGCTGCGGCGCGCCAAGATCACCGCCACCCAGCTCTCCACCTACTTCGTGGGGTTCACCGAGATGAACGATCTTCTCCAGGACGTGAAGGCCCGGGAAGGGGACAGGTTCCGCCTCAAGGACTTCAACGAGCGGCTGCTGGGCTTCGGGACGATCCCGCCCCTATCCGCCCGGCGGCTGATGTTCGCTTCCGAGTCGTCGAAGCCCTGAGAAATCGCCGGGATTGACCGCCCCGGGAGGGTCGGCTAAGATTTGCCCTTCCTGAAGCCCAGGGTGGCCCTGCGGAGAGATGTCCGAGTGGCTGAAGGAGCACGCTTGGAAAGCGTGTGTGGGGGAAACCTCACCGTGGGTTCGAATCCCACTCTCTCCGCCATTTTCCTCCTTCCCCCCGCCTGACACCTCACGGACCCTGCTTCAAGCCGGTCACCAGGTAGAGATTCGACAGGACGCTCTTGTAGGTATAGGCATATGCCTTCATGTCGGGCGTGAACAGCATGGGACCGATGTCGATGATCCCGCTGCTGTCGGGGGGAAGAAACTCCATCCAGGGCTCCCGGCGGCCGGTGGCCACTTCCAGCCGGTCCACCCGGGCGGGGATTTCGCCCAGCACGTAGCTGTAGATGAACCGGCCGTCCCGGCTCCAGTGGACCATGGCGTCCTTGACTCCGGCGCCGGGGAGGGGACGCGGCTCTCCGCCCTCGACGGGGTAGAGGACCGCCTTCTGCCCGGGGTCGAAGGCGGCGACCCACTGTCCGTTGTTCGAGACGAGGTTGCCGTAGCCGGCCCGGATCCCCTCGGGAGAGATGGCCCGGGGCTTCCCTCCCTCCGTGTCCTGGACGTAGATCCGGGGGCCATGTCCGGGCTCGCCGGCCGCGTAGAGAATCCTCTTTCCGTCCGGCAGCCACCTCCCGGCGAAATACGGGCTGAGGTCCCCGGTGTCCAGCGGCCTCGGGTCCCCGGCCCCTGTGGGCAGGAGGGTGAGGCGCGGAGGGGCGAAGCCCTGGATCGCCAGCGCCCATCTTCCGTCGGGGGAAATGGCGACGCCGAACCCGTCCCCCAGGCGCACGGCCGGTGACCCGTCGGTCTTGCGGAGATAGACGCCGGAGCCGGGCCCGCCTCCCGCCCCCAGCTCGTTGAAGAGAATCGTCTCTCCGTCGTCCGAGATGGCGGTGGGAAAAGACCACTCCAGCCACGACAGATTCCCCTCCTCCGTCTCCCCGCGACGGCGGACGAGGATCTCGCGCCTCGCATTGTCGAGAGAGAGCAGGGCCCGTCCGTCGCGGAAGACGTCGTGGAGCGTGAGCATGCCGGGAAGCTGGGCGATCACCCGCTCCTTTCTCGAGAGATCCACGGCGTTGAGGGCGCGATCCACGCCTCTCCGGGCGCCGGCGAACCAGATTTCGTCTGCGTCGGGGGACCAGGCGAGCCCCCCGAGGCTGGCCCATCCGTCCGTGAGGCTCTCCCGCCTGCCGTCCCGATCCACCACCGAGATCGATCCGGCGTCGTTCCCCTTCTGCGGGTGCTCGGCGAAGGCGACCCGGTCGCCCTTCGGCGAGACCCGGACATGGCTGAGCCAGCCGGCGGTTTCCACGAGGACTTTCCCGGCGGGGAACTCCAGCCGGTAGCGATCGGGGCCCCAGCGGATCAGGGCGATCTGCCTGCCGTCCGGCGACCAGTCGGCGTGCTGGATGTCCTCGGCGACCTCGCGGGGCGCTCCGCCCGAAATGGGCGCGCGGGCCATCGTCCCCCGGCTCATCCACCCGAACTCCAGGCGGGGCTTCAGGGCCAGCGCCAGCTCGCCTGTGGAGGAGATCCCCAGGAGGTCGGCGTCCTGGAACCCCATGGACCGCGACTCGGGGCTCTCCGGGCGCGTGGAAAAGATCTCGGCGGGCTTTCCCTCCCAGGCCGCGCTGTAAAGGACGGTGTTGCCGTCGGAGGCGAAGCGCGCCGACAAGATGGTGCCGCGGCGGAAACTCAGCCGCTGGTAGCCGGGTAGAGGCGATG
>Ga0315276_10000090_pt1 | contig 69816 bp, 57 predicted proteins | sample YL17G05_0_MG_FD_204542 | JGI IMG/M metagenome (GOLD analysis project Ga0315276, IMG submission 204542) | Sediment microbial communities from Yellowstone Lake, YNP, Wyoming, USA - YL17G05_0 | ecosystem: Environmental > Aquatic > Freshwater > Lake > Sediment | place: USA: Wyoming | collected...
ATATTGGTAGCCATACCAACCTCCTTGTCGTATATGGTTGCTCTTTACCAATACAATCATCGGGTGGTTGGTATTTTTTCGTTTATAAATCATGCAAATTAGCTGCTTAAAAAGTGCGAAAGTTTACCGTTATATAACGCCGTTAATACCTTGAAGAGATTTGGAAAAATCGCGATATTCTCGCCATTAGAGGTGATAGAAAATGAAGACTAAAAAATTTGATTGTGTTGAAATGAAACACCGAGGAGCGGAATTAGTACAAAAACAGATTGAAGGAAAGTCACTTGCTCAAAAATTAGAATACTGGAAAAAGGGGACTGACGAACTGAAAAAACTTCAAGAACGAAAAAAGGCTAAAAAATAATTGCCGACCTTGTCACAAATCGTAAATTCAAAACGCTACTCGTCTGCGATAGGCATCTGGGCCCTTACGGCACCGCTACTTCCTTGAGCGAAAAAGGAACCTTTACTATAGTCTGCGAAACTATGACCTCTAATTCGCATTTATTCAATTTGGATAAGTCTTCAGAAAAATCGTAAGAATAGCTATTCTCTGCTCCGCTGCCTCCGCGGTTTTTAAGTTTGTTTCCATCTTTCCCAAAAACTGTGAGCGACATTATCGTTTTATATCTCTCATCAATTTTGATGTTAAGACGAGGCCCCTGAATGCTCTTTATTTTGAAATTTAGTTTGTCCAGAACGGGATTTCCTGTGGTTTCCTTACCCACAAGTTCCTGCATGTTTTCCAGAATAACTGTTTCTTTATTAACGTTTGTCACCACAGGTACATAACCTTCGAGATTTATGATTGTTTTTGCCTTACCATCTGGTGTCTTAGCTTTGATTTTTAGTGTTTTTTCGGTGGATGAGCCGTATATTTCGTAAACGCTTTGATATGTCGTACTTTCAACGAGGTTCTTGCCAACGTCATCCTGTATATTTGTTAGTATGGGTTTATGGCAGGCGAAGGGCTTACTGTCTTTGCTCCAACTTACCTTTATCCCGAACTCTAAATCTGAAATTTCCGGTTCGTTGCTATTGCTATCCAGTGCAACCTTTTTGTTTATCGCAACCCAGGAAACCTCAGCCTTGAGCCCGGATGACCCCTGGGGCGATGGCCTTTTTTCGGATTTGGTGATTTCTTCAGAAGGAGCAGTGGTTTTCAGAGGCAAAGAAAACGCCAGTGCCGAAGCATCAAAAACAACCGAGCCAATCCCTTTATCCTTACCTTCTACTAACGCCTTCGTCCGAGCAAGCCCTTCCTTATCCCGCAGATCTATAACCCAGCTAACTGTTTTTTTATCTTTACCGCGGTATCCATTGGTCTTTTCTATTTCTGCTGGTAGATGAACTGTTCTTTTGATATACAGCCCTTTTGCCAGTCCATAGAGTTGCGTAGTACTTAGTTCACCGCTGGATTGCCAGGCATCACAATAAATCGCCGCTTTCCCGTCACCGGCCGGTGCAATTCTTAATTTGAGCGTATCAAGGCAAAATTCCGAAAGAAAAAACTGCTCTGCGCTGCTGAATGTCCCTTCAAACTCAATGATCCTTCCTCCGTCTGGCAGCTCAGTCAGACGAATTGAGGTTATATCGACGGCTGAGCCAACCTTTTCCAACACCTTCTCCTTACTAACTGGCGGCGTATTCCCTCTACTGCCGTCCTCTGAATCAGCCACTATAAGTCTCTCCGATATGACCAGCTTTCCCTTTATGGTCCCGCTGCCATCAGCGTTTAACGTAATCTCCGACTCATCTTCATAACAACCGCCCAGAAGAAACACACAACACACAGCCACAAGTACTTTTTGCAAAATAGACATTTTTTTGTCTCCTTCAAAAAATTTTCGACATCATTTCCTTGCTTATTTTTAGCACCCAACTGGCATCGAACATCCTGGCCACGACATCCCAGGCCAACATCTTGGCCATCGAACTTAACAGGAAAATCAATTCTCTGCTTAACCTGCATTTGTCCTGTGACCAGATTCCTCACAATGTAGTTTGCAATAACTACTTATAACAGAATGGGTTGGCGTATGCTACCTCATTTTTTTATGTATAGATATGAGAAGCCGGAAAGTTTTTATGAGGGTCAAGTTTGGGTTTGTGCCGATAAGAATTGTGTCTAATGTGGAATCAGTGGCGATGCCATGTAAAAAGGCCGCCCCAAAACCTACTGGACGAAAATGCTAAATTACCACGAAAAATCTGGCGTTAAACCGGGGTTCTGGCTGTTTTTGGCAATATCGGCGATTATTATGGGACTATCGCCGCAGGCGTGGGCGCCTTATCGGTATCGTCATGCAATAGACGACCCGCTTGGTCGGCAGAAATCGCTGGTCCTTGACGTTCATGGTGATTTCGCAGTACGGGGAACCAAGGTGCATCTGGCCAGCGTGCGACGCATGTTTAATACCGGCGTCAAAAAGCTCGCCCAGATGGACGATCTTGCCAGTGCATGGCGGCATTTTATCCATGACGACGATGTAGTCGCATTGACATTTACAAAGGTAGGCAGTCAGGCCATGGGAACCAACAAGATTGTAGCCGCCGCTCTTCTGCAGAGTCTTTATTTGGCGGGGTTCAAACCGGAAAATTTTATGCTGGTAGGCCTGGAAGATCTGCCGGAGGAAGCCAGGGGCACCCGACCTTGTCGCTATGGCTGGCAGAAAGAAAAACTGGATTTTGACAGCGATCAGGATTACTTAGCAGGTTGGCTTGAGGATGTAACCGCTATAATCAATATTCCATCCCTCATGGACGACAATATTATCGGCCTGCGCGGGGCGATGGCAAATTTGAGTTGGCCCATGATCAAAAGCCCGGCAAAACTCTATAAATATATGAGTCAAAAACATGGAACTTCAGGCGATCCCTTCACCGCCGAAATATACGCACTGCCACAGATTCGCGGCAAGGTTCGGCTGCATATCTTCAATGCTTTGCGAATATTGTATTATGGCGGACCAGAGGTAAAACAGACGTACGTGTTTGAGCATGGATCGCTGATTTTCAGTACCGACCCTGTGGCCATCGACAGGGTTGGGTTGGAGTTGATTCGCCGGGCCAGACGCGAGGAAACTTTGCCCGCTAATGTTGACGAGAATATTACCGCACCATATCTGGAAACGGCTCAGGCAATGGGGCTGGGCTACAATGCTCTGGAGCTTGATTTCATCGACTACCAATGCGTCAGGCACGAAAAAGAATGATCGCTCCGACAATCCAATTACTAATCATTCCTTGATAGTGCACGCAACCTTCTTGCTAAGATAATATCCCGTACGTACTCTTTGTTGGACGCACCATCCCAAACCCATTTTCTACAGTTGCGTCTTTTTGGGAGGCGAAAAATGGCGTTTTTAGGCTAAAAATGATGATTTTGTGTTTTTAACTTCAAAGCGGATGTAAAGACGCTGGTTCCGATTGTTGACCGCCTCAAAAGCAAATTTTGTATCGACCGTATTTGCATTGTTGCCGACCGCAACGCTATTGTTGAGAGTCTGCGTGAACACCTCAAGCAGGGCGAGAAGGCATTGGTTGGTAATACAGGGTATCGCAAGTATCTTGCCGCCCCCAAACCGCGGAACCATTTTCAGATCGATGAAGACAAGATTCTCGAAGAGATCACGGTAGAAAAGAGTTGCAAAATCAAAGTGTAGAAGATGGGTCAAAGAGTTATCGCTTGAATTTTTTAAAATAATTTTCAAAAATTCTTTTGTTGGCGAACTTGGGTTAACCGAACACCAAACGGCGGATTGTGGTTATTATGGTGCCAGTCGTGTGAATCGGCGAGAGCCCAGGACAAACCGATCAAACCCCTCCGGCCAAAAACTGACCATAAACGAAACACCGTCACGAGTGGCGTCGTAGCCTATGCTGAAAGCTCCGTACCAGTGCGAACATTTGCGAATTATGGTGGCGCGAGTGTAAGCGACGGCGGCTTTTTCGATGTCGTATTGCTGGTTCATGGCGATTGTGTACTTACGGTTGATCTGGTAACTGGCGCCGGCGGTCAGGAAATGGCCGTCCCGGAAGGTGGTCATAATGCCGTTTTTTAGGTCCTGCTCAACGAACGGGTCACCGTTGTGCAAAAACCGGTGACCGAAGTAGTATCGTGTTCTCGGCGAACGCTGCACCGCCATGGCCGCGGCGGTCTGACTGATGAGAGCGTTGTGAATATTGTAATTAACATCGCCGGTAAACACGGTTGTATCGGAAATTGACCAGGTCCAGTCGGCATCGGCGTGATCGCTGAGGTTTTGGTTTATCTGTTCGCGTCGGGCCAGTCCCAGATTAGCCAGATCGGGGTTAATGATTTCTGGAATATCAAACTGCGGTTCGGGACTGGAAAAGAAAAATCTGGCGGGCAAAACAGCGTCATCGACATCATTGGTGACTAACGTAACCGAAGTGTTCAGACGAAGGAGATCCTCGCTACGTTTTTGTCCCTGGGGTCCCCGCCTGGTCTGCCATCGCTGGCTGAGAGCAAAGTTGAAAACATCGTGCTGCTGGGCTTCGGCCAGGTCGGAGTTGACCCAAAAGGCACTGACCTGCGGAATGATAATGTGGCGGATACGATCTATATCCCACATACGTGATTTTATGTTATTGTCGATGTGCCATAATTGCGTGCTCAGCCGCAAGCCAGCGGCCCCCTGCACAAAATTGTTTTGTCGATGCGGACCATCGTAACGCGGATCGTCAAAGGCAAATTCTTCAAATCGCGATTCATCGTGGACATAAGTGCCGATTACCGTGGGTGAAATATTCAAAGACCCCACGTGCAAAGGCAGGCTCAGTTCGTGGCGGCTTATCGCAAAGGCAAAATCGTCCTGATCGATGGATTGCGGCAGAATACTGCTTTGTTCAGTTCCGAAGAATCCGGCGACTTCGCGAGATCCGGCCTGCTGTTGCATTCTGGAAATGTAACCATCATGCTGATAGGTCAGCACACCGAAGATATCCTGACCGGCTCCGTGGAGACCGAACGTAGGCACTTCCGCGATAGTATAATCAAAATCGTTAAGATGGAATTTGTTAAGGAAATCGAAGGCCCAATTGTTTTTCTGCTGTTTGAAATAGAGGACGGTTTCCTGCTCTTTTTCGGTGTCGAATTCGCGTTCTCGCCAGCTTTCCAGGAAATTACGGTCGCTGAGATAACTGATTTCGAGATTGCACTGCCAATCGTACGGGAGATAATGACGATGCTGCCAGCGTGCTCTGCCCCGTAAATCGTCGTCGATGGGTACGTCTTTACGGCTGGGATATTTTCCCAGGCGATCCTGACCGTTGTCGTTAAGGAGATAACTTCGGAGGGCGCCGAAATATTTTTCGCCGGTATAATCTAGATCGATTCCAGCGGCGGGACCGCGTCGGCTGAACTCGTCCAGTCGTAGCGTAGAATCAAGACCGTCAGGTGCGTGGGTTCCCAGCAACCAGGGAAGATCCCATTGTGATTCCACCCCAACGCCGTACTCCGAACTGATACTGGTGTGCATGGACTGTATAGGAATATTGGGTTTGGTAGCTGTAGTGGCTCCTGCTGCCCGAGGCCACCAGAATATCGGGGTATTTTCCAGATTGACGGTTACGTTTTCCAGGTCGTAATGGTATTGGGATATCTTACCGGCAGGGTTGGCCTGGTCCTGAACGGCGGCAATGTCAAGTTTGGCCGCACCGAGTGATACGTGCGGTTGATAAAACTCGTCGTTACTAAGCTTGACATGCTCAGCGGTAAAATGGTTCTGCGACCATTGCCGTATCCGGCTGGCACGGATATAAAGGGGCAGATCGCTGTCCGGCAACTGCATGCGCAATACAGCGTCCAAAATGACGGCGTTTTTGTTGACAAAGTCATAATAAAGCCGATCAGCAGTGATTTTCGTATCGGCAGCGATTCCATAACGGTCAACCTGCAGGGTTACATCACCTTCGAGATAGATTGCCAGTACCTGATTTGGTTCAGGCTCAAAGGCCATTTCCTCAGTGGCCGCTTCCTTGAACAGGGACTGCTGGGAGTAAAAAAGCACGGCGTTTTCCGCTCTGACCTCCAGAAAAGCATCTTCCTTGAGCCATCGTTGATAAGCGTAGATGCCGCCGGTACAGGTAAGGATGTCGGTACCGTCCGGTTGCGGGCGCGATTTAAAATGACCTTGAAATTTTATTCGGACCGGTTCGCTGGCGAATGTTTCGCGTTGAGGTTTCAATTCAGCCTGGGCGCAGGCGGGAAAGGCAGGCAGCAAAAAATAAAAAGCAAAGAGGGAGGAAATAATGCTTTTTCTTACGAAAACCGATAGGCCAGACGATTCCTGCCACAGTGGAGGAAAATGCGGGAATATGGCTTTAAACTGGGCTGGGGCAGGCTTGATGGGCCTGGCTTGGTGCCTTGTGGTTATGATGGTTTTATTGAATGCAGTTACAAAATCAGCTTTCATAATTGGCCTATTATAGTTGTTGGCGATGCTGCTGCCAGTGGAAAAAACGATCAAGAATTATTCCCGACAGATGCCTTTGTCGTTTTGAGGGTGGAATCCACGATATATACCCATACGGAATGAAAATGCCAGGTAGTAAGAGTTGTGGGAAATTTTGTCTGAGTAAAATTCTTAATCGTTTTGATTGTCTTTGTGGGGCGATGGTTTCCGCTGAGGGATGGGCGGCATTCGAAGAAAGCCTTTGCGCCAGATGACATAGCCGGATAAGATCACCAACAGCACAAACAGAATCACCGCCTGATAGAATCTTATCTGGGCTGCTATCAAGCCGATCAGGGCGTACACTGTTGCCAGGACATAGCTGAGCTTGACGGCCTTTTTCAGGGGGTATCCGCGATCCATGAGTTGATCGTAGATATGACCGCGATCGGAGACAAACAGCGGGCGTTTGTTGACAAAACGGCGTACCAAAGCTACGGCTGTATCGAGAATCGGCAGGCCGAAAATAATGATCACGGCTACCGACCAGCGTCCTATTCTTTCGGTGAACAGGATCATCAGTGTTCCGGCGATAAAACCCAGCAGCATACTGCCGGCGTCTCCCATAAATATTTTGGCTGGATGACGGTTGAGTGGGAAAAATCCCAGCGTACCGCCCACCAGTGCCAGCGACACAATCAAGCGTATCGGATCGCCGATCGGCGAATGGGACCATGTTGCCAGACTCAATGCTAACAGCAAAAACGCTCCGGTGATAATGGCCGTTACCCCTGCGCATAATCCGTCCAGCCCATCCAGCAGATTCAGACTGTTTGTAGCGCCGAGGATGAAAAACAAAACGATGGGGCCACCGAGAATATAACTGAGACTCTCCGGCAGTTCGATATTAATGAACTCAAACAGATGAACCAGGTTTGGCCGTATTCCCACCGCAAAAATCGCGGCGGCCGCGATGGCCTGTCCCAAAAGCTTCTGCCAAGGTTTGATATCGAAGATATCATCCAGTACACCTATCGAACAGGCGATTATCGCTCCCAAACCAATACCCAATAAGATACGCCAATCCTGCAATTTAGCGTCATAGCCACCTGGCTGGCTTTCCACGTTCGCAAGAATATGCGATTGCTGCTGGAATAATATCCAAAATCCGATCGCCAATCCTGCCAACAACCCGATCAATATACCTACCCCACCCAGGTAAGCAGTAGGCTTGGCATGGGTCTTGACGTTGTTGTCGGGGTAATCTACCACGCCCAGGCGCAGGGCCAGCTTACGACAAGCCACTGTGCCGATGAGGGCTGCCACAAAGGCAATGGGAAAGATCAGCCAATAATGTCGGACAATTTCTCCCAGCGAATATTTGTCACCAAAAATGAATGCTAACATGTTTGTCACTTCTGAAACCATACAGCTTCATCGTAGCGCAGCATAATCAGACCGTCCTGCCAGTCAGACAGACCGATACGAGGTTTTTTCCCAAGCCACAATTGCAATATCCAGCGTGGGAAATCCGCTCCGGCCTTTATAGACAGCGGTACCCCACCGCCGAAACGCGGATTTATCTCAATAAATTTTATCCGATCGTGCCCGGTCAGAAAACATTGTATTGTTGTCACTCCCAGCCCGACTCCGAGCGTTTCGATCAGCAGTTTGGATTGTTCGATGATCGCGTGGTGTTTTACGGTCATGCCTTTACTTACTTCTCCACTGCGAGTCTCGATCCTCAATCGTGGTACCACACATCTGACCTTGCCCTGACAGTCAGTCAATACATCAACGGTATGTTCCTGCCCGTTAATGAATTCCTGGACCATACAGTTGGGTATCCGTTTGGCATAAAATGCAAGTTCCTCCCAATTGTGTACTTTCATGCTACTTCGGCTTGCATGGCCGTCCCAGGGTTTCAGAAAGTAGGGATAATTATGGGGTCTGCGTTTTAATATCTTCGCGACGCTGTCTGTCATGGTGTATGGAGTGTCGAATCCGTGTTCTTTGAGGAAACGGAATGTCTGGCGTTTGTCCTGACAGATTCGCACTACACGGGACGATGGAACCAGCGCGGTACAACCCATTTGAGCCAGCTTCGAGCGATGCCGAGCCAAGATCGGAAGATCCAGATCGACCGTAGGGACCAATATATCCACTTTTTCTTTTCGGACAATCTCGACTATCTGGCGGGCATAATCACGATGAAATACAGGCTTGACGATATGTTTGTGGTCGCAGCATTGCAAAGCGGGTGAATTTTCTGTGGTGTCAGTACCGGCAATGGTGCATTTAAGCCCCAGGCGCGAACAAGCTTTATGAAACGCACGCAACAGGCTCACCCGCCTGCCTATGCACGTAAACAAAATGACAACCTTATTCTTACTCAAGACTCTAACCTTACCGTTTCCAAAGGATTACAATACCAGCCCAGGGCTGTTGACAACAACACTATTATCGTACCATAATATCGCCGACTTCACAACCGTTAAGGGGGATTTGTAATTATAATATATCTGTTTGGGGTGAATGGCAGGTCCGATAAAGGTCATATCAAAGCAGTGAAACGATCGAACAGGCCCAGTCTGGTTAGAAAGGGTTGATTATTTCGGCTGAGTCTGCCGGTATCCAACCCTGATCGCCGCTGCTCAGTTCTATCCGCAGCCATTGTGAGCGTTGTTCCCGCAGGTCAAATTCTGTGCCACTGTGTAGCGGTTCGGTGAAACTGGCCGGGTAGTTTCCGCCATCGCCCTGCCTAGCGATCACCCGCTCGGCAACGATTACTCCCTGGCTGTTTGTGCGACTGTGATGCACATCAAGGGCTACCGATCCGGCCAGGGGTATTGCTACTACCAATGTCAGCACCATTATCGCTAAACTTCCCTTGCGCCGCCAAATTCGAATGCTGGCGGTGATCCATGCCAGCGTCCAACATATCCCGGCTATCAGAAACTTTGTTTTTGTGGAAAAATCGTAATGCCAGAAAAACAACGTTTGAAGAACCCGTTTTTTTGTCTTGATCGGAACCTGATCCAGGCGTTTGCTTCGAGCATATTCCAGGTTTTTACTGACAGACCCGGCCAAGTCGGTATCGCCGGTATCCAACAACTCCGCCCGTCGATAATTCAAAATCGCTCGGCCGATATCGCCCTTCAGCAGACAGGCATTGCCGATATTGTAGTACAAAGGTCCGTTGGATATTTTTCCTTCCTCAATAATTTTTTGATATCGCAGGATCGCCTGAGTATATAGTTCCTTTGCCCGGTCGGCCTGTTGGGCCTTTTGAATCAGTTCGTTCGCCTGTTGAAATAACTTACTCGCCTCGTCAGCTAAACCGCTTAAAGACTGTTTCAATGGCGATTTTCCAATTGCCGGCTGAACTGTCAGCAGCGTCAAAACAATTATGATATTTATTGCGATATACCGCTTATCCGTTTTCATAGCTTTATACCCAATGGGTATCATTATACCTGGCAGGGCCAATCGTAACGTCTTGTGGTTTATGTGAATACAACTTTTACTACCTAGCATTTTCATTCAGTATGGGTATATTTCAGGTTTTTCTCCAGTGCTTTGATCTGTTTGCCAATTTCGCGAGGGTTGATCGGGGCACTGTCGGTTTGTGCCCCGGCATATTGGCTGTGCTCACATTGCTCCAATATTCTGCAGAACTGTTCGGTCGGCTCTTTGTCTTTACAATTTTCTTTGAGGATTTCCCGGCAGTCTCGCGAGGTCAGCGATTGAGCCGTTTTGTCGAAACGATCTCCTACGTACTGACGTAAGATATCAGCCGTTTCTTCCTGGACCGATCTGCTTTGGCTGTCAAGACGATGCAGTTTTGTGATTGCCCTGCTCGCCGCGGTGCCGCGGCGCCTGGCCCGCTGTCTGGCAGGGCTGTCCTGCAGTGTCAACCGACCAACCGCCAATATAATAAACATTGCCAACGGGCCAACCCACAAGAGAAGATACCCCGGCTGTGCTAAAGCGATAGTCGGTGAAAATGCTGTATTTGTCAGCAATTTGGACTGCTCATAAATATTAGCCGCGATACCGAGTCGCACAGCCTCGATCTCACTTGTCTGCTTTTTAATGTCCCAGCCTTCAGCCTGTTGAGCTGTGACAATCCTGGTGGGAGCGACCTCCAAAGGGATCGCTTTGCTGTATTCTGTGACGTAACGCCCTTTATCCACATCAAAAAAACTAAATGGAATCGCAGGTATTTCCTTTACTTTGTCGTTCTTGGCCCTGATGGTCTGGGTGAATGTTTTTGTTCCTCCTGAAGTTGTCGGCGTCGATTGATCCGTGGCAATCTTGAAGTTCTCCGCTATCTCCGGTATCGCCTGCAGATCCGGCATCTCAATGCGTTTGAAAAGTTTTCCTCCGATGTCGATCGTAAAGGTAATCGGGTCGCCCACATTAACTTCCATCGGCTCGGCAGATGTGCTTATCGTATAATGTCCCACCAGTCCGTTAAAATCTTCAGGTCGGTCCTGCTGTGGCAGCGGTTTGACGTTCAAGCTCGCTCCTTTGCCTTTGCTGGAGAAACGTTTATATTCGCTGCTAGATCCAAAAAAAGGACTGTCAAAGAAACTGCGGCTGCGACTCTGCCGGCTCTGTACCTGCAGATTACACGTAATGCTCGGCGCAGCTATTTCGATAACACCTGCCCGACGAGGTATGAGTATCTTGCTGAACGTTACGGCTGCGTAATTGCTGCCTTCGAACTGCTCCTGTTTTTTTCTGGCGATAATCGGCTGACCGGCCAAATCGATCTGTACCATTTCTCCATCGCCAGGCATGATCTCAGCGTCTTCTATTAAAAAATTATCGCTGTCGGCCAAAACGGGAATATTGAAATAATAGTCTGATACGCTGCTGCCAAAGTACCAGGTGACTGTCATGGTAATCGGTTGGCCAACGTAGCAGTCGGTCTGTGAATATTTTACGTCCAGGACCAATTTGTCGGTAGTATTCGGTTTCAGGATATTTTTTACAATAGGATTGGTCGTATAGATTTGCCCTTTGATTTCCACTTTGACCGGCGGTAGTGTTATTTGTCCCGCCTCATTGGCAACGAGCTGATAGGCCATCACATATTTTATTTCCTCATATACTGTTTTCTTGTTGTTTATTATGTTTACACTGGTACTGGAACGATCCTGTCCTCCCAGGCTCTGTGGCGACCACCTCTGCAGAGGACTCAAATCGATATTTCCCGGCCCTCGGTGTCCTTCGATAACAATCTGATACTGAAACGGTTCGCCTGCGTATATTTCTTCTTGGGCCGCGGCCCAGACGCGTATCGTCTGCGCCGCCGCCGGCAACGAAACAATTGCCATCAAAAATATAATTATAAGCGTTTTCTTCATCACTACCAAATAACCATTACCAATCCTTGTCAACAGCTTCATATTTTCCTTGTATTACTCTTTTTTGCTGTTGTTTTCTTTCCTTTTCCTGATCCAGGATATCCTGAGCCGTTGCATCGGGCGGCTTCTGCTGCTCAAGTTGTTGAGGCTGTTCTTGTTGTTGTTCCTGTTCGTTGCCCTCTTGTTGCTGCTGCTGTTGGTTCTGCTCTTGTTGCTCCTGCTGTTCCTGTTGCTCGCTATCCTGCTGCTGCTGCTGCGGTGGGAAGGCCTCCAGTGCACGCTTGAGGTTTTCGAGGGCCTTTGTTTGTGGCTCGGTTGCCTGGTCGATCTGCGTGTTATTCAAATGTTCGGTTGCGTCTGCCTGATGTTCGACGGCCTCGCTCAATTCGCTGGAGACTGTTTGCATGATTTGCTGTTGCATTTGCGACATCTGATCTGGCGAAGGGCCTGACGGAGCGCCGGCAGGGGCCTGTTGACTGGGCGGGGTCTGCTGACCAGGGGGGGCCTGCTGGCCGGGTGAGGTCTGGGCTGCGGCAGCCTGGGCTTGTATTTGATCCAACATTTGTTGCGCTTCGTCCCGCACAGTTGCCGTGTCGTTTCCAAGTGTGCCCTGCTCGCCGGCCAGTTGATCGGCGGTTCTCTTTTTTCCCTCGGCGGGTAAAGCTGGATCGCCGGTGTCCTTGTGGGCCTGAACGGTTTTCTGCAGCGTTTCTGTTTGTCGCTTGAGCAGCTCTTTTATTTTTTGGGCTAATTGCTTTTCTTTTTCCTGCTGCTGCTGTTTTTCCATCTCCTTTTTGATCTGGTCCATGATATCCTTCATTATCAGCCGTACCACTGCGATATTGTGTCGGGCATCTTCATCGTTCGGCGTAATGTCGAGCATCTCTCGGTAATATCTTATACTCAGGGTCAGTTCGTCGAATGCTTCCTGCAGATTGTTCTGGCGTTTTTTCATTCCCTGCTGGAAATGGCAGTTGCCCAGATTATATTTGGCCCGGCCGATCAGTTGCATATCTTTGCTTTTTGTCGAGACATTCTGATAAAGCTCAATCGCCCGGCCGTAGTCTTCCAGTTTATAGTAACAGTTCGCCTGATTATACAGCAGCGCCGCTTCCCCCGGCCCTTCCGAGGGTACCTGCTCGTATTGTTTAATCGCTTCGTTGTAGTTTTCCTGTTGGTAATGTCGATTACCGCGTTCGATCATTTGCGATTCCGAGTCCGCCTGAACGGTATCCAGCAGCGGCGATCCCAGCAACAGGAACAAGATCAATATGTTAAACTTTTTTGCGATCACTGACCAATGCCTCTATCATCAGCAGCCCTAGCGCCAGGGCTATGAAAATCTGGAACTTCTCATCATACCTAAGTGTGGTTGTTGACTCTAACTGTTTTTTTTCTGATGTAGCTATCGTCTGACGGTAAAACTCCGTCAGATTGAAATCACCCGTCCCCCAGGGTACATATTTTCCACCGGCAGTGGCATAGACAATTTTTCTGAGCGTGTCACTATCGAGTTTCGACCATTTTTCCTCACCCTTGTATTTCAAAAACGTTTTTTTGCCGTCAGATCCGGTTATGGGGATACGTTTACCTTCGCTTTCGTCACCCAGACCGATAGCGAAAATGCGTATGCCTTCCTGAGCAGCTTTTTCAGCCGCCATTTCTGGAAAGCTTTCATGATCTTCACCGTCGGTAATCAGGATAATATCTTTGTAGTCCCGCTGCTGCTGGTCGAAAACTTCGTCAGTAGCTTTGCGAATGGCATCGCCGATATTTGTTCCACCCCGGCTGACGCTATCGGGAGTCAACTCAACCAGGGCCAGTTTCGCAAATGCGTAATCCCCTGTCAATGGACACTTTACAACGGGCAGTCCGGCGAAAGCGATAATACCGAGCCGGTCACCCTGCAACTCTTCGAGCAGTTCGCTTATTTCCAGCTTGGCCCGCGTGAGCCGATTGGGATAAATATCTTCGGCCAACATACTCCTCGATACGTCGAGCAGCACTACAATATCCCTGCCTTTGCGTTGAATTTTTTCCGGCTTAGGATTCCAGCCCGGCCCTGTAAGTGCGACAACAATCGCCAATACCGCCGTCAACAACAGCGCCGCTTTGACCAGCTGCCGCTTGACACTTACGTTGACGTTTATTCGATTCAACAGTTCACTGCCGGCAAAGGCTTTCAGCGCCTGGCGTTTACGGTAGAAACTATATCCGTAAACCGCCGCCATTATCGGCAACAGCCAAAGTAGCCACAAGGCTTCGTAATTTTCCAGTCTCATCTTTTACCTGCTATTATGCTATGGTATTTTTCGAAATACGGTACAGCTCATTGTTATTTCCAGCATCAGCGCCGCCAAAGCCGCCAGCACCCATGGGCCGAACCGTTCTTCATATCGGCTGTACTCTATCGATTCGATTTCGATTTTTTCCTGCTTATCGATTTTTTCGCACAATTCCCGCAGTGTTCCACCGTCATCAGCACGGCCGTAAAAACCGCCGGTTTGTTCCGCAATGGTTTTGAGCAGTCTTTCGTCCAGTTCCTGCCCCATAGTCGGCATCAGGAAATTGCCGAAAGGTCCCTGCACCCGTGTATGAGCCTGCCCGCCGCCGATACCGATTGTATAAATTTTAATGCCCCATTCCTTAGCCAGCGCCGTAGCTTCCATAGGCGAACGCTGCCCGACATTGTTTATTCCGTCGGTAAGCAGGATGATAGCTTTACTTTGTATTTCGAATTCCGGTTTATTTTCCTGTTGGTTTTCGGTATCGCTTGCTGCCTTTAATATAGCGTTTCGGCGGGTGATTTCTTCTTCAGCGGTTTTCAGTCTCGCTGCGGCAAGGGCTATGGCTTCGCCTATGGCGGTGCCATCCTCATCACGGTCTTGGGGTATTCTGGTTTGGTCGAGAAAACCCAGCAGCGCATCATGAGCATGTACCAGCGGACAAGCCGTATCGGCGTATCGGGCAAACGTTATCAATCCCAGCAGATCGTTGCCCCGTCCTTCGAGTTCGCCTTCGCCGGTGATAAAGTCAGACAAAACCCGCTTGACCACATCCAGCCGGGAAAGCTGCTTATCCCTGTATTCCATCTCGTTTTGCATACTGCCGGAACGATCCACCACCAGTTCCAATATCACGCCTTTGGTAGATATTTTATGGTGTGTGCTTCCCTGCCGCGGCCGTGCCAGCGCCACCACCAGCAGCGCAATACACACCATACGCATAACCACTAGTAGTATGCGCAACCGGATACGCCATGACCGGTGTACTGCACCAGCGTCCCGTAGCGAAGAAAAACGCAACGGCGCCTGTCTTGAGCGTCGGCACATCAGATACGCCGTGAGCGGCACCAGAGCCAGAAAAACCAGAACCCAGGGTAAATATAACTGCACTTACGCGCTCCTCAGTTGTCTTTGTTCTACGTCGGCGTGAACCTGTTCGGTAATGTCCACTTGTTTCTCGGTAATACGAGTTGCTTCGACAAACCCTTTGGTCAGATCGAATGTCCCTTGTATTTCCGTTTTTGTTGGTCCATATAGCGCGAACTTCACCAAATCACAATGTCCCAGGAATTTACGCAGCATTTCCTTTTGCTCATCGTTCAAAACACCTGTACCTTTGATTTCCTGTAAAAACTCTTCTGTCGTCCGTTCCGGTGCTTTCAGTTGGAAACGATGTTCGATATACCAGCGCAGAATATTGCTGATCCGCTCATAAAACTCCTTAACCTTTCCGGCGGTAATCAGGTCATCTCCAGCCAGTTTTCGCAGTCTTTCGTAGGCCAGTTCATGAGCCGTTTTCATTATCCGGACTTGTTTGGTTTTTCTGCGTTTAAGCAGCACAGTACCCACAACCACCGTACCGGCCACAATAACCACCGCACCGACCGCCCAAATCCACCACGTCTGAAATCGGCTCGGCATAACCGCTACGTTCTTGATATCCGCAATGGTCAGATTGCTGCGATCTTCGTCCAGCAGGCTGGTAACTTCTATTGGAATTTTTTCCGTTAGCAGCTCGTAATTCTTGTCTTTGTCTTCCTGTTCGTCCTGAGCCTGACTGGTATTGCCGTCAGTGCCGGTATCGTCGGCAGCCCCGGCAGTTCCGGCAACTCCGACGTTATCGGTTTTTTCGCGGAATACAAACTTAAGCTCCGGTACCGCATACGTTCCTGATACAAACGGTTCCAGTCGAAACTCCCGCTGAACCAGCAGTCCTCCCTCGTCGGTCAGTTTGTCCGGCAGATGCAGGTAATCCAGGATTCCAAAGTGATTTTCACCTGCCAGAAACTGGGCCACCGCCGGCATTTCCACCTCGTAGCCCTGATCTGTTGTCGCTTCCAGTCGCAAACGAATCGTATCGGCTATACTGATTTTTGCTTTATCCACTTTTATGTGAACCGTCAGAGGCCCTCGCTCGAACGATTTATCGATTTCAAACTCATCTGCTTTATTGTCGGCCTGCTTTTCTCCTTCGCATCCGAATCCGACAAACAGCAGCATCGGCAGCATTGCTGCCAGCACCGCCAACAACCGGATACTGGCCCCGGTAAATTTTGCCAGCCTGAAGTTGTTGTCAGCATATACCCAATGGGTATCATTGTACCTGGCAGGGCAAATCGTTACGTCTTGTGTTTTATGTAAATACAACTTTTACCACCTAACATTTTCATTTAGTATGGGTATAATTGTTTGCGATTCTCATCTTTTTCTTGTATCCGTTTATTGGACTTCTATTCTTCTTTTTCTTCTTCTTTTTCTATCTGCCCCGGCGCCTCGTTCATTATTGCGCTTTGGTGAATTACGATGTCGTATTTATCCATAAGTTCTTCGATAAGTTTCTGTTGGAAGTCCTGTAGTTTCTGACTGTACAGGGTTTTGTATATTTGGTCTTTCACCTGTTCAAAAGGCTGCTGCTGTTGAGAGGCGGCGGTTCGGACCTTTATTATGTGCCACCCTTTTTCCCCTTTGACCGGCTCGGCCAATACCGTATCTGGACTGGCAGCAAAAATCTTTTCTTCCAGTTGCTCCGGCCGACCGATACCTGGGATATCTCCTCCGGGGGCAATATCAGTTGCTATTTCCCCGCCGGTCCCTTTGGTAGTCTCGTCGAGCGAAAGCTCACCCGCGAGTTTTGCGAAATCTTCACCATTGTCCAATCGTTCCTTAGCCTTGCGGGCATCCTGTTCGGAAGCCAATTGTATATGGCTGATTTGCGCCTGGGCCGGTATTATATATTTCGCTTTGTTGGCTTGATAATAAGTTTGCATGTCGCTTTCGCTGATATGTATTTTCCCGGTCGTTTCCTTTTCCAGCAGTTGCTGTGCCCAGAATTGCTGATTGATTTGTCGCATTCTTTTTGCGATCCTGGTGTCCTCATCCAGTTTGCGTGCCATTGCCTCACGATAAAGGGCCTCTTGTGCTACTATCGACTGGACAAGCTGCATACGAGTTTGTGGATTGTTCAGTTGGGCCATCATAGTTTCTTTTTGGGTTTTCAACTGCTGCGGTGACATCATCGCGGCAAGTTGACCCAGTTGCGCATCGACCTGCTCTTCCAGCAGTGTATCGAGCTGGATAGCAGTAATTTTTTCCGGACCGATACTGGCTACGACCTTCTCGGCTGTATCTTCGGTCGGTTGGTATTGCGTACGTTCCATGATTTCGTAACGCAGCGCCGCGAACTCCCCGGCTTTCTCGAAACACTCTTTGATTTTTACGTTGATCTTGTTTTCAAGCTCAGGAATCTTTTTGACCATTTCACTTCGATAAAAGCATGAGGCCGCCTCCCTGGGTTTTTCCGCCTTTAGCAGCAGATCGCCCATGCGGTATAGAACTTTCGCCTTTTCTTCACTGCTGAGCGGCACTGTTTCCAGATATTCCCGCCATGTTTGCGCTGCCGCATCGTGGAAATTACGCGCCGCCAGTCGGCCAGCCAGTTCCTCTAGTTGATCAGCCGATAGTATAGTATCGGTAGTCGTTTTACCGGCGCCCTTTGAGCTTAAAAGCCACAGATTCACACCACCGACCACCAGGATCGCCAGCAGCAGGATTATTCCAAGCCCACCGGCCAGCAACCTGCGTTGTTTAGGCTGACCCAGTGAAAAATCCAGATCTTCCGTCATAAGTCAACTCCTATATGAAATTTGTTTATAAAACTTTCTGCGTTTACAAAACTTTTTGACTTTTTATCGTCTTTTCTCCCGCATACGAAAGAACCGTATCAACTCCTGCACATAAGGTTTGCTGCTGGATATATTGATGCAATCGACTCCCACCGACCGCATCATATCCCGCAGTTGATTGTCACGACCAGCGGTGCGGTTTTCATATTCCCGGCGTACTTTTCTGCTGGAGGTATCGATCAGCACCATTTGACCTGTCTCAGCATCTTCCAGTTCGATCAGCCCCACGCCCGGCAGAGTCACTTCCCGCTGGTCCCGGATTGCCACCGCAATCAGATCGTGACGCTTGTTCACCAGGCGCAGCGGATGTCGAATGTCAGCAGCAATAAAATCGGACACCAAAAATACCGTCGCTTTTTTCTTGATGACCTTAGCCAGATAATCCAGCGCCAATGGTATATCTGTTTTCCGCCGCGGCGGCGACCCGTACAGCAACTCACGAATCACCCGCAGTACGTGCGGCGTACCTTTCTTGGGCGGAATAAACCGTTCGATCCGATCTGTAAAGGTTATCAGGCCAACTTTGTCATTATTCTTGATTGCTGAAAACGCCAGCACCGCGCAAAGCTCCGCCGCCAGTTCGTTTTTGAGTTTTTCTGCCGTACCAAACGCTCCGGAAGCGCTCAGGTCCACCAGCAGTATTACCGTCAGTTCCCGTTCTTCCACAAACCGTTTGATATACGGTTTATTCATACGGGCCGTTACGTTCCAGTCGATGCTGCGCACGTCATCGCCCGGAATATATTCCCGCACCTCGTCGAACTGCATTCCCCGCCCCTTGAAAGTGCTCTCATATTCCCCAGCTAATACCGCGTTCACCTGCCGGCTGGTATAAATCTGTATCCGGCGAATCTGCTTTATCAATTCTTTTGGTATCATATTCTCTTACCAACCCCCGACGCAAAGTCGGGGGATAAAGTCCTCGTTACGGCACCTGGATATTATCGAAAATATATTGAACAATATCTTCCGAGGTTTTTTCTTCCGCTTCAGCTTCGTAGCTTATGATTACCCGATGCCTCAGCACGTCCATACCTATCGACTTGACGTCCTGCGGCGTGACGTAGCCTCTGCCCTGGATAAAGGCATACGCCTTGGCGGCAACCGTAAGATATATTGTCGCTCGTGGTGAAGCGCCATAAGCGATCATATTACTAAGTTCCATTCCATAGCTGTCCGGTTGACGTGTCGCATCGACTATATCGACAATGTAATCTTTGATTTTCTCATCGATATAAATCTGATCCACCACTTTTCGCGCTTCCAAAATTTCTACAGGACTTATCACCGGTTCGATATCGAATGTTGCGTTAGTTTTTGCCATTCGATCCAGTATCTGACGCTCCTCCTTTTTGCTCGGATAGGTGACTTTCAACTTCAGCATAAACCGATCTATCTGCGCTTCCGGCAGCGGATACGTTCCCTCCTGTTCGATTGGGTTCTGCGTAGCCAACACCATAAACGGTTCCGGCAGGGCGAACGTCTCGTCGCCGATGGTCACCTGGTGTTCCTGCATCGCCTCCAGCAGCGCACTTTGCACCTTGGCCGGCGCACGGTTGATCTCATCGGCCAGAATAATATGGGCAAATATCGGTCCTTTTTTAGCGTAAAACTTTGCTTCCTGCGGTCGATATATCTGTGTTCCGACCAGGTCCGCCGGGAGCAAATCCGGCGTAAACTGCAGCCGTCGAAAGCTCGCCTTGACCGCCCGGGCCATGGTCGTCACAGTCAGCGTCTTAGCCAGTCCCGGAACCCCTTCGATCAAAACATGCCCGTTACTGAGCAGTCCCAGCAGCAACCGCTCCAGCATATAACGTTGTCCTACGATAACTTCCTCCATCTGCTTGGTCAACGTACGAATAAACGCACTTTTTTCCTCTACCTGACCGGCGATTTGATTAACATCAATACTCATCAAGCGATACTCCTGTAATTAATGTCAAATAAGGCTCCTGCCCATATATAGTGATTCAGTACTACAGACTAGAGATAGTATTTCTAGCAAAAATCTTACATATTTTTAAGCAAAATTTTCTCCACCTCCGCTCGGCCAGACATTTTCGCCCCTGGCTATTACCGCTTACACAATCACTACAACCAAAGCGATCTGCAAAATTAAACAGACACAACTTGTGTAATACCAACAAGTTATGCAAATTTATAAGCCTGCGACTAATCCCCCTCACCAGTCACCTGTTTTTTTTACGTTTGCGGGTCTCCGCAGTTCGAGGTAAAGTCAGGCACAAGCCCGGTTTGGTCGGTTCAAATTGGACCTTTCATTGTAGCCGATAGTGCGATATAGTCTATACATTGGTCCAACGTGACGCCAGCGTCAAAACTATTTTGATGCGTTGATTCTGTTATCTAAAAGGTGTTTTTTAGGCGTGAATATCGACTTTTGACGGTACCATCCGACATACCAATTCGGAGAAAAAAAACAGGATATTCCGGTGTTCTGCGGACAGAGTTACTTCCTCCGGATCGGCGTTGTGGGCTGGCGTCTGGGACGTTCATCTTCAAGCCGTGAGGTGCCGGAGCCGATGGTAAATCTGTGGCTGTGGATGTTTGTAGAATTTGAACAAAAGACCTTATTTTAGAAGAGGTTATGTGAATGAGAATTTTGGCTACCGGTGGCGCCGGATATGTCGGCAGTGCTGTGGTTCGGGAGCTTTTGTCCCGCGGCCATGACGCCTTTGTCTATGACAATCTCAGTAAAGGCCACCGCCGGTCCATTCCGGCGGATCGCCTGATAGAAGGTGACTTGGCCGATCGTGACTTGCTGGTGCACACCTTACTTGCCCATCGGATCGAAGCGGTAATGCACTTCGCCGCCTTCATCGCCGTGGGAGAATCGGTCGAGAAGCCGGACATTTATTATCGCAACAACATCGCCAACTCCCTGACCCTCCTGGAAGCAATGATGGAAGTCAGTGTAAAAAAGATGCTTTTCTCCAGCACCGCCGCTGTTTACGCTCCGATAGCTCATGGCGCCCTGACTGAAGACAGTCCCAAATATCCCGCCAGTCCGTATGCCGTCAGCAAATACACGATTGAGCGGATGATCGGGGATTTTTCTGTTGCTTACGGTCTGGGTTATACCATCCTTCGCTATTTCAATGCCTGTGGTGCCGGGGCTGACGGCAAATACGGCGAGGCCCACGAACCGGAAACTCATTTGATTCCACTGGTTCTCCAGGTGCCTCTGGGCCAACGCGAATTCATCGGTGTCTTCGGAAACGATTATGACACGACTGACGGCACCTGTATTCGTGATTATGTTCATGTTGACGATTTAGCTGATGCCCACATCAAGGCCATTGACGCGGTTACTGACTCCGCCGGCAGTATATATAACATCGGTACCGGTACGGGAAATTCAGTCCTGGAAGTGATCCGCGTGGCCGGGGAGGTGGTCGGTCAGAATATTCCGATGAAATTCCTGGATCGTCGTCAGGGTGACACCGCTCGTTTGGTAGCTGGTTCCGAGCGTCTGCGACGGGAATTAGGATGGACGCCGAAATACGAAAACATTCACGAAATTATCACCACCGCTTGGCAGTGGCACAAAACTCACCCGTACGGTTACGAAGATAAACAATCCGTACCACTTGAAGCCTGAAAGCCGGCAACTTGACTGCACAGAAATTTGTGTTTTTGTGCTTGGCAGCCCCGAGCAGTTACTAAAAAACTTTGTTTCCAATGTCAATAACAGATAAAGAAAATCAAAAAGCCGATCGAAACACTATCTTAACGTTTCTGACGCTGATGCGCCCTCAGCACTGGATAAAGAATACCTTCGTCCTGGCGCCATTGCTGTTTTCACGTCAGTTCAATCAGGGCGATAAATGTGTTTCCGCGATATTGGCTTTTGTCAGTTTTTCTCTGGTATCCAGCGCAATCTATATAATAAACGATTTGTGCGACCGCCGTGAAGATCAGCAGCACCCTACCAAAAAACTGCGTCCCATCGCCAGCGGCGCCGTCACCGACGGCCCGGCCGCACTTCTTAGCATGTTGCTGATTATATTAAGTTTGGCCATGGCGTTCTATCTGAGCCGGACTGTAGCGATGATTGTACTGCTCTATGCAGTTATCACTATTGTTTATTCGCTGGTCCTTAAACATTTAGCGATCCTGGATGTGATGACCATCGCGGCCGGCTTTGTACTGCGGATATTGGCCGGCAGCGCTGCCGTTTCGGTACCCACTTCGCACTGGCTGGTTCTGTGCACCATAATGATTTCCATGTTCCTGGGCTTTACCAAAAGACGCATGGAACTGCTCTCGGTCGATGTTGCAGCCGAAAATACCCGCAAAGTCCTGCAGGATTACAGTGTGGCGTTTTTGGATCAGGTGATTTCCATGGTGACCGCGGCAACGATTATCTGTTATGCCCTGTACACCGTGGACGCCCGCACAGTCACCACATTCGGCACCCACAATATGTTGTTTACCGTCCCCATGGTCATATACGGTCTGTTTCGCTACATCTACATCATTTATCATCTGGAAGAAGGTCACGATCCCACCGCAACCCTGATCCGGGACGTGCCCACTGTAATAAATCTTGTAATCTGGATTGTGGTATCGCTGCTGGTGGTCAAGTACGGCAGCCAACTTGAATTGTTTCAGTAACTGAACTTTTGCAAAACATGACGCCAACATCAAACCTATAGAAAGGTATCTATTATGGCTGGCGCAACAGTTGTGGTTATCAAAACCAAAGCCTCAACCGTAATCGAGGATATCGACCGGTTGGTTCAAATGGCTGGCATCGAACAGGCCCTGCCCAAAGATAAGACCACTATTCTCAAAGACAACATTTCATGGCACATGCCTTTCTTAAGTGCCAATACCACACCATGGCAGTTGGAAGGCATTATCAAGGCCCTGAAAAAACGCGATTACCAGAAAATAGTTTGCGTGGAAAATCGTACCGTGGTGACCAATGCCGCCAAGGGCGAACGGCTCAATCGATATACACACGTCTTGGCCGATAACGATATCTCGGTAAAATACAACTTCGAGCCGGACCACATGCGATGGATCAGGTACGAACCTAAAGCCAAAATGCTGGTCCTGGATAAGATATTTCCAAAAGGGATTTATATACCCGATTACTTCTTTGACAAGAATATCATTCATCTTCCGACCATGAAGTGTCATATTTACACCACCATGACAGGTGCAATGAAAAACGCTTTTGGCGGACTACTCAATCGAAAGCGTCATTACACCCACAGCTTCATTCATAAAACGCTGGTAGATTTACTTGCTATTCAGAAAGAAATTCACAGTGGAATATTTGCCGTTACCGACGGTACGGTAGCCGGCGACGGCGCCGGACCGCGGACCATGACCCCGGTAGTCAAAGACTACATGCTCGCCTCTTCCGACAGCGTTGCCATCGATGCCATTTCCGCCAAAATGATGGGCTTTGACCCGATGGATATCTGCTGTATCCGCATCGCCCACGAGCACGGATTGGGTGTGGGACGGCCGGAAGAGATAGAAATTGTCGGCGAGGATATCTCCCAGGTCAATTTCCACTTTCAACAAACCGACAATCTCGTCAGTCGCGTCGGCAAACAATTCTGGTTCGGACCGCTCAAGGGCCTCCAAAAACTGATGTTCCACACACCTTTGGTTTACGCGTTCATTTTCGGCTCATTCTTATTCCATGATTACATCTGGTGGCCCATCGAGGGGAAAAAACGCATGCGCCAAATTGCCGAGTGCCAATGGTACAAACTCTTCCAAAGCTACAAGATATAGAAATGGACGAGTGAACCATCCACCCTTCTGGCCATTTCACAGACACGCCCGGTATCACTTTTTTTATTTATAATTTTATATTGTTTTCTCGCCACAAATCCTGTACAATCCGGTGTACTGGAAGTTATGTATTTCCGTAACTTGTTGGTATTAAACGATTAATCGAAAAATGTTAAGGATGTGACAAAGCTCTCAAATCGAGTAATTTGTGATGATGTGTTATGTTGGGGTAAGCGAAAAAGTATGAACTGTAAGATGGCAGGTATCTGCCAAAAGACAATTGCTTAGTTGCCTTTCCTGATAATTTGGGCGAAATACTTGCCTCTTTCCATGAGACCTGGAGAGTAAAAAATAGGGTCTGAATCCCAAGTTGGAGAAGAACAATGGGTAAAAAGTTGTATGTTGGAAATTTGAGTTACGATGTGGATGACGCCGGGTTAGAATCCATGTTCGCAGAATATGGGACAGTCGAAAGTGCCAATGTGATCGTGGATCGCCAGACAGGTCGGAGCAAAGGCTTTGGATTTGTCGAAATGAGTAGCGATGAAGAAGCTCAAGCAGCAACGGCTGCACTGGATGGCAAAGATTCTGGTGGTCGTAGCATCAAGGTAAATGAAGCAAAGCCACAGACTGATCGTGGCGGTGGCGGCGGCCGTGGTGGATATGGCGGCGGCCGTGGTGGTGGATATGGCGGCGGTGGCGGCGGCCGAGATCGTTATTAGCCGATACTTAACAACTTGTTGTTCATTAAAGGGCTCTTGTCTGCCAAAAAGGGCTCTTGACTATTAGTTCCTGTTGCGAAAGCTGTGTAATGTCAGCGTCTCGCCAGCAGCATGCCGTAAGCGCGGCCGTTTCATTCTGTTTGGTTGTGGCGCATCCGACAAAACCGTTTTCCGCAACAGGAACTAAGAATTGACAGTACAAATGATAGGCTTTTGATTCCAACAGTCCATTAACAAGGGCAGAAATGGTCTATGTGGTGAGTTGGGAAGGGGTTCTTACAAAAGTTGAATTTTTAATGTCGCTGATAGCATCAGGCGACTGGATACTGTGGAATTGTGCTCCCACCGTGAACCAGCCGTCAGCATGATCGACACAGCGAACTACAACTGCAATGAGATTGCCGGGCTTTTTTGAACCGCTTTTAGAAATCGAAACGCAAATATTTTGATCCGGTTTAAGAGCTTGAGAGCTGAGCAGACCGAGACCGGACCTTGAGATGTTGTGGACGATAATTTTCTCGGCTGAGTCGAGGGTCAAATTGCCATTGACGCGTTTTATCCGCCTGAGCAAAGCCTGCAAACGGAAATAACAGCGATCATATTTTCTTCCGGAAAGATTTGACGTTTCGGATTCATCAGAAACAGACAGGCCAAGATATTCTTTGTCTGGGTAGCAGTCATTGTCATTATCCAGACCGAGAGCGCTGCGGATTAATTTGTTAAAGGCATTGACGATCTGAAAATCATATTTGTCCGGGGCATGCTCCTCGAGATAATGAAGAGCCTCTTCAACGGAATGAGTGTGTTCGCGATATGGTCGAACGGAGGTCATGGCGTCGAAAGTATCAACGATGCCGGCCAGGCGTCCCATAATAGAAATCTGGTCACCTTTGAGGCCGCGGGGATAACCAGAACCGTCCATTCTCTCATGGTGCTGGGCCACAACGGCCATAACCTCGGGTGGCAAATCCGTAACCTTTGCCAAATGTTCACAGCCGCGTTCAACGTGAGATCGAATCAAGGTGTTTTGTTCTTCAGACAGTTCCACCTGTGTATTAAGCACTTTAGATGGAATGAATATTTTCCCAATATCGTGAAGCATAGCGCCGGTACCCAATTGCTGGAGAAACTGCCGATCAGTCAGTCCCATTTTATTGGCCAAAGAGACTACCGAGGTACAAACGTTTACCATGTGGGTGGCGGTATAAAAATCATGATTAGAGACTTCAAAAAGTCGATTAAAAGCGTCTTTGTCCTGTATTATCAACTCTACGGTAACGCGGGCTATATTTTCCGTTCGATCAATTATCTTTTTTCTCGGCGGCTCAGCCAGTATCTGGCTGGCCAGTTCGATGCTGGTGGAATACAGAATTTCTGATTTTCGTTCCAGTTGAACTTTCCGGTCAGCAACAATTTTTTCCAGAGATTTTTCGATAGTCTTATAATAAGCCTGATGATCACGAACCGAGACATAAACAAATTCCACCCCGGAATCTATTAAGCGTCGGTAATCTTTCCGATCAAAGCTGAGTTCCGTACTGCGATATAGCTGGTACGACCGGTTGTTAAAAAGATACACCTCCAGTTCGGCCAGACTTTCATGTGGAACACTACTCAACGGAACCGGTAGATAGCCGGCCTGATGGCATAGTTTTCGGCCCAAAGTGTTAAAACTACTGGTTTCGTTTGGTTTTTCATCTGTGGCAAGATGATCCATACGCATTAGCTCCACACAAACAGGCTACCGTTTCACAATTCTAGTACCGTCATCTTTATCCCATTTAAACAATACCGGCAGCCCGAGTAAGTATCGTCCAGATTCCAGCAAGTCTTGTGCGGGAAGTTCTGTTGTTTTCGCAGAACAACCTTCGTAGCGATGAGGTAAGGGAGCCGATTACACGCAGGATAAATGGCAAAAATAAAGAGTCAGATAATTACTTTAGGGCTCCCTTGAGAATCTGTTGAAAATATGTTATTGTGTGGTGCGATGCAGGCGGATATGAGCTGGGCAGTGGATGTTGGACCGATTGGCCGGCGGGTGGCACCGGCAGGCAAAGTAATTCCTGTAACTTCTTTTTTTAAAGAGAGTTAGGAGAAAACATGGCTGAACAAGTTATTCTAAAAATCGACGGAAAGGAATATAGTCTGCCAGTTGTGACCGGCACTGAGAACGAACATGGTTTCGATATTTCACAGTTGCGGTCCCAGACAGGCTATATTACCCTCGATTCAGGTTTTGCCAATACTGGGGCATGTAAAAGTAAGATCGCTTTTATCGACGGCGAAAAAGGTATTCTTCGGTATCGCGGCATTCCCATCGAAGAATTGGCAGAACAGAGCAGTTTTATCGAGGTAGCGTACCTGCTGATCTGGGGTGAACTGCCCAGTAGTAAGCAACTGGCTCATTTTTCACAGTTGCTTACCGACAACTCCATGATACATGAGAATCTGAAGAATCACTTCGAAGGTTTCCCCTGGAACGCTCCTCCGATGGCGATGCTTTCGGCAATGATTAATTCGCTTGGCTGCTATCATAGGGAACTGTCACATTTGGAACCGAGCGAAGAACTCGAAGCAACAGCAGCACGACTAATCAGTAAGGTTCGCACAATAGCGGCATTCTCGTATAAAATGACACGTGGCGAACCATTCGTTTATCCAGACCCTAATCGACGTTATGTTTCAAATATGCTGCACATGATGTTTTCGGTGCCACATAAGGAATACGAAGGGCCGCCCGAAGTTGCCAGATCCCTCGACCAGATGATGATGCTGCACGCCGACCACGAACAAAACTGCAGTACTTCCACGGTGCGCATGGTGGCCTCCGCCGGGGCTAATCTGTTTTCGTCGGTTTCGGCGGGAGTATGCGCCCTGTGGGGGCGGCTGCACGGCGGGGCAAACATGGCGGTTATCAAGATGCTCGAATTGATCTATAACGGCAATCTGGATATAAGCAAGTGCGTCAAAATGGCCAAAGATGGCAGCAGCGATTTCCGGTTGATGGGTTTCGGACATCGCGTCTATAAGAATTACGATCCCCGAGCCCAGATTCTCAAACGGATATGCGATAATCTGTTTAAAAAAATCGATCACAAGGATCCGCTGCTGGACATTGCCCGCGAGCTGGAAGAAGTGGCATTGAACGATCCCTATTTCATCGAACGCAACCTTTATCCCAACGTCGATTTCTACAGCGGACTCATTTTAAGAGCGATTGGCATTCCTACTAATATGTTTACCGTTATATTCGCTATCGGCCGTCTGCCTGGCTGGATAGCGCACTGGCGGGAAGCAACCGAGGACGCCAGTACCCGCATTGCCCGACCTCGACAAATATATACCGGTCCCGCACAGCGATCGTATGTACCAATAGAAAATCGAAGCAATTCATAACATCTCGTAAATCGTGTTACGTGTTTTACGCAAGGGAACTGTAATATGAAGAAACTGCTTAAGTATTTTGGTAACGGATTGTTGTTTCTTGTTCCGATTGGCGTGACAGTTTATGTGGTATATTGGGTGTTTACCAGCATAGACAACGGGGTAAGTCGTGTTCTAGGGGACGAAGAGGGTAAACTTGCCACGGGCCTTGGCGTATTGATAACCTTAGTGGTGATCACGGGCGTGGGAGTACTGACCAGGCTGTTTATCACGCGACCGCTGTTGCAGCTAATCGAAAAGCTTTTTGGACGGCTGCCGTTGATCAAGCTGCTGTATTCTTCGATCAAAGATCTGATCGGCGCGTTCGTCGGTGACAAAAAGAGGTTCGATCAGCCGGCACTGGTTAGTTTGTCTGCTGGCGGCGCTAAAACGTTGGGGTTCATTACGAGAAAGTCTCTGGATTTCTGGGATATGCCCGATGATGTAGCGGTGTATCTACCCCAAAGTTATAATTTTGCCGGCAATATGCTGATCGTACCGCAATCACAGGTTACGCTTCTGGATGCGGACAGTTCCGAAGTGATGGCTTTTCTGGTATCCGGCGGTGTCAGCGGCCCAAAAACTACGGTTAAGGATAATAAGGAAAAGAAGTAGATGTTTACCGGTATCGTTGAAACTGTGCAACCGATCAAGACAAACACAGCAACGCCCGAAGGTCGGCAATTATGTATTCCGCTGGGCAAATTAGCTAAAGATGCACACATCGGCGATAGTATCTGTGTCAATGGGGTTTGCCTTACTGTCAGTCGATTGGAAGGCCAAGGGGCCTGGTTTGATGTTATGGCTGAGACGGCCAAGGTCAGTACTTTGGATCAGCTTAAACCAGGGATGATGGTCAATCTGGAACGGGCACTGCCTGCGATGGGTCGGTTTGGTGGACATATAGTCCAGGGGCACACAGACGGGATCGGTACAATAGCTCGCATCGAACGCGACAACTCAAAATATTTGCTGTGGATCGCGGGTGGACCGGAATTGATGGGGTTTATGATTGAAAAAGGTTCGGTAGCCATCGATGGGGTTAGCTTGACGATAGTGGACGTTGAGGCTAATCGATTCAGCGTATCTCTGATCCCGACTACACTGAAGGATACCAACCTCGGACAAAGAAAGATCGGCGAGAAGGTGAATCTGGAAGCCGATCTGATCAGTAAGTGGATCAGAAAAAGAATCGATGAGGTGCTGGGGAAAACCGGCTCGGGGGCGAAACTGACCATGGAAAAATTGCAAAAAAAAGGGTTCGCGTGAAAGGGAAGGAGACACGAGGCATGGGAAGAATGGGAACAGGCACGAGTAGTCCTGAGTTTGAGTAGATATAACTCTTACTACCTGGTATTTTCACTTAATATTGGCATAAATAAGGATATAAATATCCTTTGCGAATTCGCCAAATTTTGCTATAATATGTGTAGGTAAGTTGAGCGGTAAGTCTGTGGCGGGCTACCGCTCAATGCTTTATATTGAGGATGTGGAACAGCGGGAAAATGGTTATTTTTGATAATAACAAACCGGTAATCGGCGTTACGATGGGCGATCCGGCTGGTATCGGCCCTGAGGTGGTCGTCAAGGCTCTGGCCGAGCATGAGGTCCGGCGGCGGGCGCGGTTCATTATCTATGGTATGAATGAACTGCTGGCTTACGCGGCGGACATGGCTGAGCTGGATGTATTCTGGTGGCGCGATCAGCACGAACAGATCAGCCGCGATTTCCCTCAGTCCGTAGTGGTCGGTGACTATGACGAGATCAACTGGTTCAGCAATAATATCAAAGAGTCCAGCAAACTCGGCGGACAGTCCTCAATGCGGTTTGTCAGTGACGCCATTGACGATGCGCTTTCCGGCAAGATCGACGCGATCGTGACCGCTCCGATCAGTAAAGAATCATGGGAGCTGGCTGGTTTTAAGTATCCGGGGCATACTGAACTGCTTACCGATCGCTGCCGAGCCAAGTGCTCGGCGATGATGTTTGTGGGAGGTCCTTTTAAGGTAGTCCTGGCGACCACTCATGTGGGTATTTCATCCGTCCGTAACATGTTTACTATCGGTAAAGTCTTTGACCCGATCAACCTGGCCAACGACGCCCTGAAAGAATACTTCGATATCCGCAACCCTAAAATCGCGGTGGCGGCTTTGAACCCCCACGCCGGCGAAGCAGGCCAGTTCGGCGATGAAGAGAAACGCATTATCGCCCCAGCGATCCTGATGGCTCAGGAAGCCGGTATTAAGGTCGAAGGTCCATTCCCTGCCGACAGTCTTTTCCACTACGCCCTGGACGGACGATATGATGTGATTGTTGCTATGTATCACGATCAGGGCCTTATTCCAGTCAAGATGCTGGCCTTCGACAAGGCGGTCAATGTCACTATTGGTCTGCCGATCATTCGCACGAGTGTGGATCATGGCACCGCCTTCGATATTGTCAGTCGCAACAAAGCCAATCCCAACAGTATGAAAGCGGCCCTGATGCTGGCCTGCGATATGGTCGAGGTCAAAAAAAGGCAAAAGACGCAAAAGGGTACTTAAGTGCCGCACACCAAACAGCAGTTACAGCAATTATTAGACACTGCCGGGGTCAGTCCCCGCCACAGATGGGGTCAGAATTTTCTCATTGATCTTAATCTGATGCGATTGCTGGTTGACAGGGCTGATTTGCAGGGCAATGAGACTGTTTTGGAGGTTGGTTGCGGCACCGGCTCGCTTACCGATCTGATCGCGCCACACGCCGGGGCCATCATCGCCGTCGAGATCGACCGTGGTTTGGCCCAAATAGCCAAAAGCGAATTAGCCCAACACAAAAACGTATCAATTATCAACAGCGATGTGCTTGATAACAAAAGCACCATCAACCGGGCCATACTTGACAACGTTCAAAAGGCACGCCTTCGACTCAAAGGGCACTTTTATCTCATGGCCAATCTCCCCTATCAGGTCGCCTCGCCGGTGATAATCAATCTGCTGCTGAGCGATTCGATGCCCAATGCTATGTTTTTCACCGTTCAGGCGGAGGTGGCCGGGCGTATGACCGCCGAGCCAGGCAACAAATCTTATGGGCGGCTGAGCATTCTTATGCAGGCTACCGGCGATGTAAAGCAACTCCGCACCGTTGGACCGCAGGCATTTTGGCCCACACCCAGGGTAAGTTCAGCTATGATAGTCTGGCGTCGTAATGATGACAAATGTCGCACTATAAATGACCTGCCAACTGTCAAACAAATGATCGACCTGTTACTGGGACACCGCCGCAAAACCATCAACTCCTGCCTGGCCCAGGCCAACCTGAATTTCGACTACCACCCACTGCTGGTCCAAGCCGACATCAACGACAAGGCTCGCGGTGAAACGCTTCCTCCGCAAAAATTCGTGGAACTGGCAAATCTCCGAAGACAATTATGAACCAGTCTTCTTCTGTTCTTTCAGGTAGATCATCAGTATGGTTATATCAGCGGGTGTGATGCCGCTGATGCGGGAGGCCTGACCGAGGTTGGCCGGGGCGACGGCGGAGAGCTTTTCCTGCGCCTCGCATCGCAGTTGCGGAACCATGCGATAATCCAGACCCGGGGGCAGTTTTATTTTCTCCGCCTGTTGAAATTTTTCGATGAGTCTTCGTTGTTTTTCGACATAACCGGTATATCTCACATCGTTGGTCACCTGCTGGAGGGCAGCCTTATCGAATCCCATTTGGGCTAGTTCCATATCGTATTCCAACAGCCAGTTTTCATCGCGGCCCTGTTGGCGGAGCAGTTGCGTTAAGGGTTTGCCTTCCGACATTTTTTGTTCCAGATATTGACGTATCCGGTCGGTTTGCCGCTGTTTGTCCTGAAACCGTTCCCATCGCAGATCGTCCACCATTTGCCAACTTCGTCCAACAGGTGTAAGTCGCTGGTCGGCGTTATCGCTGCGCAACAGCAGCCGATATTCGGCACGTGAGGTAAACATTCGATACGGCTCGTCAATGCCACGCGTTACCAAGTCGTCGATCATCACGCCGATATATGCCTGATCACGCCGTAGCGTCACCGGTTCGAAACCTTGCACAAAACGTATTGCGTTCACGCCCGCCAACAGTCCCTGGCCGGCGGCTTCCTCATATCCACTGGTGCCGTTGATCTGGCCTGCCAGGAACAGCCCCCTGACCTTTTTGCTTTCCAGGCTCGGGAAAAGCTGCATAGGCGGGACGTAGTCGTATTCTATGGCGTAGCCATATTGTAATATTTTTGCTTTCTCCAGGCCGTCTATACTGCGAACCATTTCTTCCTGCACATCCCGCGGTAATGACGTACTGATACCATTGCAGTAAATCCAGTTGGTCCGGCGTCCCTGGGGCTCGAGAAATATCTGATGACGCGGCTTGTCGGCAAAACGTAATATTTTGGTCTCGATACTGGGACAATAACGCGGACCGGTGCTGCTTATTTGTCCGGTGTAAAGTGGCGCCCGATTCAGATTGTCACTGATAATCTTGTGCGTCCTCTCGTTGGTATATGTTATCCAACAACTGATCTGTTCCTGCTCGATGGTATCATTCATAAAACTGAACGGGGTAGGCTCAGCATCGCCGGGCTGTTTTAGGAGTCTGTCCAAATCAATAGTATCGACGTCAATCCGAGGGGGTGTGCCGGTCTTCAACCGGTCGAGTTTCAAGCCGATTTGTTCCAGTGAGGCGGACAGGTTTTGAGCTGCCGGCTGACCCAGGCACCCTCCCGGCCACTGCTCAGTGCCCGTATGCATCAGGCCGCGCAGGTGTGTACCTGTCGTCAATACCACCGCCGAGGCTGAGATTTCCCGGCCCGAGGCGCAAACCACACCGGCAACGGCAGCATTATCCCGCACCTGCAATCGATCCACGGTATTTTCTATAATTGTCAACTCAGCGCATCCCGCAAGGATGACTTGTATATGATCTTGATATTGCTGTTTGTCGGCCTGAGCCCTCGGCGCCCAAACGGCCGGACCTTTGCTGCGATTGAGCATCCGAAACTGAACTCCTGCGGCATCGATCGCCAGGGCCATGATCCCGCCGAGGGCATCGATTTCGCGGACAATCTGTCCCTTAGCCAGGCCCCCTATCGCAGGATTGCAGTTCATCCCAGCGATGGCGCCGCGGTCCATCGTCACCAACGCTACCTTCCCACCTATCTGCGCCACCGCATGAGCCGCCTCTACCCCAGCATGCCCACCGCCAACTACAATAACATCGTATCGATCATGGCTCATAGGTGTTGACCCGGTCATTTACTAATTTCCCAGCGCGATGGCCGAGGCGATAGCCAAATCACTGGTGTGCGTGATACTTACACTAATCGATTCGATACCCATCTGGTCCGCTATTTTTTTTGCCGTTTCACTACGCAAAATCACTTCGGGTTTACCGGATGGACTATTCAACGTTTCGATGTCCTTCCAGCCAACATCTTTGCTCCAGCCGGTCCCGAGCATTTTCATTACCGCTTCCTTGACGGCGAAGCGACCGGCCAGGCGTTCAGCCTGTTTTCGATGCCGACCGCTATACTGCTGTTCAGCCGGAGTAAAGACCCGATCCAGAAACCGCCGGCCGTGCCGGTGGATCAGCCGTTCGATTCTTCGAGAGTCAACCAAATCTATTCCGTGAAAAATGATTTTCATGTTCTAACCTTCGACTGCGAACTTACCTATACCCAATTGGTCATTATATCTGATATTTTCATTCAGTGTGTGTATGAAAGTAGCCACAAGCCGGCTACTCCCACCGCCACGCTCAACACAATCAGCACTTTGGTCAGCACGATCTGCCGGGTAAAACCTGACATCGCTCCCTCCTGCAACGCCAAAGATCGCAAAAACTCCATTCGAGATATGATACTCGAATGGCGAAACGAACGTGTGTCCACGGAAACACCATTTAGCATAGCGATACGTTGCAGGGTCGAACCCATAACGTACGCCCCATGTTCGCTAAGGGTTGCGTCGGTATCCTGCGGATTGACGGAAATTGCCGCATACACATCCGCCTGCCGTTCGAACTTGCGCGACACCCAGCCGAATGCCAGCACCCATCCTACGATCAGCACTATCCCAAAACCATACATAAACCAATCGTAGTAATTGTCGTAACCAGCAAAATACCGCGTTTCGGTAAGCCGACCTTCCAACAGCAATCCCGTCAGCTCTACTATAAGAGCCATTACGGAAATGCTGCCGAGAATGAACAGCAGCAAAAACATTATATGATGATGTTTTACGTGACCGGCCTCATGTCCGAAAACCGCTTCAATCTGCTCATCGGCCATATTTTCGATGAGGTTGTCACTGAGCATAACGTAACGTATGGGCCGCAGCAGTCCCATTACCGCCGCGTTAGCGACAGCACTGTAGGTGTCCCACAGAAGGATATCCCGATATCCAAGTTTTATCCGTTTGCAAAACGCTTCCAGACGTTCACGTAGAGGACCGCCTGGCAGCAATCTGGTCAGCCAAATCCGGCGCAGCAACAAGGGAGAGCAGATAAAAATCATCGCCGCCCCCGCTCCCGTCACCGTTTGAGCCATCATCGAAACGTCATCGCTTACCAATCCGGCCTTCACAGAACCATCGGAAAACCATCGCATCGTTATCTGCTCCACCACGTCTTTGAACCCAAGCATTAAAAACAAGGGAATCAATATTATCAGCATTCCGTGGCGCATCTGAAAAGACATATACTGCCGCCGGGTCCACACCGGCCGAGCCGGCAAACCTTCCACCAACTGCCCCGTCACAATATATTCCCGCACGAAACGACTAACCGGATAAAAACAGTACCATTTCACGAACATCATTATCATAAACGGCAACAACAAAACCACCTCATCCACCAGCACAAGCCGCTGCAGACGCCATTGAGTATATGTCAACCCGGCCCAGCCTCCCACCGTCAACTGCGTACCAAATGCGCCGATCAGCAGGACTCGCATCAGCAGATCGATTCTGCCCGGCAATCGCAGCGCCGCTTTGGTAGAGTTGCCTTGTTGTACCAGGCGTTCCATACGCAACAGAAGCGATCGGCAAGTTATCTGCATCAGCGACCATAACAGCAACACCAGGCCCGCTACAAACGCCAACGAGGAAAGGCCGTTGAAATGATTCATCCACCACACCGTCCCCCCATCGGCGTTATCTGCGTTTGCGGTTTCACCAATCAGCATCGCCATGAATACCGCTAGTATTACCGTCAACTGCACCAATTGCCCCTTAAGTATCTACATACAGAAACCCATCGATACGCTCGGTGGGTTTCTAAAAATAAAACTTCTCGTCCAGTTTGATATTGGCAAGAATAGGCCATGTTCGCTGTCGGCTACTCGTTCGAGAGTCCCTGACTGATTTCCTCAACACGTCTTTTGGCATACTCCACTTTGTCAGGATATCGCGACTCCAGATTAACTGCCTGCTGGTAATATTCCAAGGCTTTAATCCGATTGTGCAGATAATCGTCATAAATTCGCGCGACCGCGTAACGTGCTGGTTTCGACGTTTGGTAATCCCACTGCCAAACCCGCTGATAATACAAAAGCGCTTTATGATAATCTTTGAGATAACGGTTATATATCTCAGCTATCTGAAAGGCAGCATCATCTATTTTGTCACTGGTGGGATAGTTGGTGATCAATTCGTTGAATTTATCTTTCGCCAGGTTCAGGTTTTTCTTGCTGGCCAGTAGCGGAAGCAAAAAGCCTTGGGCCTGTTTGAAATATTTCATTCCTTCTTCGTAAAGCAGGTCCGCTTCGACTATCGCCGTGGTAGCTCTCAACTCAGAGCCGGATATCTCAGCTATCACCAGATAAGAATGGTTCGGCCCCAGCACCAGATTCTCCAACTCCTCGTCCGCCCAGGTAGATTTTAAATGACTTCCTTGCCGATCATAAAAATCCCTGAGCAGTTCCAGATGAACTCGATACTGGGTTCGATGACGAGCCATCTGCTCTACTAATTGCACTTCGGTAGTGCGCTGAAGGTCCGCCCCGCCGGTCACTTCCGGCGTATCACCAATCATTATTCCTGACTGGTTTGCGCTCGGCTGGCATCCGCCTAACGCCATGCCAACCAACAAAACCCCTATCAACCTTAGACTAACGTGTGTTCCAGCCATAATAAAGCTCTCCTTTCGCAAAACTATGTCTCATTTGAGTTATTGTCTTATCGTCAACAAATTGTATTGAACCCCAACCGGACCGGTTTGTCAAGCAAAACATAACTCTCAGCCGGAAGGGACCGGACCCTTCACGGCAAGAATACCAACTCATGTAGCTCAACAACGCCCTATCAGGCAAGTGCCCGCCACAAGTGCTTTGTTTTAAGGAAGTTATATGTCACGTCCGCCAGTGGCAGAAACTCACAGCCACCTTATACCCAGTTGGGCATTGTCTGTAAGTTGGTCTCATTCGATAGATATGCAACATTATCGTAAAGGCTGTCAGACTGTTATATTCAGGACGATCTTTCGCCACATGGGACGGTTTGCTCGGTCATCATCTCCAAAAACCAAGCCACCAATTTCGGATCCATGGTGGTACCGGCCTCTCGACGCATGATCTCCATTGCTGTGCCCGATGACATAGCCTCGCGATAAGAACGGGTGGAAGTGATCGCATCCCATACATCGGCGACTTGCAGGATGCGGGCCAGGAGAGGGATATCCGTACCAGCCAGACCATCAGGATAACCTGACCCGTCGAAATGTTCATGATGATGCCGCACCGCCGCCAGGATATCCTGTAATGCTTCCAGCGGTTCGAGTACCATATAACTTTTCAGTGGGTGTGTTTTGATATGAGCGAATTCTTCCTCGGTAAGTTTTCCCGCTTTACACAGCACATCATCACGTATTCCAATCTTTCCGATGTCATGCAATTGTCCAGCCCAATCCAAATGTTCCATTTGTTTGCTGTCCAGACCGATACGCCCTCCCAACGCACACGCCATTTCGGCCACACGCGCCGAGTGACCGCTGGTATATTCGTCTTTCGCTTCCATTGCTTTGACCAGTGACATTATGGTTTGCAAATAAACCTGGTTGATCTTCTGGGCGTAAATGATATTGCCCAACACAGCCGAGCCCATTCGCGCCAGGGAACCGGCAAGATTCATTTCCATGGCAATAAAAGGTTCCTGCTCATTCGTGCGAACAAAAAACAATGTACCCAAAGAAGCCAATTGTTGATCGTCACCGACCAAATGTAAGGCCAGAACGTTTCCTCTGCCTTCGTAATCCAGATTGTATGTTCCGTGATAATCGATCATTTTTATCTGAACGGCAGCGTCATCATCAGCCATCGCCTGCAAAGCCTGTTTGTTGCGTTGAAAAAAGTTATCCGCCTCATGAGGATCCGGGATGGTTTTTGCTATTAAGATCGTATCCTTTTCGGCATCGGCCCGGCGCCTCAGCGCAGAAAACTCACCGGCAAACGTCCCCCAATAATAGCCATAATGACTCTCAACCGCCTGGGCCATCTCGTCAACAAGCAATTGAATTGCCTGGCGAACTTCCTTACAACGTGCTATCGAGACAGTTGAGGTAAAGGCTATATTTAAATAATTGTAACAACTCAGGAGTTCCTGTGCCAATCGCTCTTTATCACAATTGTTTTGCCTGAATGCCTCAACAATCTTGTCGAGCTTATCGGCAATGACTTCCGGTAAACGAGATGCTTCCAGACCAGCGGCAGCCTCCGTAGCGGACTCGTTGCCCAACGCCAGTTTAAGTAGGCTTTGCCACAGATCTTTCTTCGTCGTGTTCATGCGAGCTTTGCGTTTCCTTGTCCAGTTTTTCGATTAACTCTGCCAGAACCGCCGGACTAAACGGCTTGTTGAAAAGATGCACATCGCAGCAGTCAAGTTGCTGCCTTAGCTGACTTGTATCGCACCGCGAAGTCAAAACCACAATCAATTTTGGCCTCCGGGATAATTGCAGAACCTCCTTGACCAAATCAATGCCTTTCTTCAAAGGCATGTTTACATCGGTTATCAGACCTTCAAATTCCTGTTCCTTCAACTTCGCAAGCGCTTCCTCACCGTTATAAACGCTCACCACCTCGTGACCGTTTCGGTTCATCCACATCTTCATAATAAAATGGATGTTGGTATCGTCGTCTGCCAGTAGTATTCTCATAGATGTCAGTTCCGATAAGTCGTGCTCAACCATATTAAAATCAATGATTACTGTTATCAAAGTCGGTAGTCTGCATAAGCGCCTTAACAAGAACATTCTATTCCTTTGCGTTTTTGGCCGCTTAATTGCTGACAATCCGTTTTGCCCGGCATAATCCGGCACAAAAATATCACTGATCGGACAATTAGCACACCAATAACGTCGATATGCTATACGAAACCGGTATAGGTTCTTCGTTTATACATAAAGAGATTGAAATATATGCGACATAATAAAATAATCACAATCATAAATCTAATAGTCATATCGCAATTGGTAACCGTATTTTTCCTTTATCGGACCGATTGGGCTTCATCTCATTTACCGCCGATCTCGCTGCCATTTTTGGTTCTGCTGACATTGTTAAGTACGATTACCGCTACGGTGGCTTTTTTTGCCGTCCATCGGCGTTATCGCACTCTCCGTGCCGTCGAAGCCAACCTTGAAAAAATTGCTCCAATTGACGCTCCTGAGGAATCTTTGACCCATATTGAGCCGGTACCCGTCGGCTCAAACATCACCTCCGCCGGTAAAGGGTGGAACAAACTGCTCGGAGCTATCGATCAAATTCAAAATAAAGTTCAAACCACTCAAAGCGAAAAGTCAATGGGGCAATTTCTGTGCAGTTACGACTCTCAAAGACTGTTGGTCCTGATTGATTCACTACCTGACGGTATTATCCTGACCGATACCACCGGCTCTGTTACTTTGGCCAATCGTTCCTGTGAAGGTCTTATTGGCAAACCTCTAAGCGAATTCATCGGTCAAAACATATTGGATATCTTTGAGGACCCACAGGCTCGACAACATCTTGAATACGCCCTGAATGCCAAATCATCCCTGCCGGACAACCATCTCGAAATAACCATCGGCTCAGGTTCCGGCAAAACAGTACTGTGTCTCTATTGTCACAGGCTGACACACAACAGCGAGAACAGCGACATTTTCCTAGTCATCCGTGACATTACTCAACAAAAAATAAGCGAGGGCAGTCGGGACGAATTTGTAGCCCATGTCAGCCATGAACTTCGCGGACCACTTACCAATATCCGCGCTTACGCCGAAACCCTGCTGTCGGATATGGTTCTGGACGCCGTCACACAGAAAGAAGCTTTTAACGTTATCAACGAAGAAACATCCCGTATGATTCGGTTGGTCAATGACGTCCTTGACATTTCGCGGATGGAAACCGGCTCACTTGTTCTGGAAAAAAACGAAGTCGTTTTGGACCGCCTCGTTCAAAACTGTGTTAACGATATTAAAGCCAGCGCCGCCGGCAAGAAAATCACCATTCAGACCAATTATCATCCCAAGCTGCCGAACCTCTACGCTGATCGTGAGAAAATGACTGTGGTTATCAATAATATCCTGACGAATGCCATTAAGTACACCGCAGATGGCGGTACCGTCTTCATCGAAACGAACATCGACGACAACTTTGTCTATATCAAAGTTGCCGACACCGGATATGGCATCGCCCCAGACGATATCGACAAAATATTCGAAAAATTTTATCGCGTTAATCGAAAAGAAACAGCTAATATCACCGGTACCGGATTGGGACTGACCATCAGTAACGAGATTGTCACCTTACACGGCGGAACCATTGATGTCTCCAGTGAACTGGACAACGGTACGGAGGTAATGATTAAATTGCCTATTACTATTACAGGCCCCGTATTAGGACCGGCAAACAGCTAACATTGCAACAGCAAATAGAACATGAACGCAAATAAACAAAACAATTTCGCAAACACATTAGGACCGGTTATCGGCATATTGCTGCTCACACTGATCGTCGGCCTAAGCACCATTTCGCCGGGCTGGTTTACTGGCGCTCTGCTGATCGCCGGGGCAGCCATGGTGGGATTCACTATCGGTACGTCTTGCAAAAATGCCGACGGCATACAACCATCACCGGCTTCGGGCGAGCACAACTCATCCACCCCCGCAATAACTGAATCATCCGGCAATCCATCATCCAACGCCGATAACAACAGTTATATCAGTGGAATCCTCGACGAATTGTCCCTCATGCAAAACAGCAACGACCTTCTCAACCGTTACCAATGTTTTATCCGGATGATCGAACAGGTTTTCGATCACGCCATTGGTTCCTGTTGCGTATCATTATGGTGCCCCGACCAAAACCACCAAAATCTCATTGAATGCGTCATCAAAAATACCAACAACCAACCATCTGCCACCATGACAGGTATTTCCGAAGCTCGTCCTCCCTGCCAGGTTCCTCTGGACTTGCCGGCGATAAAACAAGCACTGGAATCCGGCTTGCCATATCTTGCCGCCGAGCCATCTTCAAACGGCCCAATTACCACTAATTTACCCATCGGCTCTTTGATTTGCGATGCCTGTATTCCCTTGTATCGCCAATACGGTCGGCCTTTGCTGATTAACGTGGAATTCACAGCGGGAACTCCCGGACAACGCAAAAAAACGATCAAAGACGACTTCAGGGCTGCCGTAAATCTGATCAACCTTTTCTGGAAACACCTGCAAGCCACTAATCAACAACAGTGGATGATCGAACACGAACCCACCAGCGGCGTTCTCCGGGCCGAATCCTTTCTGAAACAGGCTCAGAACATGGCCAGGCAGTACCAGGATCGCGACGAACTGTTCACAGTAGTTGTCGTTACTGTCCATGGTTTCCGCAGCATGTTCGCCGGACAATCGCAACAATGGCACCATCTTTCCGCACTGATCGGCCGATGCTTGAAAAAAATACTCGATCAAAAAAACAGGACTTTTCTGCTCGGAAAAATGGCTGACGACGTATTTGCTCTGCTGCTGAGCCACACTGACGAGTTTCTCGCTCAATCAATCATGCAAACCATCGCCGATCGGCTTGCCGATGAAATGGCTAAGGATCGGACAACAGACTCCTTAGACGTCATGGCGGTGGATATTCAGTGGGCTTTAGCAGACCAAAATCAATTTCCCGGTCACATGGGACAGATGCTTGACAAAATCTATCGCAGGCTGTTCATCCGCGAAAAAAACAGGCAAACCCCAACACATCGAATATTTATTAATAGTGAGGCCGCCATCCATGCAGATCGTAACGAATAACGAAGGTGCGGTTACCATTCTCAAACCTTTGGGCCCGCTTGTTTCCGGAGAACTGGATGACATGGAAAAATCGCTGCTCAAACTTTCGCAAAACTGGACCAATCGCATAGTAATAAATATGACCGATGTTGTATGTATAGACAGTGCCGGCCTGGAACTGGTCAATCGTTACTATAACCAATTGAGCAATCATGGGTTGAGACTGAAACTATGCGGAATGAACAAACTAATTCGAAAAATTTTCGATCTGACACGACTTTCCAGTCACTTCGAAATTTTCCCTGACACGACGGCAGCCGTTCGGAGTTTCTTGTGAAATTGTTATCTAAAACCATCAAACTGGGGCAAATGCTCATTCAGGACGGACATCTCACTGAGGAGCAGCTTCACACCTCTCTGGCACGCCAGAAAACGAGCGGTAAAAAACTCGGTGAACTGCTGGTCGATCAACATCTCGTCGATGAATCGGCGGTGCTGCAGTGCCTCTCGCAGCGGCTGGGACTGCCTGCCGTCCAATTACGTCCTGGACTGATCGACCCACTCGTGGTGGACACCATCGAAAAGGACGTCGCTGAAAAACACGTCATTATCCCAATGTTCAAGGTCGAGAATAACCTCACCATCGCTATGGCCGAACCACAGGCCCTTCTGATAGTTGACGATCTGGAACGCAGCACAGGACTGCACATCCAGCCGGTGATCGCACTGGAAGCCAATATCAAAGAGTTCATCAAAAAATACTATGTCCAGAATGTTAAAATCGACTCCTTCGTCGCCTCCCTTGAGGACGCCAGCGTCAAAGTGGAAAAAGAATCCATCGATGAGGATACCGTCGTTGACCTGTCCGAACTGAGCGATGGAAGCCCTGTCGTCAACCTGGTCAATATGAGCATCCAGCAGGCCGTAAAGGAAAACGCTTCCGACATCCATATCGAACCGGACACACATTGTGTACATGTCCGTTATCGAATCGACGGAATGCTGCATGACCTTATGACGCCGCCACGGGAATGGCACGCCGCCATTATCTCACGCATCAAAGTTATCGCCCGAATGGACATAGCGGAAAAACGCGTTCCGCAGGAGGGACGTATTCACGTTACGGTCGAAGGACGGGGAATCGATCTGCGTATATCTTCCATGCCCACCATTCTGGGTGAAAAAATTGTTATGCGTATTCTCGACAAAAGCAATCTTCAATTGAAGCTCGATCTGCTCGGTTACGAGCATGGAATGGTATTGGCTCTCAAACGCATGTTGAGCAAGCCCCACGGCTTATTTCTGGTCACCGGTCCGACCGGCAGCGGCAAAACCACCACTTTGTACTCGGCCCTCGATCTGCTCCGCAACAAAGAGCGAAATATCATCACCATCGAAGACCCGGTCGAATATCAGCTTGAGTTGATCAATCAGATACAGGTGCACAACGCGGTGGGACTGACCTTCGCAAATACACTTCGGTCAGTGCTTCGCCAGGACCCCGATATCATCATGGTCGGTGAAATCCGTGACGGGGAAACCGCTCAGGTTGCAGTGCAGGCCGCTCTCACAGGACACCTCGTCTTGAGCACACTGCATACCAACGACAGTCCCGGTGCCATCACTCGCCTTATCAACATGGGCATAGAACCTTATCTGCTCGCTTCCAGTCTGGTTGGAATAGTGGCCCAGCGGCTCATTCGAACGATATGTCCCAAATGCAAGGCTACCTATTTCCCGAATGAGTCCATTCTCGATGACATCAATTGGCAGGGACCACGCAACCGTGCCTTTCATCATGGGCAAGGCTGTCCCCTTTGCCATGATAGCGGCTTTAAGGGCAGACGTGCCATCTGCGAAGTACTTGAGATGACACCGCGACTGCGGGAACTCATTTTAACTCGACCTTCCGCCACCGAAATCAAAAACCATCTCCACAAGGGAAATTGGCGCGATCTCAAAACAGAAGGTATTCGATGCGTCGAACAGGGACTCACCAGTATCGAAGAGATGATGCGAGTTTGTTTCGTCGAAGAAGAACCAGCAAAAAAAACCGAACTGGTATCGGAAAGCTCGGACTAACTAAAAATGATTATTGAGTATCAGGCATTAAATAGATCAGGCGATATCGTCAGTAGCACCACCGTAGTTGACGATATGTCTGGGGCTTACGCCCAGTTAAACCGACAGGGACTCACGCCTATCCGTATCAAGAAAAGTCCCGACAATGTAAAAGGCGGTTTCGACCTGAAAACTCTGCTGCAACGATTTATCGGCCAATCCAGACAGGCTGATCCCAAACGGGCTTCGCGACGTCATGTGCCGTTTTTTACCTCACAAATGGCTATTCTGCTGGAAACCGGAACTCCCGTGGCTCCTTCCCTGACCGCCATAGAAAAACAACTTACCGACCCCCGTTGGTCCGCACTTGTCGCTCGGATGCGACTGCACGTAGAGGAAGGCGGCACCTTGACCTCCGCAGCCGCTTTATATCCAAACGTGTTCGACTCGGTTTATACCAGTATGATCTCTGCTGGCGAAGCTTCCGGCAACCTCTCACAGATGCTCAACCGCCTGGCTGAGTTGTCCAGACAGACAGACCGCTTACGCCACAAATTGATCTCCGCCATGATCTATCCGACACTGCTGACCTTAATCGCCTTAACGGCAATGTTAGTCATAACCTTTTTCGTACTGCCGCGTTTCGCCATTGTCTTTGAAGAAATGAATGTTAAACTGCCAGAAACCACTAAAACACTTCTGGCTGTCTCTGATTTTGTCCGTCAGCGTATTCTGCTGACCATAATAATGGCATCTATCGTAATAGGTTCTATCATCTTCTGGCTACGCAGTCAGCACGGACGGCGATTCATCGCTCGGTCTGTACTTAAAATCCCTGTCATCGGCCCTCTCATATCTTCGCTGATTAACGCCCGAATATTTCGGCTACTTGGTCTGCTGGTCGAATCCAGCGTTCCTTTACTTGATTCCCTGGAACTGACCATCGCCTCCACTAAAAACTATCTTTATGCCGACCTTATCGCCAAAATGCACCGCAATGTTTTGAATGGTAAATCCATGCACGAAGCCATGATGCAAAACAATCTCGTTCCCGCAGGCATCGCACAGATGATTCACACTGGTGAGAACAACGGACAAATAGGCAAGGTCATGTCCTTGCTGGCCGACTATCTCGACGACCGCAACGAAACCAAAATCGGCACCCTGACCAGTGTTATGGAGCCGGTAATTCTTATTTTTATGGGATTTATCGTTGGCACACTTGTAATCTCACTGGTGCTGCCAATGTTTGATTTGTCACAAATATCAGGTTAAAATCGACAGGATAAAAAATAGATACTGATGTTTAACTGGATAGCTAAAAAATACCTGCCTATCGGGCTTGACATAGGACACACTGCTGTACGCGGTATTCAGTTACTACGCCAGGGAAATACTTTACACGTCCACAACGCCCTGGAAATCGCCTGCCCTGCCGAGTCCGCCTCGCCGACGGAACTCATCGACCGGCAAAACGACGATCACAATACTGACGATCGGTTACCCGCTTTGCTGGAACGTCTTATTGATCGAGCCGATTTTGTCGGCCGTGATGTGGTGCTGCACTGCCCTGGCGAAAAACTGGATATGCGACCTGTAAATTTACCTGCCCCACCCCAAGGCCTGCCGCGATCGGCAATCCTCGGCGCTTTGAAACTGCAAATGGCCAATCACCTCTCATTCCCGGTGGAACAGGCCGTCTTTGACTATTTCATCGCCGGCTACGACAGCAACAAAGACAATATGACCGTTATGGCCTTTACCGCCGACGGTTCATGGATCAACCAACGTATCGATCTGATACAATCTTTGGGTCTGCGATGCGTAGCGGTGGACACTCTGCCATGTGTTCTGACCCGGCTGGTCACGAGCAATCACGATTACAAACCATGCCCTGACCAGAAAAACCAAACCGATAACGACAACGCCATGGCCCCCGACAACAGTGATCACAAAAACGAACACACCGACCCATCTGAAGATATCCTCACCGGCATTCTTGACATCGGATTTTCCGGCAGTACTTTAATCGTCTGCGATCGGGAAAAACCATTATTGTGCCGATGCTTCCAACTGGGCGGAAAAAAACTGACTGAAACATTATCACAACAGATGATGCTTGACTACCACCTGGCCGAAAAACTTATAGCAACTCACGGCCTTGACTGTCAGTCGCGCCACCTGCGATTTTCAAATTCACCTGACGAGGAAAAAAGCGTCGCTGTCATTGACGACGACAATACCGATGACAACACCGAAATCGCCAAAACCATTTTCGCCGCACTGCAAATAGACCTCAACGATTATGTAGAAGGCCTCATACGCACACTTAACTACATCATCGCTGAGCACAGTTGTGCACGATTGGAAAAAATTCTCCTTTGCGGCTCCACAGGCCATACCAAAAACCTTTCTCAGTTTTTTGCCGAACAGTTTGAGCTGCCGGTGGAACCGGTTATGCACCCGCTATTGCAGGAAATCGTCCCATATTTACCACATACCAGACATAATATCGGCTCATGGACCACAGCTCTTGGACTGGCGCTGGCTAAGGAGAACGCATAAATGGCATCTGTAAACCTCATACCTGACGAACGAAAAATCAATCAACAGCGACACAGGCGTTTGCGCATCTGGTTGGTCCTGACAGGGATCTTCACCTGCACCGTCACCACGTGGGCCGCCGTCAAATACTTTGCCTACCGCAACGCCAGTCAGTTCACACGAAATATTGCCAAACAATCTCAACAGATACAGGAAGAAATCCAATCTCTCAAAGAAACCAAAACACAACTCGATCTTTGGCAGAACCGATACGCACTACTGGTGGAATTGGACCACTACGTCGATTTCCTGAAAATAACCGGTTACCTTGCCCGGCACAGCCCCGAATTGATTTATCTGGAAGAAATGGATTTCTCACGCGAAGACTCCAAATCCGGTTCATCCGGAGCATCTTCGCAAAAATTATCTCTAGCCAAAAGTGCCAAAATGTTTCTTATTAACAACCCACAAACCGACAAGTCAACCGGCGACGACAAATCGAACCGCAACCAACTAATGTTTATGCATCTTAAGGGCAATGCTCTAAATTATAAAGCCGTAGCCGATTATCTGACCGTCCTGAACAACTCAGGTTTTTTCTATGGCGCTCAGCTTCAGCGCAGCGGTCGAAAATCCGATGACTCACCTGGAAATATCGATTTTGAAATACAATGTGTCGTTAACCCCATAACATCAGCCATGGGTACTAACTATGCTAATATGCAACAAACCAAAAATCTTTGATATCGACCTGTACGGCTTGGCGGCCCTCCTGTGCATCAGCGGCCTGGTCTGGCTGTTCCTGATTCGGCCGTTGGACCACGAAGTCATCCAACTGCAGAAAGAGCGGCAGCAGAAACAACAGGAAAAGGAATCTATAGAGGCCGAGCTGGTCCAACTGCGAAACGCCGTTCAGAGCCGCCGTACCTTGACTGCCAGAATTCGTCAAAACGCCGATATGCTCAGCCACAACATTGATATTCCTGAAGTTATCCGGCGCCTCGGCAGCCTCGCACAAAATTGTTCTATTCGCCTGGATGAAATCGCTCCCGGCGACACAGACAGCAGCGAACAGTATCACAAAACCTCTATGTCTCTGAAAATATACGGCACATTCCCCAACTTACGCAGCTTTCTGACCAGCATCGCCGATGAGTTACTGTTTGTACGAATCAGTTCCCTGACCCTTACCGGCAAACAGTCTGACGAGCACTCGTGTAATATAGCTATGAACATGGATGTATTCGCCGCGAAATAAAATCGACATGACAAAATTACGAAAAATATACATCGCTGTCTTAATCGTAGCCATGATAGCCCTGGCTTGGGACAAGAGCACAAACTCCAACTCGCTCACCCAACCGCAGTTAAGTCAGGCACAGACTCAGTCTAGGCATAATGTCCCTGTGGTTTCGGCACTTGCCCAGCCGCCGCAAACTTTGAATCCTCCTGCAACCGCCAGGCCGATATCGCCTCTGGGCAGTCTGTGCCAGAAAATCCAAAGTACTCTGCCTTCATCAACAACTCCCGAAACTGCCACTGGGCATGACCGCGACATTTTCGTGGCCTCCGAGCAATTGCTTCGCGCGATGGACGTCCCCCAACAAACAGATGCTGCCGAAAAAAAAACCATCCCGGCCGAACAAATGGCCCCATTGAACCTCTCAGCCATCGTATTCGCCCCCCCTCAAAGCTATACTATAATAAACGAACAGATATTGAAATCCGGTCAAAATATAGGACCTTACCACCTGACAGAAATCAAATCAAATGCCGTGGTTCTCCAAGTCGGTTCCGAACAGATAACCCTCAATTACGACCGATAACTTCCACCAAGCCCCGATTTTTATATCGAAACCAACACCTTCAAACTTCCAGTCAATACTATCCGAATTCCCAGCAATACCACCAAAAGACCGCCCTGCTTTTGGGGAATATCAAGATAAAGTCGTCTCACATCTTATCCGATACGAATACCGGTGAAGAGTTTGTGTATGGCTCTGTAATACCGCCATCGAGCATATAGGGTATGGCAAAGAACTTAGCAAAGGAGTATCGATGATGTTTCAAAGAACCGCTAACCGAAAAAACGCATTTAGTATGGTCGAGTTGGTAATTGTTATAGTTATTCTGGGTATTATTGCCGCCATTGCGATTCCGCGTATCAGCTCAGGCAGCAAAAATGCCAGCGAAGCCGCTCTCCACGCCAATCTGGCCACCATCCGCAACGCCATCGACTGGTACTATGGTGAACACAAACAGACCTTCCCCGGAGCCAAACAGGACGGCCTGGGAAACACGGCCGGCTCAGCCGAGGCATTTGTCAACCAGTTGACTATGTACACCGATGCCGACGGCAATGCCTCCCCGGATAAGGATGCTGCCTATCCTTATGGCCCGTATATCCGTGGCAGCTTCCCCAAACTGCCTGTAGGCACCAATACCGGAAGCTCTGATGTCGCAGTAAATGCCTTGGTTACCCCGTTGGTCTCCAATGCCGGCGATGGTACAGGATGGGTATATAGTACCGCCACGGGCCAGGTTATCGCCAACGCTAACGAGATCGGCAATGACGGCTCCACCTACGATGCCTTTTAAGAACACGTATCGTTATGGTTGAAGTTGGCGCCAACATCAGAATTCTTTAATGGTACTTTGTAACGGCAACAAACTCAGGTCTCGGCCAGTCAATTTACGTTTGACCCGAGACCTGTTTTTTATGAGCCGGACTTCTGCAAAATCCCGGTTATGAGTAAAGAAATGCCAAAATCTGATTCTGTTAAAGCTCCTTTCGCGTTTTCTCTGGTCGAGATAATGGTGACCGTCGTATTAATCTCCGTTATAACGGTAGCTGTTGGTCTGGCTCTCAATCACACTTACAAACGCACCGGAAACATACAGGTCGCCCTTACCGGAATGCGGCAGCAAAATGATGTTCTCAAAATCTTGGCCGACGACCTGCGATGGGCTACCGAGATTACACCTTTACCTGTGATCGAACATGGACTCACTCTTAGTATTCCATCAACCGCCGATACCGGTGGATTAGAAATGGTTACTTATCAGTGGAATCCCTCCAATATGACGCTCTCACGCCGGCGCGGTCAGGAACCCATGAGCATAATCGCCTCTGATATTTACAGCATGATCATGGAACCGGACACGTTTACGAAAGAATCCACAATACACCTTCACGGCATAACCGTGATCCTCCAATTCGGTTCCGACACCTCCAATACCGTACGACGTTATATCAAAACTATGAACGAACCAACACTGTCGCCGGGTGGATAGAATGTCAAAATCAAAAAAACAACTTGATCGATCAGCAGCCTTTTCCCTGTTCGAGTTACTGATCGCAATCGTTATCATCGCGATACTAGCCGGCGCTGCCACACTCAACTTTTGCGGCAGCATCGACTATGCCAAACTACAGAACGCCACAGCTAAACTGACTGCCGATCTGCAACTGGTCCGCGACCAGGCACGCCGCGACCAGCAACCACGCACCCTGACCATCGATCCGGACAATCTATCATACCAGGCCACTGGCGTCCCCAGCCTCGACGGCCCTCAGGATATTTCGGTCAATTTGGCCGAACCACCTTACCAGCTATCGACTCTCAAGTTCGCCCCGGCCGGTAATTATTCCATCACCTTCGATGCACGCGGCTTGCCGGCATCCACCAATTCTATCATCACCCTTTGTCGCGGCTCGAAACAAACCACCATAGAAATCGCCCAGGGAGGCAACATTGAACAGATCAATCAAGCAAAATAATCAATCTCGCCTTTCAGCTATAACCCCCAGGCCTTTTTCACCCAGAGGCGGCTTTTCCTATGTCGAGGTACTGCTCTCTGCGGTCATCATATCGGTCCTGACGGTCTCCGCTATTAAACTGTTTGCCAACCTCGGACGTTCTACTCAGGCAACCACACAGGCAGATATCGCTGCCATGCTGGCTGTCGAAATGATCGAAGAAATCAAAGATCGCCACTACGAAGACCCCATCGCTCCTGGCGAAAGCCTCGGTCCCGAATTTGATGAAATTCTACCAACTCGTATCAATTATGACGATATTGACGATTATAACAACTGGTCCGCCTGCCCGCCACAGGACCGGTTTGGTCAACCTTACTGGCAATATCCCGATATTACCCGTTCCGTTGTCGTTAATTATGTGGCAGCCGACGATTTCACGCTACCAACCGCAGACGACCAGGACGAAGGCTTCAAAGAAGTCATCATCACCATAACCAACAACAATAACAATAACACACTCACCCAACAGAGATACGTTATCGCAGACACCTCTGCCACGTTACCACAATAGTAAAATGATGATTAAAAACAAAAACGGTAGTATTTACATCCTGACCCTGGCAGCCTCCATTGTCCTGGTTGCCACCGTCCTTGCTCTGTCCACCAATATCCTTCAGTTTCGTCGCAGCTCCCGTTCCAACACACAGATCGAACAAGCCCGAATTTATGCTGAACTCGGTATCCGCCATGCCCTGCGATTCACTAACGCAGAGCCGACTTGGCGACAAATTCTCAGTAACGGTTTGTGGATGCAAGACGTTCCCAATGGTGATGCCACCTACAGCGTCACCGGTATGGACCCCATCGACGCTGACCTGGCAAACAATAGCACAGACCCGGTCATATTAACCAGTACTGCAACCGTACATGGCCTCAGCCGAACTATCCAGGTTGAAGCGATCGAAGAAAAAATACCTTGCGAACTGCTGAAATATGCGCTGGCTGCCGGAACTACAATCAATATAAGCAACATGGTGGTTATAAATGGAAACGTAACCTCTAACGGTAACATCTCCAAAACCGTGGGGAGCACGATCATCTACGGTGACGCCGAAGCGGTGGGGACCATAGCAGACACGCAGGGAATCACTGGTGTCATCTCGCCAGGCAGTGAACCAAAGGAGTTTCCAGACACAGTGGCGATCCTCCAGTACTACAAATCCCTCGCCACGGATATCCCTTTTCAAGCTACTATTAACAATGTGCTGCTGAGTCCTGCATCAAACCCGTTTGGCCCCGCCAATCCGGACGGCCTCTATAGAATTAACTGCGCCAACCAGAAAATCACCATCAGCAATTGTCGTATCGTTGGCACCATTTTGCTTACTAGCCCAAAAAATGATAGTATCATAGAATTAGGCATAAATTGGACGCCCGCCCGCCCCGATTATCCGGCTCTGATTGTGGACAGCGATATTACTATATGTCCTGATAGGACTCTTGACGAGCATAGCCTTGGCGTTGATTTCAGTATGTCCGGTGAACTTGGCAATGGGAGCATTGTTAATGTCTATCCTAATCTTATTCAGGGGATGATATACTGCGATGGCATTTTGTCCTTAGGAAAACAATGCAATATTCTGGGAACGGTCATTGCCACTATTCAGTGCCTGGTTGTCGATAACACCATCATTAACTGGAATCCGTCAATTCTTGACAACCCTCCGCCAAAGTTTTACGATGGCTGTCTCGTCCCCGCCCAGGGCACCTGGCGACAGATCACCCCCAAGCAGTAACCTCCTGCCGACCGACGCAACCGCTTTTCTAACACACGGTTACAACCTAAACCAAAACCCCGTTTAATATCGCTTGCTATTACTTGCCCGTGGCGGTAGCATATATCTTGTAACTGCCTTGCTTTGAAAATATCTAAAATTTCGACAGATACAGGAGATTGCCATGACAGCAAAACCAAAAATTACTCGTCGAGGTTTCATCAAAAGCGCCGCCGCTACCGCCGCTGCCTTCTCCATCGTACCCCGCCACGTCCTGGGCGGAACAGATTTCACCGCCCCAAGCGATGTATTGACAAAAGCGGTCATCGGCGTGGGCGATATGGGGACCGGACACATGTTTTATGAAGGCGCCCGGCTGGTAGCGGTATGTGATGTGGACGAAAAACACCTGCAAAACGCTCTAAACGCCGCCGCCAGTCGCAATATCGAAGGCGTCAAAGGTTACAAGGACTTCCGCGAAGTGCTCGACCGGCCAGACATCGACATTGTTCACATCCCCACACCACCACACTGGCACGGCCTGATCGCTATTGCCGCCGCCGAGGCCGGCAAAGATATATGGTGCGAAAAACCGATGACCCGCACCATCGGAGAAGGCAAAAAAGTCGTTGAAGCCGTTCAGAAAAATGGACGAATCTTCAGACTCAATACCTGGTTCCGATTCACCGATGGCTTCTACGGCATGGAAACTACAGTCAAACCAATCAAGAAACTCATCGAAAGTGGCATGTTAGGCTGGCCATTGAAAATCACCATCGGCGGACCGACCGGCTTTGACTGGAAGTTGGGTATTTGGAGCGGAAAAACCAACCTGACACCACAGCAAGTGCCGGACGAACTGGACTACGATATGTGGCTCGGCCCCGCACCGTATAAACCTTATCATCCTCACCGGGTACACCAATCATTCCGCGGATATTGGGATTACGACGGGGGCGGCCTGGGTGATATGGGCATGCACTATCTCGACCCAGTTCAGTATCTACTCGACAAGGATGACACCAGCCCGGTTGAAATAGAAGCCGAAACAGTGCAGCAGCATCCCGATGCCGCCGTTGCCTGGCGACGGCTCACCATGAAATACGCCGACGGATGCGAGATTATTCTCGACGGCGATAACCGCGACGAAAACGTACCTTATATCGAAGGACCAGACGGCAAACTATTCAAAGGCTTCGAATCCGACATCCCCAACTTAAAGAAAAAACTCGACGCCTTGCCAGACCCCGAGCCGCAGGTAACAGATTTCGCGCACGCCGTCAGAACACGCAAAAAATTTGCCCTCAACGACCAAAACGGACATCGTTCCTGCACACTTGTCAATTTAGGAGTTATCGCGGTACGTCTGGGAAGGAAACTTCATTTCGACCCGGTCAAACAACTTTTCATCGGTGACGAACAGGCCAACCGACTGATCGATCAGCCCATGCGCATGCCTTGGCACATATAGAAAATATGACTTCTATTTGGAGAAACCCAACAATGACAACTCGAACAAAACTAACCTTGGCGGTTGCCTTTACCCTTCTGCACATTACAGCTTCCGTCTTGCCGGCAAACGATGTGCAATCCAAAGTCACTGACATAATCGCTCAGATGCCTACCCAAAGCACCGCCGAGACAGACACACTTGCCGCTGAAATCGTCAGGATCGGCCCTGCCGCAATTAAAGCAATCTGCAAAATGCTCGTCCCTCCCGGCACCGGAGATGACACCACAGTTCGATTCGCCCTGAACAGCTTGGCCACCTGGGTTAATCAGCCGGGCACCGAAGCCGACAGAACAATGTATGTCAAAGCGGTCATAGAAGCCCTGGACTCGGCATCCGACAACGAGGTAAAAGCCTTCCTGATACATCGCCTCCAGCAGGCCGGCAAGGACGAATGCATCGCCCACTTAAGCAAATACCTCACCGACCCCAGACTTTGCGAACCAGCCGCCCAGGCCTTGCTCACAATTTGCACACCTGTTGCTGCCGATGCCCTGCTAAGAGCACTTCCTTCTTCCGACCGGGCCAATCGCGTCACAATCATACAGGCTCTCGGCATCCTCCGCGCCGAGAACGCTGCAGCAAAAATTGCCGAATACGCTAACAGCACTGACACCAACACCCGCCATGCGGCTTTATACGCCATTGCCAACATCCCAGACCCGTCAGCGGGTGAGGTACTGGCTAAAGCCTCACGCTCGAACTCACTCTACGAAAGGGCCAAATGCACTTCGTACTACCTGCTGTTCGCTCAGAGACTCGCCGAAATCGGCAAAAAACAATCCTCCATCAAAATTTGTCGCGATTTAATCGAAACACGCACTGACGAACAGAACGTCCAATGCGCCGCTCTCAGTACGCTGGTTTTTGCTTTAGAAAGCGAAGCACTTGACGACCTGATCAACACTATGGACAGTAGCGGAAAAGAATTCCGCGCCGCCGCGTTAAAACTAGCCGATAAAATCCCCGGAAAATCAGCAACAGCCAAATGGACTGAAAAAATGGCAAAGGTCTCCCCAGAGACGCAAACGGAAATAGCATCCATGCTCGCCGATCGCGGCGATCAAACAGCGATTCCGACGCTGCTTAAAATACTGTCATCCGAAGACACGGACAAAAACCTGAAGCTGGCCGCCATTCCAGCGGTCGCTCGACTGGGAGGCAAAAATTGCATCGATGCCCTGCTCATCGCAATGAAAACCGACCAGACCGATCAAATCGCAGCCGTCAAGGACGCTTTAATACGCCTTTCTGACCGGCAGACAATGACCGCTATGGCAAATGCACTGCCTGACGTGTCTTCTCCCTCACGGGTGGCGATTCTGGAGGTTCTGGCCGTCCCTGAAGCGAAAACGCATCTGGAAACAATTTCCACCTGGACAAAAAACAACGATCGTTCCGTTCGCATAGCGGCCATCAAGGCACTCGGCATCCTGGCAGAAGAAAAACATCTGTCAGGACTGATCGATCTTCTCCTCAATGCCGATAGCTCTGATGAGCAATCCGTTGCACAAAAGGCCGTAGCAGCGACCGCCAACCGGATCGCCGATCCGCAAAGGCGAACCGATCAAATATTGACCGCGATAAAAAAGACGACCGACAACAAGAAAGCCCCTCTTCTGCAAACGCTGGCCTTTATCGGCGGCGACAAAGCACTACAGGTCGTCATAACCGAAACAAAAAGCACCAATGCCGACGTTGCCGATGCCGCCATACGAACCTTGGCCGACTGGCCCGACGCCGGCGCCATTACTGAACTGATCAACATCGCAAGAAATACCAGGGAATTGAAATATCAGGTCCTCTCGCTCCGCGGCTGCGTACGCCTTGTGGCCACAGCCGACCTGACCAACGAAGACAAACTCGATTTGTACAAAGACGCCATAGCTGCCGCCGAACGAGCAGAGGAAAAAAAACTCATCCTCGCCGGCCTGGCTGATGTGCAAACTATCGAATCGCTCAATTTCGTGGCCACCTATCTCGACGACAAAACCTTACAAGCTGAAGCGGCCCTGGCCGCCGTGAAAATCGCCTGCCCGCAGAGGGACCCCAGAAGACAAGGTCTTCAGGGAGACGATGTGCATGCAATATTGAAAAAAGTAATTGCTGTCTGCCAGGACGAGGACGCCCGCAAAAGAGCTCAAAAATACGTCAACGCTACCATACCATAGCGATGCCCCTGAGTTTCGCGGCTATCGGCCGACCCGATGCGAACCATCTGTCCGGGGCGGTCTAACCGATACCATGTAAAGGCAAACCAAGCCAGGCCTCGGCCGCCTCGCCGACCGCTTCGCTGAAGGTCGGATGCCCATGAATCGTCGCAGCCAGTTCCTCGACCGTCAGTTCGCACCGCATAGCAAGGGCGATTTCACCAATCACATCCGTAGCATGGGGACCAATGACAACTCCACCCAAAATACCACCGATATCCGCCTCCGCGATAATCTTTACCATCCCCTGGGGCTGGCCGTAAGCCTGGGCCATACCGCTGGCCGAATACGGAAAACGAGCTATACGCACATCCTTGCTCTGTTGTTTCGCTGCCTGCTCCGACAGCCCCACGGCCGCGGCCTCCGGATGCGTATAAACACCGCACGGCACCACACTACGGTCGTCACTGGCCTGATGGCCGGTAGCATTATCAGCGGCGACAATACCCATTCGGCTGGCCAAATGTGCATATTGTCGCGTCTCGGCAATATCCCCTATCGCATATATCCCGTCAACATTCGTACAGCAGTGATCATCGACCTTAACCAATCCGTTTGCCACTTCAACGCCAACCGCCTCCAAACCAATGTTCTCGACATTACCAACCCGCCCGATAGCGACCAGAACCTTAGCAGCCGTAACTTCCTGACCGTTTTCCAACTGAGCCGCAACCGCCGACTCACCCGGCGTAACCGACATCAGCTTACTACCGGTAATAATGTTAACGCTTCGCTTCTTCAAACTCTCATAAACCGCCTTGGAGATATCTTCATCGAGATTAGCCACCAGGCTATCGAGCATTTCCACCACTGTAACAGGAATGCCCAGTTCCGCGTACATCGTCGCGAATTCACAACCGATCACCCCACCACCGATAATGATAACGCTTTTCGGCAGATCTTTAGCGGTCGTAGCTTCATTGGTCGTCATTAGATCCGGACAATCCCACGGAAGAAAACCGGGCCGGACCGGCCTGGCGCCCGTAGCCAGAATAATCGACTTGGCCTTTATTTGTTGGATGCCGTTGTCGGTTTCGACCTCAATCGTATCGCTGGCTGCGAGCTTTCCACGACCGTTTATAACATCAATTTTGCGTTTCTTCAGCAGAAACCCCACACCGCCACGCAGACCGGCCACCACCTTACCGACCCGCTTCATAAAAACAGCCGAATCGACACGAGCCTTGTCAACCAAAATACCATAGTCTTTCGCCACGGAAGTCTGCCAGAACACCTCACTGGCATGAAGCATCGCCTTGGTGGGAATACATCCGACATTCAGACACGTCCCGCCCAGAAGCCCTTGTTCTATACAACAAACCTTCGCGCCGCGCAAAGCCGCTCGCATCGCCCCAACATAACCTCCCGGTCCTCCACCCAATACAGCTACATCATACATATCGAAATCACTCCTTAATTACAGCTATAAGTGTCAGGATAGTCGCGTATATTCTTCAAGCAGTCTAAGGTAAATTCTATATTGCTCCAGAGAAACCCCTGGAGGAGTCTGATGATCCACACTCGCAATGAAACCACCCTTTCGCATCAGGGGCCCCAGGCGTTCGAATTCCTCTCGCATAGCCTCCTCGCCATCTGGCATGACCATTTTATCATAATGACCTATCAGATCGAACTTCGGATACTGTTCTCTCAATTTATCACCATCAACACCTGCCTGCCGTTCCAATGGCAAAACCCCCTGAACACCAACCGATTCGAGCCACGGGATCATAGCCGTAACATCTCCATCTGTGTCAACAATGCTAATCACATTGAGCTCATCTAGTAAGGGAATTATTTGATTATAGTAGGGAGCCAAAAATTCATTGAATATCCGCTCAGAAATCATTGGCCCATGGTTATAGCTCATATCTTCGGCTACGGTGGCAAACGTTGGAACGCAGGTCTTCTCCATCTGCCTGATCAAGCCGATATTAAAATCAAGTAAATCCTTGTTTATCTGATGTACCAATTCAGGCTGATCAAAATAAGCATAACTTAGTTTCTCTATATCCATAAGAGTTCGTGGAAACCAGAAAAAACCCTCAAAAGTCACCCAAACAACCATATTACCTTCTTTTTGTTTTTTGGCCAGGGGAAGCATCTTTTCAATAGCCCCCCGATGATCGGGAAACAGGCTTGGCTTAATTCTTAAATAATCATCCATATTATGTACTGAACCTTCTGTGTGGTGCTGAACCGCTTCGATAGTTGACTGGGTCGTGCTGAACCAGTATTGAATATAGGGATCAAGACCGAAATATTCGGAAATACCAAAAATATCGTTCTCAGCCAATTCTCTCGGCAAACCTTCTTTGTGCCAGCGATTTATTGTCTTGTCCCACCACATCGCCCATTCCCAACGAGGCAGGCGATCTACGGACTCGAAATTCATAACTGCCCTGAAACGTTCCACATGGTTCATCGTTCAACACCTTCTATATGGCCAGCTTTCACAGTTTTTCCAACCCAATTTTCATTCAACAGGACGCATTGGGTACAGAATCAATATGCCAAATTCTCATACCACTGTCAAGGTTTTTCTAAACCCAATTCCTCGGCTGGAAACGCCCATATCGCACATGCCGCGTTGTAAGCTCAAACCAGCTTAAACCGGCAAAAACAACTTGACTTCATGGCTCAGACGGGTTATTTTATAGTAAAGTCTAATTATGCACAAGAAACAAGGAATATCACAAAATGATAGGTTGTATGAACATGAAAAGAACAACCGCTCTGCTGACTCTGTTGATCGGCATCTCTTCTTTTGCAGGACAAACGGACAACCAGCCTGCCAAAAGGCCATTTGCACCCGCTAAAGACTTGATATCGCTGCATTACGACCATGCACCGGACAAAGATGACGGACACAGCGCCGTAGCGGACAGAACACTCCTGCAATCTCTTTACGGAGCATATTGGATATCGAAACACGTCGTTCCCGTATCCGGGGCTTACGGCAAGAACGCGAAACACTTCGACCGCGACTCCGATGCTGTTATGGATGCCGCATGGAAGGACTGTTGCGGCTGGCTGGCGGCGCACACTTCTCGCGAGGCGGTTGTTAACGAATTGGCGAAAAGATGGACCAAAACCATCGAGGCCGGCGGGGACGTTTGGGTCAAAGAGGGCGGGCAGTCTGACATCACCGCGGCGGTTGTGGAAAGGGTCAGGAAGCAATCGCCCGCGATTGACACCGCCACAAGAATCCACGTGGTACAGCACAGCAATTGGAACGAGGACCAAACGACAGACACCGCCCTGGCGTACACGAAAAAGCACACCAACTATATCAGGATTCGCGATGCGAACGCTTATCTCAACAAAAAAGGTGGAAATAACGCGTTCGTGAGAGCCGCTATCGCTCACCCGACTTTTTCAGCCGCATGGAAGGCGGCATTTACTTACTATGATCCAGAACAAAGACTTGATTTCTCCGATACGGGTGAACTGATGCACATTCTGGGACTCGGAGAGATCAGCTTCGATGAATTCGCAAAACGCTACTTGGAAAACATAGAAGAGAAAACTCCCAACCTTACTTCCTGAGCGGCGGCAAATATGGAATCATCATCGAAAACTACCAGGACATAGTGGCACTTGATCAAACGATGCCGCGATTATACGACCCAAATCCATAACCAAAAAATTCAAAACCTCTTTATTATAGCTCTATCTTGTCAGAATCCGGGTTCGTCTCGTCCGATTTTCTTTCAAACCGCTCAAATAAATCTCGGTTTCTTTGTTCCATCTCTTTCATTCGCTCCATCATCTCACGCATCTGTTCGTGAAGATCGCCGGGCAAACCAAACCCACGCCCGGGATTGCGATCTAAGAACGGCCTGTCAAAAAAATCATAGCCCCATGGCTCATCTGACGGTGGACCTGACATGTCATCAGGATCGACTAATCTTTCGGAATCTTTGCGGGCATTTTCCAGGGCGTCCTGGGCCGCTTTACGGTATTTTTCCGGCAGCTTGTCGATCTGATCGACGGTAGCTTTATACTCGTTGCGGTCGATACGTACGGTAACCGTCGCATCGTTACTGTGGGGGTCGCCGTTAATTTCAACCTCGTAATTTTGCTCATCGGTCAGATAACTATATACGTATCGTTGCTTGAAAGTATCCTCGATATACTTTTTTATCTTCGGATCAGGCAGATCATCGAAAGGCATCTGCTGCCAGTGTTTTTTATCGGGTTCAAGCCGAAACATCCTGCCGGGTTGCCATCTCTCCATGTAGTCCGGCTCCATGGGATATTTCCATTCGATAACCTCCGTCGCCGCCGCCAGTGTCAGATTAACCGTCTTACGCTCGCCAAGATGGATAATCTCCAGATTGACCTCATCGCCAACGCCTGACTGGCGAATATCAGACACAAAATCATCATAATCGGTCACATCTTTACCCCCAAAACCGATAATGATATCGTCGCATTCGAGGTTGGCCTTGTCCGCAGGACTGTCCACTTGTATGTTTTTAACAACCAAACCCTGATTGGGCTTGAGACGAAGGTGTTTAACCAGCAACTCATCCAGCGGCCGAGAATCCAACCTGACGCCAATATAGGGACGCTCATCCCCGCCGCCCAACCCGGCAGTGACCGTCACATTACCTGCCAACAAAACAGCAATCATAAAAAACATTATGCTAACTAATCTCTTTTTCATCTCAATCTCCTGTTACAAATCTCCGTGATAGACCACCGGGACAAATTTATTCTCCCGATGGGTCTCAACCAGCCATTGGTCTCCCGTATCATCGGTAAAATTATACCAGTCGATTGTTCGCCTGATACTCGGATCGACTACCGTTCGGGGCGCCCGAACAATACGCGGTTCTGCAACCGATCCTGTCGTCGTGTTTTCCGCGGTTGCAAACATATCGTGCGTGGTCACTTGTGGCTGAGACGGCAAAGACCGCGGCAAAACAAAGTATCCTCCCAGGGCCAACGCAAACCCCGCCGCCAAACCCGCTGCGAACCGTAGCCAGCCTCCCAGCTTTATCGGCCGGGCATTCCGCCAACCGCCGGACCGCTCAGCCCAGGCCCGCTCGAAGACAACCTCTGCCGATTGTCCACCTTCAACAACATGGGCCGTCAGAGCCTGGCGGGCCTGATCCTGCAGTTTACGCAACTCTTCCAGCATCCGACGGGCCTGCTCGTTTCGCTCTAGTTCCATTTGCAATAGACGCTCTTCTGCCGGAGTGATCTCACTGTCTATATACTTGCCAATCAGAATTTCCAACATTTCTTCATTCATGTTCGGGGAACCTTATCTGCCGGTTTACCGGTAAGTCGATTGTGTACCATCCGACGGGCACGAACCAGGCGGACTTGTATAGTGGTAGCCGGTATTTCCAGTATCTCGGTTATTTCTGCATAGCTCATATCTTTCATATATTTCAACACAAAAACTTCTCTGTATTTTTCAGGCAGCAGATTCACCGCAGCCAATATCTGCCGATACTGTTCGTTTTGAACCGCTATTTCATCTGTTCCCAGCGATTCACCACCGTCCTGCCGCACCGCCGACGGATCACCCAAACGCATCGAGTCTCGGCTGCGTTTCTGCCGATACGACAGGGCCTCCCGTCGGGCCACCGTTGCCAGCCACCCACGAAACCGCTCCGGCTCCCGTAGCGTCACGATCTTATCGATCACCACCACACAAATGTTCTGCAGAACATCATCCACATCGTCAATATTACCTAACATACTGTAAACCAAGCCTTTAAGCCAGTCCCAGTTACGCTCCAGCAACTCGCGCAAAGCCTCTCTTTCACCCTCACGCCCGGCACACACCAACGCCGCTTCGGTTTTACTTGCCGTCGAACTCATATTATCTCATACTCAGTCAGCTATCATGTTGTTGGCGTCATCACATCATTTTATTCTATAATCTTAGAGCGACTGTCGGAACAAATTCATACACAATTTACCACTTTTTTCGAGACTGTGGTAGCATTACAGAGCAAATAAAACTTAACGTACTTAATTACAAAGACTTACGCAATATCCAAACTAGCTGATCGTACCCCTTCCGACCCCGTTAGTGGGTCGAATATGCATAGCCGCCGGCACAGTGAACCTCAAGCGAACAAAACCCCTGGAACAATATCACCCCAACAAATTCCCGGAACCCCGTAGAGGTTCAGCATTTATAACAAATCGGCTAAATCCTTCTCCGTAGCCAAAATCCGTAAAGCACTGTAAGCTCCAATACTCTGCTACTTACTGAATTTCGCCATTTCCAGCAGGCGATGTCGGCATCGCTTCAGTCGCGTTGCGGTCCGCCAGGGCATGCATCAGTTCCGCCCTGACTGATGCATCCACGTTGTTTTTTTCCAACATGCCGGTCATGGTTGCATTGACGTCCTCACCCCGCAGGCTGACCAGGCTCTCCCGAATAACCTGCAGTTCCTCCCCTTCCGCTTTTGCCGCTAGCTCGGCCAGCATCTTCACACGCCGAGCACCACCCAGTTGGCCAATCGCCCGCAGGGCCGCAAAACGAACATCCCGGTCGGGTTGCCTGCTGACTGCAATAATTTCTTCAATGGCTTTCGAAGCATCCATCTCGACAAGAACTGTAATGAACTGAATTTGCATATCAGATGGATACAGCGGTAGCCATTTGACAATAGCTCGCATATTAACCTGGCCATTGATGGCCGGTACACAACTTATCGCCGCCGAGAGCATCGTAATATCCTTGACAGACAAAGCACCGAGAATCACATCTACAGCTTTGTCTTTTTGACAGGCCACCGTCCCGCGAAACGCCCCAATTCGGACTTGTTTGGGCTCCTGAGGATTACGCAGCCACTTATAGATCTCCCCCGCATCCCTGTTCTTACCGGCATCCGTCAACCTTGCGGCGCATTGCAAAAGCGCACTACGTAATAGCGGTTGCGTTTTTTCCGGCAGCGTGGCCTTGGCACCAGACAAGGCCGCCCCAGCCGTAGCATTGCCGATCTTGCCCAGCGCATCAATGGCCGCGCTTACAACATCAGCATCTTTGTCGGTCATATATTTGGAAATAATATCGACCGCGCTTTCGTCCCGGCGGTCTCCGAGAGTATTAATCACGCCGATCAGTTGCTTTCCTGTGAGCTTCTTACTCGCTTCACGTAGCGACGAGAGAACCTGGTCACCGGGAATTCTCGCCAGCGCAGACCTCGCCGCCAGCGACAAGTCCTTATCGCCCAGCAGCGCCGCCAGGGCGGGCGCCTCACTGACCGAGCCGATCAGCGAAAGTTGCTTACAAAGAAATTTCTTGCACTCGATACTGGCATCCGATCCGAGCATAGCCACCATTTTGGCCGTGAGTTGTTCCCGGAGAACCGGCTCGCCGGCGGCATTATTAACCATTTTTTCAACAGCCGAAAGCCCGGCTCGAGATTGATCCAACTCGTAACCGGCAACGGCCTCCAATACGGCATCAACATCCGTAGCGGCCTGAAGATCAACTGTCAAGACTGCCGATATGAACGAAAATAAAACCGCCAGAAACAATTTTTTTTTCGCTTTTGCTGACATAATCTGCCCTTCCGTAACCGTTCAGACCGCCAGGCCCAAACTTTCCGAATGACTGGTAAACACAACCAGTCACGAAACAACAACTTACGGTCAATATAACCTGTTTTCGCACCGCTGTCAAGGCCTTTTAGGCCCAGGCAGCGATTCCGCAACGATATGATTTACATGGGGTTACGGCTCAGAAAATTTGAACTTGCGGAACCGTTACATATCCAATCTGGTATCGGCCTGCATCCGAGTTTTTCAACCTTTCCGAACCATTGACCGTCGTGACAAAGCAAATTAACTGTTCAAAATTGGCGTCATGATTCGATTTGGAAGCCGAGTATGGCCAATTTCTCAGCCAGGGACGCTCTGGGCGGTCTCAGGATAGCGCGTGTATTGAAAACCTCACGGCGAACCGGATAGTTCCTGCGGAGAAAATCGAAACATTGGCCTCTTTCGTCAGGCGGCTTGTTGTTTATTTCTCTAAAATTAAGATCGTCATGCATAATCTTGTATATGCGCCCAAGCCCTTGCGACAGAAGCTGCTGATCGGAACCATCGGTTGTGTTCAGCTCTATTACCGGCACCTGCGGGGCGGGCATCAACTGATCGACGAGCAATCTGTTGGGAGTATTGAGGAACCGGCAAATTGCATCGTACAGCATCGCCGTACCGTTGACCTTGCCGTCCAGTGAATAGCCGGCGATGTGCGGTGTGCCTATAGCGACGCGATTGAGCAGTTGCGTATCGATGTTTGGTTCGTTCTCCCAGACGTCCAGCACAACTGGGCCGATAGCATCGGCCGCCAGGGCATTGCCAAGGGCCACGTTGTCAACTACCGGACCGCGGGATGTATTAATCAAAGCAGCCCGCCCTTTCATTCGGGCAAGGGTCTTCTCATCGAACAGATGATAAGTAGCATCTCGCCCTGTGTTGGTCAGTGGAACATGGCACGTGATAACGTCGGCCATTTCCAGTAGCTGATCCAGCGAGACATATCGGCTGTCATTGGTCTGACGCTGCAAAGGCGGATCGTTGGGCAAAACACGCATCGACAGGGCCTGTGCCTTTTTTTCCAGTCTTGAGCCGATGTTACCCACACCGATAATACCGAGAATCTTTTCTTCCAGGTTCCAGTTGTATTTTTGCGCCAATACCAGCACAGCGGCGACGACGTACTCAGCCACCGAATTGGCATTTGACCCGGCAGCGTCAGCGAAAGCTATTCTACGCCCTTTGAGGTATTCCTGATCGACATGATCGGTACCGATCGTAGCCGTACCGACAAAGCGAACCGGGCTATTTTCCAGCAGCTTGCGGTCCACCTTCGTAACAGAACGGACCAACAGCGCATCCGCATCGGCGACCGTACCGCAATGCATATTGCGCCCGGAACAGCAGGTAACTCGGCCCAGGGAACCAAAAATCTCCCTGACAAACGGTATATTTTCATCAGCGACTATCTTCATGGTTTGATTCATACTTCCGGACATTATACCAATCGCCTATGAGTTTGCAATCTCGGCAAATATCGGCTTGCGTTTTCGGGAAAACTTCTGGCACGAATGCCGAAATCCCTCAAAAGTCTCATAATAACGGTTGTTCAGCACTTTTTTCTTGAAAAACTTCCTATACCGTTCGATCAGATCCAAATTCGGCGAGTCGGGTGGTGGAAATATCCTAATCTTAGTGCCTTACATGTACTCTCTTAACAAACGTGAACGGGGGTAGCAGTCGCTCTCAACAATGACATACATGGTCACTTTGGCTATTTCAGTGGCATGAAAGGCTCATGATATGGAGTGATTTACCGAATAGTTTTGCAATTTTGTCGGCACATTTGCCGCGAGAAAAAAGAGCAAAAAAGCAATTACCTATTTGACAAAAGCACCGGGAATAACGTATAATACAAGTGTTCTCGCAGAATGTGACTCTTCTGTGAGAGCATACAAGCCTCCTGGCCGGCATGGGATGCAATGTCCCCTGTCGGCCCTTATTTTGCGCATTTTTTGGGGTGGGGCAGAAATTCAAAATGTAAAGTGCCCGCAATGGGCGATATTTTCCCCTTTTCGATACTATCGCCACAGCTATAATAGGCGCTGTTGTCGCAGGGGATAGGCCCTGTTCTGACTTTGCGCATAAGCAACACACAATAAAAAGTGCGACACGTAGAGCCGCGTAGGCGAAATCGCACTGAAAAGTTGATTCTCCTTTAATTCCTCAATTAGTTAGGAGCTATTCATGTGCACCACATTTAAAAAAGGACTCTTTGTTTATTTCCTAATCTTTCTTGCAGTTGCAGGCGACTCACTAGCGCAGGACACACAGCCAGTCGCCTATTGGGACTTTGACCGCGTACAGGATAAGAAGGTCCTGGACTCTGTCAGCGGAAAACAGGATCCAATCAGTGGTAATTACCGTATGATCCGTGGCGTCAAAGGTCAGGCGATTGTGATGGATGGCTATACAACCTGCATTACCCGCTCGGCGGAATCGGTCCCCGAATTAGGCCAGGCTTTCACAATCGAAGCCTGGATCGCGATCGGCGCTTATCCATGGAATTGGGCGCCTATTGTTTCCCAGGAGAATACCATTAGTACGAACAGCAACCTGGATGAAGCCTGCTGGCCAGACGATATTTCTGCCGATTCCCCAAAAGCCGGTTTCTTTTTCGGGATCAGTCCGCAAGGTTATCTTGGCCTTCACGTGGGCAGCGGCGATTGGCAAATCTGCCGATCTGAAAGTAAAATCCCCTTGAGAACATGGACGCATGTCGCGGCCGCCTTTGACCGGGAAACAGGAATTGTTCTTTACATCGATGGCATGGAAGCAGCGAAAATGAAAATAGAAGGTGAATTTCGCCCTGCCAAAGCCCAGGATCTGCGAATCGGTATGCCGCACCAGAAAATCGAACCATCTCATCCTGTCCGGGCATTTGCCACGCTCCCCTGCTGGTATTCACTGGATGGTCTTGTTGACGAACTGCGGATTCATAATAGGTCGCTTTCATTAAAAACCATCGAAAAAAATTATACTTCGTCCAAACCTACCCTCGTCGCCGATCTTCCCCCGAGGATCATGCCCTCCGGACCATCCGGTCCTGGAAAATTCGGGGCATCCTATATTCGTCTCGAGTATTATCCTGAGTGGGACGCGCTCTGGCGGATATCATCAGATCCAGATATCGTAGTGCAATTCGATGATTCACCCGTTCGCGTTGTGTTCTGGCGTGGAACACGCTATAGCCCCGCCTGGGTCATGGAAAATGATATATGGATGGCCGATCAGAGTATTGAAAACTTCAATGACAAGGATGGATGTATTGAGCACATGCTTGATCCCCGCTGCCGTTTTTCTCACGTGCGTATTATCGAAAATACACCTGCTCGCGTTGTTGTACACTGGCGTTACCTGCCTACCTCTGCCAACGGCAATCATTCCCAGGTCAATCCAGTATCAGGCTGGGAAGATTGGGTCGATGAGTATTATACCTTCTATCCCGACCAGGTGGGCATTCGTAAAGTCGTTCTCCATTCCGACGGCGAGCCACTATGGCCTGAAGAAGTTATTGCACTTTGTCAGCCCGGCCAAAGGCCCGAGGATATAATTGATCTGAGTGCGATGACACTGGCAAACCTCAACGGAAAGCAGCACACTTATACCTGGGCCGAAAAATCCCCCATGTTCCGAACCGCCGGACGCTGGGAGATAGGTTCTTATATCCATTTTGGCGATGCCCTGGGTGAAAAACCAAACATCATGGTGGTCAATCTGAAGAGCAAATACAAACCGTTTCAGATATTTGAAATGGAATGCAACTTCACTTGCTTTGCCCATGAACACCGCAAGGAGGTCTCGCATTTCCCATGGTGGAACCATTGGCCTGCCGCGATGATCCCATCTGATGGACGGTACTGCCAGGCTGCGGATCGCCCGTCACACTTCTCATTGGCCTGGGCGAGTCCGAGACCGCATGAAGGCGAAAACAATACTTACTGGTGGACATGGATGTATGGTGCAACACAAAACACAGCGGGATCGTTAACGGCATTGGCGCGATCATGGGTCATGCCCCCGAAACTGGTTATCCATGAAGGTGCTTCACAGGGCCAATATGATTCTACTCAACGATGTTATGTGATTTCCGGTTCAGATCAACAGGAAATAGAAAAACTCAAACTTAGCTTGCAGGCTGATTCCCAGAGCCTTGTGGTTAATCCGGCTTTTGTTATCAAAAACTGGGGGGATCATCAAGCCTTGCTAAAGGTGAACGGAAAAGTGATTCCACAGGGCAAAGCCTGTCGCCTCGGCCACATCCGCAGGATCAATCAATATGACCTCGTAATTTGGCTCGAACTGGAATCCGACCAAATGGTAGAGATTTCTATAGATCGCGACAAATGATTAATTTGAGTAAAACGCGTTATTGACCCAATTCTCTTCATCTTTCGGAGGAAACGAATAATGGATAAGCTAATCTGGAAACGCATTGTCGGATTCTTTCTGTGCGTGGCTGTTGTTCTTTTGACGAACGCTTCCGCTTATTCACAGACTCGGGATTTCTATGCGTACTATACAAGGCTCGATTATGAGGACGGGAACAATACTGGAAAATATGCTGATATTGTCGTCAATGTAAGAGAACTGGGGAAACTTGTATTCAGCCGTGAATACAGTTATTTGCCGTACTGGCAAACCGCGGAAACGAAGCACTTTGTTGACAAAATAATACCAATCAGCGGTGACGGACCTGCCGAGAGACCCGATAAAATCAATAAATGCTCTTATGTCAGGATAATTGAAAATTCATCCGATAAGGTTATCATCCACTGGAGGTATGCCCCGAACCAAAACAGCGAAAGCTTTACAGATTTCCGGAAAACTTACGGCGGCGACATTGGAAAGTATTTTGCCCAGTATGCGGACGAATATTTTACCATTAACGCGGATGCGACTGTTACCAGGAGAGTCAAAGAAGGCTGTTATAAGCTCGATGACTGGAATGACCCCTCGAATGAAATCCAGCAGGAATTGGAACTTACGTCCTCAGGCATTACAATTAAAAAAACCATACCGGCGAAGTTGCAGAATCTCCCGGGTGAAGCGGTTCCGGGGCCTGCGATTATCGATAAGGCCGTCCAGTTTCCGGTGGTATGGATGAGGTTCGACGAAGGATTGAAACCTAATTACCATCTGACGAAAGAAAGTGTCAATGGATACGATTGTGTTATCGGCGGAGTGGAGGGCCATTGGAGAACAGGGGTATCGGGAACAAGTCTGTCATTTGATGGCTACACCAACAAAGTAACACTGCCAGCCGGCCAACTGCCGGAGATCAGTGGTAATTTTACAATAGAGGCATGGATCGCTCTTCAGGAATATTCATGGAACCGCTCAGGCATCGTCGATCATGACCAGGACAAAAAGGCCGGGTATTCCCTGGAGATAAATCATCTCGGGCAGATAGGACTGTATGCTTATGTAAATGGCCAATGGCGGGGATTAGACACCAGCGAAAAAGCGGACTTGTTAAAATGGACCTTTGTTACCGGTGTTTACGAAAAAACCAAGGGCTTCTCTATTTATTTCGATGGAGTCTTAGTGAGTACCAAACCGGCGTCAGGGGCGGTCAAAGATGCAAATGGTCTGGACCTTTATATCGGCATGGCTCACGAAAAACAATATCCATGGGCTTATGAACGCACGATCACAAAGTCATTCCTTTCAAATATGGTTTTCAGCGGTCTGATCGATGAGGTACGGATATTCGACAGGGCCTTGAATGCGTCGGAAATATACTCCGACTACCTTGTTTTTAAGCCTGATGTCCTCCAACCTTTGCAATATTGGGTCTTGCCGGCGGGGCCGGACAAAGCAGACGGTTTTGGGGCTGCTTATACAAAACTCAAATGCAGCCCGGAGTGGGACGGCCTTTGGCGAGTGGGTGACTATGCGGACATAGTTGTCTCCTTTGACGACAAACCCAGCCGGTTTGTTTTTTGGCGTGGTACGAATTACCTGCCCAGCCTGGTCACCCAACCTGGTCCGGCAGGCATCTGGATGAGTGACCAGGGCCCGGAAAATTATACCGACCAATGCTATGAACACATGTCCGACAAGATGTGCCGCTACTCACACGTTCGGCTGATTGAGAATACCGACGCGAGAGTGGTTGTTCACTGGCGTAATGCAAGCGTGGGTATTGGTTATGACTGGATGGAAGTGGATGAAAACGGATGGGGTTTGTGGACCGACGAGTATTGGTATATATATCCGGATGCCGTATCTGTGCGCTATCAGGTGAGCAGAAGATTAGCCGACCTCCCAGCACAAACACAACAAAACGAAATGCTCAGCCAACCGGGAACCAGGCCTGAAGACAATGTCCCCTATGATTCTGTTACCCTTTCCAACATGGCCGGAGAAACAGAAACATGGAATTATTCCGTCGGCCCGACCTTTAGAAACACTCCGCTGATTGCCGGAAATAAAAACCTGGTGTACACGAATCTTAACTCCGAATATAAACATTTCAATATCGGAGAAGTCGGTTCAAACTGGAGACCATACAGCCAATGGGAATCAATGAGACTGGCTTATGGTCATTCGAAGTATAATGCCTGGAACCATTATCCGTTTGGCCTCCTGCCAAGTGACGGCACGGTAGCGACCGGAAAAGACCGCACAAGCTCTTCATGCCTGGGGACGCTTGATGGCCTGGACCATCTTCTCGACGATGGTCGAACGGAGCTATATAATATCTATGGAATAACAAACCTCCCGGCAACCGAGCTTAAGGACCTTAACCGTTCATGGAATACACCTGCCAAATTAATTTCTATGAATGGAGGTCAAGGCAGTGATTACGATAAAAGACAAAGAGCTTATGTCATAATAAAAGAATCGGATACGCTCTCATTTAAGCTGGATGCTTCCCAGGAAAATCCCGTAATGAATCCCTGCTTTGTCATCAAGAACTGGGACGCCAAGCCCTCAGCTCAAATGGAAATTGACGGTAAAAAACAAGTCCCAGGCACAAATTTCAGGCAGGGAATCATAAGAGATACCCACGGCACAAAAACAATGATAATCTGGCTCAGGCAAACATCATACAAACGAACAGGTTATAAAATTTACTGAATAACCCGATAAGAAGAAGAAACTATGAAAGCCAGGCCTCCCAAGGTTTAGTTATAGCGGATACAATGTTCCGTGGACGAGCTGACCAATGTGGTCGCTCAATAACTTATATCAACCTCATAAGGAGACCTGGCAGT
>Ga0315276_10000091_pt1 | contig 69398 bp, 117 predicted proteins | sample YL17G05_0_MG_FD_204542 | JGI IMG/M metagenome (GOLD analysis project Ga0315276, IMG submission 204542) | Sediment microbial communities from Yellowstone Lake, YNP, Wyoming, USA - YL17G05_0 | ecosystem: Environmental > Aquatic > Freshwater > Lake > Sediment | place: USA: Wyoming | collected...
TCAGCGATATAAGCCAAAGCTAGCTTTCAAGTTTCAGCGATATAAGCCAAAGCTAGCTTTCAAGTTTCAGCGATATAAGCCAAAGCTAGCTTTCAAGTTTCAGCGATATAAGCCAAAGCTAGCTTTCAAGTTTCAGCGATATAAGCCAAAGCTAGCTTTCCAGCCTAGAGCGATGATATAATCGCTTTCAATGGCATTAGCCTCAAAGGAGCCCACACATGGCAGGCCTCGAAAATTTATTTGTAAATAATCCACAATTGCCCCAACTTCAGACCCAAAAAATGAGTGAAGATCCGAGCAATTGGGCGGAGCAACTCACTACTAAACTAAGAGAGTTGCACCCCGATTTAGCTACCGTTCCCATCACAATTGAATTCAAAAAGCGTGATGATCGAGCTGGAACTGCTGTTGGTGCGCTGCACCTTGTCAGTGAGCAAGCAAACAAATCCGTTCATGTCCCATTTATCATTCATAATTATGAGCTCTCCCCTCTCGATCTCTGGATGGAAAGTGAAAGTCAGGCAGTTCATGCGATCACTCCTGATACTTTCAAAATCGCGTTCTTTACTCAGGCTCCCGCTGAAGGGCTTGATGCTCGCCCCGCAGATGCCGCGGGTAACTACTTCAATGATCCAAGCATGTGGACGTCGACTTACCCTCCCCTCCAGGGTCGCTACAGTTACGCCTCTGCGGGATATCCTCTCCTTGATGCAATCTCTGATACCTTCACCACCGAAGATCTCGAAGCTTTTCGTGAAGTGCTCCGTAAAGAAGCTCACCTTCTGCCACTTTTTAAAAAGCATGGCCATCAAGAAATTCTGACTAAAATCGCAAAACTCCCCGGCAAAGCTAAAGTTAACACTAACCACTTTGCTGCCTCTGCCTTCAATCTTATTCCAGTAGGAGCACTTAGCCTTAAGCGCGAAGGTCCAAATAAATACAGTCTTCTCCAATCCGCAGATATGATGTTCGATCTTTTATCGAGTGAAAATATCAGCTACGATGATTGCAAAACGATGCTTGAAAAAATCAGCCCACGAGCTCAAGACGTCATGCATGATGTGGATCTTATGGGCGAGAAAATGTTAGTGGGTCCACGCCCTCCAGAAGAAGGCGTTTTCCTTTATGATGACCTCAGAGACCAGCCTGAGGCTGCAAATGACTTTGCCTACTACCGTGTCAAGTCAGAGGACGGCGTGCAAATCGAAGGAATGGTATTTCCTCACGTCGTTAGTTTTGCTGGCAAAAAGAAGCCCTACAAACTTTTTATCAGCGAAAGTCACTCCTCTATGCAAAACCAGATTGCTGGTGTAAAGGAAGACAGTCTGAAAGTGAAGAGTGTCTTTTTAGAACAGCTGACAGGTCGTGCACGTGTCGGTCAAACCGGCACTTTCATTTTCATTGATGACGGAGTCGCACTCGCCACCGAACCTGTGACTATCAAGGCAATCGAAGATTTTGGCCCAATGACTGCATTCACCATGGAAGGTCAAAAGATTAGGATTAGCCGCGGATATTCCATGGCAGAACAACCCTTAGGTAAAGGGAGCACACCTAATTCAAAAACAAAGTATCTCGATGTGCATGGTATGATCGAGCAACGCCCTAATGAATTTGTCATCCCCAGGAATATGGCTTGGATTCCTATGGAGCGATTCACTGATGTGAGCTCGACTCCTATGGATTGGCTTGAGAAAAAAGCCGCACAGCATCTGACTCTAGATCCTCTGACGATCCGATACACCGGGATTGTCTATGAAACATATTGCCCTGGCGAAGAAAAACTCGCGCTCGATCAGCGTAAGCTAGAAATGCTCTTAGCAGTCAAAGGTACTCCTGTTGAAAAGATCGCCCAGATCATCAAGAAAGCGAATAGTGTAGGTCGAGTGAAAGTCCACGGTCTTCGCCCTCTTCGTAAAAAAGCAGATATCATTAAAGAAGCTACCGCCGCTTTGGGGTCACTTGATCAAGTAATCAATAAACTCAAACAGACGGATGTATTGAAGCTAGCTGCGGAGATCGACCAGAGTGCAACTGTCGATGCTATTTTAGGACTTAACTTCATCAACCCTGAAAATATCTCTAAGTTCGTAGCCTATTGCCCAATCTTCGAGAAGGTTACTGACTATCTCGCTGAGATTACTTTGGCATCTCGTCTCGGAATGCGCGACTTCTCAGATGCTGCCCCTGTTCTTGCCATTCACAAACTCCAAGAAGTCATCCAAGGACTCAAACGCATGGAGGCTGGCCTCAAGAAGACTGTCACTAAAACAGCCGCTGCGAATGGCCAAGTAAAGAGCAATGACAACCCTTTTGCTGATGGTATGGCTGATGGAGAAATGGGTGGAAGTCACCTCTATCTCGAGAAGTGGAGAGCTGATCCAAAGTCTATGCTGGCATATATGCAGGGGAAAAGACTGGCCGAACAAAACAAATCGATGAGTCAGATGTCGCTCGGAATGGGTCCAGATGGGAAACCACCGAAGCAACCTAAACAGCCAGCAACACCTGGAGCAGCGCCTGCTCAGAAAATGGCTAGCGCCAAGAAACCGAAAAAGCTTTTAAGCTTAGCTGCAAGGATCGCAGCAATAGGAAACTAGGAGGTATTAAATATGGGTTTTAATAAATGGTTCAGCAAGTTTTTAGGTCTCTTTAAAAAAGCCAAAGAAGTGCCAAAGCAGGAGCCGTTGGTTATTACCTTGGGGGCGATCTCCCTTCCACCAAAAAAGGAACCTGTGGTCGATATCCTAATTAAAAAACCTTCTTTAAATGTCGCATCTAAAAAGAAGCCTGGAAAAAAGAAATGAGTTTTATCTCAGGCTTTAAAAAAATAGCAGACGCGCCAGGAAGTCCACAAATTGACCCAGTCAAAGCAAAGCAGATGCAAGATAGCGCTAATCAATCTGGGTGGCAGCCTAAGCAGTGGTGGTCTAATCTAAAAGGTGCCGTAGGGTCGAACTCTAACTCAGTGGGTAGAGCTCCTTCAGTAGGAACAAGTGGGTGATAAATGAGCTTCATTAAAGGGTTCGAAAAGACGGCCAGTCTATCTTCACATACTTCAGATACTAAGATGAAAATTCTTGGTTTGGTTCTAGGAGGGAGCGCACTTGGAGCTGCTGGTTTAGGCTATTCACTACGGCACAATATATCTAAAGCTAAAAATAAATATGATAAGAAAATGGGAAAAGGTGCCCATAAAAGATTTAATCCAAACAATGAGAAGCACCTTAAAACTCTTCTCAAAGCGCAAGAAATAAAAACTAAATGAGTTTTTTAAAAGGATTTGAGAAGGTCGCTATTTCAAAAGAATTACTAAACCGCGCAGCAAAAAAGCTGGCCGAGCAAATCGTCTTGTAGTTGCTGTCAATGCAGCTGAAGGACTATCTCCAGGCTATCTTGCTGATAAATATAAATCTCAACAAAAGATGTTTTCTCATAGTGCGAGGTCTAAGGAATTTGTAGAAAAAGGTAAACTTTCGGCAAGGCAAGATCGTGCAGAAAGAAAACATCGAAGAAAGCATTTCATGTACAATACGGATTCTAACCGTTTCATGCAAGCTAGGCACGGCCCTGGTAAGAAAGAGCATAAGTGGAGAGCACTACCCCAACTAAAACCTCAAGGTGTTATGGAAGCTTTAGATGATATTTGGAAGAAACATAAATAGGTTTTCTTGGTTTATAAAAATAGACCGGGTGGAGGATGGCGCGGGAGTCGAACCCGCCTGTATTTCCTTTAGAAGGAAAACCTTAGCCGCTCAGGCAGCCATCCATATCCCTCAGGCTAACGGCAGCTCCTCCGCCCAACCTTCCTCGCGATAAGCAACCAGCGCAGTTAATTTATTATCCCAATAAGACTCCTTAAAAGAGGAGTCAACCTCCTGTAGCCACCCTTCTAGATCCTTACATTTTTTAAGTACAATGTGCCCACCCCCTGGCTGATTCCACTCTTGAAGTGCTTCCGGGTGGTCCTTACACCAGTTCGCAACTGCATGGCAGGACTGCACCGTTCTTTGAGATTTGTCTAGAAAGGCGTCTACTACGATAAAGAGTTTCTTCATATGGCACCCTGCTCTAAGTAGGCTACCGTATGCTCTGCTGCAAGCTTAGCCCCGTACTCTTCAAGTAAGCGGTCCAGCTTTTTCTGATCTCGTTTATTACTCTCTCGGGTCTTATACTCCATCTGCTCCATCGTTCTGCCCCGCAACAATCCATACGCTAAGTGCAGGTGTCGGAACTCGTAACGTTCCTGGTAGCAACGTGCCTTGTGCTCCCTACGTCCTTGGCGGATCGTTTCTGCCAAGGATTTAAGACTAGATTTCATGTTCAATAACGTAAGTGATTTCATAAATAGCTCCTGTGTTTAAAATTGATTCGATCGAAAACCATTCGGACGAATCCAGGGCTACGGGGGATGGTAAACCTAATGGAGCAGGAAGGATTTCATACTTCAATCTTACCCTACAAAATAAAAAAAGCCAGGATTCAGTGAACCCTGGCTTTTATATTTCTTACTTACTTAGGAAAACGATCAGACAGGAGGCTGTCCATGATGATTGTCTTCCCAGCAGATTGGGCACTCAGTCCAGTACAAGAATGCACCGGCACGAGTGTTCTCAGCATTTGCGCGGTAGGTCACGAGCAAGCTGTGTCCTTCACCGATGATGAGAAGTTCCTCACTTTCGAAAGGAACTACACCAACTACCATTGCATCAATCGTAACTCCCGGTACAGCAACATTCGGAAGGCTATAAAACTGAGCTATGGAAGTATTGCTGCTCGCCGTATTCAGGTTCACAATTGTACCTGGGATGCCGGGACTATTAAGTGAAGGATCAAAAGAGTACTTGAACAAGCACACTTCATCATCAGAACCCAAAGTAGACATCAAACGCCTACGGATGTACAAGAGTTTGCCACTGCCTGCTGGGTTAACCAGAAGTTCGGCTGGAACTTCCGACGCAATAGGGGTGATGTACCCGATGTCTTCAAACCCTACATAAGTATCGCCCTTGAGAAGTGCTTCACAAGGATCGCAGCAATCTTTCTTTTTCTTATCGTGGTGATCGTTTTTACACTTATCACCACCACAATAAAAATTCACTACTCCACAGGGAGCTTCCTTCTTGCCGTGTCCATCGTGTCCATCGTGTCCATCATATTCTGGTACCATAAAATCTCCTTAGTTTTAAAAATTGGTTAAACTACACTATCGAGTATTGGCTAATATCAGCTGCCGCCGTCTTCACCATCATCGCCATCATCGCCATCATCGCCGTCATCTTCTTTCTTTTTCTTGTCACTGCAATCACCGCAAAAAACGTTGATTACGACACAGCTCGGCTTGAGGGATCTAGACTTCTTCCTCTTTTTAGGACCGTCTTTATGATCACCTTCGCCGTCTTTAAATAATAAACCCATACATTATCTCCTAGGAATAAACACGATATCTATTAGAGTAGCAACTCTTTTTTTTAAGAGCAACAAATAAAAGAAGTATCTACTATATACAGTATTTTCATGCTTTTACAAAGCTAAAATTCTTAACCGAAATCTGAAGACCTTCCGGCTGGATCTTATAGGAATCGACAGTCAATTTGGACCCTTGATAAAACACTTCCCCCCGATCATTGATGGTCCAAAGAGGGTGGTTTATCTTCCCTTTTAGTTGAATCATCATTGTAATAGGAAGGTCTGTAAGAAACCATGTGTTATCCGTACGAAAATTCTGGTTGGAATAGGATCCTTCTACGGTTGCTCCTTTTCTTTCATCATCATCAGTAATCTTAACTGACTCAAAACCACTCATAGAAGTGAAGGTCACATCCCCAGATGCAGCAGAATTAACACAGTTCACACTACTCGGTGCCCAAATACTATCCTGATTGGTTCTAATATAAGGATTAAGAAGGATGTTGGGTGTAGGCCGCTCAGGAGTAAAAACTACCGAGATCAATCCATTCGCTGCGTTAGTTGGATCCTGAATCTCTCCTGTTCGTATTCCCTCCTCAATGGAAACAAACTTAAAACGCTTACCCTGAGTCAAGTCTCCATCAAGAACAAACCGCTCAAGATCCATGGTCTGTTTAGGCTGGAGTAAAAATCTAGACCCAGAGGCAACATCCATCCCGTCAATCATCACATTGCAATAGGCGCGGTAATCGGTCTTATTCTTGATCCGAAGACGATATTCTTCCCCAAACTCAAGATAAGCCGTACGAACGTTGTTTTGGTTGGATTCTCGTATGATTTGATTTTGGGAATTGATAACGCTCAGAGTAAAGCCAGGTAGGCAATAAGCAGACATAAATAGCTCCTAATTTTATGAGGTGGCGACGGATCCTCGGGTTGAAGTCGCCTGCTTAGTCTTTATACCCTATTTGGATATCTAAAAAAACCTTTATTCGGTTGGCTAAACCCTTAACTGCTTTGTGATATAATGATCGCTTACACAGGAGATTACCTATGATTGACCCAAGAGATTATGATTCTGTTGCCCAAAATGCGCATATGCTGTTTGGAGCTCTAATGGTCTTCCTGCCAACCTATATCTTTGGGCCCGATGCTCTCTGGTACGGAATGGCTCTCTTCTTTGCCTTCGCCATGGTCAAAGAGTTCTGGTATGACGAAAAGTATGAAACAGAAGAAGTCCGCGGCTCGAGTATCAAAGATTTTATCTTTTATATGATAGGCGCAATTCTTGGTCTTTTAGTCTATTTTGGAGTTCCACTAGTAAAAAAATGGATGGAGAATTAATAAGTCTGGCCACTCTCTTTAGATAGTGACCAGACTTATTAGACTTAATGACCGCGGACTTTTAAAAGTTTCTCTTCAGTAAAGAGCTGATTGAGAACATTCACATGGTAAGTATTCACCTGCCCAAAGATTTCACTATAAGCAATCCCAATATTATAGTCAGATTCCCTAGACACCTGAACTGCCTTTTTACCCAATGTTTTACATTGGTGAACATTCAAGTTTAGCCCTTTAAGGGAAGCAAAACCCGCTACTGAATAATAGTCTGTATTCACCGTTGTGACGTGTGCTTTGAGGTCAGCAACATTAGCTTCAATACTCCGCAGTCTCTTTTCATTCTTCACCATCTGACGAGTGATCTCATGAAGAGTTTCTGCGGGAGACAACTCCCTCAGTTCCTGCACCTTGTCAAACACTTCAACCAGGCTAACTGCTTGAGCACAAGCTTGAGGGGATGTCATGCTTGTTCCGAAATAAGCACATCCTTTTCGAGTGTAGACCCAAGGTAAGTGTCTAGAACTATTAGATATCCGTTTTTCTGATCGCAGTTGCTCTGTGTCATTTTCAGTCAACTGAAAACGATATTCCTCCTCAATAGTGTTTTGACGCAGATACTCCCCATTTAGGACTATCTTTAGCATTTTGGTTTACATCTCTGGACTCTACCCCAAGGGCCTCCGCTACATCTCTATCCAACATTACTTTTTGACCACGAATCTCAATTACCCTCTCTGGCTGATTAGCTACGGTTGTTTTTAAAACTGAGCTCAACAAAGACATTTGTGTTTGCATTGTATGTTTAACTTTCTATATCTCTCATACCCGGAAACAGACAGTTTGAGTCTGGGTGACTGCCCTGCTCCAGTTCCCTTGACGCGAAGCTCAAGACAGATAATACTCAGAGTATGTGCTTGTTCTTGACATCTCTTAATTTTATAGGTCATGAATGATCCCGCAAAAGCGGTACATCACATGGCTCATGCTCGAAGGAGAAGAAGTGGAGGCGATTGCCAAACACCTCGATTCTCTTTCCCTGCCCTTGTTATCAAACAGTGCTTATACTGAGATCGCAGAAGCCGCGGCGTTGCTCCCATTATCCCCCGGGCTTAGGCGAAGGCTCATTCAAAAAAGGCCCTGGGATGAAGCATCCCGTGCCATGCTTGACCGGCTAGAATTCGCAGATATTTACGACTACCGGTTTAAGCGCCCAGATATCAGCCACTACCTCGAAGCCCAGTGGAAAGAGTGTAAAGCCCTCCTCGATCAACCCACAATCAGAGTCACCGTGGAAACGACTCTCATTGCAAAAGTCCCCACCGAAGAGCTCGCCCCAATCCTCATGCAACAATCCGGGTTTCATGTCACTCAAGAAGGCCTAGATCTTTACTGCCGCTACTTCTTTGACTGCTCTGCAATGCGACGAGATGACTGGCGAGAATATATAAAGAACTGTTCAAATGATCCTTATGTTTATGTGCGATACCAAACAGCACTTCTAAAACCCAAAGACGAAGTTCTCTATCAAGTCGGTTTACCCACCAAGACCCAGTTCAGCCAGTTCCTAAGTATGCTCGTGACCACCGCAAGCTATAAGTTCCAGCACTACACTGCACACAACAAACCAGAGAGCGACGCACAAGCAAGACAATGGGCCAAACTCGGTATGGATGCCGGCGTACGCGCCGAGAAATTCGCATCAGGAGATGTCACCGACTTTGCCAAAGCCGTCCAAGCAGAGTTCGATCTCGTCGAGTCAGATATCCCCACCATCCGGCCAGAGATGCTTGCGAACGTGAGACCTGCCCTCGTAGAAGAGGCAGAAGTCTCTCCTGCTCCAGCGCTACCTCCTAATGAGCAACCAGAGTTTGAAAACTACTAGTTAAAAAACTTTAGAGTGCGCCAACAATTGGGCGCACTCTAGTCATATCTTTCATATCGACAATTTAATCTGATCAACAGTCGCTGGAGTTTCCGAACTAGCGAGTTTAGTACCTCTAACTCGTTCAAAAACTTCGCGTGCTTCACTCATCATTTTTGCATTTTCTTTTGCACACTGCTCTGCTTCTTCAGGTGTACTCGCACCACTTTTCTGCAGCTTTTCTTTCAAAAAATGTTCCGAAAGATCCGTGAAACTAAGTTCTGTACCCACCATATTATCACGAAGGTTACTACTCTGTTTTACCCCCTTTAGCTCTTTATGACTTTTCACAGTCAGTCCAAAGGTCCCTTGATGATTAATACTCGTTATTTTTCCATACCCATCCTTAGTTAGATTCGCTTCTTTAAAGGCATCTGTAAGGGCCAGTCTCGTATGAATCCCCTTGATTCGTTCCTCAATCCAAGGCTTTTCCCTTCCCTTACGTTCATAATTTTCAACTGCTCTTTGCCGGCCCCGCTTGAGAGCTAAATAGGGATTCGCTTCTTCCTCAGCTCGTTCCCTACCTACTTTTGCCAGCCACTGCTTAAATGGTTCCACTTTAGGAGATGGAATAGATTGAAGAAGACGGAGAGCTCCCTCAAAGTTGACACAATCCATCATATAGCCTTTACCATCTGACGCGGTTACTTTCAGTTGTCGACAATTTGTCGAGAACTCAATGTTTTCACGACGTTGTAGTCTATACCAATAGTCTTGTGAGTCTGTTGATTCAGTTAAAGCCTCGATAATGTCTACAATCACCCACCACCTCTGCCCATCCTTCATCATATTACGGACTTCTTTATCTTCGAACTTAGCAATTAATTGATTTGGTCTCATACCTAAGATTTCTCCTTACTTAGCTTATGCCCGAATAAGAACACATTTTGCCAGATGGGTTCGGGAGTACTCTCCGAATCCATCAGCTAAAAGCAAAACAGTTCACTATTTCCTAATCTCATGACACGCCTCCTCGTATTTTCTAAGAAGTGCGTCATTTAGCAGGTGCGTTAAGGGTAGTTGATGCAATACATCTCCTTTAACATACTGCCCTATACAAAAATAACGCGATCTTTTATAAAAGTAATTCAAATGACGCAAAGTTGAAGAAATACGTCACACCGTATCATCTGATAGTGTAGCTACGTCACTATGCGTCACTCATTTTTAATACGGTTGAAATCATTATGTTTTTATTATAACGCACTATGACGTATCTCAGCTATTTCCTATATATATGTGTTTATTCTCATATATATATTTATATTATTGTATGGGAATAATCACCTATTCTGAGGAAAAAATTTCCATTAACCACTGGTTGCAATGGGGTCCTGATAGTCTGATACGTCACAGCGTGTTATTATGTTTTAGACTACTTCTGAAACCAAAGCTTGACTAAAATAAACAGGTTATTTTTGCCTAGCCCTCAATCATCCCTCATGCAATGGTCTTCATATGGATCTTATTTCTCTTCCCAAACTGTGCACTCTCACCTTTACCAAATCTCCTGATGACAAGGATGACGCGCCCCCTATCCCTACCCTAACCACTCGGTTTGAAAATTTAGCGGATCCAGGGGATGAACCCCCTCTAGAATTATTTGAAGTCATCACAGGAGCAAAGATTGAGATTACTCCTACAACAGACAGGATAGGTTACCGCACCATCGTCTTCACAGTTGTCCATGACTGCCCCGAAGACGAATGCCCTCACCTCTGGAGTCGTGTTCTCTTCGATTACCCTGAGGAAGCGATTAGGGCCCTTGAGCTCAGTCTGAACACGATGAAGTCTTTCCTCTGGGTCTGCAGTACTTCTGAGTATTTCGGGAAAGCGGTGGTGAGTCAGAAGAGTCACTTGATTGTAACTAAAACAGTTGAGTATCGGTTGATCCACTGACATGTCGCCGCAGAGTCAAATCTTCCGGCTCCAGCCAGACCCTCCCGGGTAGTGACGTGCAGGAATTATAACGCTGTATAGCCAAAAACCCTGCCCGGCAATGACGTGCAGGAAATATATTGCTGTGCAGCACAGTACTCCGGCAATGACGTGCAGGAATTCACTTTTTACGGGTATAAGATTTTTGAGGAGATTTAATACAAATGGACATCGCAGCTTTCGGGAAGTTTTTAAAAGATACACGGGAACATGCACAAATCAGTGTTGAGCAGATGGCAGATCGCTGCCGAAAATCCCCCTCCATGATTTTAGAGTGGGAGCGAGGGAACCAGCATCTGGTTTGGATTAATTTTCAGGAGATATCTCTTAGTTATGGGATAGGTCCTAAGAAATTACTCACAACTTATCTGGAAGAAGAGATGAGGAGTATTTTGAAGAGAGCAATTATTCCCAGTAAGGACTGGACCCTCCACATACAGGTGAAAGATGAAATATCTATCTGACTCCATAATATTATTTTATGCTCCAGGATTTATTTTTCTTTCTTTAATGGCCTTAGGTGGTTGGTGGCAAAAGCGGAGAGAAAATAATTGGTGGAATCACGGGTATTGTTACAAATGCTCTGCTCCTTGGTACTATTTCGACTCCAGTAGCCAAGGCGATAGGGGATATGTCTGTCGCGCCTGCGGCGTATACTGCTGGATTAGCTACAGGGTGGACAAATGAAACTCGTATTCTGTAAAAAATGTCATGACCTATTTAAACTGATGGGTGAAAAGCGCAAGTGTCGTTGTGAGCTCTCGGGGGGCCAGTATCTTAGTGAGGTGCAAGCAGTGATTTGGGGTAGGAACGCTGTTCCTTTAGGGATTGCTAATCAGAGCTTTGCTGCTGCGCTTAGCCATCTTCCAGGGCTGAGTAAACGTGGTCACAACTTTGAAGTCTTTCTTGCTAGGAGTGAATCTTGTTTTGATGCATTTATCATTCAAAAGAAATGTAAAACATTAAAGCATGTAGCAACAGAAAAGTTCGCAGATGCGTACAGAAAGAAGTGGGATAAAAATGAACTCTAAAATAGCGTGGTTAAAAGTCATAGCGGATATATTTCATTTTATCTTACATTTTGGAGGTTTTATCACTTTTAACTTAGGTTGGGATATTCATAAAGAGGAGCCAGATTCTGTAATAGGAGATTGGTTTATGGCCAGTAGTGTTTTATGGATTACTGTTATTTGTGCAAAAGCTGCAGGATATTTATAGGAGATCCTATATGATTATTGACTCAATTAAACTGAAAGCACTCAAGCGCCGCAAGGCCCATTTAGAAGAAAGAGTAGTTAATTGGAATGGGGCAGACAAAGGCTACACTCGTGCAGAGTTATCTGCAATAAGTACTGTGGTTGCACTTTTTGAAGATGAGCCGGATGAGAAGATGATTGGTGGGATGGGTCCATGGGTGAAGCAAGTTTGGATTAGCGGGTTTCACGCAGGTCGAGATCCGACGATTTGTTCTTATTGTAAAAGTTTAAATAAGGATTGCAGACCTTGCAAGGGAACGGGAAGAGTAAACATAAAAACGGAGGAACTATGAAAATAGAAACGCTTCAGACAGTTTTGTCCTTTTTACAGGGACAGGGAATTACAGAAATAGAAAGTTTGAATATTGTAAAGGTTGATCAATGGGATTTTGTTATAGGACCAAATTATTCGATGGAGATACCAGCGACTGGAAATAAATTGGGGAAGGCTAATCTTAGAAGAACCATTGATATAAGATTACCAGAGGCAGAGTTAGACAGTAGAGACAAAGGAGATATCTATCTGCGATAGAGAGTTGGGTAATGAATAGATAAGAAATAAAATAAAACCTTCAATATCAGAGGTAAATCATAGTGATTAATCAAGGATACAAAGACAATTTTGAAACTCTAAAAATAGCAGCTGCGGATAAAAATCTTGCACTGCTCGAGTGCACTGAAAAAGCTACTGGGCTGCCTACGATTGTGTTGTGTGCGGTAGGACGCAGTGCTGATGATGGTTATACATTCGTGCCTCTTGCAAGAATGTTTGATGAGAACCCTTATGATATTTTGGAGGCGCCAAAATGAAGCAAATAACGAAATACATTCTTGATTATGAAGGACTTATGATGGAGTTAAACCGCGGCAAAGATATGATTCTGAGGCAGCTTGTTTCAGATGGTGTTATTTCAAAAGAAGACAGTATTAAATTCTCGAAAGAGTATAGCATCATTGTACTTAAACCTTCTATTATAAGTAGTTTGTGGGCAAAGATATTAAAGAAGCCTGATGAGTACAGATATGTAATGTGTAAAAATCTTTCTGCTGATGATTGGGGAAGTGAAGATGGGAATTGAAAAGGCTGCTACTGAAAATTATGTAAAGGTTTCAATGCAAAATAATAAGTGGCTACCGCCCATTACAGAAGATACAGGCCCTATTGCTGGTCAACAAGATGATACTAGAATGGTTAAATTTAAGGAGATGCCATGTTCAGTCATCATAACTTATATAGATATGGGTTGGATTATAATGACAGTCCCTGACGAAACACTAAGAAGTTATAGTTTGACTAATGAGACGATCGCAGAAATACGTGCTTCAGAAGGCATCGTGCAAGGGTGGATTAAAAGGACTTTATTATGAAATACGTTTATATAGTCACACGAATGGTTACGGGTAATAGTCCTGGTACAGTAGACATCCCTAATCTTGGAGTACACTCGAACCAAAAAGCAGCAGAAAAACATTACAACTCAATTATATTAGATCGTGATTCTTTAGGATGCTATATCAAACAACTTGGTAGTGCCAATTGTCCTGGGGAGAGAAGAAATATTTTGAGAGAGGCCCGTATTGATTATTCTACAGCGAAGTATGATCGAAATAAAATTGAAAATTTGCAGCTAGAGAGATGGAGTTTGAAATGAAGTGCTGGTGGGTTTTCTTTCATAAGTGGTCCCAGTGGAGCCGTATAGTAACCGTCCCTTGTAGTAATCATTTTGGATATACGGGAATTATGGATGTACAAACGAGAGATTGCACCAAGTGTCACAGGACTACTTGGAGAAAGGTTTAATAGATGAGTGAACAGAAATATCCTCAAACTTGGAAACACAAAGAGAATGGAAAAACACATCGAGTATGCCCTTGGTGGGAAATGATGCCCGGCACAGAGATCAATGACAAGGATATAGGAGACCCAATTCCAGGCACACCTTGGAAATTTGGTATGTTGATCCAGGTGGGTTGGCTTTTAGAGAATGAGCATGGGGTCTGGTTTGGTGTTGGGCCTGATGCGAAGGAGTTCTTTGAGGTAGTTGAGAAAGAGAAGAAATGAAAGATTTTTATAAATTAATTTATTCTCAAGATTTTGGGGCCGATACAGATACCCCGCATGGTTGGGTTCAATGGAAGGGCACCCATGCCTGTATAGATCTTCATTGTAAGTGTGGATATCTAGGGCATGTGGACGCGGAGTTTTTCTACTATTACAAATGTCCGAAGTGCTCCACTAAATATGCTGTCGGTCAGAATGTGAAACTAATTGAGCTATCGTCAGAGCAAAGTATGGGAGTGGAGTCGAGTGGGGTTGGATTTACTAGTTGTGAATTAGAGGAAGATGAATGAAAGAAGATATTGAAAATGGCTGGCATGATGTTCATAAAGGATTTTACCAGTGGAAGTGCCCTTATTGCAAAGAACACTCGCCTACAGAAGACTGGGTGAGTCGTGATGTAGGGTGTGAGGATTGCGGGTCGCATGATGGACGTATATGTCCAAAATGTCATGTGGAGTTCGACCATGTGTGGGGAGCAATAGCTATCGCGAAGGAGCAAGAGCAATGAAGTGTTCTGTTTGTAGTTGTGAAATAGAGTCTGGACAAACTTATTGTTTTCTCGATGGAGCTCCTACGTGCACGATCTGTTTTCTGAGGTCAAGATTTAGTAAAGGACACAAGTGATGCTACATAGTTTTGTATTGATTCTGATTGGTGCTGGAATGTTAGTTTCATTGGTTATGTCTACGGTTGGGTACATGAACCTTCTTTTTAAACTACTTCATGGGAAGAAAATAATATTTGCTACAATATTGTCTTATGTTTTTCTTGTTTTCCTCATAACTTTAATTCTCTTTGGGGATAAATATTTAAAATGAAACCCCCTAAAACATTAGATGAGTTTTTCGAAAGCCGGAGAGAACTTCAGTTCTTACTGAGCAACTTGCGGGCAAATATGCAGGTTTACTGTGCGTCCATGGACCAAGAGGATCAAGATGATTTGATGCGGGTTAATTTGATTATGATTAGGCAATGTCTTAATTCGTTTGGAGTAGAATAATATGAGCTGGCAAGACGTAGCTGCTTTAACAGTGATGTGTGGGTTTGTTTTAGGATGTGTTTGGATGATGAACGAATGATTGAGGACGCTATTATGGAATGGGGACTTCCAATCGATGTTTATACATTTGAGGAGCTTTGTACACGGAGACCACCCGAAGGTAAAACTTGTTACGGGAGAGCTGCTGATAGATATGGAATATTATACATTTGGAACGGCAACCTATGGATAGAAATCATAAGTGATTCTATCGAGAAGAAAGTTTCTGACTTAATTCGTAGGGTAGAACTTTTAGAGGAAAGACTATGAATTGCTACCTCTGCGAAAAACCAATCCCAGAAAAACAAATTGTTATCCTAATTGTCAATGGAGAACCTTATGATGTTCATCTCAGGTGTAGGACTAAAGTAGAAAAGTTCGGGTATAAGTAAATTAGGGAGATTTATTATGAAAAAAAGACCATGTGCGTGGCAGGGAACTGTCATCAATGCCGTTGTAAAAGAGATTCTACCAAAAGTAATTATTTGGGTAAATGATCCTAGCGTACATCCAAATGAGATTGGCTTGGAGTTAAGGGAAGCTATTGAAGACGGCTGCGATAATGACGGTTATGATATTTCAAGGAATCTAGAAAAGAACTCTGGGTGGGGTTCTGATTCTGAGTTAGTTGAGATTCTAGATGATGTGGCCTGGATACAAAACCAGCAGCATAAAGCGCTTGTCGCGAAGTGGGTTGAAGACGAAAATATCAAGCCACTTTATAAGGTGAAAGATAAAGTCCTTCATCGTGGGCGGTTAATAGAAAAGGATTATCAGGCTGTAATTTCTGCAGTGGATACTACCCATGCAAAGTACACTCTTTTCATCGAAGAGTTGGGGCATGTCATGAAGGGCATGGGGGTGCAGGGAGTTATTGTTAATTTTGAGGATGTGAAACCTCTGGAAGGGAAGTCATGATCACACAATTACAACTCAGTTATTTTCGTGGAGTGAAAGAGCGTACTCTTGCGTTTAATCCAGGTCAGAATCGCATTGAGGGCCCGAACGAGAGTGGGAAGTCTACAGTGGCAGAGGCTTTTGCATTTGCGCTTTATGGAGTGGATGTAGGAGGTGGGAAGAACCCTGATCACCTGATTCATCATGGCCAAGATACGACCACAGTTGCTCTTTCAACAGACAAGGCTGTTTTTGTTCGCAAGAAGAAAAGAGGCCAAACATCGACTGTAGAGCTTCAGCGTCCTGGGTTTCCAGCGATCAAGATGACTCAGACAGAGCTTACGGCTTTGCTTGGGATGGATTATGATTTAGCTGCGAGTGCGATCTTTGTGGGTTACTTTATGGGATTGACACCAGAGCGGCGGATTGCGGTGATTAATGAGGCAGTGAAAATCGATCGGAAGGCATTGCTTACAAGTCATCTTTCTAATGTAGAGATTCCATGGAAGTTGATTAAGCTGGTTAATACTAAGGTGGATGCAGAGGCAGTGGCCAGGGAAAGACGAGCTTTGCAGAATCTCTATTCAGCTAATCAAGGAGCAATTCGGGAGTTAGATGCGGTTTTATCGAACTCGGACACAAATGTTTCTCCAGAAGAGGCAACCAAGTTAGAAGATTTGCTTATGCAACTTCAGGGGAAGGTGGATTTGTATTCTGCTTATGAAGTACAGGCGCGAGACTTTCAATATGCACACTCTTTGCATCAAACGGCAGTGACTGCTTATGAGTGGAACCTGGCTCACTTTAAGAAGCTGAATGCTGAGCTAGCAGCATTGGGGGGTGCACCTAATTATCGAGAGAAGGAATGGGAGGATAAGTTAGCTCATCTGACGAGTGAACTAAACTCAGCGAGAATGCAATACAAGCAGAAGCCTCTCGCACCTGTACTGAAAGAACACTTGTCTGATCAGAGCTGTCCGCGGTGTGGTCAGATGGTGAGCGATAAGTTGAAAGCCTCTATTTTGGCTGAGCGAGAAGCGAAGCTGATTGAGTTTAATCAACTTGAACGAGAGATTGAGGATCATAACCAGGCCGTACAAAACACGGTAGAGATGCTTGAGAGCCAAGCAAAGCGTATTGCACAAGAATCATCTGATTTAAAATCCGAGCATGCAGTTTGGATGGAAAGAACGATAAGTATTAGAAATCAACTTAAAACCCTCAATCCTATTGCTCCTAATGTAGCACCGGTAGCACCTTTATCTCCTTGGCCTATTGAGGAAGCGGAGAACAATAAAAAATACTTATTTATTACAAGTGGGAGGATTCAAGCAGCAAAGATTTTTATCGAGAAGAGCGCGTCCAATCGGGCTAAACTCGGGACTTTGGGCCAATCGTCTGCTGATCTAGCGATTCAAATTCAATCGCTTGCCGCGGTGGAAGGAGTTCTTAAGGCACTCCCAGAAGTCGAGCTCTTAGAGACAATCGAAAAGATTCAGTTACCAGGAGTGAATGTGAAGATTGAGGAAGGCCAGCTTCAGATCAGTGTTGGAGACATTCCGTATCATTCACTTTCTTCGGGGAGACGGATGAAGACGGACTTCCTGTGGTCAAGATGTATTCAATCGCTTTTGAAGACTCCTCCTGGGTTCTACTTTTGTGATAATGCAGATTTGGTGGATTCATTTAAGGGATTTCTTCCTGAGGGTAGCCAAGTCTTCCTCGCAAGTGTTAAATCTAATTTGACGGAGTTACAGGTGGTTTCGTTATAATTTTACTGGGGCTGTGAAAGCAGCTCCAGTTTATATAGGGGATTAGAATAAATGTTTATTCACTTTCAACTTCAAGCATGGATGGTAATTTTAGCGGTATGGCTAATTGGGTGTTTTATCGCCATAATCACCGATAAAACTACGGGTTATGGTCGCGGACTTCAAGGACTTGTTTTGTCGGGAATATGGTCTGGAATCATCATGGTTGGGACAATTATTTATTTAGTGGTGAGGGGATGATGCGACCCAAAATAAAATGGATTAAAAACGATCCGAAGAAATACAGCTATTTTCAAGAGGGTAGTGTTTTCCTTGTTGCGCTTCAAACTGGAAAGACCGGCGGACTATATGGATGGGACTTCGATGTAGTTGAATTTGACTCTGATGAAGATGGCGCATCACTTTGGTACCGTGGAAAAGAGGCAATTTACGATTCCTGGGTTTGGAGTGACTTTGAATATTTCATGTTGCTCGAGGGAGAAATGCCTACTAGCTCTCCGAGCGAGGAGGAGGAAAGATGACTCAGCTTGAGAAGTTGGCGTATGAGTATTCAACAGCGGATGAAAAATACCGATCGTCTTATGATGGATACATCGCAGGATTCAAAGCGGCGAGGGAAGATGCGTATGACATAGTTGTTGAACATACGGGAAAATTTATAGCTGAGTTAAGATTCGTGGGCGAGGAGGATGCCAATGACTAGACTTGAAAAATTTGCCTACGAGCACGCAAAGCATAGCCACGCTTTCCCTTATACCTATAATGGAGTGTTTGACGCCGAACGCGAAGCCTTCATCGCGGGATTTAAGAAGGCTAGGGAACTGGCACTGAGCAAGTTTGGTGATGGTAATGCCTATAGCATATTAGACGTTTTAAACAATCTGGGCGAGGAGGATGCGGATGACTGAACAAGAAGCAAAAAGTAGGTCTGCGACGGCGCTTCTCAGTGGGTGTACTATCGGTATCGGTACATCTTTGGTAGATGTAGTTGCTGCTGCAATTCTCCAAGCCTTTGAAGACGGAAAGAAAGCAAGAGAACTAGAGCTCTATGAAAGGTAAGTGTTAGATGAAGGTTACTGATTTAATTAAGGCACTAAAAGAAGCCAATGAATTGTTTATAAAGAAACATAAAGAACCTCTTGAGATATTCGATTTGGTGTTTAATGAGGATGATTATGATGGAGACATGAAGATAGAGGCTTGCGGTGAAGTGGCCTATGAAGATAATATTTTTGGACAAGGCACAAAACGTGGTAGAGGACCTAAGTGTCATATCAGAGTCCATTTTATATGTGATAATGATGAAGTGATTGCTCGAAAAGTAACAATTGAAAAGGATTAGTTTATCTCGGCGATGTGGAAGGACACATAGCGCAAGCAGGTGATCTGGCCCTGAGTAGGTGAAATACCCGAAAGGAATAAGGTGCCTTAGTCGGTACTCAAGCCCGGCCCGAGATAATGGTAGTGGGTGCCTAGGATGCAAGGGTTAACAGCTCCCAAAGTCCGACGCCTAGTTAATGCAGCGGTTAGCAGCCCACTACTTATTTAACATCCCAGGGTAGCTCAGTTGGTAGAGCATTTGCTGATTAGAGAGGTACCGGTACTCTGCAGAAGGTCATGAACTTCTGTTTCAGCGGGAGGTCAGTGGTTCGAATCCACTCCCTGGGGTCAATACCAATAACAAGGAAAAAATAATGATTAGTTTGATTCTGTTTTTAATGGGCAGTGCCCAGGCAAGTACTATGCTCACCTCTTTTAGTGAGTCGAATGTGGTATACGATCCCGTTTCTCGCACAGTGATCCATCTACCGTACAAATCTTATTGGAGTTGTACATCACAGAGTCCAGTGATTTATTGTTCGCGCACAGAGCCTAGGTTCTGTGCAATGGAAGTAAGAACCTATTATTGCTGTGCAGATTGGTATATCCCTCTAGTGGATATTTTCTCTGAGTGGTCCTGTTACTCAGATGAGTATATGCCTAGATTTCGTAATCCAGTGATAATCGATCAGTAAATTTCATATATAATTATATATGAAAAAATAAGTCTAAAACTCAGGGAGTGCTTCTACGGAGGCACTCCCATTTCCTCTTAAGTACCAAAGCACGTTCATGGGGCTGTCGAATAGCACTCCTGCGTTAGAATGCCTAGACAGAATCTCATTCTTAGTCCACTTCGATCGGTGGATTTCATAGTCGTTCCCGCCCCAGGCTCCCTGTTCTAAATTAGAATAGGAGAAGAACAGGTGCTTACAGTGCGCTACCATCCAATCAAGTGCCCCCAGGGCTTGAGGCTTCTCTAGGTGTTCCAAGACTTCTACAATAAACCCGAGGTCATAATATTGGGTATCCTTCTTTAAAAGGGCGCAAGCTTCGCCGATCTCCACAGAATTGTAATGATCCCAGAATGGATTACGATATTTTAGAAAACCCTCAATCCCGCGGATCTTGAGCTTCCAGTCTTTTTGCTCAATACGCTGCCGGTAAAGATCTGTATGAAAGCGGGTGAGCGCCCCCCACTGGCCATAGCCAATCCCCACATCAAGCACAGTCGTGAGTTCAGGCTCGATCTCATAGAGCTTCTTTAGAACAGGTGGGATGTATTCATAGCAAGAAAATGGCATAAAAGTATCTTACCCTACTAGCGTAATTTTTGCCTAGCTGGTAATCTAAAGACTATGAAAACCGAAGAAGAAAAATTCTTGACCGGTCAAATAAAATGCTCAGGGGTGAACTGTACTGCGAAAGGATACTTTCGATATGGAGTTTGTCGCAAATGTCGTCCAGCGTGCACTCAGTGTCATAACAAGATGGCTTCGCCTCCTTGGAAAACCATCTGTAAAATCTGTAAGCGAGCCGCCAAAAGAGCAGGTACTTATGGTGTCGACGACCCCGACACCATCAACGGTTAAACGTTTTAGTATTCCAACTCCAATGGATGAAGAACAAAAGCTAAGCCTTCTCTACCCTCCATTCGCGGAAGAGGTTAGAGGTTTTCTAGAAGCAGCTCGTAAACAATATTTAACGGTGGGTATTTTTTGTGGCCTTCGCACATTTGAAGAACAAGATCGTCTATTTGCTCAAGGAAGAACTGCCCCTGGTGGTATTGTTACTAAAGCTCGTGCTGGTCATAGCTATCATAATTATGGTCTCGCTGTGGATATATGTTTCGATAGTCACCCTACCGAGTCCGGGTGGCAGTGGTCATGGGATCCTCGATTTTCTTGGAACCGTCTTGCTCTTTTAGGTCAGAGTAGGGGATTAGAGTCAGCCTACTTTTGGGCACAGTTTCCAGAAAGTCCACATTTTCAGAAGACTTATGGATTTTCAACGCAGAAGTATTTAAGTCTTTATGTAGTAGGCGGTCTCCCAGCGGTTTGGAAGGAGGTCGACAATATTCGGAAAAATTAAAAAACATGAAAATAAAACGACCAGTATTATTATTGCGACCTGTATTTACCTACTTAAACCCTTGTGGTCCATGTCCGTCGACTCGGGGGAGTGACCCAGAATCAGAAGACATTCTTTCTTGGCCGGATGGCTCAGAGGGGAAAAACGACTTTAGTTGTGCTTGGCGTAAAAAAGGATTTTGCGTAGGTTGGGCGAAGAAACTAGGAACTTGTGAAAGGAAATATGACTGAGAATAGCTGTCTTAAGTGTGGGGGAGATGGGTATTACAAATGCATGGTCTTGCTGAGGACTCAGCCATGCCTAGAATGCAAAAAGGAGACACATGATGCAGAACGACTTGTTCGAGGGGCCGGTGGGGGCGAGGATCCAAAACTTACGCCACCAGAAGACATTTTTTGAAAAAGAACTCAGACGAATCAAGGCAGAACTCAACGATACAATTCGTGAGGGGACGAGCGTTGCGATTAATGAGAGCCGCACCCTTTTCCTTTGCCAGCTCCCAAGCGGAAGACACTATATCTACCAGGCCGATATTCAAGGATCTAAACACGTTAATCCATTATTTGAATTTCTAGCTGTTGATCTAAATCAGTTAGAAGAAGCGGTTCGAGTTCTTAAGGAGACACACTATGAAAAACCCCACGGAGCTTTCCCCTGAGCAAGAACCTATTCTTGCGGTGATTGCAGCCAACCTTAAAAAGCATTTCCCTTCAGACGGGAACCCCATCAAACAAATCATGGATATTCAGGATGCGAGTACGCATCTCCTGGCCCAGCAGATCGCAGTTTGTACTGCATTGGGTAAAAATCGGGAAGATTATCTTAAAAATAGGTTAGAGCTATTAGTGGTACTTGTAAGAAAATATGAAGATTTGATTAATAAAAGGAAAGAGCAATGAAACAGCTTGTTAAGGATTTGAAAGAAGGAGATGTCGTTGAGAGTGATTTTAGAATCATGGATCTTCAAGTTGCCGTGACGAAGCACGGCAAGAACTACCACCGATTTAAGGTGGCTGACAAATCTGGAGAACTCCCCGCTGTCTTTTGGGATGCCGATGCGAGAGACTACTCTTACAAGGCAGGACAAATATGCCTTGTGGCTGGGGATGTCAGCAACTACCAGGGTAAGAGCCAACTGACGGTGAGATGGGTCGCAGAGCGTAAGTCTAAGGAAGATAGTGACTTTGATAAATGCACGACTTACGACGTCGAAAAGATGTGGGACCAGATTGTTGGATACATTGGACAGATTAAGAATAAGTTTGTCCGAGAAGTAGCAGAAGACTTGTTTCTCAATCGCGGTTATCAGAATGCTTTCATGTCTGTCCCCGCGGCGACAGGAATGCACCATGCCTTCAAAGGAGGTCTGCTCGAGCACACGCTTCAGATGTGTGAGTGTGCGGAGGCCCTGTTGGAGTTGGAGTTCTTTCACCCTCTTAATCGGGATCTTTGCTTATTCGGCATCCTTTTCCACGATTACGGAAAGTTGTTTGAATATAGCAGTGACCCCGGCTTTCCAAAAACACTCCAAGGGATCTTGGTACCTCATATCCCCATGGTAGCAGCTCTGATCCATGGGTCTTGTGCGGAGCGGGAGGTGCCTGAAATTGTCCGTGACCATCTCATGCATGTGGTTCTAGCTCACCATGGTAGGATGGAGTGGGGATCCCCTGTGACGATGGCTTGCCCAGAAGCGGCTTTCGTTCACTATGTAGATAACCTTCATGGGACAGTTTTTGGGTATCTTCAGAAGATTCAAGCGAACCCTGGAAAGGATATTGTCGATCATTGGAATAATGGAAAAATTTACTTGGCTGGAAAATCATTCAGTGCAATCTTAAAAGAAGTGGAGGCTAATGCGTTACACGAAGGCGGGGGATTCTGAAAATAGACCGGGACTGGTGGTATTTTACTTTGATTATTATCGCGCTAAGCTTTTGTGCTTGGAACGCGATCACAAGCGTTTCTGAGAGTGGGGGAGAGAATGGCACAAGAACTAGTGATGAATTATCTCGCATTAAAAAAACTACAGGGAAAGAAACTTTTGTGGGTGGGCACTGATGAAGAGACGGAACAGTTGCTTGTACTTTTTGAAGGGATGACTGTAATCGTAATGCCTGATGAGTTGGTTATTGTGAGTGATGGGGCCGAGTTTTGTAAAAAATATCTAGAAGCGCAGCAAACAAAAACTGAAATGCTTGTATCTTTGACTGAATTAATGAAGGAAAAACCAAATGACGGACCAAAAGCCCCCCAACAAAGTCTTAAAACTGGCGGACCGCTCCCTGTCAACCCCGCTTCCCAACAAGCTAATCATCCGAGAGTTGGAGATCTTATTGAAGCTAGCCAATAAGGGGACTATTCAATCGCTGGTAGCTTCGTACATCCATGAAGAAGACGGGCCTGCGAGTATTTCAATCCTCTGTGCGAGTGACCCAACCGAGCATCTTGTTTTTGTTGGGATACTTGAGGCGGAGAAGCAATCTTTGTTACAAGCTATTGGGCGAGCTGCTTGCTCACATGGAGATGAGGATCCTGTATGAGTTTAGACAAGACTAAAGCAGCGATTAAGAGCTTTCTGGGGCGGGATGTGGGAATAGAGAAAACCCGTTTTGGAAAGTTTATCTGTAAATTTGTAGACTATGATAACCCACATCCTGCTAACTTAGTAGGTGAGACAGAAGAGCTTGCATACCAAAACCTCCTGACATACCTTCAGGAGCGAGCGGGTAAAGGAACTATTTCGCCGCCTCAATCTTAGGAGATTTATTATGACTACTGACACTGTGGAGCTAACACTTAAGCTCCCACCAAAAACCGTACGAAAATTGAGAATGCTTGCCATGGGCACTGGGAAAACGGTTCAGGAGCTTGAGTCGGAGCTATCAACCGTTTTTGATGAGATGCTATCAGAGAACTTGCATGCTCTTCTTCATGATTTGGATGGGGTTGCTGCTCCTACACCACCCGTTATGGTGGTGAGTAGAGTTATCGCTCCATCTTCACCTCCTTTACAAGAAGAGGAGATTAATGAAGACGAAAACTCTCACATGCTATCCGGTGATGCTGATGAGGGGGATGTTAAATCAACTGCTGAAAGGATGGAGGAAGGGTCTTTTTCTGGGGAACCTCCCGTACCTGGAATTAATCCATTCGAGCTCCCGAGTAATATTCCGAATGCGGAAGGAAACATTGAAGCATTTATCGATGCAGCGATGTCGTCTAGTAAACCCTCGCCGCAATCAAATGGGCGTTACACTTCTTCTAAAAAGTCATTTGACCCAAGACACCCCAGAGTAAAAATCAGTGAACACACAGGAGATGAAGATGGGGAGATGTCCCAACTTTTCATTTAATCATGGCTGATTTGGAAAAAGAACGGCAACGCCTGGAGCACGCGGTGCAGGAACTTTTTGGAGCAACTGATGAGGAAGCTAAACAAAAAGATGTGCAACACGCAATCCAAGCAACCGCTAGGATTATTCAGAAGTTTAGATTTGATAAACGAGAACGAGAGGAAGCCCGAGTCCGCACCAAGATTTTAAAGCAGGTAGGTATCGCGGTCATTGAGCCTAAAAAAATATGAAGTGTGCACGTTGCCAAGGAGAGCTTGAGCCAATCGTTCGGATGCGAGAACCTATGTTTTTGTTTTGCCGTCCTTGTAAACTTCCCTATCACGAGAAGGGTGGCTTGGCGGTGGATACAAGATCATTAAGTACGAGTTTCAATCCACTCAAAATTGCGAGGGGAGTGGTGGGGAAAACGAATCCAGAGGTATCTTCTGTTGCTCGAAGTGCACTTGAGGTACTACTTATTCAGGGTCTTCAAGAAGCTTATTTCTCTGGGTTAAAGGATGGAGTGCTTCTCGCGTACTCGCAAGATGTCGGTAATAGTGAGCCACTTAAAAAACCAATGGGAGAATAATATGGAAAAACTAGGTGTACAAAAGCAAGATTTATTAGAAGGACTTCGTAAGGAATATCAATATCTTAAAGAAAAAGAAGCCACTCTTGTGAAGACGGGAGCTCCTACTGATACTCGGCTTCTATGTCAACTTGAGACAATTAAAGCCAGGATAGATGAATTGGAGACGCAGACATGAAGGTGACTATTACGTCAGCTTTGAATGGGTACATTCTCGCCTCGGACGACACGAGCACAGAACCTGAAGTATTTGCAGAGAGTTCTATTTGCGGGGATGAGAACGATGAACTCAAGACTGTAAGACAACTTCTTTATGGGGTGATGGAACTTCTTGGGAAGTCGCCGAGCAGAAAAAGAGTCCATCTTCGCATCGACATGTATGATGGAGAAGGCAGTTTTATGGAAGAGGTCTAAACGCATTTATTTCAGGTATAAGATTTTTAAGGAGATCTATTATGATTATTGGACTGACTGACAAGCCTGTGATTCGCCGTGATGGGAAGATTAGGGCAGGTATTAAAAATGACAAAGATTACCCAGTAAATACACCTTACTTCGTACTTCATGACGCAGCACAACTGATTCCAGTTTTAGGGGAAAAGCCCACCGAGATTTACTTCACCGTTTACTTCGATGATATTAACGCAGTCGCGCCTACTGATCTGCGCTGGTATACGAAGAGTGAGCTCGTATGCATGGGGAATGCCGAGACCGCGGCTTATTTCGGGATGGGGGATCTTGCGGGCCTAAGACAGAAGAACGCGGAGCTCCGGACTAGGAACCCAGATGGAGCTTATACCTCAGTCACTATTCCTAGGAGTCGTGAAAGGATTTGTGCGTATAAGACTTGTAACGACTATATCGCAGGGAAGTGCAGTGAGCACCTTCTCCTAGATATGGTGATTCCTCATCACTCGATGTGTTCCTTGTTTACCCTGGAGTCCACTTCTATTTATGCTCTGATGAACATCATTAGTGCTTTTCAGAAGACACAAACAGGCCGCGGAGGAAAGATTAGTGGTGAGATCTTCCGTCTTTATAAAGACAAGATGGAACTCTCGTTTGAAGGGAAGGATGGCAAGAAGAGCAAATCTGAAAAGGATGTGATCTTCATGTCTCATGTTCCTTTTGATAAGTACGCTGGGATGTATAAAGACAAGTGTAGTGTAGAGGATTGGCAAGCTCTGATGGCACTTCGTTCGAGTGGAACTCGAGTTCATATGCCTCATTTGGCTGGTCCAGATGAGGCACTTGCTTTGGCTGGTGGGGTTTCTCATGCTGCATCATTGCCTGCACCTGATGTTAACGATGATGAAGAAATCAAAAAGATTGCAAATCATGTTGCAGTGATGCCTCTTTTTGATGAGATCGCTCAATTGCTAGGAAAGGAAAATACTGAGTCTGCCCGGGTTGCTACAGCCAGGAATAGCCCTGGAGTAGACCGATTAATGAGCTATCTCAAAGTAAAAATCACGGAGCTCAAGAAGAAGAAAGCTACCGTTGAGGAGACTGCACCACAAATGGTGGCGCCTGCGGCTCATACGCAGACCCAACCCTCTGTAGGCGGATTACTATAATTAGGATGAGGGGGCTAAATGCCCTCTCATTTTTTTAGAAGCTAAATAGGAGCAAAAGATGAAACTAATTTATGGCATTAGCGGCGAAAAAGGACATGGCAAGGATACTCTCGCAAAATATGTTCTTGCTGCAGATAATAAATTTACGATCCTTCATTTTGCAGACGACCTAAAAAGTATGGTTGGAGCGATTTGGGGACTACTAGACTATCAGTTATATGATGAAGTGGGTAAAGAAGAGATCTTTATCCACCCAATTAATATGGATCACTCTCTGACTGTGATGAATGAATACACATGTTTAGATATCCAACCTAAAGGGAAGATCGCCAACTCTCCTAGACAACTTCTGCAGTACTTTGGAACTGATTATGTCCGTTCGGTAGATGATAACTATTGGATTAATAGGGTAATAAGCCAGATCGAGAGAATTGGAGATAAGATACTTATCCCAGACACTCGCTATCCCAATGAGTGTGCTGCACTTAGGAAGATAGGAGCAACCATCATTAAAGTGCAAAGAGTGGATTTACCCAAGAGCGCGAATTCCGAGCACTCTTCTGAGACCTCAGTTGCCGCCATTGAGCCGGATGTGCTTTACACGTTTCAAACAAGTGACTCCGATCTAGAACGGATGGAAGGTATCGCTGAGGGTTTGGCTCAAGGGGAGCTTTCTGATATTCACGATCCTCGTGCTTATATGGATATGATCTTGGATGGTTTCAATCAGAGTTTTTCGGACTGGTGTGATTTCCACCGTTGGGGGGCCAATATCGGGGTAGAGTATAACTCCCAAACAGGTAAAAAGAAGTTCGTTATTTTGGATATGGGGCCAGAAGCCTCAGGAAAACCCACTCAGGGGGATCCTAGAATAGCTGCCGCGGGGCATATCGTAAAAGAGGCACTTCGTGTCGCAGAACAAGCTGAAAACAACTAAAGAAGAGATTCGTAGAAGCCTGAGAGATAAGGCTAAAATGCAGCTCACTTTCGCCGTCATCCAGATTTTGGGTGACGGCGATTTGGTGATCCTTTCTGCTTTAGGTATTGACGGTAGGCAAGAAATACTCGATATTTTCATCGAGCAGTGTAAACAACTAAAAAAGGAGATGTCAGATGAATGAAGAAGGCCGTGAACGGACTGATGAGCAAGAAGCTGAAGAGATTATGAATGCATCGGATGAGTCTATTTCTGACCTGACAGAAGGCACGGAAATCGATTTGGGTGAGGATGAAGGCGACATGGATTTAGAGGCTATGGAGGAAGAAGCTGCTGATGATGATCGGATGGAAGAGTATGACTCTAATGGTTAAAACAGGCTTTAAGGCGGTATAAGATTTTTGAAGGAGATTCATTATGATCACTGCACCGCCTATTGGTTTTAATCAGATTGGTTTTCGTTACGCACCTTATAGCGCGTCTAAGCTTTTGGTAGCCCGTTGTCCTGCTCGGTTTCAAGGAAAGTATATCCTCAAGGATAAGGTCATCTCAGACTCGATTGCAGCAGCTCGTGGCTCTGCAATCCATTTAGTTCTTCAAAGAATGACTGAGGCGTGGGCGAGAAGAGAGGATCTTTCGTCCACGCTGATTAATCATTGGGTGGAAGAAGCCGTGGGCAAGTTTCCAGCTTCTTATGAGCAGATCAAGCTTGTAAAAGACTCGGCGCTCGCTTATGCATCGAACCCTCCTAAGATTATAGGATCTGACCCTAAGTGTGAACTTGAGCTTGCAGTAGCTCTTTGTGAAGAGGATAGCTTCTTAGATGATGTGACTCCAGCAACCCGATATATTGCTGTACCCTATAGTATTGAAGGGTATGCCCAGAACCCTGCCGCTTATTTCACATCTAAGATTGACTTGCTTTGGGTAGATGAGGATTTGAAGACTGTAACGGTCTTGGATCATAAAAGCACTCCAAACGCTTCTCATAATTCAGATCATGACTTCCAGTTAGGGTGTTATGCATGGATGGCATCTCTGTTTTATCCTGGGTATGCCATTCGCACTGTCCTGCATTATGCACATCCTGGATTAAACTTTTATAGTCCCCCTGTGCTTTGGAATACAGAAGACCTTCGAGATGTTGAAGAAGAGGTACGGATGCGGGTTAGGGCAATCGAGTCTTTTGAAGAGTACCCGGCACTTCCTGGTTCTCACTGCACTTACTGTCATATGGTACAGCAATGCCCTGAGTATTTGGCAGTAGACCAACAAGATAGTCGCGGAGACATCAATTTGAGTGTGCATAACACCCAGGATTTGATTCGTATTGCGCGACAATTGACGGTGACAGGTAAACTCTATGACCAACTGAATAAATGTCTTAAGGAAGGAATTGAAAGTCATGCGCCTACTGCTGGGATCGCGGTTGAGGGGATGTGGTACGGATTTAAAGCGGGTGAGCAAAAGGTGGATTGGATTGCCACAGATCGAAAAATTCGTGACGAAGTGGAAAGAGCAAAACTCAATCCAGAAGCCTCTGGAAATCAGCAACTCCTCAAGATGGGCGATCTCGCGGGAATGCTTGAACAGTATGGCGTATCTCCAGAAGCGTTCAAGCAGTGGCGTGCCGACAAACTCAAGGCACTTTGGAAAATGGATAAACCAGAACTTTTAAATGTACTCAAAGACTTTGTCGTTTATGACAGAGATACTCGCTTTGGTGGGTATAAAATCTAAAGAAAAAGGGGGGAATAAAAATGGCTAAGAAGACGACTAAAACCAAAACTAAGAAGACTGATAAAAAAGCAAAGGTATGACCTTTTGGAGAAGGTAGGCTTAGTGCCCACCTTCTCCTTTTTTAAGACAGAAGGTCTATAAATGAAACCGATTAATCTTGCAGTGGGGATCATCTGTTGCATGATGGGGACCACTGCTCTTATGAATGGCAACATGTTCTATGGAGGGCTATTACTTTTACTGGCATATCTGAATTTGCATTATTACTTTTAATAAAAAGCCATCTCGAGCTCACAGTTTGGAACCAAAGCCATCCCGAGTTGTGTATAACAAACACAGTATAGATCCTCATCGATATCATAAAAAGGATGGTCTTTTGAGAGATACTCAATTCTTATAAATTTAACGAGCGAGCCAGCTGGAAGTAATCTTTCCTTTCCATTAGCCAACCTTACAACAATAGATGATTTCACACGTTGATTGGCTATGGGTCCGCATCCTTCCATTTTTTGATTGTAACACGGCCTGAACGATGGCAAAACTAACTGTGGAGATCCACTATTATGCCTCTCTATGAATTTGTTTGTTTAGACTGCGACCAAGTCACCAATGCCATCTGTGGCTCAGATATCAGACCTCAAAAAATTAAATGTGAATTTTGTCCTGATAGTGACGCAGAGTATCGTATCGCAGCGCCCAGTATGTTCAAAGTCACTTTTGATAAAAATGGGCGTAAAGGTGTGAAAGTAGATCTTGGCAATGGGAAACAAATCCATCGCTCTGCTACCCGTGAAAGATGGGAGCACAATGCTGGCAACATGACCGCGGAGCAGTACAAGAAGAATGGCTCTGAGGTAAATGAAAGTGTTTACACTAAAAGATACGCCGAAGTAAAAAAAGAAGAAAAGGCTGTAGTCGATCGTGAACGTAAAAAGCTTCTGGCAAATATTCCAGAAGCTAAATGAGGAGATTTTATGTTGATTCGCTCTGTTGATAGAACGGGTGAGCCTGTTCTTTTTACGCCTCGGGATGCACTTCCGTTTGCTCTACAAAAAGGAATGAAGCTTAAAAATACACTGGATCGTATTTATTGGGTGATGATTGATGGTTTGACTGTGGATAGCTTTTCTTCGCTGAATACCCCAGCAGATGCGACTAAAAAGAAAGACAAAGGAGGTTGGCAAGCCAGCGCAACAGGAAAAGTCGATATCGGTTACACAGATGCTAAAACAGATAAGTTCTATGATGCCAAATCCTATAAATTTAAAATTGAATACCGCTCTAGTAAAGATGGTTTAGGTCTTCCAGACATCAAAGTAACATCTTTTGAGTTCCAGCCTCTTTCAAACAACCCCGCGGACAAAATGAGGTTCGAAGATCTTACATTAAAGAAAGAAGTTCATGCGGCTAAAAAAATGGAAGCGCCTATTCCAGAAAAGAAGTTGATGCCAGCGGCTACAAGCGCTTCAGCGGAGAATGTAAAAAATTAAAGCAAGAAAGCAAAATATTAAATAATGCTGGTATAAGTTCTACGGAGGGTATTTCCGTGGAATTTGAACCGCCTGTATTCGAATCACACTTGGACTGGGGAAGCTGTAATCCAATTTGTCCGGACTGCTGTTTATTTATTCGCTCCGTTCCGTTATCGGAAGATGAGACCTATTTCTTTTGCCGCGGCTGCGGCATGCATTATTCTCTCGATAATTCTCTTATCAAACAACACCAACATCAACCATTTATAGAAAATCAAGGACATCCTTATGATTGAGGCTTCAAGTACATTTTCACAGCACGAAAGCAGGCCGATTAATTATTCACAAACTCTTTGGAATGTAAACCATGACAGCATGAAAAGTCCTGTGGATCGGTTTATTCAAGAATCGAGCATCTATATTGATTCGATCAGTGATGCCGGACAAGGCCCGCTTGAGGGTGCGCCTATTCCTAAAGGAATGGTGAGATTCGCCGAGTGGTTTGTAAATCTAATGGGGGTAGATGCTACTAAGTACTCTTCCGTAAATGACGTCGCAAAACGGGTGCTATGCTATCTCGATTATAGTGAGCCTTATTTCTTATTTGTAGATACTTCAGTCCAACTCGTACCTAATCAATTAAAATATACTTATCGATTTAAGAATAGTGGTGGAATTCTACCCCCAGAAAAAATCGAATGTTTTAAGGTAATGAACGGGTGGGACTTTAAGCCTTATAAATTAGCGATGGATTTTATTAACCACCCAGTAACTCAACAGGTTTTAAAAGGAGAATATGTCAAGCACACCAAGCGCGGAGACGCTGTTACTTTAGAGGATATCCATTCAAGAATAGGAGAATTGATCTGGGGATCTCCTGGGTTTCTTTATTCATGGATTGATGACTGGCTGTATGCATTCTATGAAGATATGCCCTTAAATACTGCATCAGATGAAGAACAGATGTCGATAGATTCTTATCGGCAGAAGGATTATGTGTTTTGGGTTACTGCTGTATTAGGATGTCTCGTGTGGTTTAAAAGCCCTCACGCGATTCCTTATCTTACAGAATACCATCCGGTTTATAGTGCAATTCTTGGGTGGGATGTACAAGGGAATAAGCCCTATATTGTAGAAGGTTCAGGAGGAGAAGCGATTATTTATGGGTGGGACGTCTATAATCACCATCATATCACGGTGGAGACAAACGCACCGCCAGGCTCGTGTGATTGCTGTCAATTACCGCTACACTGTACGAAACTAGTTAATGCAACAGCAGTGAAACATCCCACATGTTCTTGTGGTCAACCCGTAGAACTCGATGACACTGAGTTTCAGGGGCACAGTTGGGGCGGAGCTTGTGGTATTTATCGTAGAGAGCACCCAACAGTTCCGGCGTTCGCCTGTCAGCGATGTCTGGGACTTCTTTTGAAGGGAAGGAATAAAGAATGGGCCTGCGAACAGAGTCAGACTTGTCCTAATGTTGCTTGTAGCCATCATGCGGGTCGAGCACATTATTTAAGAGAGCTGACTAAGAGGCGTACGCTCATGTTGACTCAGCAGCGCAGTTAAAGGTAAGATCTCCCGGAAAGCTTCTTTATCCATAATTATGATTAGCCATAATTATGGATAAAGTAAGCTTTTCGGGAGATTCATTTATTATGCCACGCGATTTCAATCACGTCATTCTCACAGGGCAAGTCTGCTCAAAACCTACCTTGGTCAGTCTCTCAAACAACAAACGAATTTGTTTTTTTAATATCGTAAATATCGAACGTTTCCGAACCGGAGATGGTCGATCGGGCTCACATGAGAATGTGATTACAATTGAAGTGTTTGGAATGAAAGCGGAACAAACAGAACGAGAAGTGATCGAGGGGATGCGTTACGCCGTAACAGGATACCTTCGAGTTGATGAGTTCCACGGGGTCGAAAAAACACGCGTACGCGCTTATAATATTCAAGCGGAGTAAAACCATGTCTAACGACGAAAGCTCTTTTAAAAAAGAGTTTAGAAAAGCACTAGAAGAAGAATATAAAAGTAACTTACTTATTTGGACTCATACGGATTCTTTTCGAAGTGGCCTTCCAGATATTGGCGCACATATGGGGGGGTGGTATTTCCCGATCGAAGCAAAATTCATTTCTGAGCTACCCAAGCGAGAAACCACTCCTGTTTTAAAACATGAGCTCAGCGCTTCTCAGGCATCTTTCTTAGAGAAGGTTAAAATAACTGGTGGGCACCCGATTATTTTAATTGGCTTGAGTGATATTGCTTTGGCCATACCTTTCAGCAAGTGGCCACGGCTCGGAGATAAACCTTGTAACAATATTGGTTTGAGCGCTCTCTTCTCATTACATAGAAATGATAATTATACATACCCAAAAATACGAGGAAAGTGGCAAGTAAATAGGTTTTTTGAAAAAATACTTCAACACTATTAAAAGGTAAATATGTCTAAATTTTTCTTCGACCCAGAACAAAAAAAAGAAACTACTTTAAAACCACCGTTTGAAGTAGAGCCTGGATCCTTCTTTGATGTCCTCCAAAAAGCAGGAGTCGTGAAGTCTGCTGATGGAGATGAAAAAATAGGAGTTGAGTCTGAAGGCCAGATGACTCGGCTAGAAACTCCTTATCTCATTATTGAGTTTGGGACTTATAAAGAGGATTACTCTATTCATGTGGAGCCTTGTCATATTAAAAAGAACTTGGCTTCAACTTATCAAGTGGAAGAAGCTGTTTCACGAATGATGAAACTACTCGCTGTAGCTATTCCACAAACTCTTCAAGTAGATATTTACCTGCCGCGGGAGGACTGGAAAAGGAAAGTCATTTCGATGGTACTCCGCAAAGCAGCTGCAGTCTGGAATTTCGACCAAAAATCAATTGAAGAAAAAGTCTTACCAGAAATGTTCAAACAAGTGCAGGAGGTCATTCTCAATGGAAAAGCCGTATCTTAAAGTGGAAATACCTAACGGAGAAATATGGCATATCCCATGTCATGTAATCGCAAAGGATCGTGCAAAGTATTATGCAAAGAAAGAAGCGGACAGTCTTAAAGACTCGTGTGACTATGATACGGTTTGTAAAGAAATCTTTGATGACCAATACGCTTACACTCTAAAAAGTGACACGGAATTACTTGACTGGGCTAACAATAATATGGATTGGGCAGACGTTCAACACCATGCAGAAAAACAACCACCCAAACCAGCAAAACCAGATTATGGGCATATGTGGATCGGTTCTGAGAAAGATATCTGCCGGTGAAACTTCGTGCTTTAGGAGCAGGCTCACCCCTTTGCAGGCACCCGCTTGTTCCTACCAGCTTCTTGCTCCAGAGCATTGATTCGAGTGTTGTCTTTGGCTGTGCCCCTGGGATTCCAGCCAAACTCGACTCTATTGGAATTAAGCTCGAGCAAGTAGATATTTGGGCCCCCCTCAATGCTCGTCCTGAGCAGGTGGGGGGCCTTTATGAAGTAGGCCTTTTATCTTTAGGTGGAGCGATTCCTAAACCATATCTAGCGGCACCAGAACGGTTGATACAGCGTCTGGTCCCGCTCTTCCCATTCTCTCTTCAAGCCGCTTTCCAAATCACTGCAACGCGATGCATCCATATTAATGAAGAATACGTGGAAGAACAGATCGAATTTATCCCTGGGTATTTAGGGCATGAAGAAAGTTACGGCCTTTTTTTAAGTCACGCGGAGATCCTGATTTCAGGAGAAACCGAGCTCAATGACGAATGGCTTCACCGTTATGGATCAGGAGCGAATATCATTCTTCATAGTTGTAGGGTAGACCAAGCGGCTGTTCCTGGGATGAAGTTTTCTCCTGATATCGTCGAACTCTCCGCTCTTCCCGTCTATTTGCAAAAGAAGATATGGCTTTGCGGGTACCCTAATGATTATCAGTCTCTAGTAGATCCACTCCCCATGCTTTTTTTACCTCAAGGCCAATGGATCTATGACTCAGATCGAAAGGCAAAGCACCTAGAGAAAGAACGTTTCATTCGAGAAAACACAAAACGTCAAATGGGTAATGTTCAAACTACACCTCAATAATGTATCATTGAGATGTGCTCTCACTCGTATTCATCTCTTTTCTTAGTTGCGCAGAGGTTGATCGTCGAATGGATCCATTTGATTTGGAGATGGTTTTCACTCACTGTCACATGGATGCTATGAGGGGTTGCCCACCCGATAATTGGGATTGCTTAGATGCTATGGGGAGGTTTTGTTTAAGATACCAAAGCCTCTATGAACTAAGACTTCTTGATAGACATCTTCAGTGTCTATTTTCGTTCGATGAGAAGCCAACAGCTAGCCGTAGAAAGTCTAAGAAGTTGCGGAGATAAGTTTATTTTACTCTCGATCTTTATATCTATCTAGTGCCCCATGAAGTGCCATCGTACCTATACCAGCTAGTGCAGTATGCCGGTTGGTTTTTTCTTCTTCAAGACGTTTTGGCATCAAATCCATTTCGCGTTTATGCGCCAACTCTTGCTCTTTTATTGCCTTGTTTAGGTGTCTTTTAGCTAGTTCTGGGTTACCTCTTAAAATATCGCTTTTGATTTCTTTTAGAGCGCTCGCATGAGAAATAGCAGGCCACATTCCTAATGTTGGAATCCCGGTTAACCAAGGGTGACGTACACCAACACGGCTAGCCGTTTGTTCTTTAATGCTCTTCTCGGCTTGGTCTCTATCCTTTCCCTTATGTAAGTAAAATCCAATATCATTTTCGACATCAGTTAGTTTTATTTTAGCTACTTTACAAAAGCCAGCAATGAATGGGTTTTTCATCACTTATCCAGTATTAATCAACTTGATTGGCACTGCCCGATCATACTGAGCAGAAGCTCCTTCCATAATCAACACTGACCCCGAGCTCACTGAAAACTGATGGCCCTGGATATAAACATTCTCAAGATAGAACGCACCCACCGAGTTGAAATTAGCATCCTTAAAATAGAACGCCATACCCGTAGGTTGATTGAATAAATCGGAGGCCAGATTCACAAAGAAGTAATCATCACCAGGGCTCGATCGAACTTGATGAAAGCTGTTTCCACCGCGAGTCAAAAGACGAGCTAGTGGGCTCTGGGCAGAGCTCCCATCAGGCAACGTAACTTGTGCAGTAGCTGGCTCTGTTCCAATAGGCGTACCGCTTAAAGAGCCATCATCCGTGTAATAAGCATAAAGAACGCGCAATAAGCTTGGACCGTAATAAAACACACGGCCCAAAGTGATAGAGCCAATCACACGACCTGGGATAAAGTAAGATCGACTCGAGCCCACTTCGAAAATCTTCTGAAGCTGCTTGCTCTGACTAAGGCCTGCGTTTTCAATCAAGCCAATAGGGTAAACACTCCCAACACTGGATGCCTCAACTTGAGAGTAAGGACTCGTGCCACTAATTTCAGGAGGACCCGAAGCGATTAAGCTCGTTTCAGCGGAAACGAACTGTCCGCCTTGCAGCTCCTGCTGAACATGGAACTGACTGAAATCCCACGTAGTAAAATCAGTTGTTGCCGCCATTTCTCTATCCTCCTAAACTTAGTTACTAATCTCAGCTATAAGCTTTGAGCGTTTCTTCTTGGATTCCTGCTTCTTCTCCCGCTCGCCTTCATTCGTCTCGGCTTCAGCGTCTTCACGCTCCATCCGTTCATTATGGTATTTGTCATCTACGTGAGAGGTTTTTTCCTGGTAGTTAGGAGCAGATAGAGGACTACTCAGAGATTGTCTCAACCCCTTGCCTTGAGCTAGATTACCACCTACATTTAGTGCTGTGACACCTGCTATCGCTTTACCAGGATTTTTGAGCGCCCATCCTCCTACACGACCCAAAGCATTGGCAACCCCGCTAGTTTTTTTAAATCCATTTATGAATGACATATGCATCTCCTTAGACAACAATGGTGATATCAAGGTTGTTGAGAGGGATTGGAATATTCAAATTCCAAGTCTCAATAATAGTATCGATATTGACGGGATCTTGAGCAATAGAAGTTAAGGTACCGCTCTTGATGACTGCGCCGATTTTTGGTCGCAGGGTCTTTTTAGCCAGGAAGTCGATGTTACCTGCGGCTGCGGTCTTAAGATCGTCGAAAGTTGTGTCGACAATGTTGTATTGACCAATAAAGCCCTGATGATTAGTGCGGATAAACTTCGCAATAAAGTCCACATTTTTCGTAACAGAGTATTCTTGAAACTTGATCGCAGATCGATCCGTCGTCAACTGGTGGCGAATGAAGATCGGTGTCTGATCCAAAACTTCTTGGACGAAAATCATCACCCCACCATCAGCAATCAAATTTAATTGATCGGTAGAGAAGTACTTCACGCTATGGAGTACACCTACATAAACGGCAACAGATAGATTCGTGAGCCCCTGCTGAGTTGGAAGACCCGTAGTCAGCGCACCCACTGCACAATTCAAGAAGTATCCAGGAAGAAGTCGGATCACATTCCCAGACGGAATCTTGACAATGTCTGGCCAAGTAAGAACCATTCTACGGTCCCCAATTGAGTGCGCGTAAGCTGCAATAACGGCAGCCTGCTCAGTAAGCGAGAGATTCCTATCCACATCAAAAGTAATCCCACTGACAGGCCCCCCAGGAATGATACTTCCATTCGGAGGTCCGACCAAAGTGACCTGCGTCTGAGAATCCACAGAAGCAATCTTATACCGTCCTGCCTGTGCAGAAGGAGCGGAGATATTGATAAATTGAGTAGGTACCACCCCCGAAGTAATGAATGCCGCCGTAGCACTTGTGAAAACGAGTCCACTTGCGTTAACAGCACCATCTGAGAAGGGGCCTTCTACAACAGAAGTCAGCACAATCTGGCGATTGATAATCCCTACCCGCTCGAGTTTTTGTTCTGGAGTCGAGTAAAAATCAATATGAGCCTTAAGCGCAGTGTGAACAGAAGTATTTTGAGTCATCACTGAGATCGCATAAATCTCAACATGAGCCAAAACATTGAATGCATTGATATAAGCAATCAACTCATCCCCAGTACCTGAACCCGTATCTAGATAGGCCTTGCCTAAAGTCAGAAGATTGACCGGGGTTGGTGAGTTGGAAAGGGCCAAGAAAATTCCAAATACAGCCACATTCTCCGGAATAATCTGATCAACTCCGTAATCAGCCTGAAGCTGAGCAAGAGCCACATACTCCTTCATAACAGTAGAATCTTCAATTCGAAGTGCTCGGTAACTCAAAAGCACCGTGCCGCCAATAATAGGTACTGCTCCATAAGGTAAAACCGTAGTAGTTAAGCTAGGAGGCAATGTAACTTGTGTCTCAGTGACAAGCACCCCAAGAGTTGAACGAAAGATCTCAAGATCAGAGCCATCAGCACCTAGATCTCGACGAGTAGTATAATTTAAACCGCTCCCCGCAGCCGTAAACGTCTCATTCGTTTGGAGAGTGTTTGCATTCACCACAGAACGAACTGTGTAGGAACCCGCTTGTGGTCCAGTAACTACAATCACATCTCCTGCGACTACATTTGCAAAGACATTCAACGTTGCATCAGTAAATTGATTCAGATCAGAAGCACTCACCGCACCCGTCGAGTTAGGTCCGAGAAGACGTACAATCGCGTTCTGAATAAAAATACGAACAGGGTAAGTGGTTAGATCATCTGGATTGAAAGGCCGAGTATCGATGGTCGTACCCGCCATCTGGTCTGGGTATGTATAATTAGCCGCAGTACCCGTATAATTTTGATTCGTGTCACCTTTGGTTTTTACTTGATAAGCGGGCCCAACAACCACATTCGTGAGAGCAAAAGCAGCTAATGCGGGAACCGCATTTAAAAATTGCTCGATGACTGTTACGCCGGGTTGTCTATAAGCCATAATCTAATCCTCCCTTAGGGGTCTACGTTCAATAATAACAAGTATTCTCTTAGCTTTACAGGATCCGTTTTAGTTAAAGTCCAATTCCGTGTGATTTGTACCTGTACCATAACCGGGACCGCAGTAAGCTCTGGGCGAGATTCGTTGCCACGAATAATGGCCCGTTGACCCGCCGAAACGCTCTTGACGGAAAGGAAACCGAAAGTCTGAATCACTTCACGAAATTGCTTGATTGAATCAAAGCAGATTTGCGCTATTCGATCAGCTTCTAAATCTTCTCTAGAAAAAGAAGTAACCATAATAGGAGCTGAGTTGATATCTGTGAAGCGCCTATTGAAACGGCTTAAGTTCGCGGAACCGACAAAATTGCCAATACCGCGTCCTTCCCAATCCACGCGACCCCTCGCTACAACAATCTTGGGGCGCGTATCCATTGTTTTTAAATTATCCGTTCTCTGGCCCTCGATCTTAATATCCGTTTCGTTATCATTATCCGAATAGTGAAGATTTTTGGGAGGAAAGGTAGAAAACAAAATCTGCAAAAACTGCAGAAGATTGTATTCCATAAATCTAAAAACATCAGGAAATCTTTTGTTCGGATCGATATAATCACGTTGACCGGATGACATCGTCAGCTCCTGCATTGATTGGCTGATTGAAGTAGTCTTCTTCCGACTCAAAAGATTGATAGCCCAGAGCTTTTTCTGGGTCCATCTTTTTTTCCAGTATATCATCGCCTTCTGGGGTATCCAAGGATAACTCAGGCTCTTCTACTGGAACTTCTTTAGATTTCGCATCTTCGATAGCAGCTTGCTTAATCTCTTCTTTTTGTTTGGCCCTCTTCAAAAAGTCAAAAGCATCTGGGATTCGCTGGATACTAATCATCGATGCACCGAGGTGCGGGAGACCAGTCCTTTACGTTGCGTGCTTCCGAATCCTCCACCTATAGCCCTCCCAAAAGGCTCAATCGCAGGCTGACCAGTCAAACCGTTCATGCCGGGGACTGGATTGCCGGGACGCGTCGAAGGGGTCACTCTCGTAGGTTTAGATACAGGTTTTGTACCACCATAAGGGCCCGTAAGCTTCGTCGGGCTCTTTATACCCGGAAGTTTGATGCCCGCGATTTTTGACCATCCTTGAGTGAAACTCAGAATTTCCTCTATTCTTTTATAATATTAAAATTCTCTTCTTTGACGCGCAACCTCAAACTCTTCAATGACTTTAAGCGCCGTATTCAGATCATACGGGATTTTATACTCAATGTCCTCTGGGTTGATCTCTTTGCATCGAATATACTGAATTAAGGGGATCCTGCGTTTTTCCGTCTCCGAAATTCTCTCTACACGCCATAGCTTTTGAGTGCGCAATTCACGAAGTACATCACCCGGTCTCAGTTGTGGCCAATTTGAAAGCATTGCGTTAATTTCATTGGGCTGGGTAGCTCCCCAATCCTGAAGCTGAACTACATTAGTGGAAGGACTGTAGTCGACATAAGCAGTGAGCTGAGGATAAAAACCGCCCTCCCAGTTCGTGCCGTAACAGTGGGGACAGTTCGAAACAAGACGCTTCTTAATGACAGGGTCGAAACAATTCTGACAGGGTACGCCCGTACTCTTCCGTTTATGAACATAAGTCGGCTCGCCTGTCGTATCCTCGAGGAGCCAATTCACTTCATCTACAATATAGATCCCCACTACATCGAGCTCGCCATCCATTGTAAAAACAGGACTCAGAAACTCTTCTTGAGTACTGATCTGCCGTGTACGAATTTGGTAGTACTGGTTTTTATAGAAATCCCAAAATGTCGCAGTGTAATCCACATATTGGTAAAAATCTAAAGCACTGATAGGGCCTGCAAGCTGACTCAAATTAATCGTATCGGTGAGTGGCTTAGGCGGCAACCACGGAGTTCCATCAATATTAATGTTATTGATTTTAGGATTCTGGTTCTGGGCCTCACCGCGGTCGATATAAAATTCAAAGTCAGAAAGGTCCGCCTGATTAGGCAATAACTCCCAAGAAATAAGCATCTTCTCAGGGAAGCGAGAAAGAGGCTGAGCGGTGAATTTTTTAAAGTGGATGGGAGAAGTCATATGTGCCTTTGATACTCAGCGACTTGGACACACATCGTGATAAAATTTTTAGCAGCCATAACTTCTTTTGCTTTTTGGCAATTAAAACAAGATGATACAGTATTTTCTAAAGAATAGTAGGGTTCGTTATTTATTCGATCAGCGGAGTTTAATAAAATTACTTCTCCAGTCCTTGTGTTTTTTCTAGTTGAAAAACCCCCACAATAAAGACATCCCTTTAATATTATTGCTACGTAGTCTTTTTTAGTTAGATAACTTTCATAGCCTCGTCTTTGGGCGCCACTAATATGTTGTCGGTAAGAACGGTTTTTTATCGCCTCACTATTTGGCAAAATAGTGTATTTGCGCCTTAAATCTTCTTTTTTACACCCACAACTCTTTGTTCGCCCACTGGTTACGTGTGCTACTCGTAACTCAACTTTTTTGCTACAAATACACTCAAATAGCCAAGTAGCAGAGTGATAGCTGTCCATTCTAATAAATTTAATTGCTTTTAAGTAAGCAAACTTTTTATCAGTATAATCTTTACCTTGGGCTTTACATTGTCTGCCGCAGGATTTTTTCTTCCCATTTAACAGATCACATTCATATGCTTCTACTACAATCATACACTTGCATTGGCAATACCAGCGCTTTGTAAAACCATCAACAAGATACAAAGATGTTAGTTTGCCATATACGGCCCCCGGGGTAACTTTATCTTTTTTTATGACGCTACCAGTCATAACCAATAGCTTCGTATTCCGAGTGAAATCCTCCATTATAAGCACCTTCTACGTTCTGTTGTATTTTAAAATTAAGTTTTTTAGCCTCGTAATCACTAGCTAAATTCTGAATCCAGGATTGATAATAACTTGTCTTGTTTGATCGGACAATTGACGTCCCACCGCTGTTGTACGTAAGTTCATTTCTGCTTTGATAGAGTCCTGCCATCTTTAAGCAAATAACCGTAGCCCCATGAATTAATAAATAAAGGCTAGGAAAAGTTCCATACCCTACTGGGTTTAGCAACGGGGTTGTCGTATTCCAATCACTAATCGTCAACATGAGCGCAAGATCTAAGCGCTTGTCATCAATCTCTTTTCGACGGAGCAACCGGTTCAGTTGCTCGTTATCCATCAAAAATAAGCGAAGGTACTCTAATGCTTTTTCTTTTCGGGAAGCCTCAAGGGGCGTTAGAACTGCCATGCGTCTATCATAGCACGATCAAAAATGAATGAAAATGCGTGACCAGCTTTGAACCAGTGGTAACGGGATTTGAACCCATGTCCCCGGCTAAACCGGTATCCTAGGCCGCTAGACGATACAACTTGGCCAGTCACGCATCCTTTGCCGAAGGGTTCAAAATCCTTCGGTTACTTTTTTATAAGAGCTCCAACACCTACAGAGCGGGGGGCTTTAACCGTGAACTTCTCTGAGTCATCCACTGAACGAGGGCGATCCCCAGGAATTGGAGAAAGCCCATCATACTGGTGGTTCTCAGTCTCAGTCCCAAGAGAAATCTTGGTGCGGGGCTGATATTCTTGGGTAAGAGGCGGGGAATGTGCTCCTTTAGAAAGAGACGCTTCCCGGGCGGCCTCAGGATCAAAATCTACTTCATCGTCTTCAGTAATATCTTCTGGGAGCTGAGTCTGTGCAATCTCAGAAATTCGAGTGCCCGCGGTCACAATAGCTTCGCCGGGTCCACTGATCGGAGTTCCATCCTCAGCATTCGTGATGCGAATAAAACCTTGGGCTGCCCAACTCTCGAGCACCTCATCAATCACAGGCAAATCTAAAACAAGTGGGCGATTAGGGGCAATCACGTGGTTATGATAATCCAAAAAATGGCCCAGGGGTGGTCTGATAATAGGGGTAATATTGACGATGCGAATTTTAGGCATAATGAGTCTCCTTGTTCTGCAAAATACTCATTGTGAGAGCATTAGGCAAGTCTTACCTATAAATATTAAAAGCTTTTTTGGGGGTTTTTAAAGTTTTAAGATACTTGGCCCTTGCTTCTCGTTCATGCTGCATATGAAGAACACTCGGATTAATGGCGCGGAGTACGGGTCGTGGAGTTTCTTTGGTTGGAGCATGGGAACATGCCACCAAAAATAATAAAACGAAACAAATGAGTTTAACCATAGTTGTATTTAAATACGAGTTGGGGTGACTAGGCAAGAGTTACATAATTCCGGGTATAAGTTTTATGAGGAGAACCGCTAACATGAAAGAAAAATCTAAAAAGAAATCAAAACCACTTCAATGGAAATGTGTAGGTGATATTGCAGTAGATTCTGGAACTATTTTATTTTGTGATCCATGTCATATAGAAGACGAAATCCCAGAAGAAGCTTTTAAAAGTTTCGAAGGAATAAACGATGCTACACAATCTGAGGTGGGGCTTATTATTAGGACTGGGTTTGGAGATGGAGTCTACCCAGTATTCGTACAAAGAGAAAAAGGTAGAGGTATTATTAGAGTACTAATTGAGCTTGGCCCTCCATCTAGTGGTGATTAGGGTAGTGTAAAATAAAAATCCCAGCTCTCATCGAGAGCTGGGATTTTTTTAAATACCTAACTGACTAGGTCAAAATGACCCGCCACCTGGAATGATTTGAGGTACTGCGAGTGTAATCTTCGCAACAGAACGAAGATTTGCAATTCCCATGCCCACATATTCCCAACTTTTCCAGAATACTTTATCTGCTTCCTTCTTGATCCAGAACTTCACATCATTCAGGATAAAGAAGTTACCTAAGAACTGTGGATCCGTATAAGCAAAGATCTGTCCTGGAGGAAGCAGATCAGTCTTATTCGTGACCACAACTTTACGGCGCATGATGGTCTCATACTTATAACCATTGACCGTCATTTCCGTCGCAAGCGGAGAGCCCACGTCAGTAGCTGGTTGGATATGCCAATCATCGAAGTCGACGTTGGTCATGAGGATGACCATCGACTGGAGTTTATCCACATCGATCATCTTCACCAGTTTGTTGAGGTTCGTACGAGTCACAGTTGTGTCAGCAGAAACGATCTGCTTTCCACTTGCAGTGACAGCGCCATTGGATACAGCGATCCAAGTGCTGTCTTCCACGAACATGATATCCTTGATCGAATTTTCTTCGATCACTTTCGTGATCGGATATTCGTATGCAAGGAGCTCGGCTTCATTCTTCACAAAGAGATCGCTCTCAATCTTGAAGAATGGAACTGCATAACGCTTCCCTTGCAGGTAGCGCTCGCGACCCGCTGAGCGGAAGTTAACCGCGGCAGCAGTCGATGGATGTTCGAAATCCACGACTTTGATCAACGTGTCCTGGCGGGTCGAACGTTGCAAATCCGCACGAGTGACAGACTCAGGCGGAAGGATTTTCCTGGCGAACGAGTGTTCACGAAGGAATGAGCGGACATAGGCCTGGCCTGCCTGTGCCGTCTTAGTTTGTCCATCCTGCGTATCCATACGCGTGATGAACATATTATTAAATGATACAGCTTCTTCACCCATCGACATTTGAAGTCTCCTCCTTCTTAGGTTGACTTTTGTACTATAACCGAATTAACGATCACGTACGATTGTACTCTAACCGAATTAACGATCGAGTACGATGATTTCCATAACGCCATTAGAGTCTGGTGCAGTAAATACACGAGCTAGAACAGGATCCGCACCCGCAGCTAGTTGTGGTACGCGAATAAGACCTTTGATCGTCAAATTCGAACCAACAGGATAAACACCTGCCACATATTTGTTGGTACGGTAGATAAATCCACCGTTGGTGATCAAAGTCAGATTACCGGTAGCCATCGAATCGTATTGAGTATTACCTACCCAAATAGGATAAGTGCTTGCAACAGCAGCCACACCGGGCTCAACCATCTGTCCAGTAGCTCCCTTAACCATCCAATCACCTGGCTCTACAGGTAGAACTAAAGTTGGATCGAATTTCACATCTACAAGATTGATGTGCTCTAATCCTTTGATAATATCCATTTGATTATCGGGTGTACTCAGGTCAACCGTAATCGGTGCAATGAATTCTGGCGTAACCATATAAACTCTCCTTTACTCGTTGTCCAGTTCGCCGGTTAAAACAAACCGTTCGAATGGGTTCTTTCCATTAGCTGGGGATGACCCAGCCAACTCACCAATTTTACGCGTTCCCACATACCCTCTTTCGAGGGCTTTCTCGACGACATCGAGATCTTCTTGCATGAGGCTTGCAACCTTTTGCACGAACTCTTCATGGGTTTTGTAAGGTTCATGTAGCCCGAGTTCCACTTCACGGAAGGCGACTTTGTGAGCTCTTTTTTCTTGCATAGTTTCCTGTGCAAGTTTTTCGAGTCTTAGTCGTTCAGAGTGCTCCTTACGAAGCATTTCCCCTGCCGCTTTGATCATCTCGGGGGTAATTTTTTGTTCAGACATATTCACCACCCCAGATTTCTTGTGACGGGTATTCGACCCAATAATTGATCCATGGTAGGTTTCTTCTTTGGATATTTTGGCCGAGAGTTCTTATCCTCGGTTTTTGTCAATCCACCACTAATTGCGACTAGAATAGGAAGATTCTCAAGTGTCTTTTTTGCAGATGTTTTTGAAAGAACTTCCTCAATCTGTTCATTAGTGTAACCTTCCGCTTTAGCTTTTTCTTCAAAGGAGGCTACCTTCATCATAGCATCCAAACAAGAAGCAGTCTGAAGACGGTTATAGGCCAAAGCTACCTTTTCGATCTCAACAGTTGCTGACGGTCCCTGTGCATCTGGAATCAGAACTTCTTCCGAAGCCTGGCTCAGAAGCGCTACCAAATTCTCCACATTGGAGACACTGGCAGTCTTCTCATGAGGTGCGGCGGCAGACGAACTCATGATGAGTTCATCTGCTCGCCTAAGTAAATCTCTGAGAGGTTTAACCGCACTCACTTCCGTTACCCCTTACTCGCTCGACCTGCAGCAAAGCCAGCACCGGCACCCGCAGCGCCGCCGTACAAGCCCTGATATTTACCCAAGTGCTCCTTAACCTTGGCAGTGTGTGGGTGAGCCTTTAATTTCTCAAGAAGGCTTAAACCCTTCTTAGCACCTGCATTGGCAAGTTTCTCGAGACCTTCTTCGACTACATCAATCACTTCTTGAGGACCCCGCATAGCCTCAACCATCTCACCTAAAGTAGCTTCAGAAGCTTTTTTCTTCATGAGGTGGTGAGCGCCATAACCCGCAGCACCTAGTCCAGCGGCAATCAAAGCTGCTTTGCCTTTATGCTTTTTAAGCACTTCATGACCAAATTCAGTCATCTTCATACCCGCTCTTCTCCCCTTAGTATGAACTCCACGGGCAGATGCTTTAATTTTAGATGCCATACTCCCGCCACTTCTTACAGGGGGAGCATTAGTTGTGTCCACAGCGAGTTTTTCAAAAAAATCACTGTAACCCGAAAACATAGCGACTGAAGCAGCTTGAGCTACTTTGTGCATTTCTGCACTGTCTTCGATCTCAGCCAAACCGAGATCAGAGACAAGTTGTTCCACTGCATTGCCAACTTCTTCTACTGCTTCTTCATGTTGCTGAAGGGATTCAGCAGCAATCTTATCTAGGCCATCTACTTCAGCAAGTTGTCGTTCAGCAGCAAGCCAACCATAAGCATAAAGAGCATCCACCAGTTCACTTTCAGCGATCTGCGCTTCTGCCAGCTTTTCCACTTCATCTGGAAATTTAGTATCGAGAAGTTGTTGCTTCTCTTCCGCACTCATTTGTTCAATTTCTTTTAAGATATCACTCAACATAAGATTTTCTCCTCTTATTGTAGGCAAAATTACATTGCTTGTTCGCCGACAATACCTTCATCGGCCATACGTTTTAGAATTTTTTGCTTCACCGCGAGGGAGTAAGGAGATGTGTTCTTCGTGGTCGCGTGAATCTTTTCTCCGCTCGATCCGCTGTGATTCATAGGAAGAGCAGCTTCTGCGGGCTTACCGACAACATTAGTTAACCCACCTGATGGATTAATATGTTTTAAAGGGACTTCATCATTTCCTGGGGCATTGGCATCAAACGCAATCTTTTCAACATAGGGAGCAAGTTGAGCATTGAAGTAGTGACCAACCATTTCACCAAAAGCAGTACGCTCTTCGTCACTTTCAGTGCCCGTTTCATCTTCAGTGGAGGCTGCTACTTTAGTAGTGCCTTCGTTTTCATCGGTAGCAGAGGGAACATCCCCCATAATCTGTTCATAGATTTCAGCCAAGCTGCCTTTTGCCATAGATCCTCCCCGGTTCACATTTTCAGAGGCAGTTTTCACCGAAGCGGTGGTACCTAACCCCAAATTTTCCAACACCTGATCCACTTCTTGAGTGGAAGAAGTTGCTGATGCCTGCTTGGTTTGCTCAGTAGTCTTTGCTTCACCTAGCCCGCACTCAGCTAACAAGTCACTTAACGTAGCCATACTATCCTCCTAATTTTTCTGTGATACGTGTTGCAGCATCAAGAATTGCAAGATCCCAGAAGAGGGGTTTTTGCTCCTCTGGAATACTGCTTAGAAACTCAATATCTTGGATTGATGCATGTTTAAAGAGGCGTTTTCCACTCTCAATCGCCTTAGACACATGCTGACTGATTGGCCGACCCATGAGATGTTCAGCGAGTACTCCACCTGAAATCACGTCTGGATGGCTAGCCATCAAATTAGTTACAACACCTGGACGCCGTCCTCGCGATTCGCTTGTGTCTTTTTTTATTTTAGCCACTTGTGAAGCCGCATAGATCGCAGGAATGCCAAAAAAGACTTTTTTGGCGAGTTCCGAATCATATTTTTTAACAGCGCCGGTTTTTATAACCGTGACAGGCCGCGATTGCATTCTAACAATGTTGCTCTGCCAGTCGTTATTGTAAAGCCCACGGGAACGATCGTCAACACTATATAATCCAGTAGTTGTAGTTCCTGTTAAAGAGTTCAATGCTGCAAGACCCGTTGCACCTAAAGCAAGGGTGATCAGAGGATGATTCGCCATTATTTTTCCAGCGCCCTGCGCCATAGGTCCAGCATGGTGACCAAAGAGAGCATAAAGAGCGGCGAGTACTCCTGCCACGTACCCTGGATGAATTGATGGAGGTCTACGGGCGACACTACTAGACATAAGATCTTGAATTGTTTCTGCCTTTTTTATGATTTCCGGATCACCGTCATCTAATTTTTTAGCTAAAATAAGAATTCTTTTTATGAGGATAGGGCGAGCAAAGCTCCGTTCGCCAGCAAAAGGTCCGAGCACTTCCGCGACAGGATCGCTTACTAAATCAGGTGATAACTCCATTGAGCTCAAAGTTTCTTGGGTCATCTCTGAACCTAATAAGCCTGAAACTTCTTCTTTCTTAGGCTCAATCCCCATCGCTATCATTGTTGAAAGAAGATGAGCGATAGAAGGAGCGAGCTCTCGCAAACGAGCAATCACTTCTGGTGGAAGCGTAGGGGAGGTCTCTTGAAGAAGAGCTTTGCTAGGGGGAATCACCCGCTCCAAATGGTCGACAGTCTTGGGCTGAAGAGTAGTCTCGATTCGTTTTGTTATTTCGGCACTTTTGCTCACTGCGATTTTTTTTGCAGCTCCAAATTTCTCGCTGGCAATTACTTGTCGTTCTTCTGCTACCTTACTGAGGTAACTTAGATCTGCAATTTTGCCTGGAGGAAGTTCAGCAAGCTCTGCACTCCCAATGGAACGATAAGGATTCGCCGCCCCAGCTACTTTAGTCCACATATAAGCAGTTTTATCTGCGGGAATAAGAACTCTACTGATATCAAAAAATCTAGGAATTGTGTTATCGGCACCCACCAATTGGCTGCTCACTGGATCCATCTGATTCATCATATACTTTAAATGCTCACAATACTCTGCCCGAGTTTTAGCCTTATTGGCACAGATAGAACAGACATCAAAAGGGACTTTTGCACCCATAGAAAATGTGAGATTGTCTCCGCGATCAATCGACGTAACTGCATCTGGGTCTAGATTAATATCAATTCCTATAACGAGCTCAACTCGTTTTGATTTGTCATTCCAGACCGCATGAAGAATTTTTCCTTTTGCTAGTGCTGGGTCAGAGTTCATGTGGTGATTAAAATAGTGGGCATTAGTTAAAAAAGTTTTATATCCGTGGGTATCGCCCTCGTGAGAAAGAGGTCCTTCTCTGAATCGATCTCCATTAACGTTCTGTCCCCAGAACTCATATGCACCTAACGCGGTCAAAAGGACCTGCACTAAATCCTTTATAGGCTTAGCTTTTTCGATGTATTCTGCTACTTTTGGATGGTAACTGCCGCCATGCTTACGCAAGTAATTCCGGTCTTCCCGTACAAAGAAGAGTTCGCGCTTGTCGTCAGTATTTCCGGGGAAGACAATTCGTTTGTCCAACGGCTAAGTCCCTTTCTTGTGGGACATGGACATCATTGCTTTATTAAACCTCTCTAAACCTTCGTTATCTGTTTTAGCGCTTTTTTTTGAATGCCCACCCTCATGATCCGCCGACATGTGCATTGAAAATAAAGACATGGGCTCTTTGAGGCCAGCAATAAATCCGCCACCTGTTTGTTTATGAATAGATTGAACAATCTGCTGAGTGGAGGCCAACATGTTGGCAGTATTCGGGGCGAGTTGTCCTTGGCTATTAACCACATTTTCCACAAAAGTTCTCGCGATGATGGGCTTCACAGCAAGTGCCGGAGCAAAACTGCGAAGTGAATCAAAAGCCTCTGAGGCGATTTCTGGGTTTTCTCTAACAACATCACTCGTACGTTTAAGACTTGAAAATACATGGTCAGCCTGTTGGCGCATCTGAGCATTTTCACGCTGTTGCATCAGAGAACGAATTGCTTGGACGCCTACACCTATTGCAAGAGGAATGGTCATTGCCTTTGCATAATCCACCATTTTATTTGCACTAGGCTTCAGAAAGTTACCAACTGTCTGAAGAAGCCCCGCTTCTTTGCACATCATATGAGTCTCAGCAAGCATCCGCCCTAAGCACTCCTCGCTAACCGATTCTTGTGGTTTCGCCGTCATGGAGGCTGCTCCTTCTTTTTTTAGACCCATTTCAGATAAAGTTTTTTCAAAGGCTGTTTGGATCCGCGGGTCAACAGATTTGTAATGCGACAGCGTAGCTTCCCAGTCTTTTTTCAGCGGTTCCATAGAGGCAGCTGTTGCTCTTAAAATTTGATCTTCTGGTTGACCTTGCGCTCGCCATTTTTCTGCTCTTGCTTGTAGCGCAGCTGCGCGTGCTGTGGGATGGAACGACTCGATTCTGTTCCGGATGTCTTGGTGATCAATATCTATTGGTTTATTAGCCCCAGAACCAAAAAGATCTATCTGAGAAGGAGTCTCAGAGGATTTCATAGCCCGCTCTGTCAGAACAGGTAGAACTACGCGCATTGCTTGGTCTAAGCCTACCATAGCTTGCGCTTTTGCAGCTGCTCCAGGGAGCTGTGGTCTAGGTGTACGACTCGTATGATATTCGATTGCAGATAGTCGATGAACATCATCTAGATCAAATCCAGCAGAAAGTCTGGGGGTAATGACTTTAGAGGCAAGTCCAGGATTAGAGGCAATGGTTGGGGAAATTAGCATTAACTCTGAAAAACGTTGACCAAAGTTTATTGGATTTTTTTTAAACTCGCTTGTTTGTCCTAGTTGATTATAGCTTTTCATAAGGCCTGATAAGTGAGCCTCATGTTGTTTTTTAGCAGCAAAGTAACCAATTGTTCCACCCACTGCAGTGGAGGCGAGAATAGGAACTAATGACGGGAGAGTTGCTTTTAAAAAATTCTTTATCCCTTCAGCTGAGGCTGCTTTCTCAAGATAATCCATATCCTCGTTTAAGAAACGAATTGTTTCTTCTGTGAAAACAAAGCTATCTTTAAGAAAGTCAGCCCTCACGAAAGACCCCTGCTCGCATCTCGGAGACGGCCTGATAAATCATTTGCTGTCATGCCGGCACTCCCTACATTGAGAGCTGCATTCAGAGGGCCACCACTTGCTCTCACGATGCCTTTTCCGGCGCCCAATGCAGCTTTCCCACCCATTCGGGCTGCCCCACCTAAAAGGCCCATTCCAGCTCTACCCGCCATGCCTGCAAGGGCTCCTAAGAAAGCAACTTTCTCTAATCCAGCAATAAATGATTTATTAGAGCTCACGGATTTTCTCCTTAATCACAGGAAGGCTACTATCCACAATCTCATACCGGTGGTTGAGATTACTTGCATAATCTTTTTTGTCAAAGATCGTCTTGATCGTTATATAAAGAGCATGCTCCCCGTTCACAATTCTGGCTGGGGTCTTGTTCGAAATGTACTGCTCTGGCGCCTTGAGGTCAGCTTCTTTCATGAGGCCCTGACGTTTCAAAACGTGGGATAGCTTTTTGATAAGAGACCTTCCCTGGTCCACATCACCACACCCAGCTAGGAATTCTGCGATCTTTTCCATAGCTTGTGGGCGATCTTCAAGAGCTTCCTCCATAATCAGAGCGCGAGCTGTCTTTACAAATTGCAATTCTAGATTTTCGAGCTCCGTTGTATTTACAATAATTAATCGTTCGATTTCTTCCTTAGCCATCGAAAGTTTTTCAAAACGATTTTGAAGCTGCTTTTTTACTTCTTTTCTTGCGTAAGCAGATTTTTCGATTTCTTCAGGTATAAAACCGAGTTCCTTGAGAGGATCAAAAGAAGCGAGCTTTGTGGAACGGGGAGCACTTAAATAATCTAGATCAATATCTTCAACTTGGGCTACTTTAGTGTGGGTAATTTGTAAATCTTTTAAGATGCTTTTCATATCTGCTAATGGGAAATCATAAGAAGCCGTTTTATCCATCGCATAGAGGCTGGACCAGACTTTCTTATTTGCTTCAGCAACTACATACTCAATCTGATGAGGATTAAGTCCTTCCTGACTAGCGACCTTCTTAAGAGTTGTGTTAAGAGCTGTTTGGTTCTTTCCCAAATACTCGTCAGCCGCGATTTTTGCGAAGCTGTTCAAAACTTCTTTATCTCGATACATATGGGGTCTCCTATTTGTCGCGCTTCTTGCCAGGCGTAGTCCGTAAGTGCAGCTGCTCTGTCAGGTTGCGCAACTTCTTAGTCTGATATCGCTTGAGGGCTTTTCCAGCAAGAGCACCCGTAGAGGCTCCACTTGCAGCACCAAGGGCTGTTCCAATAAGAGCAGCTCTCGATCTACCCCCTTTAGATCCTCTGATCGCGCCAGCAAGGCCACCTAGCGCCCCACCTGCGACAGCACCTACAGCAGGATCCTTTTCATGAGCTATATCGTAGTACTCTTCAGGAGTCATCGTTACCAAGGTTGTCGCCACTTTATTCAATCCTGTTAGAAACATAAGGCTATTTTAGCTCATACAGAATGTCTGGACAATGTTTCAATTTAGTTGTTTGAATGTTCTTGGAGACTCATTGATTATGAAACGTCCCCCTCAGCAGGTATTTCTTCCATCAAGTTTGCTTGAAAACCCGAATCAACAGCCACTCTTGCAGCTGAGACCTTCTTTCCGCGGAGTGAAGGAAATACCACCAGAATTAGGTACAGGAGATGTTGCAACTCTCATCTTTGTAAGCTTACTTGATTGCTTCAAACGAGCAGAAAAAGTATGTGAGGGGCTGCTAGGGGACCTGATTTGGGGGTTTGAGCAGTGCGGCATAGAGCCACGAGCTACTGCTGCAGGACTGACTCGACTCAGGGTGTTAGGATATATCCGCTACACAGATGAGACAGGCTCTAACCTCTCCGAAATTAATTTTGATCCCACCAAACTCATCTGGATTCGGTACACCTCCAAATTTTTGAACCTCATTGCTTCCGAAGATCGGCTCATTGTATGACTAAAATACTTTACTACTTATCGGGGGCTATTCTCGGTGGGGCAGAAACTCAACTCCTAACTCTTTGCAAACACCTACCCAAAGATCGATACCGACTTATTGTTGTCACTAATCACTACCAAGTCACTGATGATTTTTGGGTAGAGCTCGGCAAGTATGCTGATATCGTCTGTTGTAAAAATGTTGGAGAGCTTGCCGACGCCATTCACAACTACCGCCCTGATGTGATCCAACATTTTCATAATCCATGGATGTCTCCTGCCATGAGCTTGGCGAAGTATAAAGGGGCTGCAATCGAAATTGTTCATGGACGAAAGCATTTTCAAAATGATGTGACCACTACGTCTAAAGAGCATACGACTCACATAGTAGCAGTGAGTGAAGACGCAAAAGAATTCTTTTTAACGAGTCTTCCAGCTTGGCGTGACCGTGTTTCAGTGATTTCAAACGGAATCGAGACTGAAAGATTTATACCCACCCAAAAGTTAGATCCTAGAGGGTCACTGACTATTCTCCATGTAGGTAGACTTTGTGAAGGGGACAAACAGTATATTGCAATGATTGACGCCTGTAAGGAATTAAATATGCTATGGTCACTTTGGATCGTGGGAGCAGGTGTCGGTTTTGACGCGATCTATAATTACGCAGCAGCCCATGCTCCAGGACGAGTTTGTTTCTTCGGACATGCCGAAGATCCAGAAAAATTTTATCAGGATGCGCATATCTATATCAGTAGATCCACGAGTGAAGGTTTTGGCCTAAGTATCGCGGAAGCTGCCGCGTCTGGTCTCCCAATTAATATGTGGGATTGCGGCGGAATTTCGCACAAATTTACACACGATGAAAATGCACTCATTTCAAATAGCACAAAAGATTTTGTGCGAAATCTCCAGGATTTAGCCTCAGACCCTAAGATCCAAACTAGATTAGGACGGGCTGCACGACAACTGGCCATTCAAGAATTCAGCTCGGTTGCTATGACTGAAAAATACGACCAGCTCTATCAAAAGTTAATTCTCGACAAAGCGCCAACTATTCAGGCAAAAGTTCACAAAAAATATTTTAATATCATAGGGATCAGTAACCCTAATTACACAGGCGTCTCCACCGCAGTTAAAAACTGGGTTGGAGAAGATCGATGGATACCTGTGCCCCCTATTGTGAATGATTCTGATCTAAACCAAGCATTTCAGAAAATAGTTTATCGGTCACCTAGCGTTCTTATTATTGGAGGAGACAGTGGGTATCTTCCTTTAGTCGAAAAGATAAGAAGTTTTTACCCTGCTACCAAGATCGTCTTTACTTGGCATAGTACTTATACCTTCAACAGTATCGCCCCTCAGGATGGACACTTGCTTGCTAAATGGATCAAATTTCTAAAAAGAGGAAAAATTGATCGGATAGGTTTTGTCAGGCCCAACCAACATCTTGTGTTAAAAGACCCGCGGGCAGTCTATTTCCCTAATCGTGTTCCACAGCCTACGATGACGAGCAATATGAAAAGAAGCTCTTCTCCTCATATTGGAATTTTTGGAACAAACTATTCTTGGAAAAATCAACAGAGCATGATCCTAGGGGCATCTCTTCTGAATGACGCTAAAATTCATGTGAACACTCTACAGGATAGCGTCTTAATCCATTCGCTGGAAATTCCAGTAATCGAAGAAGGATTCAAGTCTCAAGGGGAATTCCAAGGCCTACTTTCATCGATGACTTGTAATGTACAAGGCTCCATCACGGAAAGCTTTGGACTAAACTTCTGCGAATCCTATAGGTTAGGGGTGCCATGCGCCACTACACCCGGGGTCCGCGTTCTACCCCATGAAACACATACTCTGATTGAGGATCCCGATGATCTTGCTTGTATTCGGGATACGATTCAGAGACTAATCCGTGACCCTAGGATTGAAGATATCCAGAGACAGCTTAACCAACTTGATGAAGAAAATGAACAGATTATACAGAGTGTATTGGAGGGACTATGAAGATCCTCCATCTCAGTAATACGCCCCTCTCAAATGCCCCAGATAATCTAGTGCGCTGCCTTAATCATTTCGGTCATGAAGCTACTCTTCTTTTAAATAGGAAAGCGAACATCAACAAAACACATGTGGGGGGCACACTTTGGCGTGAGCTCCCCTATGGGAAATTAGAGAGTTTAATCACATCAACTGATGTGATTCATTTTCATAATTATGCTTGGAATCTCGAGCTCTTTCAAACACATCCAGAGTTACTTGAGATCGCTCGGACCAAATCTGCCCTGATTCAGTACCATAGCCCCAGACACTCGACCGAAAACTTTGAGAACAGCATTGCTGATAAAACCATCAAACATGCAGTTATAGCCCAATACCACACTAGGTTTTATCCAGAATGCGAATTCGTTGTCCCTAATGTCATTCCTACGTTCGAATCTAAATACCAACCTTTACAGGCTAAGTGGGAAGACGCTTTTCCTACCGTTTCTTACTCTCCTAGTAACATCAACCTCAAAGATTGGGATAATAAGGGATATGATATTGTGGATCCTATCCTACGCCGTCTCGAGCGCGAAGGACGGATCAATCGGGACGTAATCATCAATGTCCCTTATGAAGAATGCCTCCTAAAAAAGCGCTGGGCTTGGATTGGTATTGACGAAGTGTCTACAGGTTCATACCATTTAAGTACCTTAGAGTACTTAGCGATGGGTTGCTTGACGATTGTTCATCTCGATGAGCCGACTCGAAAGGCAATGGAACGAATTGTAGGATTTGGGGGCATGGCCGCCTTACCTATCATCGACACTACCCCTGAAGAGTTATACTCAACTCTCAAGTGGGTTCTCGATCAATCTCCAGATTTTATCAGAGGTTACGGGGAGCGTTCTCGTTCTTGGATGGAGACCTATTGGAGTCCAGCTAAGCATGTAAAACAATTTGAGGAAATATACAATTCTCTATGACAATTCCAGAACCTTATCTCTTACAGACCTACGGCTCTCATTCGATTTTAATCGCTATACTTAATGCTCGAATTTTTTATCAGAAGCCAATTAAGGATTGTCAAGAAGGTGACGAGCAATTTAAACGACTTTCTAAAGAGGGCGGTTGTGAGAAAGGAGAATGTTTTTTTAAAGGGTTTCTATTTAAATCATGCGAGATTCATGCCGAAAGTATTGGGCTTGATAAAAATGAAATACTAGAGTCCCTTGCTAGTGGTTTCTGTATCATGCTCACACTTTCTAAAGGGCATTCCTTTCTTGTAGTCAGCCATAAAGATGAAATCTTTGAAACGGTCAACTCGAAAATTTACAGTGATTGTACAATCGAGTGGCACCCCTGGGAAAGCCTGTCTAACTGCAAAATGGCTTACGAATTAACCCCTATTGAAAAACTGTGATAAACTATTTCCATGATCGAAGCGATCGTTAAAGCAACTCAGCTAGTCCCACTTACCGCTCCGGCTACGGCGTTCGACGCTCCTATTAAACGACGTGATGTTTTAATTGTGGGTGGCACTCACCTCATCCCTCTTTCCTCTCTTGTCCCTAAATATGCCGTTCGAGTCAGTATTCTTATCCCTTCTCAGATCCCGGAGCTTGACCGTGAAATAGAAATGCGGCGTGCTGTCCAGCTTGAGGAAACTACGAGAGGATTTTGCCAAGGTGCTGGGTTCGCCCATGACTTGAGTGGGATCGACACAGATAGTGTCGATGTTCTGATTCTAGCCTCCGTCTATCCAGCAGTAAGAGATGACTTCCTTTCACATGCGTGGCGTATTGTCAGAGAATTTGGAAGAGTCGTTGTATTCACTGCATCAGAAATCCCACTCACCCATCTTGCTACCTTCGGTGTGGCTGCTCCTACCTATTATCCAGTTGAAGGTTTTTACGCTGGAACTATGAGGAAAATCGCAGCAATTCGAGCGCGAAATTAGATTTTTCTACAAAGTAAAAATTAGACCTTACTACAAAGTAAAAATGTGGTTTTTGCTGGTATAAGTTTCATGGGAGGTTTACCCATGAACTATAAATATACAAGCAATCCATCCGAAGTAGAGGAAATTGCAAAACAACTGCGACTGGAAAAATCTATTGCAGTGGATACAGAAACTACCGGCCTACATCCACACGACAACCAAGTGATTCTTCTTTCTTTGAGTAGTCGAAAGAACACTTATCTGATTGATACCCGAGACAAGCGCTGTCTTTTAGCCTGCAAAGATTTGCTTGCAGATGAAGCAATTGCGAAGTTAGGCTTTAATCTTCTCTTCGATTACAGCATGATCAAGGGGACTGCTGGGATCGATTTAGAAGGCTGTTGGGATTTATTCTTAGGAGAGATCGCTCTCACAAATGGTATCCAATTTGATGGTCGCAGTTTGGCAGCAGTGACCAAGAAATACATCAAAAAGGAAAGAGATAAAACTCTCCAAAAGAGCTTCATTGGGCATGTGGGAGAATTCACAACTGAACAACTTGCTTACGCTGCTGAAGATACCGCTGATCTCTTTCTAATCGGTGACGAGATGAAAAAGAAGATTATACAAGAAAATCTTCTAGCCACTTGGAGAACGGAAAACAACGCGATTCCTGCTTATGGGGATATGTATGTCTATGGTCAAAAACTTGACACAAGCGCCTGGACTGATCTCATGCATACCCAGCAAGGAAAGTTGCTTGAGGCTAAAAAGGAGCTGGATACCTTCTTTGAGCCCGTCTATGGACAAGACCTCTTCGGCGGAACGGCAGTAAACTATGGTTCTCATTCACAAGTTCTTTATGGACTTCAGTGGATGGGGGTTGAAATTGATGGCGCAGAGATTGAAAGCACAGGTAAGGAGGTGCAAAAGAAGATCATGCATCTTCCAGTCATTATGGCACTCAATAAATACCGTGCCGCGGAGACTGCTATTAGCCGATATGGTCAAAAGTGGTTAGATGCGATCAATAAGAAAACGGGCAGAATCCATCTTCAGAATAATCAATGGGGAACTGAAACTGGACGAGGATCAGGAAAGGGAGGGCTCAATGATAGAAATATCCCGCGGGATAAACGCTATCGGCAGTGCTTCACAACTGACTCAGACCGGTTGATTTCCACAGTGGATTATAGCGGGGCAGAGCTGCGTATTTTAGCAGAGCTCTCCGGAGATGAACTCATGATCAAAGGCTTCAACTCAGGAGTGGACTTCCATTGTTTTGTTGCAGCCATGCTCTTTAATCGGGAGAAAGTAGAGAAGAAAGATCCGATTAGGCAACCTACGAAGACAATCAACTTCGGTTAGCGAGAAGCCGAGCCGAAATAAAACTCACTCAATTCAGGGAAACCCGAATTACGTCTATGTAAAGGGCAATCCTGAGCGAATCCGGTGGGAACACTGGAAGCGTGCAACGACTCACAGCGCAGACAGAACGCCTGCGGACTGGGTACACGAAAGTGTAAATACGGTGAGGTAGCAAGATTTGCTACAAGGTATAGTCTGGACCAAAAGTAATTTTGGAAAATCCGTTAGCTTATGGAATGGGACCCACACGACTTTATGTATCGTTAATGGGTGAAGGATACAAAACAACAATAGAGGAATGCAAGGATCTTTTCGAGCGTTATAAACGTACTTTCGGTACTGCAGTCGATTGGCTGGAAAGTCAGAAGGCAACTGCACGAAATAAACTCATGATGGTAAACACTTCCGGCAGAAAACGCTGGTGGATCAAACCAGAATACGGGAGATCAAAAGCAACTGTTCTTGCAGCAATTAGAAAAAAGAACAAAGGAAAGGATCTAACTGAAGACCAAGAAAGTGAAGCTTATAAAGAAGCTGAGGATAAATGTAAATCAGCCTGGTCTGGAATTGAGCGAGCTGGAGCTAATTTCTTGGTTCAAAGCGAGAACGTAGAATGGACCAAGCAGGCTATGTACGAAATCAGAAAGGAGTGCAAGAAAAGAAGCTATGACGCACGCATGTACAAAGAAGTCTATGATGAGATCGTTTTAGATGCCCCTAAAACATGCGCAGAGGAAGTCCACGAGCTTCAGAAGAAAATCATGATCGAGTGTGGCCAGCGCCGAATGAATAAAGTGCCAGTAGAGGTAGAAGGACATTTAGATCCATGCTGGACTAAATAATAAAGGAGATGCGCTATGAATTTAGAAGATTTGGATGCGCTAATAGATGAAGAAATTAGCGAAGCTTCTGCAAGAGGAAAGGAATTTATTAAGCTCATCAAAGAAAGAACTCTTAAAGCACACCTATCTAAAAAATTTATTAAAGAAGCAATAGAAGAGTTTTTTGAAGGAAGTATAAAAACACTGCACTAGGAATAAGGAACAAAACAATGCAAATAGCCCTAACCAATAAAACACCCAAAGTAGTCACCCGTCTTTCTGTCACCATTGAGCAACTTCAGGAGATTATCAAGACTCTCTTGATTGCTAAAGGAAACGCGCTCCCTGGTCAAGAGATTGACCTCGAGATCGCGCCTGGTTATGTTCTTACATTCGATCCTCAGATTCCTATCTTTAGTGAACAAGCGGACCGGTCTCGAACCCCAATCATTATCATGGGGAGTAAAGCTGAGGAAGAGCTTGAGAGAGATCCTTTTGAAAGAATCACAGAAGGCAGACAAGTCATTCAGTAGCTGATTATTAACCAGGGTTGAGTCCATGCTCGACCCTGGTTATTTTATTTGATATGATTTTACTTATGAAAAAGTCATGGGAGTTGGGGTTTTTGAAAGTGGCTGGGTTAGGGGACTTTTTTAGAGGTGCCCGCGGTGCAGTTCAAAAGTCGGTAAGCGGCTCAGGAATTCGTGCAGCTGACCTTGCAATAAAAAGAACGTATCCAACTAGCTGGGTACCAAAGGTGGATGCTGTAAATACTAACCGCAATTTTAATGTAAGTGGTTGGTTACCTGGCAGCCCAATTCCTGAAAAACTACGATACAAAGGACCTAAAAACAAGGCCTGACGCACCTGGCAAAAACAGCCCTTTTCCGGGTATAAGTTAATTAGTAGAGGATTTGCTATCTATTGCCCAGTCATCACTTAACCGATGGCTGGGCATTTGTATTTAAACCACCTTTAAATAAAGGAGAAAATATGCTTGCAAGAAAACTAAAGACTCAGTCCGTAGATCGAGACTTTGAATTGGCTCAGGCTGTTGGAAGAGAAATGCATCGGATCATGGAACCCTATACTAAAGATACAAACACATGGTTCCTCGTTGATGCGTCTGCGCAAGCTCTCAGAGACAGTGTCCTAGATAATCATGAAGACCATATTCGAGCAGAAGACCTTAGAGACTTATCGCAAGCAACTATTCGTAGAATTGCGATTATGCAGCTTCAGCTTGCTGTAGATAAAAAGCAAGTTGAGGAGAATATCAGAAAGATATTTAAAACTGCAAAATGGTATCAAAAATGTCAATGCTGGGTAGAGTTAATTATCTATAGAATGTTTATGAGCCGGGTTCGTAATATTGTACAAAAACTAAAATAAGGAGGTCCAAATGATGCCCAATCCAGCAACAAAACTAAGTAAAGATGATCATAAGCGATTACGAGAGTTTGTGAAGGTGCTGAGCGAGTTGAGTAAAAACTTCGTTGAGTTTGATAAGAGGTACCCTGATGTACTTCCGCTACTCAAAGATCTAGCGGTTCTGCCCAATAAGCAAAACAGTTCCCTTCTAGAAATCTCGGAGTTCCACCTGATATCAAAAAGTCTTCATCTGATTAGTACTCGTTTTGCGAGAGATCTGATGATGAAGTTAAATAACAAAGATGCAGAAGTTGTTCAAGTCCCCTGTATTAAATAATAGGAAATAATTTATATAAAATAATTTATATAAATTATTTCCTAATTAAAAAGGAGAATCCCATGTCACTCTTGATACGACGTAAGTCCGTCCTGTCTGGATTAGTTTGGATGCTCGTTGCAGTAGTTCTTGCAGTCGCCTTAGATTATGGTCTGCTTCGCGCAGTCTACAACCCAGAAGTTGTTCTTGAAGGTTTAGTACAAACATTTAAAACAATCTGGAAGTTTATACCTGGTAGTGAGCTCTTTCGATTAACACATAGCCCAACTGCAGTTCTTTTGTTCACGGTGATTTTCTGGGCAACGGTTACAACAAAAAACTTTCTGCCAAGAGCTTATGTGTTTTTAGGGCGAGTGCGGAAGTGTTTTAAAAAGGCAGTTTCGATTACCTTTGTTTCAGGTATAGCATCAGTAGCCTTAGCGGTCCTGCTATACCAGGAAATTAAAAATGGTGGGTCGGAACTTGAAATCCTTTTTGATCTTTCTGTGCTGCAGATATCCGTCTACACATTTATTCGTTGTATGCGGAAATTCACTATCCCGGCTATCAAAACATCCTACGACAAAATGAATATTCATCTCGATGAGATGGAGCAAGTTCGTCAAGGTAATATCAATCCTATCAAAACAAAAGGAGAACGGTCATGTCACGTTGTGCAATAGTCTTATTGTCCTTGTCTATGTGTGCTTGTTCCCTAGCCCCTATTCGAAACTCGCCACTCTATGCTGAAGCGGGTGCCATCATTATCGCAGTGGAAGCCATCGACATTGTCGCTGGCTGTCCGTTGCAGCTGACTCAGAAGTTTGGAGACAAACTCCCTGAAGAAGCTAAATGTGATAAATAATTATCAACCGAAGGAACTGCACGGCGCTGTCATGCAGTTTCTTCATTTATTAACAACATCAATATAAAAAAGGAGTCCTATATGTTACCAGTATTACTTGGAATGGCTTATGTGGCTACTGCTGTTGGGTCTGCGACTTATGCTGCTTTGTGGGGAATTGAGAAAGCTGTTACACCTCCGACTCCGTTCCAAACTCGTCGTAAGGAATTGCATAAGAGTCTTGAAACAGAGTTCGCTAAAATCGATGCATTCTGTAAGGAGTACGCTGAAGAGACTGCTAAAAAGATGATGGTGAGTGATGATCCAAATATCTTGATCACTCATGAGGGTAATCATTGGCGTGCTACTTCTGCCCCTCTACATAAGAAGATGGTTTTGGAGGCATTGAATAGTCATTTAGAAACCCTTGTGGGGATTCATAAGGCGGAATCTCTTACTTTTGAGGAACAGCGTGCACTAGTTGAGGATGTATTCGAGTGCAGAATAAAAGTAATTATGACGAATACTATAGAAAATGAGCTGGATCGTATAAAAAGGCGAGCAGAAATTGGGATATTGAGAATAACTTATAACAAAGAGCTTGGTGCTATTAATAAGGAGGAGGAAGAAGCCTCTAAGACTAATAGCCTAAAACTCGTTAAGTGTTGATTGCATAAGTTAGCGCACCAGTGAATAAACCCGCGGGCACATGCTGTGTGTACGTGGGTTTATTTTTATCTAACAGTTATTCTATAAATAAAAGGAGATTGTCATGAACATTATAAAAAATAATTTAGAATGTCCTTGCTGTAAAAAAATTCTCGCGCTTATACAAGAAGAACGTGGCCAAGCAAATACACTTATGGAGATGACCTCTGCAAAAAAGACTAGAGTTAAGTACAAAGATGCTTTTGAAGTAGAAAAGGTAAGAATAAGAGAATTGATTTTGAGTCCTAAGTACTTAAAAATACGCGCTGAATATAGAGAGGTTTTTAATGATGATGACCGCCAAATCCGTAGGCGTAACATTGAAAGAAAAGTACAAACTGAATTAAAACCAAAATTTATGGATGATGGAATGAGAGATTTTATGAGGTTGTACTTGTTTCATACGAATTACACTTAACCTAACGAAAGGAGATCGCCATGTACGTCATAAAAAACAACCTATCCTGTCCATGTTGCCAAAAGACTCTTTCCCTTGTTCAAAAGGAAAGAGGTCAAGAAGATGTGCTTCTTGAGGGAGATTTTGCAAAAGAAGTCAAAGCTAAGTGGGACATAGATTTCGAGTTCACTAAAGATGTGGTTAAGACTATGCTTTCTGATCCGCGATATGAAGATCTCCGTATCGAATACAAAAAAGCAATTGCAAATGAAAGCGAAGAAGCTAAGTGGCGGCGTGGTGGGATTGAAGAGATCGTTGAGATCGATGTTGAGGCTAGAATAGATAGTCGATTCATGACTAATAAGATGACATTCTTTATCAGAGAATGCTTGCTGGCTTAACCAAATTGTTAATGGTGCACACGACATTCTCGTGTGCGCCGTTTTATTTACAATAATATTATTAATATAAAAAGGAGCAAAAATGCGTTTCAACCAAGAGCTCCATCCGGAGTACGTTTTAAATAAACGCGGAGATAAATTCATCCGCGGTCTTTATCAAGAGATGATGGACAATGTTGTTTTTGACCAAGTAAACCCAGAAGAAGTCTATACAAAAAACATTGGGGAACTTGTCAAAGACGATTCTTTCATTCAGCACATCGTTTCATGCAAAATGTTCAAGCAGTACGGTTCTAAAGTCTATTGCATCCAAAAAGACTTCGGCCAAGATCTTTCAAACATTGACCGAGAAATCCCGATCGATCATTTATCCGAACAGTTCATGGGCTACTTCTATCTCCCGCCAGGTACCATTGATGATGATGACGGAGATGTAGAAGGAGCTTATGTCTATATTGGGAAAATGAAGAACTACCCCCTCAAGGTGCGTGGAGTGGATAATCCAGAGATGAAGATATTAGCCGTTAGTATGCATAATCGAAGGATGACTACTCAGTCCTTTGGGTATGTGTTGGGCCATTACTTCACCGAACTTACTGAGGATAAAGTAGGTGCAATGGGGGGTAATAATGGATTCAAAGGTGTTGACTACAGGTACATTGAAGGAAAGGTTACTGAGATTGGGATCGAGCCTGAAGCGCATAAAAAAAGAAATGCGGTTTACAGACTCTTTGTCAATGCAGTGCTTTACCTTCATTCTCAAGATGCTTTCATCGATCACTTAAGACCAACGGCTGATCTGTCTCAAACTAAAAAGAAACAAATCGAAGCACAGAAAGGAAAGGTGAATGAGTGTACTGTCCCTGTCACTTTGATTAATTGGAACTACGGACAAGAGCGAACTTACAGTGTTGGCCTCACTCAGGTGAAGTCTCATCTGAGGTGGCAACGCTGTGGAGAAAACTTTACTCAGATCAAACTAATATGGGTGAAAACTCATGAAAGACACTACAAGAATGTAGAAGCTCACGCCCAATAGCTTGATTAAACAGGTATAAGATAAATGTAGGCAACGATGGCGTTTCATAATTACCTCCTGTTATCGTTGTCTGCCCTAGGTGAGAAGAGCACGAATGTAGACATACACATTCGTGCTCTTCTCATTACTATAATAATGAACCAAAAGGAGTCAGTATGATCTTTGTTCAGTATGCAATTATAGGTATGATTTATAAAGTAATCTGTGAACTCTCGTGGAATGGTTTAGATAGGTTTTTTAAAAAAGCCAGCGTTGAGATAGAGATGGCGCATAAAAACCTATCCAGAGAAGATGCAGAAAAAGTAATCGATAAAGAAAGACCAAAAGATCCTATGAGTAAGATTATTCTATGGGTTTTTTGGCCCGTTGAAGTAATGCTGCTTACTTTCGCATTTATAGTTTACCAAGTTGCTAAAAATAAAAACAAACAAAACCAAGTCTGAGTTGTAGAGATGTGTCAACAGCACATCTCTACAACTCAATTCCGATCCCGCTTCTAACGGACTAAAATAATCTGAAGCAAACCAAAGGAAACTCAAATGGTAAAAAAGAAAACAAGTAATTTAGAACAAATCAAAACGTTTTTAGAAATCAAACAAAAGTGGGTGGAACGCGCTGCTGATAAGGAAGAGAAAACTGGAGTCCCTACTCAAATTCCACTCAGCAAATTTTTGAATAAAGAGCTGGAGAGTTCTGTTGCCGATGAAGTAGAAGCTTACGCTGAAGCTCTAGGTGCCAGAACTTTTGATGAGAAGCATCAGGCCATCCTCAATATTATTGAGGCTAGAACAAAAGCTCTCGTAGGTACCACCGAAGATCCAGAAGCGTTAGAAGAGTATGAAAACGCGATGGAAGATGGAGAAGAAGATGCCACAATCAAAGCCCCACGAAAAAGGGGTTGGTTGGAAACTACCTTCGACACACTCTGCGAAAAGTACGAAGATAGTCCATCAGAAGAGATTCAAAATGAACTGATGGCTCTCGTCGCACAGCTCGAGATTAATCGACGGGTGCATTTCTTCTACGATCTGCAAAAGCTCCGTGTTGCAGCAGGGCTTCGCAGTGGAACCTATGAACGAGTCTTTGGTGTCAAAGACCTATTCATCGACCACACTGTAGAGCATCTTGAAAGAATCGAGCGACAAACCGAAAAGATGGTCGATGATATTCTCCAGCGATCCCCGGATAGCCCCTTCTACAACTACCTGATTAATACCTACCGCGGAGTCGGTACGATGATGGCGGGTTGTATTATCTCAGAAGTCTCTGCTCCTGAACGCTTCCACAGTGTCTCCGCACTTTGGAAATACGCAGGATTAGCGGTTCTAGGAAATGATGTGAACACCGGGTCGGGTGGTCATGCCCAATACCGCAAAAAAGGAGAGAAAGCCGAGTGGAATCACTTCCTTCGTACTAAACTCCTAGGGGTACTTGCCTCCTGTATGACTAAGGCACAGATGCCTTACTACACAGGGTTCGCAGGTAAGTACAATGAGAAGAATGCACCTTCTCCTGATCTTGTAGGATTGCCTAAACCGCATCCAAAAGATCCATCCAAGTGTGTCAATGTGAAGGTCATGATGGATTACAAAATGCGACTCAGCACACGAAACGAAATGATCCCAGAGGATTTTCGAGTCTATAACATTAAAGGAAGAGAAATTTTCCAATATCGTAAAGACACGCCTATCCAGGCCTTTGATAAAAACAAAAAGCCTACTGTGGATGTAATTCCTAGTCAGCTCTCTCGTAAATCAAAGGGACACATCAATAAAATGGCTTCCCGTTACATGATCAAGATGTTTATCACAGATATCTTGAACAAGTGGCGAGAGTACAAAGGGTTCGTGCCTCTTCTTACCTATGATGAGGCTAAACTCCGAGGCGGAATCCCACATAAGGGACTTAACCTAATTCGGATTAATCCTGAAGTGAGAGCATAAATATAAAATATATAATATAATATATTTTATATTCTAAACTAACCGGGGCGGGTGAGAGCTCGTCCCGGTTTTTGCCTTGCAAGAATTGAAATCCAGAGTTCAACTTCGTGCCAAGCCCTTTCTGAAATCCAATCAGAACGTTCGTGCCACATATCCCGTGAAAACCAGTATACGTGTTCGTGCCTCATCCTTCCTGAATACCAATCAGAACGTTCATGCCATTGATCTACTGAAACCCACGGCGCATTTGCGTGCCAAACCCGAGTTGTAAACCAACCCCATTGTTCGTGCCCTACGCCTTTTGAAATCCAAAACGGGAATTCGTTCCAGAGGAGTTATGAAAACCATAGCAATCTTGATTGCCCTACGGTGCTTGAAACCCCAAACGGTAGTTCGTGTCAAAAACTATATGCAATCCAAAATTGAACTTCGCGTCATCGAGGTAATGAAGCCCTATTTGATTGTTCGTGCCAAGACATCAATGCTAACCCAACAAGTTCTGCTATCCATCCCCACTTTGAAAACCCGCAGTGAAATGATTGCCTTTCGAGCCCTGTAAACCCAGACAGGAATGCGTGCCACTATAAACTTGATACCCAGATTGCCGATAGGAAATTGAAACCCTAATTTTGACTGCTTGCCCCATCGATGTTGAAGTCCAAGACGCTTATTCGTGACAATGCTTTATTGAAAACCTAGAATGAAGTTCGCGCCAGTGCTCATTTGAAAACCAATATGGCCATTCGTGCCTTTGAACCAATGCCGCCCAAAATGATGGTGCTTACCAAACGTAAACTGCAACCCTACAAAAGAATGTGTGCCTTTCTCTTCGTGAAGACCAACGGATTATTTCGTGCCATACCAGGTCTGAAACCCAAAAAGCGAATTCGTGCCAATAGGGAATTGAAAACCAAACAGCCATGTCGTGCCCCGCCCACATTGAAACCCACTGGATTTATTCGTGCCTTACATCTCTTGAACCCCATCGGTTTCGTTCGTGCCTTGATAGACCTGAAAACCAGACCAGTATTTCGTGCCTAAGAGACCGTGTAACCCATGATCGCCCCGCGTACTACCAATCATATGAAACCCTAATCTCTGATGTTTGCCATTATGCGATTGAACCCCTAGAGGTGAATTCGTACCACTTCTGCATTGAAGTCTAATGCAGAAGTGGTAGTTGTAATAAAATGAAATTTTTAAAAGAAACAACAGATTTTGAGGTGTTTACTTCTTGGGGTGGAAAACTAGACTTAGTCGTGTCCTATGATCCTGACAGTCACACCGTTGAGTACTACATGCGGGATAACAAAACGGGTGAGGCACTCATTCGCCGCGGCAAAAAAGTTCTCATGAAGCGTGTGATGCCAGAAACACATATGGTGTTAAAGACTCATCCTGAGGTAGGTCACTTTGAAAGAAGCTTTGCTAAAATTAAGTAGTGTTTTATAAATTATTAATTTTTAAAATATTATTTAATTCTATGAAGCCCCCCGAAGAGCGCCAATTGTTCATCGGGGGAGCCCCATCATCATAGGCTTATAGGATAAATACAAAATTACATAAACGCAATAGATTCGTGCCAACCACCAGTTGAAAACCAAAACACAACTTCGTGCCTATGCTCACCTGAAACCCAAAGTCAATGTGCGTGCCTTACATCTCTCGAAAACCAAATCATGACTGCGTGCCTGAGTGCCAATGTAAACCAACGTCTCCATTCGCACCGCCCAGGATATCCTGGGCGGTGATTTTATTTAAATAGTCGAATTAGATAATTGGTTAAACTAGAAATAATTTATCTAACTTAGACAATTATTTAACCAATTATCTCCCAATTCCATAATAATTATCAGCAGCTTCGCGACAATAAATAGATGAGTGACATGCGTCGTCAGGGTTAGATGCGCGGTGGTCATACTTCAATGCCTTCTGGTCTGTATACTCTGCGTAAATGTTTTCAATGTCACAGAGGAAATCTTTTGATGCTTCCCAATTAGGCCACACAATCTCTTGCTTCTTAATGCTACTAAAGAAATCGGACATTACTTCCGTTCGGCTCAATTGGTATCGGTTTCCTGCTTCATTGTATTTTTTACGCTCCCCCTGAATACCCACATGTTGGAACTGAATAATCTTATGCACCCCAAAAACTTCTTCTAAACGAGAGTTCACTCCCCAACCGTGCCCCCAGTCAGACCCAACGCAGCGCACATTAAAAGCTCTAAGAATTCGTATAATCTCGTCCACACAAAAAGTAGGGTGAGCTTCCTTACCCTCAAACCTTTTGTAGTAAAAATAGTGAAAGGACTTAGGTGACAAATACGTTCCTAAAGAAAGCACCGTATAAGATGCATGCTTCAGCCGCCCCTTCTCAGACTTCTCACTTCCATCCGTTCCTTCACCCCAATCAATTCCAGCAAAGATCTCCATCCGCTTCGTCCAGCCATCTGGTTGATACCGAAACGGATGTGTAGAAGAACAACAAGACACGAGCTCCGTGCGTGTAATCGGCTTACTCGAGCTGTCAAAACTAATCCCTAGGCACTCGTTGTAGAAAACCCCTTTCGAAAGGTGGGTGTGCTTATATAAAAGCTCCTTCCACTTGTCTGGGTTCTGGTACCAAGGCACCATCAACTGCGAGATCCGGTATCCAATCAAATCTCGAGTATTTGAAAACGCAATCCACTTACCATTCTTAGGGTCAATCCGGTTGCCACACTTGTTGCAAATGGGCCCGTCCTTTCCCAAACACTTCTCATCCAAATAGTTCCAGTGCTGAGGGATGTGGTGGTCACAGGGGACGAGCCATTCGCACTGGGAGGAGATATCCCAGTGCTGCTGTATTGGATTGTCGAGGCTCTTTGGAGTTCCACTCAGAATCTCCTGGGGGTCTTCAGCATGAGATAGGCACTCCTCAATCACCTGAATGTTTGAGGTAAGAAGATCCTGCACCTCATCCAAACAAAGAAGATCTGCACTCAGACCGCGAGCTCGATCGGCATTTAAGAAGGCTGACCGAATCCAACACATAGAGCCATTTGACAGGCCGCGTTCAAAAACTTGAGCACTTGTGGATGAGTTTAAAAAGTACTTCGAGATGATCGGTGAATCTTCAATCCATGGACGCAGCTTGCCATTGGAAAATTGTCTCGATTGCAAGTGGCTCGGACTTATATAGAGGGTCTTCAAGTAGGGGGTTAGCACAGACTGAATGATGATTTCATTTGCAAGAGATGTGGTTTTTTCAACCTGCCTTCCACAAAGAAGAAGCTTCTTTTTGTACTTCGTATTGTAGATGGGGAATAGGTAATCCCTACCTTTAAAACTGAAGGGTTTTCCATCGAGATAGATGAGTTTGGATATCCAATCGCTCTTCGTGGCTTTGAGTAGTTTTTTGACTGTCCCATTAGATTGAAAGAGTTGCTGAACTTTAAGAGTGGCTTTTGTGGTTTCATCCATAGCTGTCTAAAACATAGCCGATGATGAGAGATACACCAACAGGTTCTTTTAGGTCTATCTGCACTTACCCCCGGCAAGGGGAATATGCGGACCGTATTCAGGCATGGGCGATACCAGAAAGCCCGGCAAGGGGAATATGCGGACTTCCCCGGCAGTGACGTGCAAGGTTTTAAGTTGTCTAAATCACTCAAGTGAATACTAAGACTACACCCCAAAAGCCAATAACACGCTGTGACGTATCAGACTATCAGGACCCCATTGCAACCAGTGGTTAATGGAAATTTTTTCCTCAGAATAGGTGATTATTCCCATACAATAATATAA